>Ga0335070_10011340_pt1 | contig 10409 bp, 11 predicted proteins | sample Lox_Sample_13_FD_206722 | JGI IMG/M metagenome (GOLD analysis project Ga0335070, IMG submission 206722) | Soil microbial communities from Loxahatchee National Wildlife Refuge, Florida, United States - Lox_Sample_1.3 | ecosystem: Environmental > Terrestrial > Soil > Wetlands | place: USA...
AGCCGGGCCCATCGAGCGGGGAGCCAAACGGAAGGGGCGGCTCTCCACAGCCGCCCCTTCGAGGTATCCGGGCGCACCGCGTGCGCCCCTGTCTTGGCACGCGGGCGCGCGGTGACGTGCGCGCCCGTGCAGCGGGGGGGCCGCTCCTTCGGCGCCCCCACGGTCTCTCGGACCGCTACTGCTTGGTCACGTGGAGCTCCACGCGGCGGTTCTTGGCCCGACCCTCGGGGTTGTCCTTCCCGTTGGGGAGCTTGTTCGGGGCGACCGGGTTGCTCTTCCCGAAGCTCTTGGTGGCGAGCCGCGCGTCCGCGACGCCGTGGTCCACCAGGTACTTCTTGACCGCGTCGGCCCGGTGCTGTCCCAGCTTCATGTTGTAGGCCACGGAGCCGATGCCGTCGGTGTAGCCGTCCAGCTCCAGCTCGGCGGTCGGGCAGTCCTTGGTGAGCTTGTCGGCCAGGTCGTTGAGCGTCGGGTTGAACTGCGGCTTGACCTCGGCCTTGTTGAAGTCGAAGTAGACGCCCTCCAGCGCGCCCTCCTGGATGCACGGGCCGGCCGGCTTGGGGGCTTCCTTGGCCGGCTCCGGCGCGGGCGGCGGCGGAGGCGGCGGAGGCGGAGCGGGGGCCGGGGCCGGCTCCGGCGCGGGCGGCGGCGGCGGCGGCGGCGGCGGAGCGCCCTTCCGGGAGTACCAGTTGAAGCCCACCGTGGCCACCCACAGCTTGTTGTTGTTGTCCTGCAGGCCGACGTCGGTCAGCTCGTTCTGGAACGTGCCGTAGGTGAAGCGCACGTCGAAGGACTTGTTGCGCTCCTCCTCGGTCTTCCCGCCGAAGAAGTACTCCAGCCCCACGCCCACGTTCCACATGGGGTCGGTGTTCTCGAGCTTGCGGCCGGCGGACGAGCCCATGGTGCCGGTGGCCACCGTGCGCTCGCCGGAGACGGTGTCCTTGACCGTGTTGGTCCAGAACAGCGCCCCGCCGCCCACGTGGATGTATGGCGTGAGCTGGCTGCCGGGCGCGAGCGGGAAGATCAGGTTGGCGGTGAGCGGCCGGACCGTGGTGCGGAAGCTCTCCTCGCCGGCGGCCTTGCTCTTGTTGAAGCCGTAGCTGAAGCGGGCGAACTCCAGGGTGGTGTAGCGCCAGATGCCCCACTTCAGGCTCACCGGCATGCCCTGGAACCCCAGCTTCGCGTTGGAGGCATCGGGCACCCCGTTCTGGGACGAGTCGCGCCCTCCCCCGAGCCCGTAGATTCCCGCGCCCAGCCCCAGTCCGATGCGGCCGGTCAGGTCGTCCGCCCAGGCGGCCGTCGCCCCCAGGACCAGAAGGCCTAGCGCGAGTGGCACCATCCAGGTCTTCCTCATTCCTCGACTCCTTTCGTGAGTGCCGAACCTTCGGATCTTGTACGTCTATAAATTCGTGTTGAGACAACGACCCATAATAAGACCCACTACCGCTAACACAGCCCCTTCCCCAATGTCAAGGTCGGAACGACCTTACGGGTGCCGGCCGGGGTCGGCTCGGGGTGGACTTCCGCCGCCGCCCGGGTTACCCTCGCTCCGGCTTGCGGGCGGCCGAGTGGCTCCCGTAACCCCTTGTCCCGAAAGAGAGGAGCGCATGAGGCCGAGGCTCTCCAGAGAGGCGCGCGTGGTCCGCGGCGGCGCCGCTACCGGGCGGCGCGCCCGGGCAGTCCGGGCCGCGGCCATGGCCCTCGCCGCCTGGGCCTGGGGCGTCGCGCTCGCCCCCGGGGCCGGCGCCGCCCCGGCGTCGCCACCCCCGGCCGCGGCCCAGCCGGTGCCGCCGCCCACCCTGGCGGTCGAGGACACGCTGCCCGTCCCGCGGATCACCCTGCGCGAGGTCGAGGTCCGCGCCCGCCGCCTCAGCCTGGACGACATCCTCGATCTCATCGTCGCGGGGGAGGCCCGCCGGGACTCGCTCATCCAGGACCAGGTGTACGACTGCTACGCGCGGGTCATCGCCCGCCACCCCGGCCGGACCGACTCCACGATCACGCTGGTGGAGCAGCAGAGCCGGGTGTACCAGGCGCGCCCGGACCGCATGCGCGAGGTGCTGGTGCGGCGCACCGGCAAGCAGAACATCCAGATCAGCGCCGACCGGAGCATGCGCGAGGAGATCATCGGCTTCGCGTTCGACCCCCGGCTGCGCAAGCTGTACCGCTTCCGCATCCTGGGCCGGGACATCGTGGGCGGCCACGTGATCTACCGGCTGGACTTCGAGCCGCGCTCGGACCTGTACCGGCTGCCGTCGGGGCGGCTGTGGGTGGACACCAACGAGTTCGTGATCGTGCGCGAGGAGTTCTGGTACCGCGGGGTCTCCCCGGCGCCGCTGGTGTTCCGGTCCCTGGACGACTGCGTGGTGGAGCGCGGGCGCGTGGACGGGGGCCACTGGGCCATCACCCGGATCCTGGCGCGCGCCTCGTTCACGTTCTCGATCGCGGGCATCCCGCCCCAGGGGGACCTGGTGCTGGTGTTCGACAACTACCGCGTCAACCGCGGGATCGACCCGGCGGTGTTCGCGGCCACCGAGGGGGAGAAGCGGTGAGCACCCATTGGAAGCTCGTGGGGACGGGCGGGCTGCTGGCGGCCGCTCTGGTGTGTGCGGCGGGGGGCGCGAACCCGGCCGCGGCCGGCGGGCAGGCCCCGGGAACGGCGCCCGCCGGGAGCGCCGCGGCCGCCCGGCCGGCGGCGCCCGACACCGGGCTGGACGCCTACCTGGCCAGCCTGGCCGACTCCACGCACGCGTTCTTCCGCGGCGACACGCTGACCTTCGATTCCACCGGCACCGACTCCCTGGAGCGGCTGTACCGCCAGCACCCCGAGCTGGGTCCGAAGCAGCCGCGCGGCGAGTACGACGACCGCCGCGCCGGCAGCGAGAACTCGCCCCTGGTGCGGGTCAACCGGCTGGAGGGCGTGGTCAGCGCCGCCCGTGCGCAGCTGAACGGGACCGGCAAGGGGCCGGGCGCCCTGAGCGCCACGGCCGGCTGGAGCTTCGGGCTGCACGAGGCCCGCTACGCGCTGGGGTGGACCCGCGCGTTCGGGGACGAGGACCGTTCGCTGTCGGTGCACGCGTCCGCCTACCGCAGCACCGAGCGCCTCGACATCGCGCAGGTGGAGCCCGACCCGCTGGTCGCGGGCCCCCGGCTGGAGCCGCGCCGGGACGAGCTGTACTTCCGCCGCGAGGGCTGGCAGGCGCGCGCGCTGCTGCGCACCGGGTGGCTGGCGGTCGAAGGGCGCTACCGGGACGAGCAGGCCCACCCGCTGCCCTATCCGGGCGGCTTCGACGGGCCGCTGATCTCCGGCACCGCCGCGGACCGCCGCAGCACGCCGGGCACGGTGCGCGCGCTGGGCGGCGCCGTGGCGCTGGGCGCGCAGGGCACCGACGGGCTGCTGAAGGTCGGCTTCGAGCACGCCGGCATGGGCGGGGCGTTCACCTTCAACCGGGTGCGCGTGGACGCCGCGCGGCTGGTGCGCGTGGGCTCCCTGGGGCTGCTGGCGGTGCAGGCCGAGTGGTCCGCCGCCGACACCGGCGCGCCGGCGCAGGAGCGCTTCTACGCCGGCGGCTCCACCACGCTGCAGGGCTACCCGGCGGGCTCGCTCGCCGGGCGCCAGATGTACCTGGGCCGGGCGGTGCTGCTGCTGGGCAGCGACGTGCTGGCCACCGCGCACCTCCCGCACCCCCGCTGGCTGCCGCTGTCGCTGGCGCTGTTCGGGGAGACCGGCGCGGCGCCCGAGGTGCCGGCGGATCGCGGGCTCTCGCCCACCCGGCCGCGCGGAGCGGCGTGGGCCAGCGACGCGGGCGTGGGGCTGTGGTACCGCCCCGGCCTGCCCGACCCCGGCAGCTACCTCAAGCTGTCGGCAGCGGTGCCCTTGGGGCCCGCCAGCGACGGGCGGGTGCGATGGACCCTCACCTGGAACCGGCTGCTGGACTGGTTCTGACGCCCGCGGAGGGCGCGGAGGCGGAATGGACTCCACGGCGCAGGAAGTGTGGCGCTCGGTCCGCGCGCTGAACGACGCCTGGACCCGCGGCGACGGCTCGGCCCTGGCGGACTACTTCCACCCGCGCATGACCGCCATCGCGCCCAACGCGCGGGAGCGCCTCCTCGGGCGGGCCGCGTGCGTGGCGGCGTGGCAGGCGTTCATCGCCTCGGCCGCGGTGCGCGAGTGGCGGGAGATCGAGCCGCGGGTGGAGCTGTTCGGGGAGGCCGCGGTGGTCACCTACGAGTACCAGTGCGAGGTGGAGGCGGGCGGGCGGCGGCTGACGCTGCGGGGCCGGGACATGATGACGCTGTGCCGGGAGCGGGGCCGCTGGTGGCTGGTGGCCGATCAGTTCTCGCCGCTGCCGGGGGCGCCGGGGTAGGGGCGGCTCACTCCAGGCCGAGTTCGGCCAGCCGCTCCTCGTCGATGCCGAACGCGTGCGCCAGCTCGTGGGCCACGGTGACCTGGATCTCGTGGATCAGCTCGCCGCGGTCGGGGAAGTCCAGCTCCAGCGGCCGCTGGTAGACGGTGATGCGGTCGGGGAGCGAGCCGCTCTCCAGCAGCGAGCGCTCGGTGAACGGCGTGCCCTCGTACAGGCCGTACAGCCCCATCGGATCGTCGATGCCCTCGTCCTCGAGCTGCTCGCGGCTGGGGCGGTCCTGCACCACCACCGACACGTTGTGGTCCTCCAGGTACTGGGCGATCTCCTCAGGGAGCCCGTCCAGCGCCTCGCGCACCACCTGCTCGAAGGTCTTGCGGTTCATGCGGGTCCAACCTCCGCCCTGGGCGCCTGCCGACCGCGCCGGCAGCGAGGATACAACGCCGGGCCACCGGGGCTCAATTGACACGCCGGGCCGCCGCGGCTACCTTTGCTCAAACCTTCAGCCATCGAGAGGTCCATGGCCAGACCTAACCCGAGACGCCGCCCCGCCCCGGCCCCGGCGCTCACCCCGACGCTGATCCGGAGACTACCCAAGACCGACCTGCACGTGCACCTGGACGGCTCACTGCGCGTGAAGACCATGCTGGAGCTGGCCCGCGAGCGCAAGGTGGCGCTGCCCAGCGGCGACGCGGTGAAGCTGCGCAACGAATTGCGCGCGGACCGCGGGGTCCACGACCTGCCGGCCTACCTCCACAAGTTCGACATCACCCTCAAGGTGCTGCAGGACCGCGAGGCCCTGGGGCGCGTGGCGTACGAGCTGGCCGAGGACGCGGCCCGCGAGAACGTGCGCTACATGGAGGTCCGCTACTCGCCCATCCTGCACGTGAAGAAGGGCATGAAGCTGGGCGGGATCGTGGACGCGGTGCTCGAGGGCCTGCACCGGGCGGAGCGCGACTTCGGCATCCGCACCGGGCTCATCATCTGCGGCATCCGGAACATCCCGCCGCGGCTCTCGCTGCGCCTGGCGGAACTCACGGTGGCCTACAAGAACCGCGGCGTGGTGGCCTTCGACCTGGCGGGCGCGGAGCGGGACTTCCCCGCCAAGGCGCACAAGGCGGCCTTCCAGAAGATCCTCAAGCACAACATCAACAGCACCGTCCACGCGGGCGAAGCGTTCGGGCCCGAGAGCATCGCCCAGGCGCTGCACCACTGCGGCGCGCACCGGATCGGGCACGGCACCATGCTCAAGGAGAGCCTGGACCTGCTGAACTACGTCAACGACCACCGCATCCCGCTGGAGATCTGCCTGTCCAGCAACGTGCAGACGCGCGCGGTGCGCGACCTGGCCCACCACCCGTTCAAGTTCTACTACGACTACGGCCTGCGCGTGACGCTCAACACCGACAACCGGCTGATGTCCAACACCACCGTCACCCGGGAGCTGTCCCTGGCGGTGCGCCAGTTCGGCCTCGGGCCGCACGACGTGCGCAACATCATCATCAACGGGTTCAAGAGCGCCTTCCTCCCGCTGCACGAGAAGGTGGACATGCTGCGCCAGGCGATCCTGGAAATGGACGAGATCCTGGCGGCGGGGACCGACTTCGTCCCGGGCAAGGAGTACCTGTAGATGGCTGCGGTGCTGCCGTTCGAGAAGCGGGGCATCCTGATCGGGATCGCCGGCGGGTCGGGGTCGGGCAAGACCCTGGTGGCCCAGAAGATCTACGACGAGCTGGGCTCGGACCAGGTGGTGATCCTCAAGCAGGACTTCTACTACAAGGACCTTTCGGAGATCCCGACGGGCGAGCGGGATGTGCGCAACTTCGACCACCCGGACGCCTTCGACATGGACCTGCTGCGATCCCAGGTGCGGAACCTGCTGATGGGCGGGTCGGCGGACGTCCCGGTGTACGACTACATCACCCACCTGCGCACGCCGGCCACCCGCCGCGTGGGCCCCCACACCATCGTGGTGCTCGAGGGCATCCTGGTGCTGATCGACCCGGAGCTGCGGTCCTGGATGGACATCCGCTGCTTCATCGACACCGACGCCGACGTGCGGCTGCTGCGCCGGCTCAAGCGCGACATCCTGGAGCGCGGCCGGAGCGTGGAGTCGGTGCTGCACCAGTACGAACTCACGGTGCGCCCGATGCACCTGCAGTTCATCGAGCCCAGCAAGCGCTACGCCGACGTGATCATCCCCGAGGGAGGCTTCAACCTGGTGGCCATCGACCTGCTCAAGACCAAGATCACCTCGATCCTGGCGGGCCACCGGCACCCTCAGGAGGCCTAGGCGGTGGACGGCTGGATGCCGAAGTCGGGCGGCTGGATCGAAGTGATCTGCGGCAGCATGTTCAGCGGCAAGACCGAGGAGCTGATCCGCCGGCTCCGCCGCGCCCAGATCGCCCGGCAGAGCGTGGCCATCTTCAAGCCGGCGCTGGACGACCGCTACGCCTCGGACCACCTGGTCTCGCACAGCGAGCAGCGCATCCCCTCGCGCCTCGTGCGCTCCGCCCGCGAGATCCTGGAGCACTCCGCCGAGGCGCAGGTGATCGGCATCGACGAGGTGCAGTTCCTGGGCCCCGAGGTCGTGGAGGTGGCGCAGCGGCTGGCCGACCAGGGCAAGCGGGTGATCTGCGCCGGCCTGGACCAGGACTACCGCGGCAAGCCGTTTGAGCCGGTGCCCCAGCTGCTGGCGGTGGCCGAGTTCATCACCAAGACGCTGGCCATCTGCGTGGTGTGCGGGGGCCCCGCGAACCGCAGCCAGCGGGTGACCGGCAGCCACGAGCGCATCCAGGTGGGGGCTTCCGGCATGTACGAGGCCCGCTGCCGCCACTGTTTCGAGCCGCCCCCGGAGGACTGACCCGCCGCGGCCGGCGGCCCGCCGCCCGCGCCGCGCACCCCGGCCTCCCGACCGGAGGAGGAGACCCCGTGAGACTGGCCTGCACCTGCCGCTGGATCCTGCCCTGCGTGCTCCTGCTGCCCCTGGCCTGCAGCCCCAAGAAGAGCGCCGAGGCTCCCGGGGCCCGGGCCCACGCCGGCCCGCGCGTGGGCCTGGTGTTCGATGTCGGGGGACGCGGCGACCAGTCCTTCAACGACTCCGCCTACCGCGGGCTGGTGCGCGCCGGCAAGGAGCTGGACGCCGACATCGCCAACATGATCGAGCCGAGCGAGGGGGGCGACCGGGAGTCGGCGCTGCGCACCCTGGCGGCCAAGAAGATGGACATCGTGTTCGCCATCGGCTTCATCTTCACCGACGACCTCAAGAAGCTGGCCGGCGACTACCCGGGCGTGAAGTTCGCCTGCGTGGACTACGCCATCCCGGAGGGCCTGCCGGTGCCGCCCAACGTGGAGGCGATCAAGTTCCGCGAGCAGGAAGGCTCCTACCTGGTCGGGGCGCTCGCGGCGATGCTCTCCAAGACCCACAAGATCGGCTTCGTGGGGGGCATGGACGCGCCGCTCATCCACAAGTTCGCCGCCGGCTACGTGGCCGGGGCCAAGTACGCCGACCCCGCGGTGCAGGTGGAGCTGAAGTACGCCGGGGTCACCGGGGAGGCCTTCAAGAACCCCACCAAGGGCAAGGAGCTGGCGCTCAGCATGTACGCGGACGGCGTGGACATCATCTACCACGCCTCGGGCTCCACCGGCCTGGGCGTGTTCGAGGCGGCCAAGGAGCAGAAGAAGCTGGCCATCGGGGTGGACTCCGACCAGTGGCGGCCCGACTTCGACGGGGTGGTGCTCACCTCCATGGTCAAGAACGTGGACGAGTCCGTGTTCCAGGCGATCCAGGCGGTCCGCGCCGGCACCTGGAAGGGCGGGGTGGTGGAGCTGGGGCTCAAGGAGGGCGGCGTGGGCTACGTCTACGACGCGCACAACCAGAAGCTCATTCCGCCCGAGGTCCACGCCAAGGTGGAGCAGATCCGCCAGAAGATCATCTCCGGGGAGATCCAGGTCCCGAAGGAGTAGGGCCCGCGGGGGACCGCGCCACCATGATCCGCCGCCGCTCCGGCCTGCTGTCCCTGTTGCGCCAGCGGGCCGCCGCGCGCGCCGCCCGCGCGCGGCCGGACCCGGAGGACGATCCCGCCGCGCGCTACCACGTCTACGTGATCCGCCTCGACCGCGCGGTGGCCCAGCACCGCCGCTTCCTCGACGCCAACCCCAGGTGGGACCCGCGCAAGCCGTGCGTGTACGTGGGCATGTCGGCGTGCCCGCCGGAGGAGCGCCTGCGCCAGCACCTCGAGGGCTACAAGGCCAGCCGCTACGCCCACCGCTACGGCCGGGAACTCATCCCGCGCCTGTACGAGCGGTTCAACCCGATGACCTACCGCGCCGCGCAGCTGATGGAGGTGGAACTGGCCCGCCGCCTGCGCCGGCGGGGTTACGGGGTGTGGCAGCATTGACCCAAGTTGCGCCCCGGGCCGCCGATCATCCCGGGCATGAGCGAGGTCGAGCGATGAGGCGGGGGTGCGCCTGGTGCGGCCGGGACATGGGCCCCGGAGACCACCCGGCGGGCAATCCGGTCACCCCCGGCGTGTGTCCGGAATGCCAACGGCGCTGCTTCCCGAGCCCCGCGCGGGACAAGCTGCAGCGGCCCCTGGACCGCCTCCCGGCTCCGGTGGTGGTGGTGGACGGCGACGCGCGGATCCTGGGGGCCAACCGGGCCGCGCGGGAGATGTTCCCGGGGGCCGCCGAGGATCTCCCCGGTCCGCGGGTCGGGGACGCCCTCGAGTGCGTCCACGCGCGCGAGCCCGGCGGCTGCGGCGGCACCGTGCACTGCCGCTCGTGCGCCATCCGCAATCTGGTGGCGGACACGCTGGCGCACGACCGCGGCCACGAGGACGTCCCCGCCACCCGCGACATCCTCACCCCCACCGGCTCCGAGCCGGCGGGCTTCCGGATCACCACCGAGAAGTTCGGCGGCCTGGTGCTGCTGCGCATCGAGCGGGTCCGCCGCTCCGCGGCCTAGAACCGGTCCGGACCCGGCCCCCCTTCCCCGCCCGCACCGCTGCAACCTTCCGGACGGCGGCCACGTCCTAGACATAGAGCGCGCCCTAGCATGGCGCGCCGGCCGGAGGTTGCAGCATGAAACGTTTTGCCTTCCTGACTGGGATGCTCACTCTGCTGGCCATCGTACTGGCGGCCGTCCGCTCCGCCTAGGGCGGGGCCAGCCTCTCCTGCCACGACCCGCGCACCGGCACCGCCGCGGCTCGGCGCGGGCCCGGCTCTCCACCCGGGTCTGCTCCGCAGCCGTGCGGGAGCCGGGGCGGCGGACGCCCGGGAGGCGCGCCCCGGGCGGGCCGTCGCCGTCCCGCGAGCCGCCCGGCCGCCCCGCTGCGCCCTCTCCGACCGCGTGATATCCTCTGCCGCATGTCTGCCGCGGTCGAACTCCTCGACATCCACAAGTCCTTCTCCCGGGTGAAAGCCAGCGATGGCGTGAACCTCTCCGTCGAGCGCGGCGAGATCCACGCGCTGGTGGGGGAGAACGGCGCCGGCAAGTCCACGCTGATGAAGATCCTCTACGGCCTGTACGCCCCGGACCGGGGGCAGATCCGGGTGGGCGGCCGCGCGGTCCGCTTCCGCAGCCCCGCCGACGCCCGGGCGCACGGCCTGGGCATGGTGCACCAGCACTTCATGCTGGTGCGGCCCATGGACGTGGCCGAGAACGTGCTCCTGGGACGCGAGGGGGCGGGGCTGCTGGGGGCGCTGCGGCCGGGCCGGGCGGCCCAGGCTCTGCGAGAGCTGTCGCAGCGCTACGGGCTGGCGGTGGACCCCTCCGCGCGGGTGGAGGACCTGCCGGTGGGCGTGCAGCAGCGGGTGGAGATCCTGCGCGTGCTGGCCCACGGCGCCGACATCCTGATCTTCGACGAACCCACCGCGGTGCTCACGCCGCAGGAAGTGTCGGAGTTCTTCCGGGTGCTGCGGCGCCTGCGGGAGCAGGGCCAGACGGTCCTCCTGATCACCCACAAGCTGGACGAGGTGATGGCGGTGAGCGACCGCGTGACGGTGATGCGCGCGGGGCGGGTGGTGGGGGTGCGGCGCACCGGC
>Ga0335070_10011341_pt1 | contig 10409 bp, 7 predicted proteins | sample Lox_Sample_13_FD_206722 | JGI IMG/M metagenome (GOLD analysis project Ga0335070, IMG submission 206722) | Soil microbial communities from Loxahatchee National Wildlife Refuge, Florida, United States - Lox_Sample_1.3 | ecosystem: Environmental > Terrestrial > Soil > Wetlands | place: USA: Florida...
ATTTTCCTCTGTTTTGCTAGGATGCGGTCTGCAAAGCGGAAGGGTAATTATTTATCCCTTTTAGAAACTGCCAAATCCTCCTTTTCAAAGGAAGAAAAGGCCTAAGGATTCATCGAATTCCCCTAATGACCTCTCCTCCCTTTGGAAAAAGGGAGGGGGGAAGGGATTTCTGGTGAGGCGTTTAAAAAAACTAAATTGTTACGCAGGACGAAACCATATCCCCTAAATCCTTTGGACGGTATGGAGGATCGTTTGTCCCTATCGATTGGCGGACGGGATTTTTCAGCGTTGCACTTTACAGGGATCATGGGCTCGGGCATGAGCGCGATCGCGCAATACCTAGCCTGGAAGGGGCAGGCCATTACCGGCTCCGACCGGATCGCCTTTGCCGACGAAATGAAGGGAACCAAAGAAAAACTGGAACGTTCCGGCTGCAATTTGTTCCCCCAAGATGGCAGCGGCATTACCTCTGCTACGGAGGCTCTGGTTATTTCGACCGCCATCGAAGACGACAACCCCGATATCGCTGCGGCCCGGAAACTCGGCATCCCGATTTTACATCGTTCCGATGTGCTCGCCGCCCTTGTTGCCTCCCATCGCGCCATTGCCGTATGCGGCACCAGCGGCAAGTCAACCGTAACCGCTTTAGTATTTGAAATCCTCCGGGCCTGCGGCAAAAGTCCATCGGTCATTGCCGGGGCGAACCTCATTCGCCTGAGCGAAGAAGGATTGCTCGGCAATGCGTTCAGAGGCAATTCCGGTATCCTGGTAATGGAAGCCGATGAAAGCGACGGCACATTGGTGAAATATCTCCCGGAGACGGCGGTCTTCTTGAATATTTCCAAGGATCACCAATCGGTTAGCCGGGCTTTGGAGCTTTTCGAGCGTCTTGCGGGCCAAACGCCCCTGGTAATCAAGAATGAGGACGATCCCGGACTCAAATCGATTCGGGCTGCCCAACGGTTTGGCCTTTCAGACGGCGCAGATTTCAGGCCGGATGCGGTACAAGCGGTGACCCCAGCAGTGCGGTTCACCCTGAAAGGGATGGACTTCGAACTGCCCCTGCCGGGTTGCCATAACCTTTCCAATGCGCTTGCCGCCCTTTGTGTTTGCCAGAGCCAAGGCTGCAACCCTGGACAAATGGCTGAGCCCATGCGGAAATTTGGGGGGGTTATTCGGAGGTTTTCAGTTTCCCGAACGCCAAAGGGCGTAACGGTGATTGACGATTACGCCCACAATCCTGATAAGATAAAGGCCGCTCTTCTTACCGCCCGCGACTTTGGAGCGCGGATATTTGCGGTATTTCAGCCGCATGGATTTGGCCCAACCCGTTTCCTCAAAGACGAATTGGTGGAAACCTTTGCCCAGTTGATTCGGGATACCGACGAAGTTTACTTCCTGCCCATCTATTACGCCGGGGGCACAGTCAAAAAGGATATTTCTTCCGAAGATTTAGCTGATTGGGTCAGGGAGCGGGGCGTCATTTCTTATGCGCCTCAAAACCGCAATGGGCTTATGGCTGACCTTAAACGGCGCGTAAGACCAGGTGACGTGGTGATTCTTATGGGTGCCCGAGATCCCACGCTTTGGGTGCTGGCCCAGGAAATGAAGAATAGTCTGTGATTTACCGGGCCTTTCTTGCCGCGTTAACCTCTTCGGCTTGAAGACTAAGCCGCAGGGCCGAATTCTCCAAGGAAAAGCGGGATTCTTTTCACTCCTGGGAAATCCGTTGTCAGGATCATGAAACTTCATTAACAGGGCAGATTTTCATGAGGATAACAAGGCGGCAAGAATATAAACCGTGGTGGCGAAGGATTAACCGGCAATCTTGCGTTGCCGTTTACGCACGGCCGGCACCGCCATCGTGAGCAGAATCAGGATCGTGGCGATGACGAAAGCAAGGCTGATGGGCCGGGTGATGAACACGGAGGGGTCGCCGCGAGAGATAAGCAGCGCCCGCCGTAGATTTTCCTCCAGCATCGGCCCGAGCACGAACCCAAGGAGCATGGGGGCCGCGGGGCAACCGAGCTTCATCCAAATGAAGCCGAGGGCGCCGAAGATCGCCGCAAGGTTCATCTCGATCGAGCTGGTGTTCACGCTGTAGATGCCGATGGAGGAGAAAACCATGATGGCGGGGAAAAGCAGGCGGTAGGGTACCTTCAGTAAGCTCACCCAGAGGCCGACCAGCGGCAGGTTGAGCACCAGGAGCATCAAATTGCCGACCCACATGCTGGCGATCAGCCCCCAGAAGAGATCACGGTTATTGACCATCACCTGGGGGCCGGGGGTGATGCCCTGGATGATCAGCGCGCCAAGCATCATGGCCATCGTCCCGCTTGCGGGAATGCCCAGGGTAAGCATGGGGATAAATTTGCATTGCGCATCCGCGTTGTTGGCGGACTCGGGTCCCGCCACTCCTTGGATCGCGCCGTGGCCGAACTGCGACGGGTCCTTGGCGACCTTCTTCTCGACCATGTAGGAGGCGAACGAGGCGATGGCCGGCCCGGTGCCGGGCAGAACGCCAAAGAACGCCCCGAGTAGGGTTCCTCTGATGATCGGGCCAATGGACTGCTTCCAGTCCTCCTTCGTCGGGAAGAGGCGCGACACCCGGGATGTATGGACTACCCGCTGCTCAATCTCGCCGAGGTTGCTGATGATTTCGCCTACCGCGAATACCCCCACGCCAATGACTACGAAGCCGATCCCATCCGACAACTCGGTGATACTGAAGCTGAAGCGCTCCACGCCCGTACTAACGTCGGTCCCCACAACGCCGAACAGCAGGCCCAGCGCCACCATGGCGAGCGACTTGCTCATGTCGCCTTGGGCGAGCACGGCCGCGGCAACCAGCCCCATCAGCATGAGCGAGAAGTATTCCGGCGCGCGAAACTCAAAGGCGATCTCGGCGATGACCGGGCCGAACATGGCGATGATCATCGTGCAAACGGTGCCGGCAAAGAAAGACCCGATGGCCGCGATCGCCAGCGCTGCCCCGGCGCGCCCCTGACGCGCCATCTGGTATCCGTCAACGCAGGTGATCACCGACGAGGTCTCGCCCGGAAGGTTGACCAGGATGGCCGTGGTCGAGCCGCCGTACTGGGCACCGTAGTAAATACCGGCCAGCATGATCAGCGCCGCCACCGGCGGAAGGGTGAAGGTAACGGGCAGCAGCATGGCGATCGTCGCCAGTGGCCCGATGCCGGGCAGAACGCCGATCAGGGTACCCAACAGGCAGCCGATAAAGCAGTAGAGGGTATTCTGAAACGATAAGGCTATGCTAAAGCCATATATCAAATTATGAAACAGGTCCATGAAAAAAATCCCTTCAAAATCCTTTGATCAGGGGATAAGGCAGGCCCAGGCCCAAGATGAACACGCCCACCGAGAGCAGGGTCATGAACGCGGTGAGCAGTAAAACCTCGCCCCACTTGAACTCGTGGCTCGCGGCCGCAGACCCAAAGGCCAAAACCGCCAGCGCCGGGATGAAACCCGCACGATCCATCAGGACGCCGAAAAGGATTGTAACCAAGGGCAGCAGGATCAGGGCCCGGATCGACCAGTTGCCCTGGATCTTCTCGTTCCTGCGTAACCCTTTGCCCATGATGTGGAGACCGAACAGGATGAGGATCCCTCCCAGAAGAGTCGGGAAGAAGCCCGATCCCATGCGCAGCAGCCTGCCAAACGGGTAATCCCGGGCGATGAATACTGCCGCAGCACCGATCACGAAGAACATCAGGCCTGCCCAGAAATCCTGATTCCTGCGAAACTCCACTTTCATTGAGGATCTTTTCTCCTTCTTGTCCGCCTTTTCCCGCCCAAGCACCTATCGACGGCTGTCTTTTTCCTGGGCTGAAAATCAAACGGCAAGGGGTTCAACGTCAAAACGTTGAACCCCTTTTCAAAGGTACCGGTGAATTTTATTCCGGCTTGGCTTTGGATGCCTTCACCACCTTGCTCCAGCGCTCGATTTCTTCGATCAACATTTTGCGGAAATACTCCGGCGTTTCCGCGATTGGATCGGCGCCAAGTTGCGCCAGTCGGGCGCGAAAGTCTTCCTTCTGCACGGCCTTTACGATGGCCGCATTCAACGCGCTGACCACCGGGGCAGGGGTTCCTGCCGGCGCCAATATCCCATACCAGGTTTGGGTGACAAAACCCGGCAGGCCGCCTTCGATCATCGTCGGCAAATCAGGAAGCAAGGGTGATCTCTTGGCGCTGGTAATGGCGAGCGCCCGGATCCTGCCAGGTCCCATCAACGGCTGGGCCCCGGGAATGTTGCTGAAGGAGAAATCGACCTCCCCGCTGGCCAGCGCCGTCAAGGAAGGCGAAGTGCCTTTGTAAGGAACATGGGTCATGTCGGTGTTGGTCATGAGCTTGAGCAATTCCCCGGAGAGGTGCTGGGTACTGCCGCTGCCGGAAGAGGAAAAATTGAATTTGCCGGGGTTCTTTTTGACCACGGCTAGGAATTCCGTGACGTTCTTGGCGGGAAATGAAGGATTCACCAGCAACAGGTTCGGACTGGTGGCAAAAACCGCCACCGGCGCGAAGTCTTTTACCGGATCGTAATTGATTTTGGGATAAAGGCTGATGTTGACGCCCAACGCCGCCGAACTCATGAACAGCGTGGAACCGTCGTTGGGTGATTTGGCGACATACTCTGCGGCGATATTCTGGGCCGCACCCGCCCGGTTTTCGACGATGACTTGCTGTCCCAAGGCTTCGGTGATTTTCGGGGCAATCAGCCTGCCCATGATGTCGCTGCCTCCGCCGGGCGCGTAACCCACCACCATTCGGATGGGTTTGGTCGGGTACTTCGGCGCCTGCCCGAAGGCCAATTCGGAAAAGCAAAACAACACTCCAAGAACAATTACCAGCAGTTTTCGAGTCATGTCTCCTCCTTCACTCGGGGGTCTCTGCTGCGTACCCGCGCCATTCCCTTGGCACGCACAGGTTCTCCGGTATCGCCTGCAGCCGGCAACGCATAGGTTATTATTGCTGAACGGACCCATGCCGGCCTGGATAAGGGGATGCTGAATTCCCAGCAGCGCGGTAAGTTTCGTTCTTAACATATTCATCCTTCTCAATTGATTCCCTTGGCTTGCGTATATTTTGAGTGAGTATAAAAAAAACCTTCTTCCGTGTCAAAGAATATTCACCAACCCTTCTCCACCAATATCAGAAGTCGCTCCGAATCAAACCCTGTATGGGTTCGGTAAGCTCAAGAACGAACCCATCCGAAAAATACTGTGGTATGGGAACCAAAATACTGTCCTCCCTGTATTCCTTTTTCCCTACACCCTGTTACCCTGAAAAAAGGGAGAAGGACCTTTTGGGGGGAGAAGCAGCGACAGAATATGCCCACCGGAGGGAAGGAGGTTTATTATGGTTTTACTGGAAATCAATGGGAAGAAGTATGAGGTTGAGGTATCCCCGGATGTCCCCCTTTTGTGGGTCATCCGGGAACACCTGAAGCTCACCGGAACCAAGTTCGGCTGCGGCATCGGCATGTGCGGGGCCTGCACGGTTCAGGTGGATGGAGAAGCCCAGAGGTCCTGCCTCATTCCTGCCGGGGACGCCCAGGGGAGAAAGATCACTACCATCGAGGGAATTCCTCCCGATCATCCGGTGAAACGGGCCTGGGTGGAAGAACAGGTTCCGCAATGCGGCTACTGCCAGCCGGGGCAGATCATGCAGGCGGTGGCCTTGCTGCAGGCAGACCCGCACCCCTCGGATGGGAAGATCCTTGAGACCATGAAGGGCAACCTCTGCCGCTGTGGCACCTATCCCTACATCCAACGGGCCATCAAGAGCGCCGCAAAGGAGGGGAAAAAGTCATGACCTCTCTCCTGACCCGCAGAGACCTGTTGAAGAAATCCCTGGCTGGGGCCGGGCTGACCGTTTTTGTCGCCCTAACCCCTAACGGATACCGAATTCTGAAGGCAGAGGATCGCGCGAAAGAGCCGGCCAAATCGTGCAGCTTGAATCTGTGGCTGCGGATCACGCCCGATAACCTGATAACCGTACTGGTGAACAAATCGGAGATGGGGCAAGGAGTGTACACTTCTCTGCCCATGATCGTGGCCGATGAACTGGATGCGGATTGGAAGCAAATCCGCTTCGAATCCGCTCCGGCCGGCGACCCGTTTAAAGACCCCGTCTGGAACACACAGTCAACCGGAGGCAGCACAAGCGTGCGGCACATGTTCCTCCCCCTCCGGAAGGCGGGGGCCGCCGCCCGGGAGATGCTGCGGAGTGCGGCTGCTCAGACGTGGGGGGTCCCCCCGGGGGAATGTGCGACCCGGGAGGGAGGGGTGCGCCATGAAAAAAGCGGACGATCCCTGAGTTACGGGCAGCTTTGTGAGCGAGCCTCGAAACTTCCCGTTCCCCAAGCCCCTCCTTTGAAGAAAGAAGGCGAATTCAAGTTCGTCGGCAAATCCATCCCCCGTCTGGATGTAGCGGAGAAGGTCAGCGGCGCAGGGGCTTTCGGTATCGATACCTTTGTTCCGGGCATGCTCTACGCCGCCATCGCCCGCCCGCTTGCTTTCGGGGCCAAGGTGAAGGCCTATGAACGGGACGCCGCGGAAAGGCTCCCCGGAGTCTTCAAAGTCGTATCCATCGACCGAGGGATCGCCGTATGCGCCAGCACCCTGGAGGGGGCGCGGAAAGGAAGGGATGGTCTGCGGGTAACCTGGGAGCCCGGCACTGCGCCTGAATTGGGAAATGAGGCGCTGGAGAAGAATTTCATCCAAAATCTGGCCCGGACAGGAGTGACCGCAAAAGGCCAGGGGAATGCGGCCAAGGCTCTGAGCGAGGCGGCCAAGAAGATCGAAGCAACCTATTTTCTTCCCTACCTGGCCCACGCGACCATGGAGCCTATGAACTGCACGGCCCATGTCCAGAAGGATCGATGCGACGTCTGGGTTCCCACCCAGAGTCAAACCGGGGTTCTCGTGACCGCCCAGCGAGTGACGGGATTAAAGCCGGAACAAATCCATGTCCACACCACTTATTTGGGCGGAGGGTTTGGACGGCGGGGCGAAACGGATGTGGTGGAGGAAGCCTTGCAGGCCTCCAAGGGGGCGGGCAAACCCGTCAAGGTGATATGGACGAGGGAAGAGGATATTCAAAATGACTTTTACCGGCCGGGCAACTGTTGCCGGATCGAAGGGGCTATCGGCTCCCAAGGCGAGTTGACAGCCTGGTCCCACAAGGTCGTCGTTCCGTCCATCTTTGCCCGGGTATTTCCTGACCGGGTTCAATCCGGGGTTGACCCCGCGGCGGTGGAGGGCATTGCCAACATGGAATATGAGGTCCCCAACCTCTATGTGGAATATGTCCGCATGGATACCCCGATTCCCGTTGGGTTCTGGCGCTCGGTGGGAAGCTCCCACAACGCCTTCACCGTGGAAAGCTTTATGGACGAGCTGGCCCACACAGCGGGAAAAGACCCGCTCCTGTTCCGTCTCGACCTGCTAAAGAACCGTCCGCGGGTGCGTAAGGTGATCGAAGTGGCGGCGGAAAGAGGGGAGTGGGGAAAGCCTCTCAAGAAAGGGGAGGGGCGGGGATTGGCCTACCATTTCGCCTTCGGGAGCCACGTGGCCCAGGTGGCCGAAGTTTCAGTCCAGGATCAGGAGCCGAACCTGAAGGTTCACCGGGTGACCTGCGCCGTGGACTGCGGCCCATTTGTCAACCCGGCCATTATCACCGCTCAGATGAAGAGCGGAATCCTCATGGGTCTGAGTGCGGCCCTGCGGGAGCGGGTGGACTTCGCCCAGGGAGGCGTGGCTTCGTCCAATTTCGATAATTACGAGCTTCTGCGGATAAACGAAATCCCGGAAATCGATGTGCATATCGTCCCGAGCAGGGAAGAGATTGGGGGGATCGGGGAGCCGGGCCTCCCCCCCATCGCCCCGGCAGTAGCCAACGCGGTCTTCCAGGCCGCGGGAATACGCGTGCGCAGCCTACCCATGCTACCTGTGCTCCTCGAAGGGTTGAAGAAAAAATAACCGGCTGGGTCAAGCAAGGTTCCGACCGAATCCTGGTTCGACGGGGAAAGGACCAACGACCAGGAACTATTATCAGCAAGAACAGGAGGGGAGGAGGATGAAAAGAATTTTTTCCCTTTTTCTGCTGGTTGCCGCGCTGGGGGGCCCTGCGGGTGAGGGGATCGCGCAGTCGGCCAAGGCGGTAACCCAGAAGGGGAAAGACGTTCCCACTCTGCAGGCAGTTAAGGCCAGGGGAATCCTCATTGCCGGGGTGACGATGAATGAACCGCCTTTAGGGTTTGCCGACAAGAACGGCAGGTATCAGGGATTCTATATAGACGTCGCCGAGGCCCTGGCGAAGAGAATCTTCGATGGAAAAGCCAAAGTGGAATTCATCGGGATCCCGGTTGAAAAGTGGGTGGAGTCCCTGAAACAAAGAAGGATCGATGTCCTCTTGGCTCCGCTGTTCATAAGCGAAGAGCAAAAAAATGAAATTGATTATAGTATTCCCTGTTTTGTTTCCGGCGGGCTGATCTTGGTGAAAAAGGACAGCAAGATCAGAAGCTACCAGGAGTTGGCAGGGAAAAGCGTGGCTACGATACGGGGCACAAGGGCGGAAAGAATGGTCGGGGAGTTATTGCCCAAGTCAAAGGTGGTGGAATTCCAGAATAATGCCGATGCCCTTCAGGCTTTGAATGGGCGGAAGGTGGACGCCTTTGCGCAACTGGATATTTTCGTCTTTTATATGGAGGAGAAGGACAAGAATCTGACAGTCGTTGACCTAAAACCTGTCCATGTCTCTCCCGTTCAGCTCGGGGTCAGGAAAGGCGACCCACAGTGGCGCGACGCCATCGATATTTCACTGCTGGAGATGATGACCACCGGTGAGTATCGTAAACTTCTGGATAAATGGTTCGGCAGGGTGAGGGGGGAATTTTTGGACCTGGCCCTGAAGACGGAAATAAAAACCAAATGAATTTTTCCCGGGTCGGAACCCGAAAGAGAGAGCGGCGGAACCAGGGGAAGTCATGAAAAAGTCCGCTTATCCATTCCTTCTCTGCGCGGGAATGCTTTTCGTGGCCTCCCTGGCCGCCAAAGGATTGCCGGACGGAGGGACCCATGATCCCAATCCCCCGTTCCGCCTGGACCTTCTCGAGCCTGACCGGGCGAAGGATGAGCTCCCCGGAAAGCCCCCAAACGCCTACCAGCCGAAGAATCCTTACAACATTTTCATCAATTACGAACTGGGAATGCACTGCGTCGGCTTCGATATTTCCTATTGCTGCATCATCCCGCCCTACAACAGCATCCAGGCCCAGGCGGTTCGTTCGGGCCTCCACGGGGAAAGACCTCGCCTGTTAACGCCCTATGACCGGGTGACGCTCTCCTATCAGGTCCAAGACAACAGTTACAGCGAAGGAAACAAGATGAAATACTGGCAGGTCCTGAAGGATGTGCGGGGACAGGGAGCGATGAATGACCCCGGTGACAACATGGCCAACTATGTATGGAATCACCTTTACATCTACAAAGACCTGCAGGGAACGATTCCGGCGAATCCGGAGAAGGCCAAACGCTTGTATGTGGGGAAGGAGATCCCGGTCAACATCGATTCCGGTCCCTCTGGCAAGAGCGTCTCGGGGGGCTACCTGGACTATGCCGGAGAAAATGGGGGGAATGTAGTCTTCACCGATTCCCTGATGCCGGAGATAAAGGATGTTCCTCTGAGGCTCACCTCTTCCCATATATGGGATGCCCTGGGCCTTCCTTTGACCGCTTTCAATGACCGCGCGAGAAGGGGAAGCATTCGGACGATCACCGACCGCGATTACCAGCCCTACCAGGTTGCCGTCGTACGACTGGGGGATGAAAAGGGCATTTCTCTAATGGCCGGAGGGAAACTCATCGAATTCTTCGGGACCGAACCCGTGGACATCTCCAACTGCTCGCTCTGCCACTCCGGAAAGGGGATTGCCGCGGAAATGTCCAGGGGGGCCGGGTTGTTCCTGTTTGACAAGGAATATGACTACTGGAAAACCCACTATCCCGATGTAACTGAATATATCGCCCGCCTCTCGGCCACCTCCATCCATATCCTTGAACTCCACGACCGGAGGCACCGGACCCGTTTCCTGTCGGATTACAACCCCGACGCAGCATCCAACCGCATGGGCAGGGTGGGATCGGTCAACTGCGTGGACTGTCACGGGGACAATATGTCGGGAAACCTGCAATCCCCCCGGCCGGGGGCCACGGGGTACACGGCGGTCAGGGCGAAACCCCTGACTGAGGCCGTTCATTCCGTGCACATGCGATACGTCCCCATGCCCGATAAGGCCGGAAGGACCCAGAACTGCCAGGCCTGCCATCCGACTCACTGGCAGAGCGAGAAGATGAACGACTTCGAAACCAACCCCTATCAGG
>Ga0335070_10011344_pt1 | contig 10408 bp, 8 predicted proteins | sample Lox_Sample_13_FD_206722 | JGI IMG/M metagenome (GOLD analysis project Ga0335070, IMG submission 206722) | Soil microbial communities from Loxahatchee National Wildlife Refuge, Florida, United States - Lox_Sample_1.3 | ecosystem: Environmental > Terrestrial > Soil > Wetlands | place: USA: Florida...
CTTCATGATATTCAACCACACCGCAATATTCCCAGAGAAAAATTGGCCTCGTCAGATAGCCACCAACGGCAACGTAATGATGGAAGGAGCAAAAATGAGCAAATCCTTTGGAAACATCATACCACTACGCGAAGGACTCGCCACGTTCGGCGCAGACCCGATAAGACTCAGCGTAGTCTCCACAGCCGAACTGCTGCAAGACTCCGACTTCAGCCCCACAATAGCCAAATCAATGCGAGACAGACTTGAAAAACTCTACAGATTCGCCTCCCAAACCGCCAAGACCCTTCGCAAGAAGCCACCAAAGATCACGCTGACAGCGATAGATAGGTGGATGCTCAGCAGACTGCAACAGCACATCAGAAACGCAACTGAAGCCATGAACAAACTGGCCGTGCGAAAAACCATACACACCGCGCTTTATGAGCTGGATCAAGACTTCCAATGGTACCAAGAACGCATCGCAGACGAAAACGGAAACCCGAGTAGAAAAGCCGTAACAGCCCACGTGTTCCACGAGGTTTTGGACGCCCAAACACGAATGCTGGCACCGGTAGCACCGCACGTGTGCGAAGAAATATGGGAAATGCTTGGCGGAAAAAACTTCATCGCTCAAGCACCCTGGCCAACACCCGACGAATGCAAAATAGACGTCGAGGCTGAGGAAAATGAAGCTCTCATCATGAACGTGCTCGACGACACTCAAAGCATTTTGAAAGCGACAGGCGCAAAACCGAAAAAAATATGCTACTACACCGCCGCCCCGTGGAAATGGAAAACCTACCTGAAAACCCTCGAAAAATCGGCCTCAGAAAAAGTCCTGCAGAAAGACCTTATGAAACAGCTCATGCAAGAACCCGACTTGAGGGCAAACGCCGAAAAAGTAGCCAAGTTCACAGGCCAAATAGCAGACGAAATCATCCGAACATCGGAAGAAACAAAACAGAGACGAACACAAACTGGAATTGTTGAGGAACGCGAAACGTTAGAAGAAGCAAAAAACTTCTTCCAGAAAGAGCTAAACGCGGAAATCCACGTCTACAACGAGGAAGACACAAAACGCCACGATCCAAAACAGAGGGCACAACTGGCCAAACCCTATCGCCCAGCGATTTACATAGAATAAAATATATCAGCCAAACCCTTCCTTTTATTGGCCGAAAAAGGATCCGTAGCGCAGCATGGATACAGATTACGCCATAAAGCGCGTCGGCCTTCTAAACCGCTGAGGTTGAAGAAAGCCGAAAGTCCTGGGTTCAAATCCCAGCGGATCCGCCACTTTTGGCGCGCGCATATGATGTACTGAAACCGCGAACTGGGCTCTGTCAAAAACCTCAGTTCGCGCATCAGAACTCACTTCTTAGGACAGATTCTACGCACGGCTATGACCAAATATCCTTTCGGCAATTCGATTTCTCCACGTCAACAAAGGAACATGAATGATCGGTATTTTTCCCCTGTTGGGGTATGGAATATCTGAATTTCGGCAGTTGATTCTGCGTTAACAAGCGTTTTATTAGATGTGGTACTTCTGAAGTAAACTGCTAATGCTTCACAAACCTCATGCAGAGAGTAATTGAATGACTCAGCAAACTGTAGAATCTTCTCCAGAAATAGTTATTGCTTTGAACGATAAAAAGCCAATACGAGTTTTGCATGTTGATGATGAGCCGAGCATTTTGAAGATAGCCAAACAATGTTTGGAACTGCAAGGTCCATTTCAAGTGGATACGGCTTCCTCTGTTGAAGAAGCATTTGAAAAGATGAAGGAGGAAACGTACGATGCCGTGGTTTCCGATTATCTTATGCCCGGCAAAGATGGGCTTGAGTTTCTGAAGGAACTGAGGCAGAGCGGCCACACCGTTCCTTTCTTGATATTCACTGGAAAAGGCAGAGAAGAAGTTGCCATCAAAGCTTTGAACCTTGGAGCAGACCAATACCTGAATAAGACCGGTGACCCTGAAACAGTCTACTGCGAATTGGGCTATGCAATACGAAGAACCGTGGAGAGAAGAAAAGCTGAAACTGCCCTCGAGACTCTCGGAGAACGATACAGACGGCTATTCGAGTCGGCAGTCGAAGGAGTCGTTATCAATGGATCTGACGGGAAGATATTATCACTGAATCGGGCAGCAGCAAACATCTTGGGTTATGATAATCCAGAAGAGCTCATTGGAAGGCGTGCAGTCGAATTGTATGCTGACCCAACAGCCAGAGCTCGTCTGCTGGAAGAACTTGTTGAAAAAGGGTGTGTCAAAGATCGGGAGCTGGCTTGGAAGAAAAAAGACGGCGCACTGATTGAGATTCTAGCCAGCATCGCAGTTCAGAAAGACGAGAAAGGCAAATTGCTGCAAACAGAGGGGATAATCAGAGATGTCACTGAGAAAAAGAAAGTTGAAAAGGCACTGAAGGAAAGTGAAGAGAAATATAAGACTCTAGTTGAGCAATCTTTGCAGGGGATTATCGTTGCTCAGGGCTCTCCACCTCACCTCGTCTTTGCAAACGCCGCCATGTCAAAGATTCTGGGCTATACTCCTAAAGAAATGATATCATTCTCGCCCAAACAGACATTAGAAATTGTGCATCCCGATGACCGAGAGCTCTTCTTCAGCCGTTTCAAAGACAGACTGGAGGGCAAGTCGCCACCATCAAACTACGTAGTTCGTGGTGTTAGAAAAGATAGAACGATAGTCTGGCTGGAATTGTCATCTTCACGTATAGAGTATGATGGGCGACCTGCAGTGCAAGCAATGTTCATGGATATAACCCAACGCAAGAAAGCGGAAGACGAATTAAGAGAAAGTGAGGAGAAATTCAGAACTCTCTTTAACGAAGCGATGGACGCTGTTTTTGTGGCTGACGCTGAAACAGGCATACTAATTGACTGCAATCAAGCAGCGATGGAACTGGTGGGCAGAACCGAGCAGGAACTAATTGGCAAGCATCAACGGATTTTGCATCCTGAAACAGAGGCCAAAAACGCAGGGTTCAGCAATACTTTCCAACAGCACATCGGAGAAAAAGAAGGACAGGTTTTGAAGACACAAGTCATTACGAAGAACGGAGAAATCAAAGAAGTTGCCATCAAAGGTAGTATTATTGAACTGAGAGGCAGAAAGATTCTGCAAGGGATATTCAGGAACATCAGTGAACACAGGGAAGCGTTAGAAGAACTTAAAGAATCTGAGGAAAGATTTAGAGAGTTGTTCGAAAGCATACAGGACCCTGTGGGCATCTTCGTTGGAAGAGAAGGGCGTCTTATAGACTACAACACGGCCTACAAGAAGTCTTCTGGATATACTGATGAGGAGCTGAAAGGCAAAGTGTTCTTGGATTTTGTCCACCCTGACGATCATGCGATGGTCTTGGAGAAGTACAGAACAAAATATTCTGAGGAGAAGCTTCCGCTTGTATATGAAATAAGGGGAATGAACAAGAAAGGAGAAGTCAACCCTCTCGAAATCAGCGTGAGCACATATAAGAGGAAAGGCAGAGTTATCGGAATTGAGGTAATACACAGAGATATCACTGACCGGAAAAAAGCTGAAAGAGCGATTTTGGAGAACCAAGAGAATTTCAAGGCTTTGTTTGCGGGTAATCCGGAAGCTGCAGTTCACGTAGGGCCGGACTTCAGCATTTTGGACGTTAACCCCAGGTTTCAGATGCTCTTCGGATACAAACTCGATGAGATCAAGGGCAGAAACCTAAACGATGTGGTGGTGCCGAAGGACAAAATTGATGAGGCGCAGATGCTGGACTGCAGAGCCGAACAAGACAAGCACGTTAGTCACGCCACTGTTAGAAGGAAGAAAGACGGATCGCTGGTTCCCGTTTTTGTTTCTGCCGCCTCCATAACTGTTGGCGGCCGATTCTTGGGTTATGTGGCTGTCTACAAGGACATTTCTGAATTGAAGAACACTCAGAAGAAGCTGGAGATTATGAATGAGAAGCTGCGTGTCACTGGTGGACTGACCAGACATGATGTTCGAAACAAACTCTCAGCAATAAAAGGGAACGCCTACCTGTTGAAGAAGCAACTGGCCGGCGACGGTAGCGCTCTTGACAAGCTCAAAGATATGGATGCGGCGGTTGAGCAAGCTGTCAGAATTTTCGATTTCGCAAAGACATATGAGATGCTGGGCGTCGAGGAGTTGGTGTACGTTGGCTTGGAGAAAACAGTTGATGAGGCGATTTCACTGTTTTCGGGTTTGAAGGGCGTTACGGTGACAAATGATTGTGTTGGGTTGAGTGTGCTGGCTGATTCACTCTTGAGGCAGCTTTTCTACGACCTGATAGACAATTCGCTCAAGTATGGAGAGAAAATTACCCAGATCAGAATCCGCTACGAAAAGACACCTGACAATCAGCTTAAACTGATATACGAAGACGATGGCATGGGAATATCTGAAGACGCTAGACAGAAGCTCTTCACTGAAGGCTTCACCACAGGCAAAGGCTCAGGGTACGGACTATACCTGATCAAGAAGATGGTGGAAGTCTACGGCTGGACAATACAGGAAACGGGCGAGCCGAGCAAAGGCGCACGATTTATCATGACAATACCTCACATGAATCAAAGCGGAAAAGAAAACTATCGGCTTCACTAGGGCGCGCGCGATCTTTGGATAGGACGAAAACAACTTTGGCCCGGCCCACAAGTTGCGCGCTACAACACAATTTGGGTCTGGGTTTTTTGTGTTTGGGCTGCTAACCCTAGAAATCCATGGCAGTGAAAACGAAATTCTGAAGAGCAAGCAACACTTAGAGAACCTGCTGAGAAGGCGATACATCAGTGACTGTTGGCAAAACTACAATCCGCAACGCAACTGTTGAGGATTACTCTCTGTGTTTTCCTCTCCTAACTTCACTTTATCATGGAGACATCGGGAGAAATTTTAGAAAAACTTTTGAAAGCTACGTTACTGGCGACAGCAGCCTGGTCCTTTTAGCACAGTCCCGAGGTGACCTTGTTGGAATCCTAATTGGAAGCTATCAAATGGACATTGATTGGGAAGGGAGAACCGCGAGAATTGACGCAATTATCGTGAATGAGAAACACAGGAGAACAGGAATCGGTAAACAGCTTGCTCATCATTTTTTCACATTAGCAAAAGGACGAAGATGTAAGGCAGTCAAATCCAGAGTAAACATAAATAACCGAACAGCTCAAGAATTTCACGAAAGTCTGGGTTTTGTAAGGGCAGATACTTACGAATATGATTTGGAGTTCCCTTAAAAACGACTTCGATCTGAACAGTATACACGAAGAACAAGAGCATTATTCTGCTCATAAGCCAGTTTTTGATTTTGTGGAAAAGTCATAACGCGCGTGCCAAACTCGCGCGCGTTAATATACAAGACAAATAAAGAAGATTGTCTTAGAGTAAGAAAGAAACCAAAACTTGAAGAACCGCCCTGGACTACGTCGAGAAATGCATTCAGAGAGAAGACATCAATGAAGGGATGAGATGGAACGGAAGAATGCTCTTAGAATATTAGGCATCATTCTCTTTGTCGTTGGAATCGTGCTTGCAGTCATCGCATTCATGAGTTATGTAGGCGGGATTCTGTCTGGACCATTTGCCTTTGCATTACGGTCTTATTTTGTTGGGCCAATCGCTGCAACCCTTCTGATAGTTGCTGGTGGACTAATCCTATTGTTTTCAGCTAGATGAAAAAGGCGAAATACTAGCGATGACGTTCAAACATTCTGTCCGGCTGGGGCAACCTGGTCCCCATCTCTCAGGCTACCTGCCCAATAAAATACACATCACTAGGTAAGATTAAATCGTTGTTTTCGTCCGCATTCAGGGCAGAAGCGAGCTGAAACGGATATCTTGCTTTTGCAGTTGGGGCAAATTTTCAACACCAATTCTGGATGCAATAAGGTTCCGCAAAAATTGCAGTAGTTAGAGTTATAGGAAACCGAGCTCCCGCATCGTGGGCAAATCAAGTATCCCCCAGCAGATGAAGGAAGCGGCATCAAAACCCAGCCTCCAATGTTCAACTCTTCCACCTCTTTTGAATTCGGTCTTTGTCCTTCATTCCGCTCACGCTAATGATTTGCGTACTTCTCTAAACTCCACTGCCTACCGGTTGCGCAGTTGGCTTCAGAGCTTTGTACGTATTGACGGTAACGCTTCCGGGGGAACAGCTTGTTCCTGATGCGCCCTTGCCCTTTTTTTAACGCTCTTCTCTTTATTCTCATTGCTCGTGTGGGCCCAGGCAGAGACTCTAACCACAGGCAATTCAACCTATGTTCACGCAACAATGTCTTTTTCTACCTATTAAGCCAATCTTTCGGCAACAACGCGTGCTTGCGGTTAGAATCTGTAGAAGAATCGGAGAACAGACGGCTAAAAAAAACTGCTGTCAGGCGCATTTGAATGCCTCAGAATGCCAGATATCGCATGAGAATGATGTGGGAGGCCGCGAAGAGGCCCAGTGCGATCAGAAAGTGTTGAGCGGCCATCCTTCTTCTATTCCCCAGCGAGTTAGACCGATTTAGATTCCGATCAAGACATGAATCAGCAGCAATATGAGCACTGGGCGCGACCAGTCTATTTGCAGTTGCATTGAAAATGCGGTCGTGAAGATTCCTTCGGTCAGTTTGGTCGTGACCTGCGGATTTGTCATGCCGAACCCCGTGTTGAAGCTGAATCCCGATTGGACAAATCTGCTCAAAAGATGCTACACAAGAAATAGGGCTTCGCTTCAACAGTGTTTATATGCTTGAACACGTCGGGTCCTGACAAGTGAGTGATGAAAAACATGAAATTGTGGAAGACTCTCATAATAGCAGTAAGCGTGGTCATCTTGCCGTTCGCTCTTGTCGGGGTCGGACAGGCCCAACAAATGACATGCTGGGGGCTCAGGCCAAACCTGACCGAAAGAACGGAGCACACCGATTACTCCGAGGAACGTTCGCCCCAACAACTTGAAGACATCCCGGAACAAACGAGCGACGCTGGTCACGACGCGGAAAACAAAAACGATACAGAAAACGTAGGCTCCCGCTAGCCCTGTATAGCCACTGTGCGAAAACGAAGCAGAAAGCGCTAGGCCAGATTCCACTGTTTCTGATAGTCTACTGACACTGCAGTTGTGCAAATGCGTTTCAAGCTCGTTGTTTCGTTCGAGCCTGTTGTGATAAGCTAAAATTCCAGTGTTTACTCTGAATAAAGCGATCTCTCTTGGAGTTCCGCCGAAATCTTGAAAGATTGAAGGGGAAGACACCCCAGCTGCTCCTTATAGCCTTGGTTGCCATTGCGATTGCAATCGTTTTCTTGGATACTATGGAAGACACTCTGATAGAGGGAGGCTCGTTCACAGGGACACCGCTTGCCACAATTTCGAGCGTTATCATCAGGCTTGCGCAGGGCGTTACCACAACAGTCTCGTCCTGGGGGTATGGTGGAATTTTCCTGTTGATGTTGCTTGAAGCGAGCTCTCTGCCGATTCCAAGCGAGGTTATACTTCCGTTTTCTGGTTACCTCGTTTCAACAGGCCAGCTCAACGTGTGGATAACTATCTTTGTTTCAACTCTTGCTGGAATTGTGGGTTCGCTAATTGACTACTACATTGGAATGAAGGGAACAGACCTGCTCGCCCGGCGAAGAGTTCTGGACAAGCTTCTTTTCAGCAAAACGCGTCTCGAAATGGCCGCGAGGTGGTTTGACAAGTACGGCGCATTCGCCGTGTTTCTGAGTCGTATGATCCCCGCGTTCAGGACACTGGTGTCATTTCCGGCAGGCGCAGTGAAAATGCCGATACGAAAGTTTGTCGCATACACAACGGGTGGGTGTCTAATCTGGAACGCCTTTCTAGTTTACATCGGCGTGTACTTAGGCACCAACTGGGAAGCGGCTGCTGGCGTATCACGTTACTTGATCATAGGAGTTGTGGCGTCAATCCTCGTGGCGCTCGTCGTGTTCTTGATCAGAAGAAAAAACAGAACTTCGCACACGCCATCTCTTTAGGATGATGGTCAGGGCGGTGCTACCCATGGAATTATCATTCTGTTTTGCTCGTCCATCTCTTTCCAGTAGTCCCATTCTTTGGCGGTCATTCTTTCTATTTCTTCGATTTTGTCGTCGGTCAGATGTTCGAACCTTTTTTGCATCCTCAGATATTCCTTGACGTGTTTTCTTGGTTCTGGCCTGTAGCTCAGGTTGAATTCTCCGTTTTCATACTCCCATGAGACCCAGAGCCCTGTCTCTAGAGCGCTTCTGCTCAGGTCTAGGGTGTACTTTGGATCGGTGAACCAGCCCTTCGGGCAGGGGACCAGCAGATGAATGAACGCTGGACCGTCGGCTTCCAAGGCCTTCTTTGTCTTGTTGATGAAGTCCAAAGGCGGGTAAAGCGTGGCCGTTGCAACGTATCTGACACCGGGGTGCGCAGCGATTATTAGGGCCACGTTCTTCTTCATTCTCAGGTTGCCGATTCTTTTTATCTTGCCAGTAGGCGTGAACGTTGTTGAAGCCCCCCAAGGAGTTGTGCTTGACGCTTGAATCCCCGTGTTGGCGTATGATTCATTATCGTACAGTACATACACGAATCTCTTGTAATCGTAGCCCATGGCCATCGACAACCCCGAGAAACCCATGTCGCCGGTTCCTCCGTCTCCACCGTACACAACGACGTTGACTTCTTCCTTCTTCCTCTTCCCCTTCATCATCAGACTTCTGAAAGCAGCGGCTGTTCCCACGCCAGCAGCTCCTCCTGCACCAAGCTGGGTGTGATACCAGGGCACGGAATACGGCGAGGACAAGAACTGGTGTCCATTCGCCACGTACATGCATCCGGTTGGGCCGAGAACCACCGTTTTGGGACCCGCCGCCTTTAGCAACAAACGGTAGCCCAAGGCTGCCCCACAGCCCGCGCACGTTCTGTGGCCACTCGTGTACAGGTCTACCGAAGAAACGTTTCTGACGGCTCTGATCAAAGGCCGTTCGCTCATGGACTCTCGCCCCTCAGCGTGGGCCACCAAACGTGTTTCTCAACCGCTCCCTTCCCTGCACCTTTCTCCAACAGCCTGACAGCCTGCTCAAAATGCTCGACAGAAGGCTCTCTGCCGCCCACGAACATGAAGTCCATCAAAAGTGGATGTGAACCGCTCTCATACAATGCTGATCGAACCTCGTTAAACAACACGCTTGAAGAGTCTGCAGAGCCGAAAGAATACGAAAAGTCAACCACACCTGCAGCCTTAACCTTCCCCAGGACTTCAGCAAGTTCCCCCTGCGGGAAGGGCCGGAAATACCGCAATCTGACGACTCCGACCTTGACGCCTTCTTGTCGAAGTTTTGTGGCAACGTGCACCGCGTCCTTGGCATAAGCTCCCATGGTCACAAGAGCTATCTCCGCATCCTCAATGTACATGTTTTCGATGAATGGCGGGTACTCTCTTCCGACGAAAACTGCAAAATCTCTCCATGCTTCTCGGATCACTTCCCTGGCCTGTGCCATCGCATTATCAACTACTTTTCGAAGCTCTGGACCTATGAGGGAAGGAGCTATGTGCTGTGCCTTAGTTATGGGCCCAGAAGCTGGATCCAATGGGTACTGAGGCTTGTACGGAGGGAGAAACTTTGCAACTCCCTCTCTGCTAGGCTGCTCAACTGGGGCAGATATGTGCGTTATAGCGGCGCCATCCACTGCTACAAAACTCGGCAGAAGCACCCTGCGGTCTTCAGAGACCCTGTACGCGACCAGAATCATGTCGAGGGCTTCTTGAGGATCTTTGGCCCATGACATGAGCCAGCCGCTGTCTCTAAAAGTGAGTACGTCGTTCCATTCCATTCCGAAGTTGCCCGGGTCGTCAAGAGCCCTGCAACCGGCCATGGCAACGACGGGCAGTTGCCCCATGGCAGTTACGACTATCGGTTCTGCCGCAAACGCCAAGCCCACGCCCGAGCTTCCTACGAAGGTTCTAGCCCCAACCGCGGACGCATGCTTGGCTATTTCAAACTGTGAATGCTCAGAATCTGCACCGATTATCTCAGCGGCAAACTCTCCGTCAGCAAGCATCTTGGCCAGACTGTTCATGACTCCCGTGTAGGGTCTAATAGGGTATGCGGCTATAACGTCAACGTCCGCGAGCTTCACGGCTTCAGCTATTGCCCTCGTCCCGGTCCACATAAACCTCTTCGGCAGAGTCTTTGCCACAGATTTTGAAGCGGTCTTTGGCATGCTCAAGATTTTCACCTTCTAGTAACCGTATTCGACGAGCGCATCCTCAATCGCGGTTATCTCCTTCTCAGTCAGCCCTTCTTCCGCCAGCAGTTCGCTCATCATGCTTATTGCTTTCGAGGGGCACATCCGCGCGCATATGCCGCAACCCTTGCAGTAGTTCAAATCTACCTCAATGCGTTTGGAGTCGATTGCACCGTCTGGACAGTAAAGAGAA
>Ga0335070_10011345_pt1 | contig 10406 bp, 6 predicted proteins | sample Lox_Sample_13_FD_206722 | JGI IMG/M metagenome (GOLD analysis project Ga0335070, IMG submission 206722) | Soil microbial communities from Loxahatchee National Wildlife Refuge, Florida, United States - Lox_Sample_1.3 | ecosystem: Environmental > Terrestrial > Soil > Wetlands | place: USA: Florida...
CTTCCAGTCCGTTCTTGCCTTGGGCGACGACATTCACGTCGCCCGTATGCTTCAGGAGATAGGCGAGTTCGTCGCGTGCAAGTTGCTCGTCATCGACGATGACAGCGGAAAGAGGCATTACCGAAAGTATAAGTGCCGCGGCGGAGCGCGGCAATCAAGGAAAATTCTAAGACCTGTTTCGGCTGCCGATGCGCAGCTTTTCCCGCCTGAACGGCTACACACCGCGAGGTAAGAGAGGTCGATTAAACCCCGACCGGCGCCACTACTGCTGTTGTTGCTGTTTCATCATGGCACCCATGTCGAACTTCGTGTAGCCCGCGGGGATCTCGAACAGGCTCGAGGGTTGCGACCCTTCCTGGATGTTGCGCAGTTCTCCGCCGCCGTTCTTGCCTTCCCATTTCACGGGAAAGCGAAGCTTGGGATCGAGCCACACGGTCCCGGATTCTCCCTTTGAGTTCGTTCCTTCGTACTTCACTGTGCTGCGGCCGTTGACCGTGTCATTGCCGACTTTGTGGCAGGTTCCGCCTTTGTTCCAGGATTGCGCCAGCCAATCCGAGCACGCGCTGTCGACGTCGCCCGTGCGGAAGAAACGGTATGGGTTACGCTGAGCGGCCATTTGAGCCGGCATTTCCATGTACATGTGCTGCTGATCCATAAGCACTGTGGAGCTCTGCGTGGTCAAATCGATAATAACGGCACCGCCGCCCCTCGGCTGGGCTTGAGTCGGCTCAATACGGATCTTGTCTTTACCGAAATACATCTTGGCCCGGGACTCAGCCTTCGTGGTGTCAAACATCTCGGCGGAAAATTCCGTCTGCGCCAATGTGAAAGTAGCAGTGACAACAAGGGCCAATACACAGGCAGCTCTGGCAAGAAAACGGGTCATGGCATCTCCTGGGTAACTCGAATCACCGGGCGAGGGGGATGCGCCGCGGAAGCGGACAAGCATAGCAGAAACAGATACTTATTTGTGGAGCAGATTCGGATCCCTTCGATCCGGCGCTAGCGGCTTTGATAAATCCTGCGCAATCCACTTGGAAAGAAATGTGCTCTCGTGCCTCACAAATCCGACTTTCTCATACAGGTGCACCGCCGGGTTGCCACGCATGACGCCCAGATGAAGGGCGCGAACTCCGAGTTCGCGTGCGGCATTTTCCAGAAAGCTCATTGTCTGTTTGCCCCAGCCGCGCCCGCGATAGCTCTCGCGAAGGTAAACTTCATCGATGAAAGCGTCGCGACCGAGCCACTCCAGGCTGTAACCCAAACAGATCACCGCATATCCAACTGGAGAATGGCCGTCGAGGATAATCCAGGCACGTCCCAGGGTTGGATTCTCGAGTAGTGGAATGAGAGCCGCACGAGCTTTGTGGCGATCATAGCCGTGGCCGTTAAAGGCATAGAACTCCCGCATGAAGTCGAGGAGGAGCTCGGCCTGACTCGCGTCGGCCACACGGAATTGTGGTTTCTCCTCCATTGCACTTAGACAACGTTCTCAAGCGCAACTGCCATGCCCATACCACCGCTGACACACAGCGTCGCTACGCCCTTCCTGGTGTTGCGCTTCAGCATCTCGTGGAGCAGAGTGACAGTGATGCGGGTCCCGGTGCATCCGATCGGATGTCCCAACGCGATCGCGCCCCCGTTGACGTTCAGACGGTCGCGATTGAAGTTCAAAACGCGGTCGCAGGCGAGTACTTGCGCGGCGAACGCTTCGTTCAGTTCGACGAGACCGAATTCGTGCAACCGCAACCCGTGCTTGTCCTGGAGCTTCTGTAACGCCGGCACCGGGCCGATGCCCATGGTACGCGGATCGACACCGGCAGAACTCACCGCGACAATGCGGGCCAGTGGCTTGAGCTTGTTCTGCTTTACGAAGTACTCGCTGGCGATGACCATTGCGGCTGCGCCGTCAGTGATACCCGACGAGTTCCCTGCACTGATCGTTCCCGTCTTCGAAAACACTAGCGGCAGCTTAGCCAGCTTTTCCATGCTCGCGTCTGGAAATGGATGTTCATCACGGGCGAAGATTGTAGTTCCCTTCTTGCTTTCGATCGTTACCGGTGCAATCTCGGATTCGAATCTTCCGGCAGCAATGGCGCGTGCCGCGCGCGTCTGCGACGTCAACGCGAATTCATCCTGCTCCTCGCGCGTGATCTTGTACTGCTCCGCGAGCACTTCGGCAGTCTCCCCCATTACCATCTTGGCCAGCGGACAGAAGAATCCGTCGCGGTACATCCCATCGACCAGTTCCTGATTCCCCAGCCGGTATCCCCAACGCGCGCCATCAAGATAATAAGGAAGGCGCGACATGGACTCAGTTCCCCCAGCAAGAATGCAGGTTGACTCACCGAGCAGAATCGACTGATACGCAAGAGCGATCGATTTCATGCCCGAGGCACAAGCCTTGTTCACTGTGAAAGCCGGGACTTCCTGCGAGATGCCACTGCGGACAGAAATCTGGCGCGCGGGATTCGGTCCTCCTCCTGCCTGGCGGGCGTTGCCGAAGATAGTCTCTTCGATCTGATCCGGACGTACATTGGCGCGATCGAGGGCAGCTTTGGCCGCGACGACGCCCATGTCGGCGGCAGTCTGCGATGCGAGCGAACCTCCGAACTTGCCGATGGGCGTGCGAACTGCGGAGAGGATGTAGACCGGTTGCACGTGCGATCTCCCAAACCTATGAGTTTAACAGGGGAGTACAAGGGCGAAGAAATCCGAGGAACGTCTTCAGTTGGACCAGCGAACCAATCCGAACGCAAGTTCAATTAAGAGCAAGCTCCCAAAAAATAGTCCCATGTATCCAACGAGCGTGGCGCGTTTGAGCTGTTTCTGATTGGGAGTCTTTCCCCAAGACATTACTCGATAGCATTGTGCTGGGAATTTGAGAAGCAGGAATCCCCACCCGAAGAACCAAACAAGACAAACAATGTAAAACACTCGATTTGGGACCATAGACCTGGGAACAAGACTCTTCGTGAGTTTCCTGGTTGTTGCGGTGGAATTGTAGTTCATAAACGTCAATCGGGACTTGCCAAGCTGAAACTTTCCCGACAGGTGTACCATCTACTCAACAGCACACGCTTCAACCAGCAAACCTCATCACCAATACCAACCATCAGGAGGCGCTCATGTCCTATATTGACGTCGGAAAAGAGAATTCCACTTCCATCCATCTCTACTATGAAGACCACGGTTCCGGACAGCCGGTAGTGCTGATCCACGGATATCCACTGAGCAGCGCATCATGGGAAAAGCAGGTTCCCGTTCTGCTCGACGCTGGATATCGCGTGATTGCGTACGATCGTCGCGGATTCGGCAAGTCGAGCCAGCCAACCACCGGATACAACTACGATACGTTCGCCGCAGACCTTCATCAGCTCATCACGCAGTTGAAGCTGAAGGATGCGGTTCTTGTGGGCTTCTCGATGGGCGGAGGTGAAGTAGCGCGCTACATCGGCAAGCACGGATCGAAGCATGTCAGCAAGGCAGTGATCATCGGAGGCGTTCCTCCCTACCTGCTCAAGACGCCGGACAATGCGGAGGGCGTTGACGCCTCCGTCTTCGAAGGAATCAAGAAAGCTGTAGCTGCGGATCGCTACGCGTTCTTTACGAAATTCTTCATGGATTTCTACAACACTGACGTTCACTTGGGAAAGCGCGTCAGCGAGCAGGCGGTTCAGGCGAGTTGGAACACTGCAGCGATTTCGTCTGCCTATGCGAGTCTCGCGTGCGTTCCGACATGGCATGAAGATTTTCGCAAGGATGTCGCGAAGATCGGCGTACCAACGCTGGTGATCCACGGCGACTCCGATCGGATTGTTCCATTCGCAGCGGCCGGACAAAGAACCGCAAAGCTGATCAAGGGCGCGGAACTCGTCGTGATCAAAGACGGTCCGCACAACGTCGCATGGACGCATGCCGAGGAAGTCAATGCAGCATTGCTAAGATTTTTGGGGAGTTCTAGCGCGAAAAAGCACAGCGAGGAAGAACAGGCTGTCGCTTAAGTCGCTTTTCCAGAATTAACGGGCACAGAGTATTCCAGAGCTGTGCCCTTTTCTTTTGGGCATTCACTTCGTGCCGATCTTGAGTCTTGCGGTAACGTTTGCGCAGTTCATGCGTCCGTATAGTGAGTCTCCTGCTTGCATTCAAAGGGGACCCAAACTGCACGCGCGCGGAGTACGATCGACTCATGCAGATCAGCGGAGTAACGGAGAGCCGCAGACGCATTGGCGATTACTGGGATGATTTACTCCATGATGTGCGTTATACGTTCCGCACGTTGAGCCGCGATCCGGGATTCGCCGCGGTTTCTCTTCTGATCCTCGCCTTGGCGATCGGAGCGAACGTTGCCGTGTTTAGCGTGGTCAACACTCTGCTGCTCCGGCCGCTACCATTCCCGCGCTCGAACGAACTGGTCTGGATCGCTCCTCCACCCTCCTCGTGCGGCTGGTCTTGCGCCACGTATTCGGCGGATGCCTACGAAGAATTCCGGGCGCAGTCGCGCACCTACCAGGATGTCACCGGCTACGAAGCCTTCACCACTCCCGAGAATTTCCGGCTGACTGGCTACGGCGAAGCTGTGCCGGCCACCGGCATCGAAGTGATAGCAAACTTCTTCCAGGTTCTTGGGGTTGAACCAACTTTGGGCCGCCTGTTCACTCCTGACGAAGCGCGCGGGCCCGTCATTGGAGAGTCGACAGGAACGGCAGCGGTACTGCTCGCTCACGCCTACTGGAAACGCCAGTTCCACGCGGATGCGGCGATTGTCGGAAAGGCCATCGAGTTGAATGGAACGCCCGTCACGGTAGTCGGCGTCTTGCCCGCGAGCTTCGACTATGGCGCCGTGTTTTCTCCGGGTGCGAAGGTTGATTTCTTTGTGCCGCTCAGCCTGGAGAAAGAGCGGATGTGGGGGAACATCGTCACATTAATTGGCCGCCTCAAGCCGGGCGTGACCCTTGCTCAAGCACTCGATGATGCCGAACGCGTTGCGCCAGATCTGTACTTCAATACGAAGTACCCCGAGAGCCGGGGCCAGTACAAGGGCGGCTTGGTTCCAGTGCCGCTGAAGGATTACGTTACGGGCAAGCTCCGGCATTCCCTCATTGCACTCTGGTTCGCAGTGGGGACCATACTGCTGATCGCCGGCGTGAATCTCTCGAACCTGCTTCTGGCGCGAGCCGCCGCACGTGCGAAGGAGTTTGCCGTTCGCGGTGCACTGGGCGCCGGGCGTGGCCGCATCATCCGGCAACTGCTCATGGAGAGTCTGGTATTGTCGGGCGGTGGCGCAATGCTTGGTCTCGGACTGGCGTTTGCAGTAGTCCGGTGGCTGGCCCACCAGGGTTCGCTGGCTCTTCCACTCTTAAGCACGCTGCGGATCGATGGTCAGGCGCTCGCGTGGACGGTTTCGATCGCGATCTTTACCGCTTTGATTTTCGGTTTGCTGCCCGGCTTGCGAGTGGCAACCGGCAATTTACAGGTCGTGCTTAAAGACTCCGGGGCAGGCGCAGGGCTCGGGCGTCACCACGAGCGGCTCCGAAGCGTCCTTGTGGTTAGCGAGATCGCCCTCGCGTGCGCGTTGCTCGTCAGCGCCGGCCTGCTGCTGCGCAGCTTTCTCAGAGTGCTCGATGTGGACCTTGGGTTTCAGCCCGAGCGCGCCGCTTCCATCAACGTCGAATACGATGACAGCGCTCCTACGCCTGAAGCGAGCGTGATCAAGCGCGGAGCGATTTTCCAGCAAGTTGTCGCTCGAGTCAGCGCCATTCCCGGAGTGCAAGCGGCTGGCATCTCCGACTATCTTCCTCTCGGGCCGAATCGCGCCTGGGGCACGCCGCTGCCCAAGGGAAAGGTTTTCGTTCCCGGTGAATTGCCCAACCCGCTGGTGTACGTGATCACACCAGGCTTCCTTCGGGCAATGGGGATTGGTTTGCGGGGACGCGACTTCACATGGGCAGACGACCGAAACAGCGAAAAAGTGATGATCATCAACGCTTCTATGGCTCGGCGCTTCTGGCCTGGCGAGGATCCGATTGGCAAGATCCTCATGCGGGACGATGAGCAGGACCGGGTCATTGGGGTTGTGGATGATGTGCACGAGGAGAGCGTCGAAAGCAACCTGGGCGCACAAGTCTATTACCCCTGTACCCAGCAGGGGCCATCGCGCGCGCAACTGGTCGTGCGCAGCAGTTTGCCACCCGCGACGCTAGCCCCGACTGTGCTTCGCGCCTTGCGCGAACTGAATCCGAATCAGCCCGCTGCGGAGTTTCGTCCCATCCGGACCATCGTCGATCACGCCGTCTCGCCGCGACGATTCTTCATGCTCTTAGTGGCGACGTTTGCCGGGCTGGGACTGGTGCTCGCCACCTTGGGCATTTACGGCGTCATCTCGTATTCAGTGACGCGGCAAACATCAGAGATCGGTGTGCGCATGGCCCTGGGAGCGACCGCCGGACGAGTGCAAAGGCAGGTACTTGGGAATACGCTGCGGCTGACACTCGCAGGCATTGGAGTGGGTACGCTCATTGCAATTGTCGTGGCGAAGGCGATCAGTTCGCTCCTGTTCGCGACGTCTCCCTGGGATGCACCAAGCTACCTGGGAACGCTACTGGCCCTGATACTGGTAGCGCTCGCGTCGGGCTACATTCCCGCCCGCCGCGCGTCCTCGATAAACCCGATGAAAGCCCTGCGCAACAACTGATTCCAGCCAATACTCGCGCGTCCGCCGAGTAATGTCTAAGAATTCCAACCCACGGGTTGCCTGCCTGTATCCCGACGCATTGCAAAATCAGGATGAATGTTTATATTGATCGGTTCTCTGATGCCTCACGTGTGAGGAGTCTTCATGTCGAACCGAATCTCATCGATGCTCGCCCTATTTGTCCTAATCTCTCTGATGTGCCTGTCCGCGTTCGCTGCTCCTGGTGCCGTGCGTAGCTTCACTCGCCAGCCCAATGGAATCCTCGTTGATCTCGGGGGCCCGGCCCTGAAACTCCAGGTCTGCTCCGACGCGATTGTGCACGTTGTTTATTCGCCCACAGGCAAGTTCTCGGAGCGGCCTGACTATCTCGTGGTGCATCCGTGCCCAGCGCAGTCCAGCTTCCAGGTCGCCGAAGAAAAGGGTGCCGAAGACAAGGATGCTGTCGTTGTCTCGACTGCCGCGCTGAAGGCGTCGGTCAACAAAGGTACAGGCATGATCCTGTTTCAGGACCGCACAGGCAAGACTCTCTTCCAGGAATTCACGCGCGAAGCGGTTCCAACCACCGTCAACGGAGAACAGGCCTACCGCGTCACACTCGGGCGCATGATGTTCGAATCCAAGGAAGCCGTCTACGGCCTCGGACAGCACCAGGCGGGTGTGTGGAATTACCGCGGCGAATCCGTTGACCTGAGCCAGGACAACACCAACATCTCAGTGCCTCTGCTGGTTTCCAGCAACGGCTATGGGATTTTCTGGAACACGTCTGCGCGTAGCCGCATGAACAATCGCTTCGTGCACGCCATGTACTTCTCCGCCGAGATCGCCGACGAGATCGACTACTACTTCTTGTTCGGACCGGAGCTCGACCAGGTGATCGCACATTATCGCGAACTCACCGGCACGGCACCCATGTACGGCAAATGGGCCTACGGTTATTGGCAGTGCAAGAACCGCTATCAATCGCAGCAAGAGCTGCTCGGCATCGCGCGCAATTACCGCGAACTGCACATACCGATCGACAACATCGTGCAGGACTGGTTCTGGTGGGGGAAGAACGGCGACATGACCTTTAATAAGGAATATCCCGACCCGAAGACCATGACCGACGAACTGCACCAGCGCAACTTTCACGTGATGATCTCGGTATGGGCGCTGTTCGATCCGCCTTCGGCGAACTACGACGAGGTGCAGCGACGGTTCAGCATCGCGCGTTTTAACAACATCTGGCAGCATGACACGCTTCTCTATGACGCGACCAATCCAGAGGCACGCCAGTGGTATTGGGGCCAGATCAACAAATCGCTCTTCAGCCGCGGCTTTGACGCCTTCTGGCTCGACAGCTCCGAACCTGAAACCATGTTCGTGGAAGACAACGCCATGACGCACGCGCAGCTCGCCATTGGAAACGGCGCGCGCTACGCCAACCTCTTCCCCCTGATGCACTCCCAGGGCGTATACCAGGGCCAGCGTTCGACGACGGATCAAAAACGAGTGTTCATTCTCACGCGATCCGCATATGCCGGGATGCAGCGCAACGCCGCCAGCGTGTGGTCGGGAGACATTCATCCCACATGGGAAACGTTTCGCCGGCAAATCCCTGCCGGGCTCAACTACTCGCTCTCCGGTCTGCCGTACTGGACCACCGACATCGGCGGCTTCACCGAGGGTGATCCCAAGGACCCCGCGTACCGCGAACTCTACGTGCGCTGGTTCGAGTACGGAACGTTCTGTCCGATTTTTCGGGCACATGGCACGCGGCCTGAGAATGAAATTTGGTCCTATGGTCCCGATGCGCAGAAGATCCTCACTTCGTACGACCGCCTGCGCTATCGGCTGATGCCGTACATCTACTCGATTGCATCGAAAACAACGGCTGAGCACTACACGCCGATGCGCCCGCTGGTGATGGAATTTCGCGACGACGAGAGGGCGCAGAACACAGGCGATCAGTTCCTGTTCGGCCCGGCGCTGATGGTCAGTCCGGTGACCGAGCGCGCCGCCACGTCGCGCCACCTCTACTTGCCGAAAACCAAGTGGTACGACTTCTGGACGGGAGAGGCGATTGAAGGCGGGCGCGCGATCGACACGGCCGCTCCGCTGGACCGCATTCCGCTGCACGTGCGCGCCGGGTCAATTGTGGCGATGGGGCCGGAGCTGGAATGGGCGTCTCAGAAGCCCGCCGACCCGATCGAGCTGCGCGTGTATCCAGGCGCCAACGGCACATTCACGCTCTACGACGACGACGGCGTGACCTACGATTATGAGAAGGGCGCGTCCGCAAGCATCTACATTCGCTGGGACGAAGCGTCGCAAACACTCACGTTCGGCGAGCGTAAAGGCAGCTTCCCCGGAATGCTTAACGAGCGCACGTTCCATATCGTGTGGGTGAAAGCGAACCGCGGCACAGGCGAAGAGCAAACGTCGAAGCCCGACGAGATTGTGAAGTACGCGGGGAAAGCATTGGAAGTGAAACGACACTGAGGCAGCGTGGAATCCCTCTCGCATTCCTAAACTAAGGCTGCCCCACTGGCGCGGTCTTTCAGGCCGGGCCCTGAGCTTGTCCTTGCGTTCCACAAAGTAAGCCTGCGCCACCCCTCCCCCGGCCAATCTCCTAAAATCAGCGCGTTAGCGAAAAATCGCAAATAAAATATTTGTTTCCAATACTTTGCGGGTAAAATCTTGACATTGCTGGACTTACCTCGTCTGCCTGTGAAATTCTTTTGACCACGTATCGCAAAATATTCAAAACATGGACTTGCGCGATTCTCGCTGGCGGGTTATCCTCGCAAAATCTTGAGCCGCTTGGAGTTACACGCAAAATCTTCTTTTCAAAGAACTTAGCTTAGTCCTGAATCCCGAGTCCTGACTCCCTAGCAAAATCCAGGACTGAATCGCGAATACCGCGATCTGTGCCTTCGGCGATCCCATGATGGGAAATTAAGCGTGTGGAAGGCAAGGTCAGATGTCACATTCGGTTGTGGAAAAGTCCCGAAATCGTAGAATCGGTAGGGTTTGTGAAGGTCGAAATTTCGACTCATCGAACGCGACAACCCTTGTTGTTTCGCCCCCTTCCGGGCCCTGTCGTTTGCGGTCTGCCGGATGTGGCGCAGAAGCATTCCCCTAGGGAGCCGGGTTTCACGCCCCGCGATCATCACCACAGAGGACACAGGGGTGCACAGGGGAAAGCGTCCCCGAGTCACGTCGCTACCGGAGTGCTAAATGCCCCGTTCTGCTGGATCATGCCGAGTTGATCCGAGTTGTCCGATCTTTCGACGATCTTGCCATTCGCGAAGCGGACCAGCGGGATGCCCCGCAGCCGCACAACGCGCGCTCGCCGGCATGCCGGGGCTGAAGCCCAATTTGCAGCCGACGGGACGCGGCGCTAAAGCGCCGCTCTTCCGGAGAGCAGTAGTGCCGGCAGGGAATGTTTCTGCACCCACGGAGCTCGCCTCGTTGCCACACTCTACCCACGGCTTGCGTCGTGGGCTGCATTCTTTCGCGGCCCTTCGACTTCGCTCAGGGCAGGCTTCGCGGCTTTGTTGCCGGCCAGTCCTGCATTGCACAGCTCGGCTTCGCCTTCGCTGAGCGGACGAAAGCGTCCGCCCCTACACTGGCTTGCCTTTGGGGGTAAGCTGCTGCATAATAATAGTTTGTCTTGACCTCGCCGGACTCTTCCGGAACAAGGATATACGTCTCGTGTTAATGATTCGAC
>Ga0335070_10011346_pt1 | contig 10406 bp, 6 predicted proteins | sample Lox_Sample_13_FD_206722 | JGI IMG/M metagenome (GOLD analysis project Ga0335070, IMG submission 206722) | Soil microbial communities from Loxahatchee National Wildlife Refuge, Florida, United States - Lox_Sample_1.3 | ecosystem: Environmental > Terrestrial > Soil > Wetlands | place: USA: Florida...
TTTCCGGCCATCGCGCTCGCGGTGCTGGGCTGCGCGCTGGCGACTTGGGACCCCGAAAATGCGGCGAATCCCGTTGCCGTACGCGGCGGCGAGCCATTGATCTTGATCGCCATGTTCCTGTGGAGCTGGTACTCGCTGGCGGCCCAGCGCTGGCTGCCAGGCTGGTCACAGATGCGCATCACGACGGCGACGCTCGGCCCCGGCGTGGCCATGATCATTGCCTTCTACCTGATCGCCGGCGCGCTCGGATTCGCCCGTCTGACCCCGGGAGCGCCCCGCGACATGCTCGATATTGGGCTCGTCCTCTGGATCTCGGTCGGCGGCGTCGCCTTCGCCATGCTGTTCTGGAACTATGGGGTGCAGAAGCTGGGCCTCGTGGTCGCCAGCCTGTTCCTCAATCTGATGCCGATCATCACCATCCTCGTCCTCGCCCTGATGGGCCGAATGCCGACCTGGCTGCAATTGGCCGGGACTGGCTTGGTGGTGCTGGGTCTGCTCCAGGCCCAGCTGCGCGGCCTCGCCGATCGCAAAGCCACGGCCTAGGCATTCCTGAGCGGAGCGCAATCTTCATTCAGGCTCAATACATTGCCCCGAGGATGGTCTTGGGCGGCACTGGCCGGGGTCATGCCCTGAACCGATGCTGGAACCCTGAGCCGCAGCTTCGCGGCGCCTCCGCCGGGAATCGCAAGCCCTTGCTGGGGCGACAAAATGCTGCTTTGACCGGACGGACAAACCTGCGACAAAGGGCGCCGCAAAACGGTCAAGAAGGCTGGGCAGAGTGAGCCATCGTGATGCGGGATCGCCGACGAGGCCGATCCAATAGCAGGGCCGGGCGGGAATGCGATGAATTACGAGAGCTTCTTCCAGACCAAGGTCGATGATCTGAAGCGCGAGGGGCGCTACCGGGTCTTCGCCGATCTCGAGCGCTGCGCCGGGCAGTTTCCCCGGGCGCGCCGGCATACCGCCGATGGCCGGATCCAGGATGTCACCGTCTGGTGCTCCAACGATTACCTCGGGATGGGCCAGCACCCGGCGGTCCTGGCCGCGATGACCGAGGCGATCGAGCGCTGCGGCGCCGGCGCCGGCGGCACCCGCAACATCTCCGGCACCAACCATTATCACGTGCTGCTCGAGCGCGAGCTCGCCGACCTGCACGGCAAGGACGCGGCCCTCCTGTTCAGTTCGGGCTATGTCTCGAACCAGGCGACGCTGTCCACGCTCGGGCGTCTGTTGCCGAACTGCGTCATCTTCTCGGACGCGTTCAACCACAATTCGATGATTGAGGGCATTCGCCAATCCGGCGCCGAGAAGCACATCTTCCGCCATAACGACGTGAGGCATCTGGACGAGCTCCTGACCCGCGCGGATCCGACCAGGCCCAAGATCGTCGCCTTCGAGAGCGTTTACAGCATGGATGGCGACATCGCTCCCATCGGCGCCATCTGCGATGTCGCCGAGCGCCATGGCGCGCTGACCTATCTCGACGAGGTGCACGCGGTCGGCATGTATGGTCCGCGCGGCGGCGGCATCGCCGAGCGCGATCGGCTGATGCATCGCCTGACGGTGATCGAGGGCACTCTGGCAAAGGCGTTCGGGGTGGTCGGCGGCTATATCGCGGGCTCCTCGGCCCTGGTCGACTTCGTCCGTTCCTATGCGCCGGGCTTCATCTTCACCAGCTCGATGGCGCCCTCCATCGCGGCCGGCGCCTTGGCGAGCATTCGCCATCTGAAAGGCAGCTCCGTCGAGCGTCTCCGCCTTCATGAAAGAGCGCAGCGGCTGAAGCGCGTTCTGACCGAGGCGGGCCTCCCGGTCATGGCGTCGGAGAGCCATATCGTGCCGGTCAAGGTCGGCGATGCTCATCTGTGCAAACAGGCGAGCGATCAGCTTCTCGATCGCCACGCCATCTATGTGCAGCCGATCAACTATCCGACCGTGCCGCGGGGCGAGGAGAGGTTGCGCTTCACCGCGACTCCCTACCATAGCGACGAGCATATGGCGGCGCTCGCCGCCGCCATGACCGAGACCTGGAAGGCGCTGGGCCTGCCCCTCGCCCCCGCCCGCCATCCCGCCGCGGCGGAGTGAACGAGGCCGGGGCGTATACTTCCGGCGTCCGAACGCCAAGGGCCACCGGCTTCCCTGTCGCCCCGGGGCGGAGTGTGCGAGCGCGAGGGCCCGGAACGGAAAGCGCATCGCGCCAAGAGCACGTGGTGACAACACCGCCGCCTGCGGCCAATATTCGCTTCCGCATCGCAATCGACAGGGAGCCCCTGCATGGCCGGCGTGAAGCATTTCAAGCGCAGCGAGATGAAGTTCGACGTCTATGGCGGGCCGCCGGGCAAGGCGACCATCGCGCGGTTGGTGGGCCCCGATCTCAGCAAGACCATGGGCGCAGGGATCGCGCAATTCGACGGCTGCTCCATCGAATGGACCGTGCTTTATGACGAGTTGATTGTGGTGCTGGAAGGAAACTTCCGGCTGCGCGTCGGCAAGGACAGCTACGAAGCCAGGCCCGGCGACGTGATCTGGATTCCCGAAAACACGCCGCTACGCTACGAGGGCGACAAGGCGACGGTCTGCTACACGCTGTTCCCGGTCGATTGGCGCCAGCGCCACGGGCTCGCGTGAGGTGTAGCTTCACTTCGCGGAACCCGGCTCGAACATTCAGGTGCCGGCACCGCTCAGGGTGTGCACCGTTCGACCGCGTTCTTCAGGCACGTCGTGACATACTCGATGTCGGCGTGCGATATGTTGGAGTGAAATGGAAGCGCGAGGGTACTGGCAGCTACCCGCTCGGCGACCGGGAAGGCGCCCTCCTTGTAACCGAACCTCTGCCGGTAGAACGGGAAAAGATGGATCGGCGAGAAGTAGGTTCTCGTCGGCACTCCGTTTTTTCGGAGATATTCGACCACGCCATCTCGGGAAATGCGCTCATCCAGGCGTACGACGAGAACGAACCAGCTCAGGCGCGTCGTCGTCGCTACCGGCGACAAGAGCCTGACGCCGGGAACATCGCGCAGCCGCTCGCGGTAGCTCTCCGCCGCCTTCCTGCGGCGCTCGATTAGCACTTCGATGCGCGTGAGCTGCGAGAACGCCAGCGCCGCGCTCATTTCATCGAGCCGATAGTTGAAGCCGAGCTGCTCATGCAGCAGCCAAGGTCCCATCTCACCGCGGCCCTGGTTGCGCAGGCTTTGAAACGTCCTGGCCCAGCCCGCGTCGTTGGTCGCGATGATGCCGCCTTCGCCCGCCGTCATCTGCTTGTTGGGATAGAACGCGAACACCGCGGCCCGGCCAAAAGTGCCAACCTTCCGCCCGCAATATTCGGTCCCGAGAGCCTCGCAGGCATCCTCGATCATGATCAGGCCGTGCTTGCGGCACAACGCATCGATCTCGCCGATCGCGCAGGCCTGGCCGAAGACGTGAACGGGGAGCACGGCGCGCGTGCGGTCCGTCACTGCGGCGCCCACGAGATCGGGGTCGATGTTCATGGACTCTTCGTCGATGTCGACGAACACCGGCGTGGCGCGCTCGTAAAGAACGCAGTTCGCCGATGCGACAAAGCTGAAGGGACTGGTGATGACCTCTTGGCCCGGGCCGATCCCGGCGGCGCAGACGCACAGATGCAGACCGGCCGTCCCGCTGGATACCGCGACTGCATGCTCGACGCCCAGATAGTCGGCGAACGACCGCTCGAACCGCTCGAGAAACGGCCCGAGGCTCAGAGAGCGGCTTTTGAGTACTTCGACAACGCGCTCGATGTCCTCGGGTTGGATGTCGGGTGCCGACATCATAATCTCACGCATTTTCGCCCCTCGAATCGCTCCCGCCAGCGTGCCGACCCATTTCGTGCATCGATTGAGCGTTCGCGTGGCGCCCGCGCCCGCTCCGACGTCGAATCATTTGCTCGCCGGCACTCCCCGAACGATTTCGACTCCGTTGACGGTGGACACTCGCTACCCGGGCCGCAGCTCGGCGGCGAGGTCGCCCCTGGCGCGGGACGATTCTGCGCTTCATGACACGGTCGGCCGATCGCGCGATTGACCAGGTCATCGACGGATCAGAGCACCAGGCAACGAGGATCGAGGTGCGCTATCACGACAAACATCACCAAGCAAAGCTGGGATCCAGTCGCCTCCCGCCGCGAACATGGGACTGCCGGCGACCTTCGCATGCCCGCCGGCACCGACGGTGGCGACTCTCATTTTCCTCATGCCCGGATTTTGCAATTAGCGACGTACCGTGTCGTGTTAGAATATTCTGGAAGACATTGCAATGCAAAGACCGTGGTCAGGCAAGCGGACTTGCAACTGTTTCATCGTTCGGGAGCGCGGCTGAAGACAGGCCGGGTGTTGCGCCATTTCGTCACCTTCTGTCAGGGCAAAAGGGGCGCACCGGGCCGCGGCTTGACGGTGCGAACGACCGAATGCGGAAGCATTCGTCATAATGCGGCTCTCGACCGCATCCATCACGATCGCCCGGCGGATGGGGCGCGGTTGCGCCGGTATAGTAGGAATGTCCTGATGATGGCCGTGCGGGCTTACTCGGTTCTTCCGTTTCGAACAGTCTTGGGCGACCCGGCGCGGGGCAGCTGGCTCGGCGGCGCGTTCACGGCCGATTGCCGAAGTTCAGCAACATGACCGGCGGCCCGAGCGTGCGCCCTCTCAAGATCTGCCACATTGCCGCGACGACCGAGGGCGGGGTGTGGGTGTTCGAGCAGCAGCGCGATTTGCGCGATCGCCATGGCTACGACGTCTCGGTAGTCCTGAACGGCGAGAAGGGCACTCTGGTCGATCGCTTCCATGCAGCAGGCATTCCTGTGCGGGTTGCGGACTTCGACTTCACCTCGAGCCCCGATCCGTTTCGGCTTCTTCGAAGTGTGATTGATCTTGTCGGGCTGCTGCGACGTGAACGCTTCGATGTGATCCAAACCCATCTGTTCCATTCGATGGTGGTCGGCCGCATTGCCGCCTGGATTGCCGGCGTGCCCGTTCGGTTTTCCATGATTCCGGGCCCTCTTCAACTCGAAGCCTCCGGATCGCGCTGGATCGACAGGATTACGTGCTGGGCCGACACGATGATCATCGCGTCTTGCGAACATACGCGGACCCTCTATCGGAAGATGGGAGTCGCCAGGGATCGTCTCGCGCTCGTCTATTACGGCCCGGACGAAACGAAGTTCGACCCCGCGGCGGTCGCCCCGGCGGATCTGCGGGGCGAGTTCGGCTGGGCGCCCGATACGCCCCTGATCGGAATGGTTGCGTATTTTTATCCTGAGCTTCCCCACAACCGATGGATACCGCCGGCCCTCCAGGGCCGTTCGGTCAAGAGCCAGGAAGATCTGATCCGCGCCGCACCGCTTGTGCTGCGTGAATTCCCCTCTGCGAAGTTTCTGCTGGTCGGCTCGGGGTGGGAGGAGGGCGGGCGGGCCTATCTTAAACGCATGCAGGCACTCGTCGCGGAACTCGGCCTCGAACAGAGCGTCGTCTTCACCGGCTTTCGCACTGATGTCCCCGCTGTGCTTCGAGCGCTCGACGTCTCCGTACAATCCTCGCTAAGCGAGAATCTGGGCGGCACGATCGAATCCCTGCTGATGCAGCGGCCCACCGTGGCGACTCGCGTCGGGGGCATGATCGATTCGGTCGTGGACGGCAAGACCGGCGTCCTGGTGAATCCGGCAGATCCCGTGGATCTCGCCCGCGGCATCGTCGGCTTGCTGCGCGATCCGGTCACGGCCCGGCAGTATGGTGTCGCGGGAAGAGAGCGGATGTTGGCAAACTTCACGTTGCGTCGAACCGTCGAGGACCTCGCCGAACTCTACGAGCGCAAGGCCAGAAGCCGGGGAACCGATCATGGCCGTCCGCTGTTCGCGTTTCGGCTTGCGGTCGGGTCTGCTCTCTGCCTGCTGATCGGGATGCGCTACCTTTTTCTCGACTCATACCTCCTGCTGCGGTGGGATCAGGGTTGGCGTCCTTGGCGCGCCAATGCGCTATCCATTTTCATCCTCCGCCGTTGGCGCAACCGACTCCATGACGTCGTCAGCCGGCATGATTTCGGCAAACGCATGAGAGGCCTCCTCGACGTGACGATGCGGGCGGTGCGACGTCGTTGATGGCCGAACCCAGAGCGTGCCTCACCAGTCGTAAGTTCGCCTTCCTTGTCTGGTCGTCCCCGGCAGTCGGCAGACGGTCTCGCTTGGCGAATGCCGGTCTCGGCAAAGTGATGACTGCGTTTGCCCATCCCCAAATGACCGCTTTCCCGCCTTTCGTGCCGCCCGAATAAGTCCGGTCGCTCTCTTCGGATTGCACTGCAGTCTATCGGCGGCCGCGACCTGCGGCACGAACCCTCACGCTTGGACAGCGCGGTTAATGGCTGGCGCCGACGCCTCGGCCAACCGCCCGATAATCGCTTACACTGCCATTGAATCCAACGGTTTAGCAGGATAGTCTCACCGCGCTCGTCGATGCGGCTCGGACGGGCGGGCGAATCGAGCGTTCCGGGCGCGCGCTCCTGAAGCGAGCGCCGCAGCCAGCGTCTCGAAGGCGGGGGATTGGATGGCCGACCAGGATCTGGCCTTTATCAGCGCGACCGAAGCGATCGCCAAATTTCGCGCCCGGACCCTGTCGCCGGTCGAGCTGCTGGACGCGGTGATCGCGCGTCACGACGCAGCGAACCCCAAGGTCAACGCCTTCACCTACACCCTGTTCGACCGTGCCCGCGAGCAGGCCAAGAAGGCCGAGGCGAACTACGCGGCCGGCAAACCGACCCGCGCCTTCGAAGGCGTCCCTCTCGTCATCAAGGATGACTATGCCGTCAAAGGCCTGATCACGACCCATGGCTCGCTGCTCTTCAAGGATCATGTCGATGACGAGAGCGAGTTCTTCGTCGAGCGCATGCTGCGCGCACGCCCCGTCCTCGTCGGCCGCAGCACCACGCCGGAGTTCTCCTCGGCCTGCGTGACGCATTCGCGGCTGTGGGGCGTGACGCGCAATCCGTGGAACCCGCGATTCAATACCGGAGGCTCGACCGGCGGCGGGGCCGCGGCGGTCGCGACCGGCATGACGGTGTTGTCGGACGGCAGCGATTATGCCGGATCGATTCGCATTCCGGCCTCCGCCTGCGGCGTGTTCGGCTATAAGCCGCCCTTGGGCCGCATTCCCTCCTCGGGCCCCTGGAACCTCAACGGTTATGCGGTTCTCGGACCGATCACGCGAACGGTCGCCGATGCGGCCCTGATGATGAATGTGATCGCCGGGCACGACCCGCGCGACTTGACCTCGGTCCGGGAGCGCATTCGCTATCCGTCGCAATACAAGCCCGTCAAAGGCTGGCGCGTGGCCTATTCGGCCGATCTCGGCTTCTTCCCCGTGGCGCCCGACGTCGCCAAGGCGACCCGCGCGGCGCTCGACGCCTTCCGCGAGGCGGGCGTGGAGATCGAGGAGGTCGATCTCGGTTGGACCGAAGATTCGGTGCGGGCCTTCGTGGCCCATGCGCGAGAGACCGACTTCCTCCCCGTCAGCAAGTTGCCGGCGAAGCAGCGCGCGCTGCTCTGCGACTATATCCGCGGACGCAAAGGCAAGTTCCTGGCCACGGGCACGAGCTATGCCCAGAGCCTGATGATTCGCGCCGCAATGTACGACAAGCTCGAGCCCATCCTCGAGCGCTGCCAGGTCCTGCTCTGCCCCACGCTCGCCGTGCCGAGCGTGCCGGCCGAGCATGACCCGCTGGATGATTCCTTCACCATCAACGGCAAGAAGGTCGAGCCCCAGATCGGCTGGTGCATGACGTTCCCCTTCAACATGCTGTGCCAACTCCCCGTGGCGACCGTGCCCTGCGGCTTCGGCAAATCGGGCGTGCCGATCGGATTGCAGATCGTCGGCCGACCTTTCGACGATCTGGCCGTGTTCCAGGCGGCGGCCGCCTTCGAGCAGGCACGGCCCTGGCGCCAGCACCGGCCGAAGATTTGACGATTCACCATCGCCCCTAACTCGATGTTGTCACCGCCGCGCAAGCGGGGGTCCCTGGAGAAGCAAGTCGAGGTGTCGAAATGGGTTCCCGCTGGAGTTTACGCTTGGGCCGGCCTACGGCCGGACCCGGGCGCGGGAATGACAGGGAGTGCTTGAGACCTCGACGAGGACCCGATGCATGGCCGACAAGGATCTCGCCTTCATCACCGCGACCGAGGCGATCGCCGCCTTCAAGGCGCGCAAGCTCTCGCCTATCGAGCTGCTGAAGGCGGTCGAGGCGCAGTTCCACAAGGTCAACGGCAGGATCAACGCCTTCACCTACACTTTCTTCGATCAGGCGCTGATCCAGGCGCGCAATGCCGAGAAGCGTTACGCGACCGGCCGGCCGACCAGGCCCTTCGAGGGGGTGCCGCTCATGATCAAAGACATCCATATGATCAAGGGCTATGTCACGACCTTCGGCTCGCTCCTCCACAAGGACAATGTCGACAAGACGACGGAGTTCTTCGTCGAACGGATGCTGACAGCCCGGCCGGTGCTGATTGGGCGCAGCACCAATCCCGAGTTTGCCGCCTCCTGCATCACCCATTCGCGGCTTTGGGGCATCACGCGCAATCCCTGGAACACCCGCTACAATTCCGGCGGTTCGACCGGCGGCGGTGCCGCCGCCGTGGCGAGCGGCATGACGGTGCTGTCGGACGGAAGCGACTATGCCGGGTCTATCCGCGTGCCGTCCTCCTGCTGCGGCGTCTTCGGCTTCAAGCCGCCCTCGGGCCGCGTGCCCTATTCGCCGCCCTGGAACTTGAATGGCTATGCCGTATTCGGGCCGATCACGCGGTCGGTCGCCGACGCGGCGCTGATGATGAACGTGATCGCCGGTCAAGATCCCCGCGACATCACCTCGCTCAAGGAGAAGCTGCGCTATCCGGACCGCTATGAGGCCATCAAAGGCTGGCGGATCGCCTATTCGCCGGACCTGGGCTCATTCGAGATCGATCCCGAGGTCGCCAAGACGACGCGCGCGGCCCTCGAGGCCTTCCGCGACGCCGGCGCCGAAATCGAGGAGATCGAGCTGGATTGGCCCAAGGATATCGTGCTGGGCTTCCTCGCCCATGCGCGGGAGACCGATTTCGAGCCGGCGCATCTCCTGCCGCCCCGTAAACGCAATCTGCTGACGGACTATATCCGCGCCAATACGCCGCGAACCGACCTCGCCAAGCGCCTGGGCTTCGTGGACAGCCTCAATCTGCGCGCGGAGATGTGGGACAAATTGGCGCCGGTCCTGAAGCGTTGCCAGATTCTGCTCTGCCCGACGCTCGCGATCCCGGCCCAGCCCGCCAACTACGATCCGGCCGACCGCTCCTTCAAGATCAACGGCAAGAAGGTCGAATCCGAGATCGGCTGGGTGATGACCTTTCCCTTCAACATGCTGGGCCAGCTGCCGGCCGCGACCGTGCCCTGCGGCTTCGCCAAATCGGGCGTGCCGATCGGACTCCAGATCGTCGGCCGACCCTATGACGACCTCTCGGTCTTCCGGGCGGCCGCGGCCTTCGAGAAGCTACGGCCCTGGCGGAAGTACCGGCCGAAACTGTAACACCCTCGCCCCGCGCTTGCGGGGAGAGGACTGGGGTGAGGGGCGGTGCAGGAAAGTGCCCCCTCATTCAGCTCCGGGTAAGCTTCGGCTCCGCCTCAGCTAACCCTGCGCAACCTTCTCCCCCGTTCCGGGGGAGAAGGTTGCCCTACTTCCCCGCCTGCGCCAGCAGCCAGTCGCGGACCTGCGAAGTATCGGGCGAGAGCAAGGCGCCTTTCGGCCACACCACATAGAACCCCTGGCCCGAGACATAGCTCTCGGCACAGACCCGCACCAGCGAGCCGCGCGCGATCATTCCCTCGGTGATGTGGCGCCAGCCCATCGCGATGCCCTCGCCTTCGAGCACCGCCTGCAGCACCAGTGCATAGTCGTTGAGACGCAAGCCCTCGCCCCGGTCCTGCCAGCGCAGGCCCGCCGCCGCGAACCAGTCGGTCCAGGTCGGGCGCGGTCGATACGGCTCGTCCAGATGGATCAGCTTCAGCTCGGGCAGCCGCGAGACGGCTACGGGGGCGCCGACGGCAGCCGCATAGGCGGCGCTGGCGACCGCATCGATCTCCTCGCGCGCCAGCAGCACGGACTCAAACTGGGGCCAGTTGCCATCGCCCCGGCGTACGCCCAATGTCATCGCTTCGCGGGCCAGATCGATATCCTTGTCGACCGTCTGGAGCCGCAGGTCGATATGCGGGAGGGCCGCGTGGAAGCTGGCGAGCCGCGGCACCATCCAGTAGCTGGCGAAGGCGGTCGAAACCGAGAGGGTCACATGCCCCGGCTCGCGCGCACGCCGGATCGCATCGGCCGAGCGCCTGATATGGGCGAGCCCGATCGACACGTCGTGAAAGAAGCGCTCGCCCTCT
>Ga0335070_10011347_pt1 | contig 10406 bp, 12 predicted proteins | sample Lox_Sample_13_FD_206722 | JGI IMG/M metagenome (GOLD analysis project Ga0335070, IMG submission 206722) | Soil microbial communities from Loxahatchee National Wildlife Refuge, Florida, United States - Lox_Sample_1.3 | ecosystem: Environmental > Terrestrial > Soil > Wetlands | place: USA...
GCAGCGCGTCGATCTGCGCGTTGGCCGCGGCATCGCGCAGGTCGTGGTCGGCGAGGAACTCGGCGTACTGCTCGACAGCGCGGTCGAGCGCGCGCCGCCAGTCGGCAAGGGCGTCGAGGCGCCGCGCGAGGGTGGAGGTCATGAACCGGTCGATTTACGGGCCGGACGATCCTAGCGCAGGCGCCGTCACCGAACCGGTGCGCGATACAACTGCTGACAGGCCCTGGCGCGAGCACGCCACAAAGTGCGCAGGCGCACGCCGCCTGCGATTGCGCTGCGAGCTACCGCGCCTGGCATCGCGGGCAGAAGAACGTTGAGCGCTGGGCCTGCACCACGCGCCGCACCGGCGCCGCGCACTGCACACAGGGTTGCCCTTCGCGGCCGTAGACCTTCGCCGTGGCCTGGAATTCGCCGGCGCCGCCGTGCGAGTCGCGAAAGTCGCGCAGCGTCGAGCCGCCGAGTGCGAGCGCCTGCGACAGCACCTCGCGCAACGCCAGCAGCAGGCGTTCGCAGCGTGCCAGCGACAGGCGATGGCATCGCGTGCGCGGGTCGATGCCGGCGCTGAACAGCGCCTCGCACGCATAGATGTTGCCGGCGCCGACGACGATGTCGCCGGCCAGCAGCGCGGCTTTGATCGACGTGCGCCGGCGCCTGCAGGCGGCATGCAGGGCCTGCGCGGTGAGCTGCGGATCGAACGGCTCGGCCCCGAGCCCGGCCAGCAACCGTTGCGCCGGATCCGTGTCGATCGCATCGGACCACAGCACGGCGCCGAAGCGACGCGGATCGGTCAGGCGCAGCGTGCCCGCGGTGCTGACGAGCTCGAAATGGTCGTGTCGGCCGCGCGGCGGCGGTGTGCGCTCGTGCAGCATCAACGAACCGGACATGCCCAGATGCCACAGCAGGCCGCCACTGCGCGCGCGGCCCGCCAGCGGCATCCAGATGTACTTGCCGCGGCGCGTCAGCTCGCCGATCTGCAGGTCGTGCAGCGATCGCGCCGGGATGCCGAGCGGCCAGCGCAGCGGCGCGCCGACGTGCACGGCACGGACCCGTGCGCCGCGCAGGCGCTCGGCGAGGCCGATCCGCGTGACCTCCACCTCGGGCAACTCGGGCATGCGGGGATTATCGGCCCCGGGGTCGAACGGGCGGCCTAGAATGCCCGAGCATCCAGGGAGTTCGTTCGTGCCGGCTCACGGTATTCGCAGTCGCAGTTGGACGCTCGGTGGGCTGTTCGCGGCAATGGCCTGGGCCTGCCTGCCGGCTCCGGCCCAATCTCCGCAGCCGGCCGCGCAGGCTTCGGCACCAGCCAAGCCGATCGAGAACTCGTCGCTCGACGCACCGCTGTTCTACCAGTTGCTGATCGGCGAGATCGAGCTCAACGCCGGGCACCCCGGCTCGGCGTTCGAGGTCGTGTTCGATGCCGCCAAGCGCACGCGCGATGAATCCCTGTTCAGGCGCGCGGTCGAGATCGCGCTGCAGGCGCGGGCCGGCGAGCAGGCGCTCGACGCCACGCGGGCATGGCGCCAGGCACTGCCCGGCAGCATCGATGCGCGCCGCTACGAGCTGCAGATTCTGATCGCGCTCAATCGCCCCGATGAGGCCGGCGAGCCGTACAAGAGCTGGCTCGCGCTGACGCCGGCCGATCAGCGATCGGGGCTGATCGCGGTGTCGCCACGGCTGCTGCACCGCCTGAACGATCGCAAACAGGCCGCTGCGCTGCTCGAGCAATGGCTTGCCGCCTACAACGACGACCCGCTGACCCGCACCGCGGCGCGGGTGGCTCAGGGCCGCATGTGGCTGGCCGCCAGTGAACCGGCCAAGGCGTTGCAGCTCGCGCAGCAGGCGGCCGCCGACGACGCGCAGTCGCCGGCGCCGATGCAGCTGGCCATCGAGCTGATGCCGATCAAGCCCGAGGCCGAAGCGATGGTCGTGCGCTTCGTGTCCCAGCCGAAGGCCGACACCGGCGTGCGGCTGTCGTACGTCGCCGCGCTCACGCGATCGCAGCGTTACGCCGAGGCCGCCCAGCAACTCGATCGTTTGACGCAGGACGAGCCCGACCTGGCGCCGCCGTGGCTCACGCTGGGGGCCCTGCGGCTCGACATGAAGCAACCGCGCGAGGCCGAGACTGCGTTGAAGCGCTATGTCGAGCTGGTGCAGAAGCAACCCACCGCGCCGGCGGACAGCGCCGACACCGACACCGATGCTGCCGGCGATGCCAACGACGATCGCCGGCTGACGCAGGCCTGGCTGCTGCTGGCGCAGATCGCCGAGCAGCGCGGCGACCTCAAGGCCTCGGAAGCCTGGCTGGCCAAGATCGACGACCCCAAGAGCGCGCTCGACGTGCAGAGCCGGCGCGCATCGCTGCTGGCGCGCCAGGGCCAGATGACGCAGGCGCGCGAGCTGATCCGCCGCCTGCCCGAGCGCACCGACGAGGAGGCGCGCAACAAGGTGCTGGCCGAGGTGCAGCTGTTGCGCGAGTTCAAGCGCTGGCGCGACGCGGTCGACGTGATGACGGCGGCCAACAAGCGCTTCCCCGACGATGCCGACCTGCTGTACGAACAGGCGATGCTCGAGGACAAGCTGGCGCACTATGCCGAGATGGAGCAGCTGCTCGTGCGCGTGATCCAGTTGAAGCCCGACAATCCGCACGCGCACAACGCACTGGGTTATTCGCTGGCCGATCGCAGCGTGCGACTGCCGGAGGCGAAGTCGCTGATCCAGAAGGCCATGACGCTGGCGCCCGGGGACCCGTTCATCGTCGACAGCATGGGCTGGGTCGAATTCCGCATGGGCAATCGCGACGAAGCGCTGCGCTGGCTGCGGCAGGCGTACGCGGCGCGGCCCGACACCGAGATCGCGGCGCACCTGGGCGAGGTGTTGTGGGCAGCGGGCCAGCGCGACGAGGCGCGCCGCGTCTGGCAGGACGCGCGCGGCCGCGACGCCGCGAACGAGGTGCTGAAGGAGACGCTGGCGCGTCTCAAAGTCAATCTGTGAGGCGGCGTGCGTCGCTGTGGCTGGCCGCCACGGCGTGCGGGCTGCTGTCGGCCTGTGCCCATCTCGCGCCGCCGCACGGCGCCGGCACGCAGGTGCTCAGCGGCCGTCTCAGCGTGCGCGTCGACTCCGAGCCCGTGCGCGCGATGAGCGCGGCGTTCGAACTCAGCGGTGACGCCCGCGCCGGCGCGCTGGTGCTCACGTCGCCGATCGGCTCGACGTTGGCGCAGGCACGTTGGGCGCCCGGCGAGGCGGTGCTCGAGACGCCGGGCTCGCGGACGAGCTACCCCGACCTCGACACGCTCGCCGAGCAGACCCTCGGCGAGCGCGTGCCGTTGGCGGCGCTGTTCGACTGGTTGCGCGGCCGCCCCTGGCCCGGCGCCGCCAGCCAGGGTCTCGCGTCGGGCGAGCCGGGTTTCACGCAGATGGGTTGGCGGGTGGCGTTGGCGCGCTATCCGCAGGGGTGGGTCGAGGCGCGGCGCGACGCGGCGCCGGCGGTCACGATGCGCGCACGGCTCGACCCCGCTGCAGAGGGCTCACCGTGAAGGCGCTGTTCGACGTCGGCGCGCCGGCCAAGGTGAACCTGTTCCTGCACGTCGTGGGCCGGCGGTCCGACGGCTATCACCTGCTGCAGTCGGCGTTCGTGCTGATCGACTGGGCCGATACGCTGCACTTCGAGCGGCGCGACGACGCCCAACTGCGGCGACACGACCTGTCGAACGCACTGCCGGAAGACGACCTCTGCCTGCGAGCCGCCCGCGCGCTGCAGCACGCCAGCGGCACCCCCCTGGGTGCCGACATCAGCATCGACAAGCGGGTGCCGGCCGGCGCCGGACTCGGCGGCGGCAGCTCGGACGCGGCAACCACGCTGCTGGCGCTCAACCGGCTGTGGGGTCTGCGCTGGCCGCTGCAGCAGCTGGCCGGGCTGGCGCTGTCGCTGGGCGCCGACGTGCCGTTCTTCCTGCGCGGCCGCAATGCCTTCGTACAGGGTATCGGCGAGGACGTGACGCCGATCGACTTGCCGCCGCTGTGGCTCATGGTCGTCAAGCCCGCCGCGTCACTGGGCACGGCGGCGGTCTTCTCCAGCCCGGACCTCGAGCGCTCGACCCCCCCTGTTATACTCGCCGACTTTCTTGCAGACACGCAGCTGGGCGAGTGCGCCGCGGAGGGATTCGGGCGCAACGATCTGCAGGCGGTTGCTCAACGCGAATGCCCCGAGGTGGCCCATGTGGCCCGGTGGTTGCGGGAGCGTTTCGGCAACAGCCGCATGTCGGGCTCGGGCAGCGCGGTGTTCGCGAGAGCCGGCACCGGTGACCAACCGTCGGCGCGGTGGGATCCCCAGGATCTGCCGTCACAGTGGGTTGGCCGCATGTGCCGCAGTCTGCCGGTGCATCCGTTGCTGCGCTGGGCGGACTGAAGGGTGCTCGAGGCCACGGCACGAGCCGGGGCCTGTGTAGGGGAGTCGCCAAGTTGGTTAAGGCATCGGATTTTGATTCCGACATACGAGGGTTCGAATCCTTCCTCCCCTGCCAAACATCCTGCTGATCCGGCTTTCCACGTAGGCTCACGCCGTGCTGTTCAACACCGTGCTCTTCACCGGCAACGCCAATCCGGCGTTGGCGCGCGAGATCGCGCAGACGCTCGGCGTCGAGCTCGGCAAGGCCAAGGTCGGGCGTTTCTCCGACGGCGAGGTCGACGTCGAGATCCAGCAGAACGTGCGCGCGCGCGACGTCTTCGTCGTGCAGCCCACCTGCGCGCCGACCAGCGAGTACCTAATGGAGCTGCTGATCATGGTCGATGCGTTCAAGCGCGCCAGCGCGCGCCGCATCACCGCCGTGATCCCCTACTTCGGCTACGCGCGCCAGGACCGCCGGCCGCGCTCGACCCGCGTGCCCATCAGCGCCAAGGTCGTGGCCAACCTGCTGGAGACGGTGGGCGTCGAGCGGCTGCTGACGATGGACCTGCACGCCGACCAGATCCAGGGCTTCTTCGACATCCCGGTGGACAACATCTACGCTTCGCCGGTGCTGCTGTCGGACGTGAAGAGCAAGTCGTATCCGAACCTGGTGGTGGTGTCGCCCGACGTAGGCGGCGTGGTGCGTGCCCGCGCGCTGGCCAAGCAACTCGGCAGCGACCTGGCGATCATCGACAAGCGGCGCGCGGCGGCCAACGTGTCTGAAGTGATGCACGTGATCGGCGACATCGAGGGCCGCAACTGCGTGATCATGGACGACATGATCGACACCGCCGGCACCCTGGTGAAGGCGGCAGAGGTGCTGAAGGCGCGCGGTGCGAACCGCGTGTTCGCGTATTGCACGCACCCGGTGTTCTCCGGCCCCGCGATCGACCGCATCGCCAACAGCCAGCTCGACGAGGTGGTGATCACCAACACCATCCCGTTGAGCCCGACGGCGACGGCGTGCAAGAAGATCCGGCAGTTGTCGGTGGCATTCCTGTTTGCCGAGACGATCCGGCGCATTTCCGACGGTGAATCGGTGACGTCGCTGTTCGCCGAGCAGAACAGCAATTTCTAGAGGAAGAAGCGGGCTCCCCTGACGGGGAACCCTTTCGTGTTGGAACTCGACCGAGTTCCGTTGTCGATGGGCCTGGTCGCGGGCCCTCGTTCACTTGGAGTGAAAAATGAAGTTCGTCGCTTTCGAGCGCACATTGCAGGGGACCGGAGCGAGCCGCCGCCTGCGCAACGCCGGCAAGGTGCCCGGCATCGTCTACGGCGCAGGCCAGCCGCGCACGATCGAGGTGGATCACAATGCGCTGTTCCATGCGTTGAAGAAGGAGGCGTTCCACTCGTCGATCCTGGAGATGGAGCTCGCGGGTGCCACGCAGAAGGTGCTGCTGCGCGATTTCCAGATGCACCCCTGGAAGCAGCAGGTGCTGCACGTGGACTTCCAGCGCATCGACCCGACCACCCGGCTGCGCATCAAGGTGCCGCTGCACTTCAGCGGCGAAGAGAATTCGCCGGCGATCAAGACCGACAAGTGCCTGATCAGCCACGTCGCCAACGACGTCGAGGTGGAGTGCCTGGCCACGCAGCTGCCCGAGTTCATCGCGGTGGACCTGAGCAACCTGGTCAAGGGCCAGTCGCTGCACGTGTCGGATATCGTGCCACCGGCCGGCGTGCGCATCGTGCGCCACGGCACGCTCAACCCGGTGATCGTCTCCGTCACGCTGCCCAAGGTCGAAGAGGAAGAAGCCGCCGCAGAGGGCGCCGAGGCCGTTGCGGTACCCGGCGCTGCGCCCGCGGCTGCGGCCGCAGCGCCTGCTCCGGCAGCGGCTGCCGCCGCACCGGCTGCCAAGGGCAAGGCCCCGGCACCTGCGAAGGACGACAAGAAGAAGAAGTGAACATGGCGGTTGCGCCGCAGCGGCGCATCCCCCATCCCCCATCGGCGGCCCCCCAACGGGGGCCGTTTTGTTTCGTACCGAACTCGATAATCGCCGCCATGATTCGATTGCTCGTCGGCCTCGGCAACCCCGGTACCGAATACGAACGCACCCGCCACAACGTCGGCTTCTGGTGGATCGAAGGCGCCGCGCGCAAGCTCGGCGCGGTGCTGCGCAGCGAGCGCGCCTACCACGGGCTCATGGCACGGCTGAACCGTGGTGCCGCGCCACTGTTCCTGTTGCAGCCGCAGACCTACATGAACCTGTCGGGCAAGTCGGTCGCCGCGCTGGCGCGCTTCTTCAAGATCGCGCCGCAGGAGATGCTGGTGGTGCACGACGAGATCGACTTGCCGCCCGGCCAGATGAAGCTCAAGCTCGGCGGCGGCGTGGCCGGCCACAACGGCCTGAAGGACATCCAGGCACAGCTCGGCAGCGCGGACTTCTGGCGCCTGCGCATCGGCGTCGGCCACCCGGGCAGCAAGGACGAGGTCGCCGACTGGGTGTTGTGCAAGCCCGCACCCGAGCAGCGCCAGGCGATCGAATCGTGTGTCGAGCGCTCGCTCGACGCGCTGGACCTGTTGATCGACGGACCGATGGAGCGCGCGATGATGAAGATCCACGCCAAGCCCAAGGCCGCACCGGCGGCCCCCACACCATGAGCGCGCCTCGCTCGTGGGCCCTGGCCCTGTCGCTGGTGGCGTGCGCCGTGCACGCGCAAGACCGCGTGTACCGCTGCGGCGCCAGCTACTCACAGGAGCCGTGCGCCGGCGGCAGCGCCGTTGCCGTGGACGACACGCGCAGCGCCGCCCAGGTCGCGCAGGCGCAGCGGGTGGCGCAGCTCGACGCCCGACTGGCCGACGCGCTGCGGCGCGAGCGCCTGCAGGCCGAGCAGGCTGCGCTGCAACAAGGGCCTGCCGTGATCGGCAGGACGACGCGCCACACACTGGACGCCCCGCGTGCGCAGCGCCCCATGCCGCGGCGCGCCAAGGCCGAACCGGTCACGCTGTACCGCGGGGCGGGCGCTCGCTGAGGCCGCGCGCCGGCATGCCGGTCAGGCGCTCGTCCGGACGCGGACGAGCGCGGTGAACTTGGCCCACAGCTGCTCGCGCGACTCGACGTGATGCGGATCCGTCGGGATGCACGCCACCGGGCAGATCTGCACGCACTGCGGCTCGTCGAAGTGACCGACGCACTCGGTGCAGCGCGACGGATCGATGTCGTAGTGCTCGGGGCCGAGCGCGATCGCGTCGTTCGGGCACTCCGGCTCGCAGACGTCGCAATTGATGCACTCGTCGGTGATCATCAGGGCCATCGGCGCACCCTCGCTCAGGCCTCGTGTCCGTTCGTCACGCGCTCGTGCAGCCGGCGCAGCACCGACGGCGCGACGAACTTCGACACGTCACCGCCCAGCATCGCGATTTCGCGCACGAACGTGCCACTGACGAACTGGAACTGGTCCGACGGCGTCATGAAGATGGTTTCGACCTCGGGCATCAGCTGCCGGTTCATGCCGGCCATCTGAAACTCGTACTCGAAGTCGCTCACCGCGCGCAGGCCGCGCACGACGACCTTGCCGCCGTTGGCGACGACGAAGTCGCGCAGCAGGCCGCGGAAGGCCACGACTTCGACGTTGCTGTAGGGCTGGGCGATTTCCTTCGCGATGTCGATGCGCTCGTCGATCGTGAACATCGTGCGCTTGTGGTGCCCGGCGGCCACCGCCAGCAGTAGCTTGTCGAACAGGCCGCACGCGCGACGCATCAGGTCTTCGTGCCCGAGGGTCATCGGGTCGAAGGTCCCGGGGTAGACGGCGATCAGCGGGCTGCGCATGGGCATGGGTCACACCTTCTTTCAGCCGCGGGCAGTTTAGCCGCTGCTTTTGCGCCGCAGCAGGTGAAAGCGCACCGCGCCGGCCCGGTCCTGCCGCCACAGCGCGAAGCCCGGTGGACATTGGGTCAGCGGAGTCGATGCCTCGACGTAGATGAAGCCGTCGTCTGCCACCAAGTGAGCGGCAGCTTCCAGAGCAGCATCGAGCAGCGCCGGGTCGTCGAACGGTGGGTCGAGCAGCACGAGGTGATAGTGGTTGTTCGCCGCGCGCATCCACGACACCGCGTCGGCATGCTCGATGCGAACCGCGGCCGCCTTCAGACGTGCCCGTGCCTCGCGCAACTGGGTCACCAGCGCCGGGTCGCGCTCGAGCAGCACCACCGACGTTGCGCCGCGCGACGCCGCCTCGAATCCCAGGGCTCCGGTGCCGGCGAAGGCGTCGAGGCAGACCCAGCCGGCCAAGTCCTGGCCCAGCCAGTTGAACAGCGTTTCGCGCACGCGTTGGGGCGTCGGCCGCAGGCCCGGGCGATCCAGCACCGGCAGCGTGCTGCGCTTGAGGCTGCCGCCGACGATGCGCACCCGTTGCGGAAGCCGGCGCGCGCCGCGCCCGGCGCCACGCGCCGGCGCGCTCACTGTCGAACGACCAGGCCGCGCGCGGCCATCAAGGCCTTGGCCTGGCCAACCGTGTACTCCCCATAGTGGAAGATGCTGGCGGCGAGCACGGCGTCGGCGCCGCCGATCCGGATGCCGTCGACCAGGTGCTCGAGCGTGCCGACGCCGCCGGAGGCGACGACCGGCACCGGCACGGCGTCGACCACCGCGCGCGTCAGCTCGAGATCGAAGCCGCTGCGGGTGCCGTCGCGGTCCATGCTGGTCAGCAGGATCTCGCCGGCACCGTGTTCGACCATGCGCCGCGCCCAGTCCACCGCATCGAGGCCGGCGTTGCGCCGGCCGCCGTGCGTGTAGACGTCCCAGCCGGGACCGCGCGCGTGCTCGTCGTCGCCATGGTGACCCGAAGGGCCATCCTTCAGAAAGACCCGCCGCTTGGCGTCGATGGCCACCACGATGCACTGCGCGCCGTACTTGTCGGACGCGTCGCGGACCACCTGCGGATTGGCCACCGCCGCCGAGTTGAAGCTCACCTTGTCGGCGCCGGCGTTGAGCAGCCGCCGCACGTCGGCGACCGTGCGCACGCCGCCGCCGACGGTGAGCGGGATGAACACCTGCGCGGCCACCGCCTCGATGACGTGCAGGATCACGTCGCGATCGTCGCTGGTCGCGGTGATGTCGAGAAAGGTCAGCTCGTCGGCGCCCTGGTCGTTGTAGCGCGCGGCCACCTCGACCGGATCGCCGGCGTCGCGCAGCGCGACGAAATTGACGCCCTTGACGACGCGACCCGCGGTGACGTCGAGGCAGGGGATGATGCGCTTGGCGAGCAGGTTCAGGCTCCGCCGTTGAGCTCGTCGGCGCGCTTCTGCGCCGCGGCGAAATCGAGCTTGCCGGTGTAGATGGCGCGACCGCAGATCACGCCGCTGATGCCCTCGTCCTCCAGCGCGCACAGGCGCTCGATGTCGGCAATGCCGTTCAGGCCGCCGGAGGCGATGACCGGGATGGTCAGCGACTGTGCGAGCTTGACGGTGGCTTCGATGTTGACCCCGGTGAGCATGCCGTCGCGACCGATGTCGGTGTAGATGACCGCCTCGACGCCATAGTCTTCGAACTTTCTGGCCAGGTCGACCACTTCGTGGCCGGTGAGCTTGCTCCAGCCGTCGGTGGCGACCTTTCCATCCTTGGCGTCGAGACCGACGATCACGTGGCCGCCGAACGCGCTGCAGGCATCCTTGAGGAAGCCCGGGTTCTTGACCGCGGCAGTGCCGATGATCACGTAGCTCAGGCCGTCGTCGAGGAAGCGCTCGATGGTGTCGAGGTCGCGCAGGCCGCCGCCGAGCTGCACCGGGATCTGGTCGCCGACCTCGCGCACGATCGCCTTGACCGCCGACTCGTTGACCGGCTTGCCGGCAAAAGCGCCGTTGAGGTCCACCAGGTGCAGACGGCGGGCGCCGGCGTCAAGCCAGCGGCGCGCCATCGCGGCCGGGTTGTCGCCGAAGGTCGTCGCGGCCTTCATGTCGCCTTGCTGGAGGCGCACGCACTTGCCGTCCTTCAGGTCGATTGCCGGAATCAGCAGCATGGCTGGG
>Ga0335070_10011348_pt1 | contig 10406 bp, 6 predicted proteins | sample Lox_Sample_13_FD_206722 | JGI IMG/M metagenome (GOLD analysis project Ga0335070, IMG submission 206722) | Soil microbial communities from Loxahatchee National Wildlife Refuge, Florida, United States - Lox_Sample_1.3 | ecosystem: Environmental > Terrestrial > Soil > Wetlands | place: USA: Florida...
CTTCGTGGGTGGCGTGAATTCAAAGCGCAGCAAGGCCGTCGCCGCCGCCCAGCCGAATTCCCACTGGGTGGCCGACACAATCCGCGGCAGCTGCACCCGGCCGTTGGGGTCGACCAGAAAGTCGACGGTCGCTTCGCCGGCCACGCCACTCCGCTTCATTAAATCCCGCGGGGGCACCGGGTTCACCGTCTTCACCGCCCATGGCACGCCATCGAGCGCCGCCGCTTTGGTGATTTCGGGCGTCTCCTTTTTTAGTTCCGCCAGCAGCCGCCGCGCCGAGGCGTCCAGCGCCACGTCGCTGCTGGCGCTGTCGAAGCGCACCTTCAGCGTCTGGTCCACGGCGGCCACGGCCTTGCCGTCTTCGATCCGCGGCTCGAACTGCCAGGCCTCCAGCATCGCCTTGGCCGCAAAACCGAAGGCGGGTTCGCTGGCCCGGGTCACGATAATGTCCCGCGCCACGCCGCCCGGATCCACGTCGAACTGCAGTTCCGCCTCCCCCTCCACTCCCGCCACGGCGAGCTCGTAAGGATAAACCGCCAGGACCCGCGTTTTGACTCGCACCGCGGTTGTGTCCGCCGCCACGCCCGGGGCCACCGCCGCGAGTAGCCCCGCTGACCACAGGCAGCCGATTCCGCCCCGCCACCAGGCGATCCTGCTCATGCGCCCAAGCCTCCACATCGCGTCGCGGGAGGCAAACGGTTAATCGCCGCCCGCCCGGGGCTCTCCGGTCGCCTCAACCGCGTCCGCCCCCTCGCAGCACGATGACATTGGCCAGATCATTCTTCTCGAACTCCGCCCAGTAACCGTCCTCCAGCTGCTTGATGCGCTCATCCGGCGTGGGGGGCGGCTCCACCCCCGGGGTCTCGGCGAGCGCGCGCTTGGCCTGCTCCGCCGAGTAATCGCGGTCCGCGAGCCGCGCGACCAGTTCATGCCAGAAGGCGTCGTTGGTGAAATCGCCCTGGATTTCACGGACCCGCTCGTCCTCGGCGAGCTTCGGCGCCGGCTGCAGCGTGCCGTCCGGCCGTTGCGTCACCAGGTCGGCGGCGCCCAGCGGCGCGGCCAGTTCCAGCAGCTTCTGATCGAGGTCGAAGTAGCGCTTGGCGGCGGCGGTGTCCTCGCCCTGGTAGGCGGTGACCACCCACATGCCGAGATGCGCGAGTTCGAGCAGTCGTTGGTATTCCTTCTGCGTGAAAGTGAGCTTCATAGCGGAGGCAACCACCCTGCCGCGGCCCTCGTCTCCCGTCAATCGCCGCCCATGGCCGCGGGCCTGTCTTCTCCCCGCGGGCGCGCCAAGGTCGCCCGCCCGCTCAGGCGCGTCCCCAATCGGCAAAGCGCCGGCACCCGGCCGCCGCCACCACCGCGACGACCGCGAGCACCGCGCCGCGCACGGATTGTCCGTAGAGAAAGCTGCCGGTCGCAAACAGCGCCGACCAGACGGCCACGGCGGCGCACGCGGCCGCCACCAAGCCGGACGGAAGATTGTCGGTCGAGGCGGGCAGGCCGGTCGCGGCGCGCACCCCCCTCCACCCGGGGCCCGCCGGCCGCACGCATTCATAGAACCGGCGCAGCGTCGCGGCCTCGGTCGGCGGCGTGAGGAAGGCCACCGTGATCCAGACGAGCGTCGTGAGCGCCACCGAGGTCACCAGAGTCACGTAGCCCGGCCAATTCAGCCCGGCCTGCGTGGCGAAATGGAAGAACACCGCGAAACTGAAGGAGCCGATCATCGCGGCGATCTCGGCCCAGGCATTCACCCGCCACCAGAACCACCGCAGGAGATACAACAACCCCGTGCCCGCACCGATCGAGAGCATCAAGTCAAAGGCCGTCTTGGCTGAGACCAAGTGGGTCGTCAGCAGCCCCGCCAGGACCATCAGCAGGACCGTCACTCCGCGCCCAACCCAGACGTAATGCCGCTCGCTTTTGCCCGTCTGCAGGAACCGCCGGTAGCAATCGTGGACCAGGTAGCTGGTGCCCCAGTTGAGGTGGGTGATGATGGTCGAGAGGTAGGCCGCCGCCAGTCCCCCGAGCATCAGGCCGGCGATGCCGGCCGGCAGAAAGCGCAGCATCGCGGGATAGGCGAGGTCGTGATTGATCAGCGCCGGATCGACGTGCGGAAAAGCGCGCTGGATGTCGGCCAGCTGCGGGTAGACGAGCAGCGAAGCGAGCGCGACCAGGATCCACGGCCAGGGGCGCAGCGCATAGTGGGCGGCGTTGAAGAAGAGGGTGCCGCGCAGCGCGTCCCCCTCCGATTTCGCGGCGAGCATGCGCTGGGCGATGTAGCTGCCGCCGCCCGGCTCCGCCCCCGGATACCACACGGCCCACCATTGCACCGCGAGCGGCACGATCAGGAGCGAGACGACCAGCTCGGAGTTTCCCAGATCGGGGAAGAAACTGAGCGTGGTCGCCGGCAGCTTCGCCACCAAGCCCGCCAGCCCGCCCACCTGCGGTTGCTGCAGCGCGTAATAAGCGGCGAACACCGCCGCGGTCATCTTGATGCAGAACTGGATCAGGTCCACCCACAGCACCCCCCACAACCCCGCCGGCGCCGCGTAGAGGATGCTGAGCGCTCCGCAGATGAGCAGGGTCTTGCCCGGCGGCCAGCCGAGCAGCACCTCCGCGATCTTGACCGCGGCGAGATTGACCGACGCCATGATCACGCAGTTGAAGAGCAGGCCCAGGTACACCGCGCGGAAGGCGCGGACCGCGCCGGCCGGCCGGCCCGAATAGCGGATTTCGTAGAACTCGAGGTCCGTCAGCACACCCGACCGCCGCCACAGGCGCGCATAGATGAAGACGGTGGTGACTCCCGTCACCAGAAACGCCCACCAGGCCCAGTTCCCCGCCACGCCGTTCCGCCGGACGATGTCCGAGACGAGGTTGGGCGTGTCGGCGCTGAAGGTGGTGGCGACCATCGACACGCCGATCAGCCACCACGGCGCGGCCCGTCCGGAGGTGAAGAATTCGGCGGTGTTGCGCGCGCCGCGCCGCGTGAAGGCCAGCGCCGGCACCAGGCAGATCAGCAGCGAACCGATGACGATGATCCAGTCGAGGGGCAGCAGATTCATGGGAAAGCCGGCAATACCCCGTCGGGGGCAACGCCTTGTGGCGACGAAACCCTCATCATGGCGCCGTTCCCTCGGGCGGGGCGGCGGCCTTTTCCACCGCTTCGCGCCAGGCCGCGGGCGTCATCGTCGCGCGCTTGTCCGCGACCGCGGCGGCGCAGATCAGGAGGCGAAGTGAGGCGACCGCGGGAATCTCGACCGCGAACCGCGGCGCGCCGGATTCCGCCAGCGCTGCCAGCTTCGCCTTGCGCCACTCCTCGGAACACGGCGTACGGTTCTGGACCGCGGTCACCACTTCCTCGCCGAGGATACAGCTGTCGACCAGCCCTTGGAGCAGCGGCGCAATCTCCCGCACGCGCGGCGCTCTTGGCGCCAAGTGGTCCAAGACCGTCCGCGCCGCCGTGCGCCAGCCTTGCAGTTGTTGCACGAGCATTGCCGCCAATGCCGGATCGCCGGCTTCTGAACCGAAGAGGAAACGCTCCGTTAACCGGCCGAATTCGCGCGCTGGCGCGCTGTCGGGGCGCGCGCAGTCCGGCAGGCCGGTAAGCGGGCTGAGCTGCGTGATCTCCGGCTGGTGCTCGCCCCGGCGGTAGCCCTTCACCGGTTCGACCACGTCGACAACCACGCGCAGCGCGCGCAGATCGTCCGCCGAGGCGTCGTCGCCGGCAAACCGGCGCAGCATGGGCGCCAGGTAGGTTTCGTGCCGCAGGCCTGCCTCCTCCAGGCGCCGGCTCACGATCGCGAGCCGGCGGTACATGTCCTCCACGTCCGCCACCTCGCGCGGCGACCAGAACCGCTCGGCGAGGGCGGCCATCCGCGGCCAGATGCGCGAGTCGACGGTCTCCGGCGTCACCCATTCCGCCCACATCGTGCCCTCGCCGCCGAGGATGCGCTTCTGCGCTTCGGGGGTCAAAGCAGTGCCCGCCGGCAGCGGATCGTTCCGGTAATGCTCGGCCGCCGACTGGCAGAGATCGATGTAGTAGCCGTTGGCCAGGATGCCCGCGTAGCCCCGTTGCGCCGCCGTGCCGAGCGCTTCGCGCCCGCGCCACGATTCAATCACCGCGTCGGTCGGCACGGTCGGGTGCATGATCTCATCCCAGCCGACCATCCGACGGTGATATTTCTTCAGAATCTCGGTCAGCCGGCTGTTGAAATACGCCTGCAGGCCGTCGTTATCTTTCAGACCGTGCTCGCGGATGAACGCCTGAATGCGCGGATTGGCGTTCCACTGCTTGCCGTTCACTTCGTCGCCGCCGATGTGAAGGCAGGCATCCGGAAACAGCGTGGCCATCTCACCGAGAAACCCGTCGAGCAGTTGGTAGACCGCCTCGTTCGTCGGGTCCATCACCGGATCAAATACGCCCCACTTGCGCTCGATCACATACGGTCCCGGCGCCGCGGCCAATTCGGGAAAACCGACGAGCCAGCTCGTCGTGTGGCCCGGGAGATCGAATTCCGGCACCACGCGGATGCCGCGCGCCGCCGCGTACGCCACGATTTCGCGGAGATCGTCCTGCGTGAAATACTTCCCGTCCGAGCCGGATTCCTGCAGTCGCGGGAAGCGCCGGCTTTCCACCCGGAAGCCCTGGTCGTCGGTGAGGTGGAAGTGCAGCACGTTGAGCTTCACCAGCGCCATGCCGTCGAGTTCCCGCTTGATGACCTCGACCGGCATCCAGTGGCGGCTGACGTCGATCAGCAGGCCGCGCCACGCAAAGCGCGGGTGATCCTGGATCCGGATGGCCGGCACCTGCCAGCCCTCCGCCCCGCTCTGCAGGAGCTGTTGCAGGGTGGCCAGGCCGCGCAGCGCGCCGACTGCCGTGGGAGCGCGCAGCACCGCCCGGGCAGAATCCACCTCGAGCGCATACGACTCATCCTCGCCTAATACCGGTATCGAGGACGCCGGCCCGCTGCACTCGATCACGAGGGTGCCGCCATCGACGCGCGCGTGCGCGAAGGCCAGGCCGGTGCGCTCGCGCCAGGCGCGCAGCAACCGCTCGACCGCTGCCTGCAGGCGCGCACCGCCATGGCCGGTCACGCCGACCGTGAAGGCGGGGGTGACCGCCAGGCGCCCCGTCGTGTACGTCCAGTCAGCCGGCAGCGGCATCAAGGGCGGAGGGGGCGGATCACCGGCGCGGGCGTGGGCGAAACCGAGCATCACGAACACCACTACCAAACGGCGGCACGCTGTCCGCAAGGCTGGAAGGGGTCCGCGGGCGCAGGGCGCGGTGGAGGGCACGCGCGACAGGTTGGCCGGTGCCTTCTCCGGAATCAAAGGCAAACTGCCCTCCGGCCTGCGTGGCCCGCCCGCCGGCACCGGGCCGATCACGGCGGGGGACTGAATCGCACGGGGATGCTCACGCGCACGTCGGCGGGCTCGCCGTTGCGTTTCGGAGGATCGAAGACCCATCGCTCAATGGCGGTCGCCGCGGCCCACCCGAATTCCTCGCGGGTGGCCGAGTCGATTCGCGCCAGTCGGCAGCGGCCGTCATAATCGATGATGAACGTGATCGTAGCCTCGCCCGTCGGTTTCTCGCCCAGCAGCGCGGCGGGGTAAATCGGTGGAAACTGGTGGACCGGCCGCAGCTGCGCGTCGAGGCCCTTGGCGCCCATCCCGGCGGTGTCGCCGCCGCGCAGGCGCTGTACCAGCCGCTCCGTGGACTCGAACACCGGCGAATCCGGCGCCAGAATGTAATGCCACCGCGCGGTCGCTTTGATCGCGACCGGCGCGCCGTTCTTGGCCGCCGGAATGAACAGCCAGCAATCGACCGCCGCGCCCAGGGCCCGGCCAAAGGCGGGCTGCGTGGCCGCGCGCACGGCGATCGTCTCGGCCTGACCGTTCGGGGCGATCGTGAAATCCACCTCCGCCTCGCCCGCTACACCCGCGAGGCGCAGGTCGTAGGGATAGACCGGATCGACGACGATCTTCTGTTGGGGCTTCCTGTCGTAAGTCTCTCCGGCGGGGTCAACTAGCGTGATGCCGCAGGCAGACAGCAGATCAAGCCGCTTGGCGTCCAACACGTCGAATTCCAGCGCGGCTTGCAGGGTCGCTTCCATCGTGAGGTCGCCCTGCTGAGCCGGGCGAAACGTCCAGCGGTCCACGGCGGCGAGCGCGGGACGAATGAAGTCCGCATGCGTGGCCCAGAGGATCTTGATCCCCTGCGCGCGTCCCTCGCGGGTCACGGTGAATTCCAGGTCCACCTCGCCAGGCAGATGGCGGGGAAGGAGCGAATCCGGATAGTCCGGGTCGTCCCCCTTCTCCTTCTTCGCGCGGATATACGGCGAGTAGGTCAGCGTCTGGACAATCCTGGCCGGGGGAACCGCCGTTTCCGGCCTGCGCTTGAGATCCGCCCGCTCAAACGGAACCATGACGTCCATGGACTTGGAGACCTTCCTGCCTTCTTCCATGGCGGGCTCGAACCGCCACTGCCGCACCGCCCGTACCGCCGCCTCGTCAAAGATCTTGTTGGTGGAGTGCACGGCCCGTGCCGTGGTGACGGCGCCGGTCTCATCAATGATGAAGCGCACCTGCGCCTGGCCCTCGAGCTTCTTATCCGCCGCCTCCTTCGGGTAGACGGGGGGCACCCACGAAAGGCAGATGGGCAGGGCCATATCTACTTTGAGGTCCTCCGTCTTCTCCGCCGTCAGCGCGCTGCCCGCGGCGAACAGCAGCAAACCCGAGTATGCACGGATGGATTTCAATGACATGATCTTGCTTCCTGGTAACCGCGCGCCTCATTTCGTGGCGCGGTCGCCTGGCGGTTCGCCCACCGCCGTGCCCATCACCGCCGGTCTTGTCTCGAAAATGACGGGCACCACCAAGCGGGCCACCGCGGGTTTTCCACCCGTTTTCGGTGGCGAGAACTTCCATTGCGAGGCGGCCTGCACCGCGGCGTAGCCAAAGGCTGGCTCGCTCGCCTCCACCACCCGGGGAAGCCGGGCACTGCCGTCCTCATCGACCAGCAATTCAACTGTGGCCATGCCGCGGTCCACTTTACCCCGAAGGGCGAGCGGAAAGGCCGGCGGCTGGTCCTTGCGTCCCTGCAGCGGGGTGTCGAGCTTGGCGGCATCGACGATGGACTCCGGGTGCCTCTTTTCGCGCCTCAACAGCGATCCCTCCTCGTCGGACAACAGCGCAGACCGGGAAAAATCCTGCTCGATCTTCAAAATGGTGGATGTGGGCTTTCCCTCTTTGAGCGCCGGATCAAACTGGAACCGCTCCACCGCCGCTGCCAGGGCAAGACCGAACTCCGGATGGGTGGCCTCCGCGACCTTCACCCCAACCACCCGGCCTTCCGCGTCGATCTGGAAGACGGCAGTGGCTTTGCCAGTGGTGCCGGACTGAAGCAAAGAATAGGGATACACCGGGGTGATCATCGCGCGTGATCGCGGCGCCACATCGTAGCGGAGTTCCTCCGGCAGTTGCTGTTGGGCCTGACGACTGGCAGGTTTCACCGCTCCTGGTTGCTGAGCATCGTCGCCGCTGAAATCGAAAATAATCGGCACCGTCATCCGGGTATTGACCGGCCGTCCATCGACCATCCCCGGGTCAAACCTCCAAGCGCGCACCGCCGTCACGGCCGCGTCGTTGAACGCGGGATTGTTGGAACGGAGCACCTCCGCATCCTGCACCCGGCCCCTAGAGTCGACCACAAAAGCGATCTCCACTGTACCCGTGAAGCCGCGCCGCCGCTGCGAATAGGGATAGACCGGCGCCTGTCGGGACGCGATTCGCGGCGGCGTCGCCTTTGCCGGCACGGGCGCCATCGCCGAGAAAAAGTGAAACGCCACGCGAAAATCGCCCGCCACCGGCTGGCCGCCCTTCCTCGCCGGGTCGAAGTGCCACTGTTTCAGCGCGGTTTCGATCAAGGGCAGGAGTTTGTCGGACGCGGGCGGCTCCAAGCTCACCTTCTGCGGCACTCCCGCCGCATCGAGGCTCACCGTGCCCCACGCCTCGGTCTTGTCGCGCAGCTTGATCATCATCGCCTCCGGCAGGATCACCGGAGTCACCGCGAGCAGGCGCGGCTTCGCATCGGCCCGCTTGGGGGAGGCCGAGACGGGATTGAAGATGATCGGGATCCAAAACCATGACGGCACCGGCTTGTCGCCAAGCCGGGCCGGACGCATCGGCCAATTGTCCATGGCCTCCTCCACCGCACGTTTGAACCAGGGATGCGTGCTATGCGCATCCATCATGAGCCCGTGCCCCTTGTCGTCGAGGTACCGGGCCAGGATGACGTAACTGGTCTCGTCGGAGGTCAGCAGGACGTCCGGGTATTCGACCTTCGGTTGTCCCTTGGCCTGCGGAAGGTGGTCCGGTGCGCCCTCGGACTGGAACCACCCGGGTTCGCCGATGATGACGTCCTGGGCCGGCAGCCGTGCCTCACCGAGCCCGGCAAGCAGCGCGGTCAGGCTCAGAACAGCGGGCCGAATTTTCATGGGGCGACAATTAGCAATGTCGCTCCGTCGCGACCCCTGCAACCGCGGAATTGACCGGGACCGCGCCAGCCGCCTATCTCTCATCCCCTATGGCCACCGCTCCGGCTCCCGCGAACCTCATGGATGCCCTCGTTTCGCTGTGCAAGCGCCGCGGGTTCATCTTCCCCTCCTCCGACATCTACGGCGGCCTCAACGGCTTCTTCGACTACGGCCCGCTCGGCGTCGAGATGAAGAACAACATCAAGGCCGCGTGGTGGCGCGACTTTGTGCAGCGCCGCGACGACATGGTCGGCCTCGACTCGTCCATCATCCACCACCCCACCACGTGGAAGGCATCGGGCCACGTCGACAACTTCACCGACCCGCTGGTCGACTGCAAAGCCTCGAAGCAACGCTACAGGGCGGACCAGTTGTTCTGGGCCGCGGTCGTGGTCGAAGGCCGGACCGTGGGCTACGTCTCGGCCCTGGAGGGCGATGCCACCGAGGCCGAGCTGCAGGAGAAGGCGGAGAATCTCAAGCGCAAGAAGGCGATCCAGGGACGGCTCGAGCCGCTCGTGGTGAAAGATTTCACCCAAACCATGCCCGAGGAGATCCCGCTCATCCCCTCCCCCGCGACCGGCGAGCCGGGCAGCCTGACGGCGCCGCGCTCGTTCAACATGATGTTCGAGACCTACGTCGGCGCGTTGCGCGACGAGACGGCGGTGGCCTACCTGCGGCCGGAGACGGCCCAGGGCATCTTCATCAACTTCAAGAACGTGCTGGACACCGGCCGCGTGAAGATCCCCTTCGGCATCGCCCAAGTCGGCAAGGCGTTCCGCAACGAGATCAACCCGCGCAACTTCACCTTTCGCTCGCGGGAATTCGAGCAGATGGAGATCGAGTACTTCATCGCGCCCGACGCGGACTGGCAGAAGTGTCACCGCGACTGGATCGACGCCGGCCTCGCCTGGCTGGACAGCGTCGGCGTGCCGCGCGCGCTGCTCAGCGAATACGCCCATCCCAAGGAGAAGCTCTCCCATTACTCCAAGGGCACGGTGGACATCATGTTCAGGTTCCCCTTCGGCGTGCAGGAACTGTGGGGCTTCGCCGCGCGCGGCGACTTCGACCTGACGCAGCACCAGAAATTCAGCGGCAAATCGATGGAGTACTTCGACGAAACCACAAAGAAGAAGTACGTGCCGCACGTGGTCGAGCCCTCCGTGGGCGTCGATCGCATCTTCCTCGCCGCGCTCTGCGCGGCCTACGCCGAGGACGAGGCGCCGGATGAGAAGGGCAAGCTGGAGAAGCGCGTCGTGCTCCGGCTCAGCCCGCGCCTCGCGCCGATCAAGGTGGCGGTGCTGCCTCTGGTGAAGAACAAGCCCGAGCTCGTGGCCGTCGCGCAGAAGCTCCACGCCGCGCTCCAGCGCAAGTACGTCTCCTTCTACGACCAGTCCGGCGCCATCGGCCGCCGCTATCGTCGCCAGGACGAAGTCGGCACGCCGTGGTGCGTGACGATCGATTTCGACACGCTGGCCAATGGCACCTTCACCTTGCGCGACCGCGATACGATGAAGCAGGAGCGTCTGGACGAATCCGCCCTCTTCGCGCTGCTGGACGTGAAACTTTCCTGAGCGGCCCGGCTGTGGCCGCGGCTTGCGCCTGACGGTGGATTGGATTCGCTTGGGCCGCGTCATGGATGCCTACGTCCACGCCCGGGAGCTGATCGACGCCGCGCACCGGGCCGATCCCAGCCGCACCGCCGACGGGCGCGCCGCCGAACTCGTCTACGCCGACAGGATGGAGGCGTGGGTGGAACGGCTGGTGTCCGCCGCCCCGCCCCCGCTGCGGCTCGCCGCTCGCAGCCAGCACCTCGAACGATGGTCGGTGCCGCGGTCCTCTTTTCCCTTGGGTCAAGCGGGGTATCTCGCC
>Ga0335070_10011349_pt1 | contig 10406 bp, 6 predicted proteins | sample Lox_Sample_13_FD_206722 | JGI IMG/M metagenome (GOLD analysis project Ga0335070, IMG submission 206722) | Soil microbial communities from Loxahatchee National Wildlife Refuge, Florida, United States - Lox_Sample_1.3 | ecosystem: Environmental > Terrestrial > Soil > Wetlands | place: USA: Florida...
GGCGGCGAACAGGCCCGGCGGCTCGCGCGCAGGCTGGAGAAGCTGGCGGGGGAGGAGCGCGAGACGCGGCGCGCGCCGGGCTCGCGGCTCGAATCGCGCCTCGAGCCACGCCCGCGTGGACGCGAGGCGCGCGGCGAGTCGCGTCGCGGCTCGCTGCCGGGGAAGCCGCCCCGCCGCCGTGGTGGCCCGTTCCGTGGCGCCTCGTCCGCCGAATCGGCGAGGCGCGCGGGTCGCGGCTCGTTCCGTGGCAGGCGGAGCGTCCAGCCGGCCGGCCGCGTGGGACGGGGATCGTCCCGGGACACCGCGCCCGGGCGATCTCGATCGCGTCGCGGAGCGCCCCCCGAGGGGCGCGAGCGCCCGCGATTCGAGGGCCAAAACCCGCGCCGCTCTGGGCGCGGGCGCTCAGGCCGCGGGCCTTCGCGCGGGGATCGGCGCTCGCGCAGGCCCTGAGCGCCGGCGCTTTCCTGCGCCCGGCCAGCGCCCGAACACGGTTGATCTCTTGCGCTTGCCCGGGCCGCCCGGCCGGGGCGAGCGCGCTCGCGGCATCCGGCGCGGGTGGGGAATGGATCGTGCGCAATCGAACAAGGAAGGCCAGGGCCCACGACGGCCCGCGCACGACCCGGCACGGAAAGCCACTCCCACCCGAGCCGAGAAGACCCGATGCAGCTCGACCGCGTTCCACCCCGGCGCGTCCCGGCTCCCGCCGCGACCGGGTGCGATCCGCAGATTCCGGGAACGCGGTGCACCCCCGACGGTGTATGTAGCTGTACCCGTTCAGGGGGGAACGGTGGTGCTTGGGCTCCTGGATACCGTGTCCGCGTACGGCAACTCGCCCTGGTCGCGCTCGCCACTGTGGCGCTGCTCGGTCAGGGCGAGCGCTGTTGGGTGGACCCGCGGTTCCGCTCCCCGAGCGCGACGCTGAGCACCTACTGGTCGGCGCTGCGGGACGGGGACGCCCGCACCGCCGCCGAGTGCATGGTCGGGGACACGGAGGGCCAGCCGTTCCCCGGCATGCTGTGGTTCATGCCGCCGACCAACGAGGTCCGTCTCGAATCGTTCCGCTCGCTTCCGGTGACCGCCGGCCGGCTGCTGGTTACGTACCGGGTGCGCTTCCGTCCGCTCGGCGCGTTGGCCGAGCAGGAGTTCGAGACGGGCAACGAGCTGGTCCGTGTGCATGGCGAGTGGCGGATCGCGCGCGGCCTCGGCGCGGCGAGCCTGCCGCAGTGGCGCTCTATCCCCCGAGCGGTTGACAGCTGAGCAAACGCGCCCGTACGCTCAATTGCCCGGATTCCGTCAGGGGAACTTCAGAGGCTCTTCATGCGCATCCGCGCCCTCGTCGTCGCTGTTCTCGCTCTTCTCGTCCTCGCCGCGCCCGCCGGCGCGACCAAGTACGCCGGCGAGTTCCTCAAGATCCAGGTCGGGGCTCGCGCGCTGGGGATGGGAGGCGCGTTCGTGGCGATCTCCGACGACGCCACGGCGCCGTACTGGAACCCGGCGGGGATGGTCTTCCTCCCGTACCGCGAGGTGATCCCGCAGCACCAGGAGAAGTTCGGCAACCTCGCGAACCACGACTATCTCGGCGGGGTCTTCCCGCTCGGCGGACCGAAGGGCGGCAACGCGGCGCTCGGCCTGGGCCTGATCCGCTTCGCCGTGGACGACATCCCGATCACGCCGCGGCCGGGGAAGCTCATCCCCGGCGTGGACTTCCTCGACTACGGCCCCGATCGCGATCCGACCACGCCGGATCCGGGCCAGGCGGACGGCCAGTGGGAGTCGGGCGAGACGCTGCTGCTGAACCCCGAGGACATGTACATGGCGAGCAGCAGCGACATGGCGGGTGTGTTCTCGTACGCGCGCCAGCGGGGGACTCGGCTCGCGTTCGGCGGCAGCATCAAGTTCGTGCGGCAGAGCATCCCGGACACGCTGCCCGGCCAGCACGTGACCTCGTTCGGCGCGGGCGTGGACGCGGGCCTCATGTACATGCCGTCCGACGCGGTGACGCTCGGGGCGGTGGTGCACGACCTGACCACGACCTACCTGGCGTGGAGCAACGGCTCGCGCGAGCTGATCGTGCCGACGCTCGACACGGGCGCGGCGTTCACGTTCCACCCGGCGGACCGGCACGCGCTCACGTGGGCGCTGGACCTGGCGTGGGGATTCGAGCGGCGCACCTACGACAGCGAGTTCAGCCTGGGCGGCCAGACCTGGGACGTGCGCACGGGGATCGAGTACTGGTACCGCAACATCCTCGCGCTTCGCACGGGAGCCAACGGCAAGGACCTCACCTTCGGCGCGGGAATCCGCTACAAGCAGATCGGGGTCGACTATGCCGCCCAGCTCCATCGCTTCTTCGGGGCGAACGACAAGCAGTTCCCCGACGACACGAATCTCGATCTGACGAACCTGGTCTCCGCGTCGTTCTCCTGGTGACGACTGCCTGCCCGCGGGGGTGAGCAGGACCGGGAAGCTGATCGTCGTTAGGTCATCCGGCTCGTTTCCCGCCCATCCGCAGCCTGCCTCGTCGCGCACATCGTTGGGGCCGCGCTCCCTTGACTTGCCCCCCGGCGGCTTCCTAGTCTGCGCTTCTGACCGTTCTTCCGATCTCGAATCCGGGAGAGTCGCGTGCGGCGCATGGTGGCACTGGTCCTGGCGGGTGGCGGCGGCGAGGCCCTGAGCGTGCTGACCACCGAGCGCGCCGTGAGCGCCGTGCCCTTCGGCGGCAAGTACCGGGTCATCGACTTCGTCCTCAGCAACTGCAGCCATTCCGAGATCGCCGAGATCGGCGTGCTCACGCAGCACGCCCCCGCTTCGCTTCACGACCACATCGGCGCCGGCCGCCCCTGGGGCTTCGACCACCGCAGCGGCGGCGTGCAGCTCATGCAGCCCTATCTCACCCGCAGCGAGTCCGAGTGGTATCTCGGCACCGCGCACGCCATCGCGCGCAACTGGGACCGCGTCGAGGCGCTCGGCGCCTCGCGGGTGCTCGTGGTCTCGGGCGACCAGGTCTACCGCATGGACTACCGCCGCATGCTCATGATGCACGAGCGCCGCCGCGCCACCGTGACGCTGGCCGTCACGCGCGTGCCCCCGCAGGAGTCGGGGCGCTTCGGCATGGTCCGCTTCGGCGCCGACGGCCGCGTCACCGAGCTGCAGGAGAAGCCGCGCCAGACGCGCGCCGCGCACGCCTCGATGGGCGTGTACCTGTTCGAGACCGCCGCGCTGCGCGAGCTGATGCAGGAACGGCCCGCGGACATGGTGGTCGACGTGCTGGTCCCGCTGCTCGAGGCCGGCGAGTCGGTCCACGCGCACGAGTTCGTCGGCTACTGGGAGGACGTGGGTACGGTGGCCTCGTACTACCGCGCGAACCTCGAGCTGGTCGCGCCCACGCCGCGGCTCGAGCTGCACAATCCGCGCTGGCCGGTCCTCACCCGCGACGAGGAGCGGCCGCCGGTGAATCTGCGGGAGGGCGCCGACGTCGAGGACAGCCTGCTCGCGAACGGCTGCCGCGTGGCGGGCCGCGTGCGGCGCTCGGTGATCTTCCCCGGCACGGTCGTGGAGCCGGGCGCCGAGGTCTCGGACTCGATCGTCTTCCAGGACGGCGTGATCGGCCGCGGCGCCGTGGTGAGCCGCAGCATCCTCGACAAGCACACCATCGTGGGCGAGCGCGCGGTCGTGGGCTGGGGCGATCCGCCCGGCGATCCGGCGCACGCCTGGCTCGACGGCCTCACGCTGATCGGCAAGGACGCCCACATCCCGGAGGGCGCGCGCATCGGGCGCGGGGTCGTGGTCGGGCTCAACGCGAGCTTCGACGGCCACGGCGGCGAGGTGCCGGCCGGCACGACGCTGCCGACCCGCGTGTGGTACGAGGGCATCGCCTGATGCGGCTCTCGGGGCCGGGCGCGCGCGGGGCGCGGGGCTGATGCCGCGCTACGCCTTCGTGCTCGCGGGCGGCCTCGGCAGCCGTCTCTGTCTGCTCTCCGAGCGCCGGGCGAAGCCGGCGGTGCCCTTCGGCGGCAAGTACCGCATCATCGACTTCACGCTCTCGAACTGCGTGAACTCGGGGATCTTCGACGTCGGCGTGCTCACGCAATACCGGCCCTACTCGCTCAACGTGCACATCGGCACCGGCCGCCCGTGGGACCTCGATCGCTCGCGCGGCGGCGTCCACGTGCTGCAGCCCTCGCTGGGCTCCGTGCAAAGCGACTGGTACCAGGGCACGGCGGACGCGATCTACCAGAACCTGATCCACCTCCGGCGCCGTCGCATCGACGAGGTGCTCGTGCTCTCCGGCGATCACGTGTACAAGATGGACTACAACGTCCTCTACGCGTTCCACAAGGCGAGCGGCGCCTCGGTCACGGTGGCGGTCACCGAGGTCCCCGAGGAGTCCATCAGCTCGTTCGGCATCCTCGAGACCGATCGGCAGGGTCGCGTGACCGGCTTCAAGGAGAAACCCAAGCGCGCCGACTCGCGGCTCGCCTCGATGGGCGTCTACCTGTTCGACCGGCTCGCGCTGGTGCGCTGGCTCGTCGAGGACGCCGAGACGCCGGGCTCGGGCCACGACTTCGGCAAGGACATCCTGCCGCGGCTCGTGGCGCGCGGCGAGCACGTGTTCGCCTACCACTTCAACGGCTACTGGCAGGACGTCGGCACGCTCGACTCCTACTACCAGACGAACCTGGAGTTCCTCGGCGATCACCCGCCGCTCGAGCTCGGCGATCCCGACTGGGTGATCCACACGCAGAGCGCCGACCGGCCGCCGGTTCGCGTCGAGCACGGGGCGCACGTGAGCCGGAGCTTCGTCGCGAACGGCTGCCGGGTCTCGGGACGCGTCGAGCACTCGATGCTGTTCCCCGGCGTGACGGTGGCGTCGGACGCCGTGGTGCGCGACAGCATCCTCATGCACGACGTGCGCGTCGGGCGCGGCGCGGTCGTGGACCACGCAGTGGTGGACAAGGAGGTCCGCGTGGGCGACGGCGCGGTGGTGGGGGAGGGCGACGCGAGCATCCCGAACCGCGCGTGCCCGGACCATCTGTCGAGCGGGCTGCTCGTCATCGGCAAGTGCGCGCAGCTCCCGGCGAACCTCGTGGTGGGACGCAACGCGCGGATCGGCGCGTACGTGACGGAGCGCGACTTCGCGGGCGACGTGCCGCCGGGCGGCGTGATCGACGGCCCGCAGTCGATGCACTAGGGGTGCTTCGCTACATGAGATGATGCGGGAGGCGCGGAGCTCCCTTTGCGTCGCGACAGGGCCTCCGCGCCTCCCGCTCGGGGATGGCGAGATCCGTCGTTAACCCGGAAGCCTCAGTCTCTGCCCGGCGCGGATCTTCGACGAGGTCGTGCCGTTCGCCCGCTGCAGCTCGGCGACGGTGACCCCGTGCTGGCGCGCGATGCTCTCGAGCGTCTCGCCGCGGCGCACGGTGTGGGTCGCGTGGGCCACGACTGCGCGCTGGCCGCGCTGCACGTGATGGCGCGCGGAATGGCGGGCCTTCGGCACGTGCAGATCGGCGATCTGGGTCGAATCGGAGGCGCTGCTGTCGGCCAGCGCGGCCTCGGGCGTGCGCACCTTGAGCCGCATGCCGCGCGTGACGCGCGTGCTCTTCAGCCGGTTCCAGCGCATCAGGTCCGAGGTGCTCACGCCGTAGCGCTCCGCGAGCTGCGCCAGGGTCTCGCCCCGGTGCACCGTGACCACCATGCGCCCCTCGGCCATCGAGTGCCCGGTGAGCGTGGCCGGCAGGCCGAGCGTGCGCGGCGGCACGTACGCGGTCGAGGCGCGCGGGTCGGCCTTCGGATCGATCAGCTCGGGCGTGGGCGCGCGCAGCGAGGCGGGCACCGTGAGCTGCATGCCCCGCCGCAGCGGGCGCTTCCGGCCGATGCCGTTGATGCGCGCCAGGGCCTTCGCGCTCACCGAGTACTGGTTCGCGATCTGCTGGAGCGTCTCGCCCTTCCGCACGCGATGCTTGAGCGTCAGGTTCACCGCCGGCAGCCGCTCGCCGCTCTGCAGGCGTCGCATCAGGATCTCGCCCTTGCCCGGCGGCACGCGCAGCGTCGTGACGTCGCCCGCGCCGCGGGCGGCCGCGTGCAGCACGGCGGGGTTCAGCTCTTTCAGCTCTTCGAACGAGCAGTCCGCGAGCCGGGCCACGGCCCGCAGATCGACCGGGCCGCGCAGCGCCACCTCGTCGAACTGCATGCGGTCGTCCAGCTCCACCGATTCGAAGCCGTACTTCGCCGGGTCGCGCGCGATGGTCAGCGCGGCCATGAACTGCGGCACGTAGTCCTCGGTCTGGCGCGGCAGCTTGAGATCCCAGTAGTTCGTGGTGCGCTGCGACTTGATCGCGCGCAGGATCGTGCCCTCGCCCGCGTTGTAGGAGGCGATCGCCAGCGGCCAGTCGCCGAAGATCGAGTAGAGATGCTTGAGGTAGCGCGCGGCCGCGACCGTGGCCTTCTCCGGATCCTTCCGCTCGTCCGTCCAGCGGTCCACGGTGAGCCCGAAGAGCTTCGCCGTGCCGCGCACGAACTGCCAGGGACCGACCGCCGCGGAGACGGAGCGCGCGTTCAGGTTGAAGCCGCTCTCGACGAAGACGAGATGCACGAGGTCCGGCGGGAGCCCCTCGCGCTGGAGCACCGAGCGGAACAGCTCCATGTAGCGCCCGGAGCGCTTGAGCCAGCGCTCGAACGTGGAGCGGCCGGCGCCCATGAAGAAGTCCATCCACTTCGTGACCAGCTCGTGATCCTGCGGTACGACCGCGCTGAACGCGTCGACCGCCTCGCTGTTCAGCACCTTCTCGTCCGCCTCGTTCCCGGGCTCGACCGCGACGGTCTGCAGGTCCCGCTGCGCCGCGTCGTAGAGCACGGTGAGCTTGGTCCGGAGGTCCACGAGCTGCGCGCGGGTCTCGGGATCGGGACCCGTGACGAGCGCGACCTGCTCCGCCGAGAGCGCGGACTCGATCGTGCGCAGCGCCGCCGCGGGATCGCCCGACTTGCGCTGCTGCGTCGCGAGCTCGTACGCGGCCTGGGCCGCGGCGATCGGGCTGCTCGTCGCGGAGTCGGCGGCCGCCTGGAGAGTGGCTGGAGTGGGGGCGGGCGGCGACTGGGCGGTGACCGCAGGAGCCACTTGAGCCGAGAGAGCGGTCGCGACCGCGGCAGGGATCGCGTGCGCCCAGGACGCGGAAAGGGCGAGCCACGACAGCGCGAGGGCCGCGACAGCGATCCCCTCGAAGGCGCGGCCCTCGTGGTGCAAAACGCTCACAACTCCTGACATTCCGGGCAACTTAACCTCCCGGCATACAGGATGCAACCCGGGCCTTGCACTCTGCATCGGGTGCGGCATCGATGCTCGCTCCTTCCATCGCGTCAGCCGACGTGCGGGGATCGAGCAAGTCCCGCGCCACAACTCGGCAAAGCGTTGACACTTGCGTCATGCCCGGGGTACGTTGCGGCATCCGGTTTCGGCTGCGCCGTCGCGAGGATCTCCTGCTCAGGGAAGGGCCATGGACGAGCTCCTAGCTTCCAGCGAGTGGATCGTTTCGACCCACTCCGACGGCGAAGTTCTGGCCGCATGGGTGGAGGGGGCGGGTCTCCGCGTCGGCTTCCTCGGCGACCGGCGGCGCTTCCACGAGCCGGAGGTCCGAGGCCTGCTCACCGACCTGGTCCACGTGGCGCTCGAGACCTCGGGCGCTCCGGCCGCGCTCGCCGGACCCGCGACCTCGATCCCGATTCCGCTGCTCCTCCACCACGCGCTCTCGGGCCTCCTCTTCTACGAGAACGAGCTCTGGCACGGAGAGCCGGCCCCTTGCTGCGTGGCCATCACGGAAGCGGAGGAGGGCATCGCTCTGGGCTGCACGGGATCCGGCAGCGTCTCGATCTCGCTCGCGGGGCGATCCTTCGATCCGACGTGGATCGTGGTTCGTGACGACGCGGGACGCACGGCGCGCGCCTGCCTGATCGATGATCGGGAAGCGATCCGGATCGTCGCGCGCTGGGGCCCGTCCTCCGACGCCGGGGAACCCGGCGGAGGCGAGCTGGAAGCACAGTGGCCCGGCCCGGCGCGGATCGCGCCGCTGGCCGCGACCGCCGAGACTCGGGTCCAGCCGGCCGAGCCCGAGACGGCGCCGGACGACGCCGAGCCCGTGATCCCGAAACGTCCGTCGCGGCTCTGGCGGTTCCGGAGTTGGATGGACCGGCTGGCCGGTCCGCGTCGTCGCGAGCCCGAGAGCCGGGCTGAATCCGAGGACACGGAGCCGATCGCCCACGACGTGCCCGGTGTGCCGGATCAGATCGCGCCCTTCGAACCGGAGGCGAGCGAAGAGCACGAGACGCGCGTGACCGAGACGGTCGAGGTCGCCGAGACGGGCGAGGCGCAGGCGAGCCCGGCCGGGCAGGAGACGAGCCTGGGTCCTGCGGACTCTGCCGGGATCCTGCAGCGCGATTGGACGGACCCATTCGATCTCGGTTCGGTCCGCCTGCCAGAACCGGATCTGACAGTCGCATCTGTCCCGGGGACCGATCCGGCCTCGGCCATGGAAGCAGAGCCCATCGAACCCGAGATCCCGGTCGTGTCGGCGCTGCTCGACATCGAGGCGCACCTCGAGAGCGACACGGCGCCATCGTTCGCGAGTGAGTCGGTGCTCGTCGAGAGCGAGCCGATCGCTCTCGCGGCGGAATCGACTCCATGGGCCCCGATCGAAGCCGCGACCCTCCGGCCCGAGGACGCGATTCCGATCACGCTCGGGACGGAACCTGCGGCGATCATGGAGGCCCCACCCGCGGAGACGATCGAGGTCGAGGTCCGCTCCGCGCCGCAGGAGATCGAAGCTCCGCCCGGTCCGACCACGGTTCCGCCGATGGCTGAGGTCGCGAGCAGGGAGATTCCGCTTCCCGTCGAAGCGGGCGAGATCGAGCCCGAGGCGGCTCAGCCTCCGGCGGCCGCGCTCGAGATCCCCGACGGCGCGCGGGCGGCCGCAGACGAGGCGAACGAGGCCGCGCCCGTCGCCCGTCGCGCGCACGTGCGGCATCCGGCATGGCCCGAGTTCGAGGAGATCCCGCAGCGGCACGTGAGCGCGGCCTGGAAGCGAACCGGCTTCGTGGCGGCGGTGGTGTTGGCGCTGTTCGCCGCGGGGTGGCTCCTCGGCCGGTTCGATTTCGCGGCGGGAGGGAAGAAGCTGGGCGCGGGTCTGCGTGCGCTCGGCCTGGGGCCGGCCCGCTGCGAGGTCGACGTCACCAGCAATCCCTCGGGAGCCTGGATCAGCGTGGACGGCACGGACCAGGCGCTGCGCACGCCGGCCACGCTGCGTCTGGCGCCCGGACCGCATCGCATCGGACTGTCAATCAGCGGCGTGGGCGGCTCGATGCACGCGGTCCAGGGCAGGCGCGGCGAGCGCGTGGCGCTGGACGTGCAGCTCCGGGGAGGTCTCGCCATCCGCGTGCCCGAGGGCAGCGTGCCGACCGAGGTCGCCATCGACGGCGTGCCGCAGGGATTCCTCCCGCTCACGGTCGACCAGCTCGCGCCCGGCATCCATCGCCTCCAGTTCAGCGGTCCCGGGCTCTCCCCGTGGGAGCAGACGGTGGAGGTGCAGGTCGGTCGCGTGACCGAGATGACCGCCGCTCCGATCGCCTCGCCGCCTACCGGCGTGCTCGACGTGCGCGCGACGCTGGCCGACGAAGCGGGCAGCGAGCCGTTGCCCGGCGCCGCGATCTGGATCGATGGCGAGAAGCGCGGCGTCACCCCGCTGCGGCTCGAGCTGCCGCGCGGTCCGCACAGCGTGCGCGCCACGTACCGCGAGGAGGAGGCGGCGGTCGAGGTGATCGAGCTGCCCGGCGGCAATGAGCGCTTCGTCACGCTCGAGTTCGGAGTCGTGATCGATCGCCCCCGCCTGCAGGCCGTGCTGCCGGAGGCGGTGCCGCTCGATCGTCCGACGGTGCTCTCCGCCACGCTGGACCGCGCGCGTCCGGGCGACGTGCGCGAGATGTGGCTGCACGTGCGCACGCCCGAGGGCGCGTGGCGCCGCTATCCGATGAACGTGATGAAGGCGGAGGACGGAGTCGCCGGCGTCACGGTGTTCCCGGTGGTGCTGTTCGATGCGAACGGTCGCACCGCCTGGTACGTGAGCGCGATGACGCCCATGGGCGACGAGTATTTCACGGAGATCCAGACGGCGCAGTCGGGACGAACGCGGTAGCTCGCCGCGCGCGGACTCGTCCACGCCGTGGACGGGCCCGTTCCACCGTTGTCGTGGGATCCGAGTCCACGCTGGCGTCGTCGTGACGACCGCCACCCGCGGCGAGCATCGTCCCCGGTCCCGCCCGCGGCCTCGACCTCTGGCACGGACTTTCCCCCGCACGCGGGCATGGGAGGGCGGGGCGCGGTCGCGGCGGGCGTGGCGATCTGGATCGGCGTGCTCATCGGC
>Ga0335070_10011350_pt1 | contig 10405 bp, 7 predicted proteins | sample Lox_Sample_13_FD_206722 | JGI IMG/M metagenome (GOLD analysis project Ga0335070, IMG submission 206722) | Soil microbial communities from Loxahatchee National Wildlife Refuge, Florida, United States - Lox_Sample_1.3 | ecosystem: Environmental > Terrestrial > Soil > Wetlands | place: USA: Florida...
TGCCCTCCCCCATTACCAGTACGAGCGATCCTTTCCTGACCCATGTGCATTCTGATTTTTATGAGAAGGCCAGGAAATATGTTGAGAATGGCGGTTCCCTCTACGCGTCGTTCGCCTCGGACGGCGCCGTCCCAGAAATGGCTTCGCTGTTTGGTGCGCGACTGGTAGATCGTGCTCCCAGCACCGAGGTGACTATAAAAATGGTGAAACCGTTTGGTGATCTCAAGCCGGGAGACACCTTCCACTATCTTGTGCCGGACCAAACTATCGAGTCCTGGGGCGCAATCCTGCAGGTGCTCGGTGGAAAGGTGATCGCGGTTGATCAACACAATAATCCCGCGCTCATCGTAAACACCGTCGGCCGGGGTAAGACGTTGCTGAGCGCCTATCCTGTTGAGCACTACCTGGCGAACGTTCCGGCTGTTTTTGATCAGGCGGAAAACACACATCGGATTTATGAAGCCTTTCGGGACTGGGTCGGATTTAAATCGGCATTCCAAACTGATGATCCGGCAATTGAGATCTCGGCATTGAATGGTGATCACCGGGGATATTTGGTCGTCGTGAATCATAGTGCTGAAGGGAAAAACGTCATGATTTCCGCCGCTGCTCCGGTGCACACAATAAGCCGGATTGCGCCCGAGGGAGTCACACCGGTTTCGTTGCAAGGATTTGCGTTTAAGCTTCAACTGGGTCCCTACGACGGCACCATCCTGGAATGGAAGTAGCCGTTCATTGGAAGGAAGGCGCCGTGTTAACGGAGTTCTCAGTTATTGAAGGGCAGTACCTTCGCGATATTCTCGATCAACCGCGCGCCTTGCAAGACACATTCGCTGCGCTCGAAGCTGGCGCCGCCCTTCGTGGTATCGCTTCGCGGCTGCAGGATTTCAAAACTGTAGTACTCACCGGGATGGGTTCGTCGTTTCACGCGTTGCATCCCCTCCAGATTCAGTTAATTGCGCGAGGGATTCCAGCTCTCATGCTGGAGACGGCAGAACTGGTTCACTACCACGATCACCTGTTCGATCGGACGACTTTGGTTGTGGTCGTATCGCAGTCCGGAAAAAGCGCCGAAGTCGTGCGCTTGCTGGAAATCAACGGCAGGCGCTCGCCTCTTGTGGGGGTGACCAACACGGCTGATAGTCCTTTAGCAGAACAAGCCAATGCCGCTGTGGTGACGCGCGCGGGCACTGAATTCTCCGTGTCCTGCAAAACTTATCTTACGGCAGTGATGGCATTGCGATGGCTCTGCGACGTATTCTGCGAATTCGATTTGCAGCAGACACGCGACTCACTCGCATGTGCTAGCAGTGCGGTTCAGCAGTATCTTGCTAGCTGGAAAGAACACGTAGAACAACTCGCCAAACGGCTTGATGGGATCCGATATCTGTTCCTGGTCGGCAGAGGCTCGTCGTTGGCGGCAGCCGGAATGGGCGGGCTCATCATCAAGGAAGCCGCTCACTTCCATGCCGAAGGCATGAGCTGCGCCGCTTTTCGACACGGGCCTTGGGAGATGCTCAGCCCCGCGACATTCGTCTTGATCTTCGCGGGGGCCGAGAAAACGCGGGATTTAAACCTGCGGCTGCTGGCCGATGTACGCGAGCAATCCGGCCATGCTGAGCTGGTTAGTGAAGACTCGCCATTTCGCCCCTGTCGTCTGCCTAAAACGCCCGAGTCGGTGCGAACTATACTTGAGGCCCTTCCTGTGCAGATGTTTACACTAGCCTTGGCGGCCGAGGCAGGCCGCGAACCCGGGCGCTTCGAGCGCGCGACTAAAATCACCACCACCGAGTGAAGGCGAACCCCACCCTATGGCGCGAAGTCGTTATCTCGTCAACATCGTGTTCCTGACGTTCTTCGTGATGTCGCTGCTGACCAATATCCTCGGTCCGCTTGTGCCCGATATCATCAGCAGCTTTCATGTGACCCTCGCGGCGGCAGCATTTCTGCCGTTTTCGTTTTTTATTGCTTATGGAGTCATGTCCATCCCGGCGGGATTTCTCATCGAGCGTTTCGGCGAGAAGCCGGTCATGATTGCGGCTTTTATGGCGGGGACTGCGGGCTCGCTGAGCTTTGCGCTTCATCCGACGTATCAAGTAGCGGTCGTCTCATTGTTCGTCATGGGATCGGGGATGGCGACTTTGCAGACTGCGATCAACCCGCTGCTGCGAGTTGCTGGAGGCGAAGAGCATTTCGCGTTCAATTCCGCCTTTGCTCAGCTGATCTTCGGGGTGGCGTCGTTCCTAAGCCCCTACATCTATTCCTACCTGGTTTTGAATCTCGGAGATGCGAATAAGCACAATGTCATTTTGAGCACGCTGCGTCCCCTGACGCCGAGCAATTTGCCATGGGCATCGATGTACTGGATTTTTGCTGTTGTCACGGTGGTCATGATCGTGGTGATGTTCGTGAGCCGGTTCCCTAAAGTTGAACTTACGGCAGACGAGGCGGCCGGATCGTTGGAAATGTACGCTGGGCTCTTCCGCAAGCCTATGGTGTGGGCCTTCTTCGCCTGCGTATTCGCATATGTGGGATCGGAACAAGGTACGGCGGACTGGATTTCGAAGTTTCTCGCCACGTACCACGGATTCGATCCTCACACCACCGGAGCGACGGCTGTTTCCTGGTTCTGGGGATTGCTGACGGCCGGCTGTTTTATAGGAATGGGACTGCTGAAGCTTTTTGACAGCCGGTACGTGCTGATCGGAACGTCATTGTGTGCGCTGGTGTGCCTCAGCATCGCGCTGTTCGGTCCGGCTAGTGTCTCCGTGCTCGCCTTCCCCGCGATAGGTCTGTTCGCATCGGTAATGTGGCCCATTCTCGTATCCCTTGCACTTAATTCTGTTTCCGAGCATCACGGGTCATTTGCGGGAATCCTGAGTACGGGAATCATGGGAGGGGCGGTTGTCCCACTCATCATCGGGCGCATTGGAGATCATTTTGGGCTGCGTGCAGGCGTTGCCTTTCTTTATCTCACCTTCGGCTGCGTTCTCAGCGTCGGATTCTGGGCGAAGCCAATCATTACCAATGCAACCATCACTTTGAAGAAAGCGGCAGTCGAACCTACTACCTAGTCAAGGAGGCAATCATGTCTCGGTTCGTGCTTTGGCTCTGCCTGAGCACCGTTGTCGTGAGCATCGCCGCTCGGGCACAGAACACGGCTGCGCAACCCGGTTCCATCCCTTACTTGAAATTGACGACTCCGCGTCACGTATTGCCCGACGCGCAAGTATGGGAGGGCAACGAGTTTCCGCACACCCTGTCCGTTCTCGAATGGAAACGCGGCGGCTTTCGTTATTGGGGCTGGTATGGACTGAATGAAGGCAGGGGGATCGGGCTCGTTCGCAGCAACGACCTGGTGAACTGGACGAAGTATGACAGGAATCCGCTATGGACTAATGCGCGCTGGCCGTCGCTGCTGGCGCATGCGAATCCGAAGCAAAAGGACCTTCTGTATTTCGCCATCACTCGCGATTACGACACGCCCAGCAGCCACATCGTGCTCGCGACATCCCGGGATGGCATTCACCTGAAGGAAGAGAAGGTGCTGGTGCAAGGGGTTTCGAACCAACGCAATCAGAACCCGAACTTGTTTCGCGATCCCCGCAGCGGACGATTTTATCTGACTTTCTACCGGGGCAATGACCACGATCACTTCGAGATAATCAGTAAGAGCGCCGGGTCTGTTCTCGAGCTGGACAAGGCACGCGAGAAGGTGTTGTTAACCTCGGAAACGACCATTGCCGCACCCACGCTCCTGTACTTAAAGAATGTGAAGGCTCCGGAAGGCAAGGGCGTCTACTATCTGGCGACGGAAATTTATCCGCATCGCTACACGGACAATCCAGAAGGCGAGTGGCAAGTGAAAGTCTTCTTTGCAGATGCCCCGGATGGCGATTTTCACGGGGTAGACGGGAATCCGGTGCTAAAGGGGCAACGCGCATGTCTGTTCCAGCATGTCTTCAATGGTCGCTTTTACGGTTACGACTGCCATCTGGAGTCGCCCGATCACTGGGTGCTGGAAGAAGTTGAGGCTCCGCTTCGTTAGTCGTCCTCCACTGACAGCAGGCAGTTGTGATCGTTGACTCGGCACCACGCGCTACTTAAGATTGGGTGCGCGTGAACCCGCTGCTTCCGCCTAACTCACTTGCAAGTCTCATGCGGACCCCTGGGATTCGGCCATGAACAATCGCACTCACCTGATGTTCTCATGCGGTCTTGTTGTCGGCGTCATTGTGCTCGGTAGCATGTTTTTGGTTACCGGCTCAGCGGCAGATCGGCCGGCGAAAGCTGCCGACGTGAACGAGGCCAGAGTCCTGGCCGAAGCGCCAGACGGCAACCACTGGATGGTAGATGGCGGGGATTTCGGCGAACGTCACTTCAGTCCTCTGAAGCAAATCACAGGCAGCAACGTCCAGGAGCTCGGGCTGGCGTGGTGGCTGGATATTCCGAGCCCGATGGGAATGGCTGCCGAACCGATCGAAGTGGATGGCAAGGTCTATGTGACGGATTCGCTGTCGCGCGTGTACGCGATAGACGCAGCTTCTGGTCAGCTGCTTTGGAGATTCGATCCAAAAATAAAACTAGGCATGAGCACGCAGAATTCCTATGCCGCACGTGTCAATCGTGGTGTGGCTGCCTGGAACGGAAAAGTATATGTCGGCACGGGGGATTGCCGTCTCGTCGCGATCGACGCTGAGTCCGGAACCCAGACGTGGGCTTCACGAATCTGCGATCCTGCGCAAACCGGCACCACCGGCGCCCCACATGTCGGAAAAGGAAAAGTCTTCATCGGTTACAACGGAGCCGATGACGAGATCCGGGGGGCCCTGGTGGCCTTTGACGCGGAGACCGGGCATGAAGCATGGCGCTTTTGGACCGTGCCCGGCGACCCGGCCAACGGCTTCGAGTCGAAGGCTCTCGAGCAGGCGGCGAAAACCTGGACCGGGAAAAACTGGTGGAAAGTTGGCGGAGGTGATGTCTGGGACCCGATTACTTATGACCCTGTTACGGCTCTAGTCATATTCGGGACTTCGCGAGCGGGAGTTGGCGAGGGTACCGATCCCAGAAGTGATACTCCGGGTGGCGACAAGCTGTATTCGGGATGTATCGTCGCGGTCAACCCTGAGAACGGTGAGTACGTCTGGCATTTTCAAACCAGCACACAAAACTTTGATACCGAGAACTTCCATGTCATCGTGACCGATCTCGTCATCAATGGCGGGAAAAGACACGTGGTCATGACTGCGCCCAAGAATGGCTTCTTCTACGTGCTGGATGCGAGGACCGGCGAGTTCATCGCGGGAAATGCGCTCGTGAAGCTGCCCTGGGCGACATCTCTCGATGCTAAAACGGGACGCCCCCTCGAAATCCCAGGGACTGAGGAGAAGCGCTGGACCGTGCACAACTGGTGGCACATGAGCTACAGTCCCATTACTGGCTTGGTCTACATTCCGACGACTGACCGGCGTGCTCAAATCAAATTAGCTGCCATGGCAGCGCCGCTGGACGCAACCGGCGAAGGTGCATGGGCCGGGGCTTTCGATGGGCGACTTATTGCTTGGGATCCGGTCGCCCAGTCCGCTCGATGGTCGGTCGAACAGCCCCTTGCGATCAACAGCAGCACACTTTCGACTGCAGGCAACCTGGTCTTTCAAGGACAGGGCACCGGCGAATTCGTTGCCTACTCTGCCGATACCGGAAACAAACTTTGGTCCATCAACACCGGGTCGGCAATCGACGCCACTCCGATCAGCTTTAGCTTGAATGGCGATCAATATGTCGTGGTTCCTGTCGGCTGGGGCTCCGCTTCGCGGATCTTCGGCCCGGCCAGTATGATGGCTACTCCGGAGTCAAAAAGAGGCCCTTCACGACTGTTGGCTTTTAAATTAGGAGCTAAGACTGCGTTTCCCACTCCCTCCATCAGCATCCCTCTGGTGCCCAAGCCTCCGAAGCAAACCTTCAGCAAAGAAATGGTCGAGCAGGGGAAGACCTTGTATGAAACTCATCTGTGCGCAGGTTGTCATTCCCCGGCCATGGATGGGAGTGGAGCATGGACCGTGGATGGGGCGATTCCTGATTTGCGCTATGCTCCGCCCGAGGTTCACAGCGAGTGGTATGGAATTGTTCTAGGCGGCACGCATCGCGACGCAGGGATGCTCAACTTCGGTGTCGATCAACATTTCCCCAATGTCAAGAAACTGACGCGACAGCAAGCGGATGCTATTCACGCCTATGTGATTGACGGCGCGTGGCGCGCGTATAACCAGCAACAAGCCGGCAAACCTGCGCAATAACGGACGCCAATCCTTCGAGCCGTATCGCAGGTGGTCAATTGCGGCTCTTTTCGAAAACGCGTAGCATCCAATTTAGTTATGGCTACGAGCACGGCAACGGCACCGCCGCCAAAACTGGTGTTTCGCGAGACGTTCAGCCTTGCCTACGACACCTTCTGTGCCAATAAGGTGCGGTTTCTGCTCACTGCTCTGGGAATGGTAATCGGCACGGCATCTTTGATTCTCGTGGTCACCATTGGCATGACCGGCAAGCAGTACGTCGAGAATCAGATTCAGTCGATTGGCGCCAACATGATCGACGCGGAATACCAGGGCGGCAATCAGCCGGGCACGACGCCCGACAAGCTGACCGTGGACGATATGTATGCCGTTCTGCAACGTGTGCCCGGGTTAACAACTGCTTCCCCGGTCGTTCCACTGGATGACCGCATCGCGATTGGATACGGCAAAACCCAGGAGGTTCGGATTCTTGGTGTGATGCCGGAGTACACGATGGTACGAAACTTGGTGCTCGTCTCGGGTAGATTCTTCGACCGACAGGACGAACAGGTTCGCAACAAAGTTGCTGTTTTGGAGCAGAAATTTGCCATAAAACTGTTTGGTTCAACCGAAGAAGCGGTTGGCAGGATTGTCAAATTGAGTGGGCTGCCGTTCACCATCATTGGAACTTTTCGGGAACGAGTAGACACCTTCGGCCAGTCGGAAGTAACCGACAATACCATGCTGATCCCGTACAGCGTGAGCCGCTATTTCACTAATTCGCCGTACGTGCAGCAACTCTATTTCTCGGCAGCTGACCCTTCCCTTGTGGTTCCGGCGACAGCTCAGATTCAGGAAGTGCTCCGGTCGCGACATCGGCCCGAATCGAATTACGTTGTGCAAAATCTCACTGCTCTTTTAAGCGTGGCCGACCGCACGGCCAGCGCTTTGACCCTGGTGCTGTTCCTGATTGCGGCGGTCACGCTTGTGGTCGGCGGGATCGGCATTATGAACATAATGCTGGCAACGGTTACTTCCCGTATTCGCGAGATCGGTATTCGGAAAGCAATCGGCGCCACCAATGCAGAAATTCGGTTTCAGTTCCTGTCCGAGGCCGTGCTGATCTCCCTGATCGGCGGTTTCGGCGGGGTGATCATCGGCTTGGCCCTGCCTGTCTCGATACGGTTCTTGACCGATTACCGCATACCGATTTCTGGGCTATCGGCCTTCGTCGCCATCGTTGTCTCGGCCAGTGTTGGCATTCTGTTTGGGACGGTACCGGCTGCGCGCGCTGCCCGGTTGGACCCGGTCGAGAGCTTGCGATACGAGTGAGGCTCTTGTACTCGAGCCACGCATGCATTGGACAACCAGCTTTACCGTCGTAAGAACCCCTGAAATGCATGGTGAGAACTCCCTGAAGCTGCATCGCCTAATTTAGATAGGTGCGTTCCGGCTTCACCCAGACGCACTCCTTCAATTTGTCCGCGGTGAGGCCGTGTCCAGACCTGTTCGGTTCCGGTACATTGACGAAGGGACATTTGGGATTGATCAAGGGCTTGAGTTCCGCGAAGACCGTGAGGAGCCAGCGCCAGGGCTGCGCAGCTTAAATTACGTCGAGTAGTCGGCGTTGATTCGCACGTATTCGGTGGTGAGATCGGTTGTGTAGAACCGGACGCTGGCTGAACCCCGACCGAGACGAACACGCAGGTCACAAACGGGTTGCGACAGATGAGCATGCGCTTTGCTTTCGTCGAAAGACCAAGCTTCGCCCTTGCTGCAGACCTTCTGCCCCCCGATGAAGATGTCCACCTTTGCGGGATCAATCGTTACGCCCGAGTTACCGCAGGCCGCAAGAATTCGCCCCCAGTTTGGATCGGCTCCCGCCCAGGCTGTCTTCACCAAAGGCGAATGCGCTACTGCACGGGCTATCTGCATGGCTTCTGCCCTGTTCCGCGCCCGTTCAATACTCAAGCGAATGACGTGCTGAACGCCTTCACCATCGGAGACGATCTGCTGGGCGAGGGAGGCGCACACGTGCAGCAATGCGTTCCGAAAGCTTGCATTGATATGACCGGACATATCGAAATTGCTTTTCCCGGAGGCCATGAGAAGCACGGTGTCATTGGTGGACGTGTCTCCGTCGACGGAAATGCAGTTGAAAGTTTCATCACAGATCTCGCGCAAGGTGCCCTTCAAATCGCCGGGATTGGCTTTCGCGTCGGTGAACAGGTAGACCAGCATGGTCGCTAGCTTTGGATGAATCATGCCCGAGCCTTTGCCTATGCCGAGTACCTTGCACTCGCGACCTCTGCTGCGCACGCTTGTCCATGCCAGTTTTGGACGCGTGTCGGTAGTCATGATCGTTCTGGCGAATTGGCAGGCTTGCTGTTCAGTTGCCTGCGGCGTAGAGATGAGCGCGGGTAGGGCCGACACGATTTTTTTCACCGGCAAGGGTACGCCGATAATCCCCGTCGAGGAGGGAAACACCTGCTCGAAAGGGACGCCCAACAGAACTGCAGTCTCCCGGCAGACTTTCTCGCATGCGTTTAAGCCTGCCGGCCCGGTGGCACAATTCGCATTTCCTGAATTCACCACCACAGCACCGATGGCGCCACGGCTAAGCTTTAGCGCGGTGCGCCCAACTTGCACCGGGGCAGCGATTACTCTGTTTCTCGTGAATACAGCTGCAGCTTTCGTTCCCGGAGAGCACTCAACCAAGGCGAGGTCAGGCCGCCCGCTTGCCTTGATTCCTGCCGCTACCGACGAAAACGAAAATCCAGCCGGTAACTGCATTCGGGAAATTTCCTTTCGGGTCATATCTCCAGTTTGACGAGCGTGGATGCAGGTTGCGGCAGGATGGCGAAGGTGGGCAGTTCGCCGCGGATCATGGCAACTTCATCGCAGCAGTTCAGTTTGGGGCAGACACGACAATCTTTGTACAGCTTGTCCGGGATATCTTCGCGGCGCACGATGGAGAACCCGAGTCGCGCAAAGAACTCCGGGATACGCGTGAACAGGCAGACACTGCTGACTTTGTGCTTGGCGGCTTCTTTTAACAGTCTCTTCAATAACAACAATCCCGTGCCCCGATTGCGGAACACAGGGTCGACCGTGATCGACCGAATTTCGGCGAGATGCAGGCCATAGAGATGCAATGCGCCACAGCCGACGATGTGGCCCGCCTCTTCGGCGATGATGAAGTCACGCACGTTCTCGCAAATCTCAGGGAAGGTGCGAGGCAGCAGCGTGCCGTTCTCAAAATACGCGGAGATCAGGCCGTGAATGTGCTCGGCATCCGGCAAGACAGCATTACGCGTGCGCATGAGCGAGCCCCCGCATGGCCGCAATCTGTCGTTTGGCTGTTTCCAGTGCTTGGCGAACTCGTGCCTGGGCGGTTCCTCCGGCAATATCGTGAATACCGAGAACCGATTCGAGAGTCAGGCAAGAATAGAAATCCTGCTCGAACCATGGGCTGAATTCTCGCAGCTGCTGGAGAGGAACGTCCGCCAGTTCGCAGCCAGTGTCGAGGCAGTGCTGAACGACTTTGCCAATGATCTCGTGCGCCCGACGGAAAGGCACGCCGCGACGGACCAGATAGGTGGCTGCGGCCCAGGCATTCATGAACCCGGATTGCGCAGCGGACCGCATGCGGTCGTAATCGAATTGAACTTCCTTCATCCATCCGGTCACGAGTGGGACAAGCGCCAACATGGTCTCGACAGCTTCGAACAGCGGTTCCTGGGCTTCCTGCAAGTCTTTGTTGTAGGCGAGAGGCAGCCCTTTGGTCGCGGCCAGCAGCGCGGTCGCATTCCCAATGAGGCGCGCCGCTTTGCCACGGACCAGTTCCAGCAGGTCCGGGTTTTTTTTCTGCGGCATGGCGCTGCTGCCGGTCGAATAGGCTTCCGGAAGGTGAACGAATCCGAACTCCTGGGTCGAGAACAGGATCATTTCTTCGGCCCAGCGACTCAGGTGCGCGCCAAGCAGGGCAAGGTGATTGACGAATTCGAGCGCGAAATCGCGATCGCTGGTCGCGTCGAGACTATTCTTCGTCGGCGTGTCAAATCCAAGCTCCGAGGCCATACTTTCGCGATCGAGATGGAGTGTTGTACCGGCAATCGCGCCGGAGCCCA
>Ga0335070_10011351_pt1 | contig 10405 bp, 8 predicted proteins | sample Lox_Sample_13_FD_206722 | JGI IMG/M metagenome (GOLD analysis project Ga0335070, IMG submission 206722) | Soil microbial communities from Loxahatchee National Wildlife Refuge, Florida, United States - Lox_Sample_1.3 | ecosystem: Environmental > Terrestrial > Soil > Wetlands | place: USA: Florida...
ATCGTGTGGCTCCTGAAACTGGGTTGCCTGAAAACAGCGTGAAAAACAGCGCGAAACACAGCACAAACGCCAAAGCGCAACGCCTTGAGGCGCTGGACGATTCGGGTGTTGCGGCAGGGTTCCCATCGTAAGGACCGGACCTCACCCAGGGAATACCTGAATCTATCGAAGACTTGCCTGATTCTCCTGGGGCGAAGCACAAGCGCCGGTTCGATGATAGATTGGCAAGCCTGTTTCTCTGCCCGACCGATTCTTTTGGGGTACAACCGCAATGGTCTACGTCAAAACTCTTGCGGCGCCGGCCATTGCACCGGCGGCCGCCACGCAGGCGCGCACCGTCGAACTGCTCATGCAGCTCACGCAGCGCGATGGCGTGCACGCCACGCCGATCGAAGGCGTGCGGCTTTTTCGCGGCAGCGAGAGCCATCCGCGCCGGCCGGTCATGTACGAGCCGAGCATCTTTATCGTTTGCCAGGGCCGCAAGCGCGGCTTTCTCGGCGACCAGGTTTTCGTCTACGACGCGCAGCAATATCTGGTCCTCTCGGTGCCGATGCCGTTCGAGTGCGAGACCGAGGCGAGCCCCGAGGAGCCGATCCTCGCGATCTCGATCCGCGTGGATCTCACGACCGTCGCGGAGCTCTTGATGGCGCTCGACGACAAGCGAGGCCCGGTTGCCGAACCCTCGGGCATCTACGCCACGCCGCTCGATGCGACGCTTTCGAACGCGCTGGTGCGGCTGCTCGAAGCGCTCGCGCAACCGGACGAGGCGCGCATACTCGGGCCTGCTATCGTGCGCGAGATCTGTTACCGCGTGCTCACGGGCGAGCAGGGCGACGCGATTCGCGCGGCGCTCACGCATCAGCATCAGTTCGGCCGCATTGCGAAGGCGCTGCGCCGCATTCACACCGACTACTGCGGCGACCTCGACGTCGAGACGCTCGCCTCCGAAGCAGGCATGAGCCTTGCCGTCTTTCACGCGCACTTCAAGGCCGTCACCTCGACTTCGCCCATGCAGTACGTGAAGACCACGCGGCTGCATCACGCGCGCCTTCTTATCACGCACGACGGCCTGAACGTGAGCGCCGCGGCCACGCGCGTGGGCTATGAAAGCGCCTCGCAGTTCAGCCGCGAGTTCAAGCGCCTGTTCGGCATGAGCCCCGCCGACGAGATGCGCCGCACGCGCAGCGCCGCCGCGGCGGTCGCGCCGCGTGTGGAAGTCGTCGTGCCGCGTTATGTGACCGCTGTGTGAGCCCCACGGCGGCATTTGATTCGTACATCGAATCAATGAACAAAGGATGACAACACGATGAAGCCGCGCCTGCTGGTTCTGATTCCGCTCACCGATGGCGACCGCGCCGAGCTCGGCGAGCCGTTCGACCTGATTTACGCACCCGATGCGGCTGCGCGCACACAGGCCGTGGCCGAGCACGGCAAGGACGTGCGCGTGGTGCTGACGAACGGCACCACGGGCCTTACCGCCGACGAGATCGACCGCATGCCCGCGCTCGAACTCGCGGGCGCGCTAGGCGCGGGCTATGAAAATCTCGCGCTCGATCATGCGCGCGAGCGCGGCATCGCGCTATGCAACGGCGCGGGCGTCAATGCCGACTGCGTGGCCGATCACGCGCTCGCGCTGTTACTTGCCGCCGTGCGCGCGGTGCCGCAGTTCGACGCTGCGTGCCGTGCGGGCGTTTGGCGCGACGCGCTGCCGATGCGGCCCACGGTGTCGGGGCGCCGGCTCGGTATCGTGGGCTACGGCCATATCGGCGAGAAGGTCGCGCGGCGCGCGGCGGGCTTCGGCATGGAACTCGGCTATCACAACCGCAAGCCGCGTGAGGGCGCGCTGGCGCGCTACTTCGAAACCTTGATGGCGCTTGCGCAATGGAGCGACTTTCTCGTCATCGCGACGCCGGGCGGCCCGCAGACGAAGCATCTGATCGATCGCACAGTGCTCGACGCGCTCGGGCCGCAGGGGTTTCTCGTCAACGTGTCGCGCGGCAGCGTGGTCGACACGGCCGCGCTCGCTGCGGCGCTCGAGGCCGGCACGCTGGGCGGCGCAGGACTGGACGTGTACGAAGGCGAGCCGCAGCCACCGGCCGCGCTCATCGGCCTCGAGAACGTCGTGCTCACGCCCCACGTGGCCGGCACGTCGCCCGACGTGCGCGCGGCCACGGTGCGCCATTTCGCCGAAAATGCGGCGCGCCATTTCGCGGGCGAGGCGCTGCTCACGCCGCTTTGAAGGCGCGCGCATTCGCGCGCTGCTGCCCCACACCACACTTGTGGCCCGTTCGCTGCCGGTTTGTGTCTGCAACCGCGCGAGGTTGGCAGGGAGCATGACGTATCTTCCGTTCGTGCGAGCCGGAATCGCTGTTCGAGCGGCGCGCCCCGATTCTGCAATTCGCTTTCGCGAAGCTCAAGCGCAGCGCAAAGGCGCATTCTGGAAAACGCTTCTGCATCAATCATCTGGCAAGGCATCGATATGGGTGAGGTAAGCTAATGGATCGTGCATCACCTGACAAGAGTTATCGGTGCAAGCACTGCCTCCAGCACTTGTCGAATTGCTGGAGCGCGAACCTTGGCGATTCGGCTTCTTCGCAATCATGCGGCGGGTCAAGGCCTTGTGACGACATTACTCCGGGATGGCGAGCGCCATATCGGCTTGCACACCCGTCGACTGCTTGTACTGCAGCACCGCGATACAAACGAGCGAAACCGCCGCGAGCGCGCTATAAAACAACGCGAGCGGCCACCACGCGCCAGGGTAGTCGTGTGCGAGCAGCGTGCCGACGAGCGGCGTGAGGCCACCGGCAAGCGCCGCGCAGCACTGGTAGGAAATCGAAATCGCCGAGTACCGCACGCGCACCGGGAAGGCATTCGTCATGAAGCCCGCCATCACGGCATACGAACTGGACATGCACATCACCGCGATCGCAATGCCGATCACGATCGCCACCGGGTGCCCCGTCGAGACGAGTACGAACATCGGGTAAGGCGAAATCATCGCGAGCGCGGCGGCAAGCACGAGGAAGCGTCCCGCGCCAACGCGTTGTGCATACCAGCCGGAAAAGAGCTGCGTGAAAAGCTGGATGAACGCGACGACGAACAGGCAATCGAGAATCAGCCCTCGGTCCAGCCCGAGCGTTTGCGTCGTGTAATTGAGCATGAACGTGTTGACGAACCATGCACCGGCCACGCCGATCACGTTCGCGCCGAGGCACAGCAGCACGGTGCGCCACGAGTCGCGCAGCACTTCGAGGATCGGCATCGACGCGGTGCGCTGTTGCTTCTTCAGCGCTTCGAATTCCGGCGATTCGCTCACGCTCGAGCGGATCAACAGGCCCACCACGAGCAGCACTGCACTCGCGATGAACGGCAAGCGCCAGCCCCACTCGAAGAGCGCCTCCTTGTCGAGGTGCGCGACACTGCGAAACGCGAGCAGCGCGAGAATCAACCCGGCGGGGCTGCCGAGCTGCGCGAACGAAGCGAGGAAGGTGCGCTTTTCCTTCGGTGCATGCTCGCCCGCCATCAGCACCGCGCCGCCCCATTCGCCGCCAATCGCAATGCCCTGGCCTACGCGCAGCAGCACGAGCAGGGCGGGGGCGAGCGCGCCGGCGCTCGCATGGGTCGGCAGAAAGCCGATGCCCACCGTGCCGAGACCCATGATCGCAAGCGTGGCGACGAGCGCCTTCTTTCGGCCTATGCGGTCACCCAGGTGCCCGAACACGAGCCCGCCGAAAGGCCGCGCGAAAAAGCCTACGGCGAACGTGCCGAACGAGGCGAGCGTGCTATAGAACGGCTCGCTGGAGGGAAAGAACAGCTTGCCGAAGATGAGTGCCGAAGCGGTTGCGTAGATATAAAAGTCGTACCACTCGATCGTGGTGCCGACGAAAGCGGCGAGCGAGGCGCGGGCTGGCTGGCGCGTGGCAATGCCTGCGGTGTTGCCCGCAGGGTTGCCCGTGGTGCTATCGATAGGGCGGGTCATGCATGTCTCCGATCGGGTTGAGCCGGCTTGGGCCGGTCTGTATTCCGTTATTCCGTTATGGCTTGACGAAGTGGTTGGCTGTCTAGATTCGTTCGGGCTCCTTGACGATGCCGGCTTCGAAAAGCCGTTGCTGGGTGGCGGGATCGATGCCGAGGGCGTCCATCACCGCACGCGTGTCGGCGCCGAGCGCGGGCGGGAGCTTGCGGTAGGTCGGCGGCGTGCGCGAGAGCTTCACGGGCGCGCCCGTGCCGCGATAGCCTTCCATCTCGACGATCATGCGGCGGTGATGCGTGTGCGGATGCGCGGCCACGGCGTCAACGGTCTGGACCGGGCCGCACGGCACGCCTGCCTGAATCAGGTCGCGCGCGAGCGGCTCACAGTCGTGCGCCGCGAGCCGCGCTTCGAGGGCCGCCTTGAGTTGGGGGCGGTGTGCGCAGCGGCTGCGGTTGTCGGCGAAACGCGGGTCGTCGGCGAGGTTGGGCACGCCCAGATGCGCGCAAAGCTTCGCGAACTGGCGATCGTTGCCCACCGCGAGGAAGATGGGCGCGCTGCCCGTGGCATAGCTGTCGTAGGGCGCGATGTTCGGGTGGGCGTTGCCGCTGCGCTGCGGCGTGCGTCCGTTGCCGAAATAGTTCGGCAGATGTGGATGCAGCAGCGACACGCCGCAGTCGTAGAGCGCAATGTCCACCGACTGCCCGAGGCCGCTCTTTTCGCGTTCGGCCAGCGCGAGCAGGATGCCGGCGAGCGCGTTGAGCCCCGTGACCATGTCGACGATCGGCAGGCCGATGCGCAGCGCGGGGCCGTCGTGCTCGCCGTTCACGCTCATGAGGCCGGCCATGGCCTGGATTGCGGCGTCGTAGCCGGGCAGGCCGCCGAGCGGGCCGTCCGGGCCGAAGCCGGAAACCGCGCAATGGATCAGGCGTGGAAAGCGCGGGCGCAGGTCGCGCTCGTAGTCCATGCCCCAGCGCGCAAGCGTGCCGGGCTTGAAATTTTCGACCAGCACGTCCGCGCCTTCCAGCAATTGCCAGAGGATCGCCCGGCCTTCGTCGCGCGAGAGATCGACAGCAATGCCTCGCTTGTTGCGATTCACGCCGACGTAGTACGAGGCCGTGTCGCCGACGAAGGGCGGCCCCCAGCCGCGCGTTTCGTCGCCGTCGGGCGGTTCCAGCTTGATCACTTCGGCACCATGGTCGGCAAGCGCCTGGGTGCAGTACGGGCCGCCGAGCACGCGGCTCAGGTCGATCACGCGCAGGCCGTGCAGCGCGCCGTTCACCGTGATTGCTTCGGAATCCTTTGTGGTGTTCATCGTGCGTGGCCTCACCGTGCAGGCATCAGTTGCATCGCGTCGGCGAGCGGCAGCGGCTGCTCATCCACGAGTGCGCGCAGCGTCGCTGCGTTTGCGTCGCGCTCGTCGAGCGCGAGCGGGTCGCGCGGCAGGAGCTTGTGGCGCACGATCAGGTGCGCGAGCGCGAGGCGGCGGTAGTCGGCGGCAACGGACGAAACCCGGGCCGCTTCACAGGCCATGAAGACAGCCGTGGTGGCGTTGTAGAGCGCGCTCGCGGCCTGGCGCACCGATTCGTCGCGGCCGCATTCGGCCACACTGACGAGCGCTGCCCCCGCGCGGTCGAACACTTCGCGCAGAAGTGCCGCGCTCGCGTCGGGCAGGCCGCTTTCGGCAAGCTCCGCGTGCACGTAGAGCGTCAAGGCTTCGAGCGCGCCCTCGCGCTTCGCCGCGCGCGCCACGTCGAGCGCGACGATATTGCTCGTGCCTTCCCAGATCGAGCCGAGATGCGCGTCACGCACGAGACGCGGGTCGCTCCACTCCTCGATATAGCCCACGCCGCCGCGCACTTCCATCGCGTCGCCGGTCACGCGGCGCGCGTCACGGCAGGCGCGGAACTTGATGAGCGGCGTGAGGATGCGCACGCATTTCGCCGCGAGCGCGTCGCCGCGCGCCGCAAGCATGTCGCCGCGATCGGCGCGCTCGAGCAGCGTGGCGATGCGCATGAACATCGAGCGCGCCTGCTCGGCGGGCAGCATCATCTTGAGCAACTGGCGCTGCATGAGCGGCATGTCGATGAGCTTACGGCCGAACGCTTCACGGTTGCGCGCCACGTGCAGCGCCTCGGTCACGGCGCGGCGCATGAGGCCCGCCGCACGCACGCCGTTCGAAAGCCGCGACATGTTGATCATGTCCGCCATCTGATGAAAGCCGCGGCCCACTTCGCCGATCAGGTAGGCCTGCGCGCCCTCGAGCACGATCTCGCCGCTCGCCATCGAACGGCTGCCGAGCTTGTCCTTCAGACGCACGATGCGATAAGCGTTGCGCGTGCCGTCGGGGAGTGTCTTCGGCAGCAGGAAGAGGGCGAGGCCCTTGATGCCGGGCGGCGCGTCGTCGGGGCGCGCGAGCACCATCGCGAGATCGGCGTCGGGGTTTGAGCAGAACCACTTGTCGCCGTGAAGACGCCACACGTCGTCGCCATTCGCGTCGCGCTCATGGGTGGCGCGCGTGGCAATGCGCGCTACGTCCGAGCCCGCCGCCTGCTCGGTCATGAACATCGCGCCCTGAAAGAGCGTGTCGAAGTCCTGCGAGGCGAGCTTCGGCAGATAGCGCGCAACGAGTTCGGGCGTGCCGAACCGGCGCAGCGTGCGCGTGAGCGAGTCGGTCATGCTCACGGGGCAGCACAGGCCGAACTCGGCCTGCACGAACAGGTACGTGAGCGCGTATTTGACGAGCGGCGCGGGCGCATTCGCGCGATGGCTCATCGCCGCGAGACCGAGTTCCGCATAGGCGACGCGTTCGAGTTCGACGTAGTCGGGATGCTTGTCGATGCGCTGGGTCGCTTCGCCGCGCCGTGTGCGCTGCTCGAGCGTGGGGGGATGCTTGTCGGCGACGAGCGCGAGCGCGTCGAGTTCGTCGGAGGCGCGCAGGCCGAGCGAGACGAGTTGCGCCTCGATCGAGCCGAATGCTGCCTCGCCGAGGTAGCTGCGCAAAAGGGGCGCGAAGCCGGGGTCGCTCGTGTAGAAGTTGATGCCGCGGCTGTCGGGAATGTTGGCTGCGCCGATGGCCTGCGTGGCGAAGGCGGGACGATCGCTCATCGAGTGTCTCCTTTTTGATTGCTGTTCCTGGCGCCTGCGCTCGTTTCGGGCGGTCGGCGGGTGCGATTCGACGTAGCTTAGGTGCGGCATCGATAACGGTCCAATACAACCGATGTCATGTACGATAAGCGATATCTATCGATCCAGCGAACGAGGCACCGCGATGGAACTCAAGCAATTGCGCTATTTCGTGGCCGTGGCCGAGGAGCTGCACTTCGGCCGCGCGGCGCGCCGGCTCTTCATCTCGCAGCCGGCGCTGAGCTTCGACATTCGCAAGTTCGAGGAGCAGTTAGGCGTGCAACTGCTCGAACGCACGAGCAAGGCCGTCGCGCTCACCAACGCGGGCCATGTGCTGCTCGAAGAGGCGCGGCGGCTGCTCGAACAGGCCGACGAGGTGCGGCGCATCGCGACGCGCTCGGCGCATGGGTTTGCGGGACGGCTGCGCATCGGCTTCGTGAATTCGATGCTGTACCGCGGGCTGCCCGAGGCGGTTCGGCGTTTCGAGGCCGATCATCCGGCCGTGGAGGTGGTGCTGCGCGAGATGAACACGGCCGAGCAAGTGCAGGCGCTGCAGCGTTTGCAGATCGAGCTCGGATTGGCGCATTGGGGGCGTTTTCCGGCCGAGGTGCGATCGGAGGTGCTGTTTTCCGAACCCTTCCTCTGTTGTTTGCCGCAAGGGCATCCGTTCGCGCGCAAGCGCCGCATCGATCTCGCCTCGCTCGCGCGCGAGCCCTTCATCCTGTTTCCGCGCTCGGTGTCGCCGCACTATCACGATCAGATCATCGCGACCTGCGTGGAGGCCGGTTTCAGCCCGCAGATCCGCCATGAGGCGAGGCTCTGGCAAACCGTCGTGACGATGGTGGAGTTCGGCATGGGCATCGCGCTCGTGCCCGCCGCGCTTGCGCCCATGGGCGGCGAGCGTGCGGTGTTCAGGCCACTCGCCAGTAATCCTTATGAATCGCAGGTGCTCAAGCTCGTGCGCCAGGGCGAGCCGGACGCCATCGCGCAGGGTTTCGCGGGGTATCTGGTGGCTCGATGATACGGCGCCGGAACCTGGCTGCGCCGCACGCTCAGCGGAACTTCTGCGCCTTGTGTTCCTGGGAGATGGGTTTGTGGTTGTCGGCGTCAGGCTTCTGGTTTTGGTAGATGGCTTCCTGGGTTTTGTAGAAATCGGAGATCGAGCCTTTGTCGAGCGTGAGCACCTTCGAGTTGGGTTCCAGCGCCGCTTCCCGCTTTGCCTGATTCAACAGGTCCTGCACTACCGCGTAGTTGGTCGTGGCGGGCGCGGTCGAAAGAATCACGATCTGCTTGCTCTTGTAATCGGGCAGCGCCGCGATCTCGGGCTGGTTCTCGTCACGCAGATTCTCGCGGAACCTGGCGAGCACCTGGTTCGTCTTGTTCGTCGTCGCCAGATCGTTGAGCGCGGCGGTATTGCCGGAAAGCTGCAACTGCCCGGCAACGAGCGACTGGTTGGCCGCGGGCAGCGCGGCCACGGTCTGGAGCTTCTGCCAGCGCTGCGCTTCGTCGGTCTCGTTGCCGAGGCTTTGCGCCACCTTTTCGTAGTAGTGCTGGTCGCCATCGTCCTTCTTCGCGAGATAGACGTCCTTTTGCGCTTCTGAAGTCTGTTTGACCGGCACCCGGGTCGGATCGCTCACGTAGGTGACCTTCCTGAACGCGACGACGAGCGGAAGCGGATGATCCGGCGGCAGCGCAATGCTATAGGCGCCGTGCAGGTCGGTGCCCCCTGTCGCGAGCTCCTTGCCATCGAAGGTGCGCACCGATACCAGCACGCCGGCGAGTCCGTCGTTGGTGGCCAGATCGAGCACGTGGCCGCTCAGGCTGTCGCCCCATGCGGGCAGGCAGGCGAGTGCCACGACGGCTGCCGCGCTGATGCGCCAGTACGTTTGCCGGTTCATTTCGGTAACTCCTCGGTTCTATCGGCGCAATTCAGTTGCGTCGCCTTCTTGAGCGCCGCCCAGTCCGGTTTTTCGCTCGGCTTCAGATACAGCCTGACGGTGAGTTTGCGCATGGCGGTGGCGGGCGGCAAGGTCCAGGACAGCACGTCGACTTCGCTGCCCTGCGTCGTGCTGGGCGTCCACTGATCGTTCAGATGATCCGGCAAGTCGTAGTTGAGCAGGCTGAGGCCGGGAATGCCGGCGACCTCGAGCTGGCAGTCGATGCCTGCCGGATTCGCCGCGCCAACGCGCACGCTGCCCAGGATCTCGATGAACTCGTTGTTCTTGCCATAGGGACCCAGTGCGTCGATGGCGCCGGTTGGACTGCGCGGCCAGACGTTCACCTGCACGGCCGTCGCGGCACGCGTCTCGGGCCACCTGAGGAAGCCGGCTTTGGCGCGCACGCTCAGAGCGGCGTGATACGTCCCCGCGGCGGGCGCGCGCGCTGTGAGAACGAGATCCTTCTTTTCCCGCGGATCGAGCTCGGGGATGGGCGATTCGGAAACCGTGAGCGCATTGCCCGCGTGGTCCTGCGACGGCTTGTTGCTTGCGGGCCCGGGGTACAGCATGGCGCCGATCTCGAGATCGGTGTTCTTCGTGCTGATCTGGTTCTCGATCGAGAGCTTGAGATTCATCGCCTTGCCCTCGACGAAATCGAACGAGGGCTTCTCGTATTGCACCGAGATCTCGGGCGTCGCAAGCAGATAGTCCTTGAATTCGCGGATGGTCGTGAAAGCGGCGAGCACGCCGGCCACGAGGATGACGGCGTTCTGCCAGGCCGGCAGCGGCCCTACGACACGCCTGAACCACGATTGCGGGATGTGGACCTCGCCGGTCAGCCCTTCATGGCTGGCCGAATAGCTGGTTGACGGCAGGATCTCGCCCGCGCCGTCGAAGCTTTCTTTGGATTTCCAGTATGTGACGAGATGGGTCTCGTTGTGGAGGTAGAGCAGATGCCAGCCAAGGAGCCCGCGCTGGTTGCTCTTCAGGTCGACCGAAACGCCGTGAACGAGCGTGAAGCCGACGATGTAGGTGACGTGGTCGCCGTTCGTCGCGCTGCCCGCTACGGCTTTCAGGAGTGCACGCAGCGAATCGACTGCGAGGTGGACGCGAACCGACGAGAGCCACATGTCGAGCTTGCTCATGGATGCGGGTTCCGTGGGCGCGGCGAACGCGCCGGTGCACGTCCGTGCGCTCGCCCATTTTCGATGTTGGGGCAGCAATCGCGCGCTGTATGTGGCCCGGCGCACATACAGCGCGCGACACCGCTCGTCAGCAAAGTCCCGCAGCGTGCCGGTCGTGCTCGCGCAGCGCGGCTCAGTTCATCGCGCTGCGCGATCCCGCTAGCCGCATGTCCCGATTTCGCCGC
>Ga0335070_10011352_pt1 | contig 10404 bp, 11 predicted proteins | sample Lox_Sample_13_FD_206722 | JGI IMG/M metagenome (GOLD analysis project Ga0335070, IMG submission 206722) | Soil microbial communities from Loxahatchee National Wildlife Refuge, Florida, United States - Lox_Sample_1.3 | ecosystem: Environmental > Terrestrial > Soil > Wetlands | place: USA...
ATAGGTGCCGTGGTGGAAGTGCCGCGGCGCATTGAACACCCTGCGCATCGAGTCGAACGCGCCGTTGTGCTGATGTATGCCGTGAATGTCGTGATGGACTGTCGGCGTCAGCACGTTCACGCCGTGGTTGGTGTGATGGTCCAGGCCGTTCTCGCCTGTCGCGCCGGTACCTTCGAAGTGATGGTCGTGATGCGTCGTGCCCATCGTGCCGACATTGGAACCGCCGGTATTCGCTCCTCCGGTGTTGGGTCCCCCGGTCGCCGCGCCGGTCGAGCCGGTATGACCCGTGGTCCCGCCCGAAGTGCCTCCGGACGTCCCGCCGGACACATGCGGTGCACCGCCGGCATGATCGTCATGATGCGAGCCGCCGCTCGTTCCGCCGGGCGGCGGGCCGGAATTGTCGTGATCGTGATGCTCGGCAAATGCCGGGGATGCGGCGAGCAAAGCTATCGCCGCTGCGGATGCCAACAGGATACGTTTCATTTTCGCGCTCCTTGAGATTTCCGTCGCCACTCCCTGGGCACGACTCTACATCATTGGCGGCGGACAACAATCGAGGGAGCCGTTGGCGGAGGGCGTCTTGCATTCAACGCGGACTGCTGTCAGGGGTTCCAGGCATGCGTAAACCGCGACGCCGTCCGGCGCTCGCAGGATCGTGAACTCCGGGGCAAGATCGCGTGCCGGACTGCCGGCGCCGCAGCCGATTTCGATGGGACAGGGTCCATGAGCTTCACAATCCGTCCGGCGCGCAAAGGCGACGAGCAGACGACACTCGCGCTTCTCACCGAACTCGCGGAATACGAAAAGCTGCTCGACAAGTTCCGGATAACGCTGGACGTGATCCGCCGCGACTATCTCGGCGAGCGGCCGCTGCTCATTTGCGATCTTGCTTTCGACGGCGACGAGCCTGCAGGCAGCGCAAGCTGGTACTGGACCTATTCGAGTTTTGCGGCGAAGCGCGCGGTCTATCTAGAGGACCTTTACGTGCGTCCCGATTTCCGCGGCAAGGGCTATGGCAAGGCCTTGCTCGCGCACATCGCCCGGTCGGCCGTCGCCGCCGGCGCCGAGAGCGTCGACTGGTCCGTGCTCGACTGGAACAAGCCGTCGATAGATTTCTATGAAGGTCTCGGTGCGCGGGCCGTCAAGGGCTGGTACGTCTATCGGCTCGAGGATGCGGCATTGAAAAAACTGGGTGGCGCATGAACCCCGCGATCACGCTGGTGCTGGCGGTGGCCGACAACGGCGTCATCGGCGCCGGCGGGACGATCCCGTGGCGCATTCCGGAAGACATGAAACGCTTCAAGGCGCTGACCATGGGAAAGCCGATCGTCATGGGCCGGAAAACCTGGGACTCGTTTCCGCGAAAGCCGCTGCCGGGACGCACGAACATCGTCATCACGCGCGACACGCGCTGGACGGCGGAAGGGGTGGTCGTCGCCCATTCGTTCGACGAGGCGCTGGCGGCCGCGCAGCGCGAGAGCCCGGCAGAGATCGCCGTCGTGGGCGGCGCCGAGATCTATCGCCAGGCGCTGCCGCATGCCACGCGCGTCGAGCTCACCGAGGTTCATGTGAACGCCGCGGGCGATACCCGCTTTCCGGCATTCGACCGGAAGGTCTGGCGCGAACGCGCGCGCGAGGAGCATCGGACGGCGGACGGCCTCGCCTACAGTTACGTGACGCTCGAGCGGCTTTAGGACGCGGGCGCGACGAAACATCCTCCATCGCGCAGAACCGGCGTCCGGTCGACGAGGGGGCTTGCGCGGCGGCGGTCCCGCGCTAGCCTCAGGCGCACCAAGAATGAGGAGACGCGGCCATGGAGATCAAGGAACTCACGACCGGCCTGAAATTCCCGGAAGGTCCGGTCGCCATGGACGACGGCTCCATCATCGTCGTCGAGATGGGCGCGGGGCGGATCACGCGGGTGAAGCCGGACGGCTCGCACCAGATCGTCTCGACTCCGGGCGGCGGACCGAACGGTCTCGCCATCGGTCCGGACGGCCATCTCTATTGCTGCAACAATGGCGGCAATTTCGAGATCACCGAAGTGAACGGGCTGATGATCCCCGGCCACACGCCGCCTACCCACAAGGGCGGACGCATCGAGCGCATCAACATCTCGACCGGGAAAGTCGAAGTCGTCTATTCGCAATGCGACGGCAAGAATCTGCTGGCGCCGAACGACATCGTGTTCGACGAGACCGGCGGCTTCTGGTTCACCGACCATGGCAGCAACAACGCCGAGCGGCGACTGCACGGCGGTCTTTACTACGCCAAAGCGGACGGCTCGAAGATCACGAAGGTCCTGCGCGAACTGTCGACACCCAACGGCGTAGGCCTGTCGCCCGACGGAACCCATGTCTATTACGCCGAGACGATGGCCGGGCGTTTGTGGGACCTCCCGCTCTCAGAGCCGGGCGTCGGCAAGGCGGTCGGCGGATTCACGCCGGCCAACTTCGCCGGAGCCTATCCGGGTCTCGGCTATTTCGACTCTCTCGGCGTGCAGGCCGACGGTGCGGTATGCGTCGCCACGATTCTAGCCGGCGGGATCTCGACGTTCTGGCCGGGTACCAACCGGTTCGAACATACGCCGTTCCCCGATCTCGTCGTCACCAACATCTGCTGGGGCGGCAAGGACATGATGACAGCCTTCGTCACAATGTCGTCGACCGGCAAACTCGCCTCGTGCACGTGGCGCTCGCCCGGCCTGCGGCTGGCTTATAACGCGTGAGAATCTGGGTTAGGATTCGCCGCCTTCACCGGAGACTCACATGCGACCGTACCTCTTTGGCGCCGCCGCGCTGCTCGCCCTTTCGACCGCTGCGTTCGCCTCGGACGACCTTATGGCCGGCTATTACGGCAACACCGTCATCTCCACGGGGGGCATGATCGAAAGCCACGTGCACTATCGCGCCGATCACACCTTCGATCTCAGCGCCACGGCGATGGGGCAGAGCTTCAACAGCAAGGGCACCTGGAAGATCGACGACAAGGGCCAACTCTGCCGCACCTATGAAACGGCGCCGCCCGGCATGCCCAATCCGCTCTGCATTCCGGCCGAAGCGCACAAGCCGGGCGACAGCTGGACCGTCACGGTCAACGGCCAGACGCGCAACATGACGCTGAAGGCGGGCGTGGAATAGCCGTCCCGCGCCGTCCTGTCTCTGGCGGATTGATCCGGATCAAGAAGCGCGGCGCGCGGATTTGCGACTTTAGCCTCAACTCGATCGCAGGAGAGGCGGGTCCGATGTCGCTGCACTTTTGGGAGATCGCGAGACAGCTTCTCGTCGTCGAGAAAGTGCGCCCGCTCGGCGATGTGGCGCAGTCCGTCGGCATGGAATATGCGACGCTCTATTCGCGCGTGAACGGCCGCACGCCGTTCCGTCTCGACGAGGCCAGGGCGTTGCTGGTCGAGGTGCCGGACGTGCGGCTGGCCGATGCGCTGCTCCAGGGCACGTCGTTCATGGCGGTGGAACGGCTGGACGAGCTCGGCTGGGGCAAGCCCACCGATGCGATCGAATCCGCGTTGCAGTCGGCACGCGAGATGCTGGAAATCCTGACCGACATCAACACGGCGACGGCGAGCCGCCGGCTCGACAAGGCGTCGCGCACGCATATCGAGCAGCATTTGCATGAGGCCGAGCGCGCGCTGGCGCGCCTGAAACTGGCTCTGCCGCATCTGACGGTCGCCACAGCCCCCGCAGAGTAGCGGGCGCGCCGCAGATCAAGCTTCGGGCGGGATGAGGTCGAATTCGATCATGACGCGCTGGTGTTCGCCGTCATAGCGGCGCTCGCCCCGCGCTAGCCAGGAGGGATGCAGGATGATCATGCCCGACTGGGGCCGTATCACTTCGGGACTGCCGGCGGTCTGTCCGCCGGGAATACGGAAACCGAGCTGCGGCGCGACCATGTTGGGCAGGGCGCCGCGCGGATCGGCGAGTTCACATTCGCCGCCGAGCGTCGGATCGTCGGACTTCGCGTAACCGTCGTCGACGTAATAGACGCCCGACCAGTAGGCGCCGGGCTGCGATGCGAAGGCGCGATATTCGCCCTTCTGGCGCACCGTCGCGACCGCCGCAATCTTCCAGTCGAGCGCGACGCGCGCGCCCGTGCGCGTCGACGTCATGTTGTCGGCGAGATCGCGCGCCACGCGGAAGACCGTCTGCGCCGGTTCCGCGCCCCAACTTTCGAACGCCGGTCCGGAAGTCCAGCCTTCGCCCGTCGCGCCCGCCTGCGCCTTCTCCAGAATGAGCGGACGCAGCTCGGCGTTGAGTTCCTGCGCCACCGGAAGGAAGTGGATCGCCACCGGCGTTGCGAAGAGACTGCGGATCTGGGGCTTGGTCGCGGCCATGCCCTATTCCAGCACAATTCTCGGAAACTGGCGTGGCGCTGCAGCAACAGTCGCGGCAACTTCTTGCGCGATCGCGCGGAACGCTTCTGCCTCTTTTCCGTGCGGCGCCTTCACCACGATGGGCAGCCCCGCATCGGAAGTCTCGCGAATTGCCGGAACCAGCGGAATTTCGCCGAGGAACGGCACGGCCAGTTTGCGCGCTTCCGCACGCGCGCCGCCATGCCCGAAGATGTGGGACTCGTGGCCGCAGTTCGGGCACACGAACAGACTCATGTTCTCGACGATGCCCAGCACCGGGACCTGGGTCTTGGCGAACATGGCGAGCCCCTTGCGCGCATCGATGAGCGCGAGGTCCTGCGGCGTCGACACGATCACCGCGCCGCGCAGGGGAACGCGCTGCGAAATGGTGAGCTGCGCGTCGCCCGTTCCGGGCGGCATGTCGATGACGAGGACGTCGAGCGGCGCCCAGTCGGAATCGTTGAGCATCTGGGTGAGCGCGCTCTGCACCATCGGGCCGCGCCACACCACCGCTTCGTCTTCGCGCACGAGAAAACCAAGCGACATGATCTTGATGCCGAATTTCTCGATCGGGATGATTTTCTTGCCGGTCGATTTCGGCTTCTCGCGGATGTCGAACAGGCGCGGAACCGATGGACCGTAAATGTCGGCGTCGAGCAGCCCCACCTTCAATCCGAGCTGGCCGAGCGCGATGGCGAGATTCGCCGCGACGGTGGATTTGCCGACGCCTCCCTTGCCGCTCGCGACGGCGATGATCGCCTTGACGCCGGGTATGCCCGACGGCGCGGGCGGCGCGGCCCGGTGGGTATGGGGCGCGCCGCGCTGGGGCGCCGCGGATTCCTGATGCGCCGTCAGGACGGCGGTCACCGACAACACGCCCCGCAGCGCCGCGACCGCCTGTTCGCAGGCCTTCCGCAGCGGCTCGGCTTCGCGGCCCCGCTTGGGATCGACCTCGACCGCGAAGCCGACATCGCCGTCGCGCACCACAAGACCCTGGATAATGTCCTCCTGGACAACGCTGCGGCCGCTGACCGGATCGATGACCTGATCCAGCGCCCTCAGAACCTCGTCGCGCGTCGCGTGAGCCATCGGCGTATTTGACCTTGGAGAGACCTTGAACAGATAGGCCGCCATGCCATCTCTTTGAAGGGGCAGCAAGGTTTGCGCCCGGGCGGCGTTGCTCATATAACCGCCGGACCTTGGGAAGCCAAGGAAGAGGGCTTGGCTGCATGCCTTGGAACAATTCGTCGGACGGTGGCGGCTCGGGCGGACCGGGGTCCAAGGGGCCTTGGAACCGCGGACCGACGCCCGGCGGTGGCGGCGGGATGCGGCCGCCGGACATCGAGGACATGCTCCGCCGCAGCCAGGACCGACTGCGAAGCTTCCTGCCCGGCTCCAATTTCACGACCGGCAGTCTGATCGTTCTCCTGCTCATCGTCGTCGGCGTATGGCTGGCGTCCGGTATCTATTTCGTCGGCGCCTTCGAGCAGGGCATCGTGCTTCGCTTCGGCAAGTTCGTCGCGCGCACCCCGCCGGGCATCAACTATCACCTGCCGTGGCCGATCGAGACCGCCTACACGCTCGACGTCACGCGCCAGCGCCAGATCAACATCGGCTATCGCACGGCGGCCGACACCGAAGATACGAACGCCGCCGGCGAGGACATACCCGCCGAAGCCGACATGCTGACGGGCGACGAGAACATCATCGACATCAACTTCACCGTCTTCTGGGTGGTCAAGGACGCGGGCGACTACCTCTTCAACGTCGAGGATCCTGACCAGACCATCAAGGCGGTCGCCGAAAGCGCGATGCGCGAAGTCGTCGGCCGGAGCCAGTTCGAGAGCATCCTCACGCAGGATCGTGAAGCGATCCAGATCGAGGTGAAGGACCTGATGCAGAAGACGCTCGACGCCTACGGCACGGGCGTCACGATCACCAATGTCAACATGCAGAAGGCCGATCCGCCGAGCGAGGTGATCGACGCCTATCGCGACGTGCAGGCCGCCCGCGCCGACCAGGAGCGCATGCGCAACGAAGCCGAAGGCTATGCCAACAAGGTCATCCCCGAAGCGCGCGGCAGCGCGGCGCGCATCGTGCAGGACGCCGAAGCCTATCGCCAGCAGGTGATCGCCGAGGCTTCGGGCCAGTCCAAACGCTTCCTCTCGGTGCTCGCGGAATATCGCAGCGCGCCGGACGTGACGCGGCGGCGCATGTATCTCGAGACCATGGCGAACATCCTCGCCCCGATGAACAAGGTGATCGTGGACGATTCCGCCAAGGGCGTGGTGCCGTACTTCCAGCTTCCCAACATGCTGGGCAGCGGCGTGCGCCCCGTGACGCCGGGCGAACAGGTCCAGAGCGGAGGCGGACAATGAGCCGCGCCGTCACGCTCGCACTCGGCCTGCTCGGCGTCGTCGTCGTGATCGCACTGTTTTCGAGCTTCTACTTCGTCAACCAGACCGAGGAGGCGCTCGTCCTACAGTTCGGCGCCCCGCAGGCGGTCGTCACCGATCCGGGACTGCACTTCAAGACGCCGCTGACCCAGAATGTCGTCTTCTTCGACAAGCGCGTGCTCCTGCTCGACGCACAGACCGAGGAAGTCATCGCGTCCGACAAGAAGCGGATGATGGTCGACGCGTTCGCCCGCTGGCGGATCACCGACCCGCTGCTCTTCTATCAAAGCCTCATCGACAAGGACACGGCGCTGATGCGGCTGGCGCCGATCCTGTCGTCGAGCGTGCGGCGCGTCCTCGGTTCGCAGACGTTCGCGGCGATGCTCTCGGGCAGGCGCGCCCAGCTCATGGTCGACATCAAGAACGACATGAACCAGGACGTCGCCGGTTTCGGCATCAAGGTCGTCGACGTGCGCATCCGCCACGCCGACCTGCCGCAGGCCAACAGCCTGGCGATCTACCAGCGCATGCAGAAGGAGCGTGAGCGCGAAGCGGCCGAGTACCGCGCCGAGGGCGACGAAACCGCCCAACGCATCCGGGCGCGTGCCGCCCGCGAGGTCACGGTCCTCACGGCCGAAGCGACGCGCGAATCCGAAATCCTGCGCGGCGAGGGCGATGCGGAGAAGACGCGCATCCTCGGCGAAGCCTACAGCCAGGATCCGGACTTCTTCGCCTTCTACCGCTCGATGCAGGCGTACCAGGATGCGCTGCCCGGCGGGAACACGACGGTGGTGCTGTCGCCGAACAGCGATTTCTTCAAATATTTCGGCCACGGTCCGGGCGGCAAGTAGGACAGGCGTTCCGTCGCATACAAGGCAAAGTGAGGCCAATTTAACGTCGCCCTTCTTGGTTTCACGCGCTCTTGGCTTAGGATGTCGCTTCGCAAATCGCCGCGCCGTCGAGGTTTCCTTCCACATGCGTCCCACCTGGCTTGCCGTTGCAGCCACATCGCTCGCGCTTTTCGCCGCCGCCGCAGCCGCGCCGGCGCATCTCACGCCGCCGCGCCCGGCCCCCGCGGCGCCCGTGGTGCCGGTGCGCGGCGCGCCGGCTTCCTTCGCAGACCTTTCGGCGCGGCTTCTGCCGATGGTGGTCAACATCGCCACGACCCAGACGCTCAAGCCCGACACGGACACGCCGGGGCTGCCGAACATTCCCCCGGGTTCGCCGCTCTCTGACCTGTTCAAGGACTTTCTTGGACCCGGCAAGAACATGCCGCGCCACGTCACCTCGCTCGGCTCGGGCTTCATCATCGATCCGGCCGGCTATATCGTCACCAACAACCACGTCATCGTCGAAGAGGACCGTGTCGCCGACCAGATTTCGGTCACGCTCAACGACGGCACGACGCTTGCGGCACGCCTGGTCGGGCGCGACGAGAAGACCGATCTCGCTCTCCTCAAGGTCAGTCCGAAGAAGCCGCTGCCCGCCGCCAAGTTCGGCAATTCCGACACGGCGCGCATCGGCGACTGGGTGATCGCGATCGGCAATCCCTTCGGCCTCGGCTCGACCGTCACCGCTGGCATCGTCTCGGCGCGCAATCGCGACATCGAAGCCGGACCGTATGACGACTTCATCCAGACCGACGCCCCGATCAATCGCGGCAATTCGGGCGGCCCCTTGTTCGACATGGACGGCAACGTCGTCGGCGTGAACTCCGCCATCTATTCGCCGAGCGGCGGTTCGGTCGGCATCGCTTTCTCGATTCCGTCGAACCTGGTGCGCGACGTGGTCTCGCAGCTGCGCCAATTCGGCCAGGCGCGCCGCGGCTGGATCGGGGTGCGCATCCAGCAGGTGACGGACGACTTGGCGGAGGGACTTGGTCTGCCCGGAACGGCCGGCGCGCTGATCTCCGACGTTTCGCCCGGCGGGCCGGCGGCGCGCGGCGGCATCCAGAACGGAGATTTCATCACCGCGTTCGACGGCAAACCGGTCTCGGATTCGCGTGCCCTGTCGCGCGCGGTCGCCGACACGCCAATCAACAAGACGGTGAACGTCGAGCTGGTGCGCAAGGGCAAGCGCGTCACCGTGCGCCTCACCGTGCTCCGGCTGAACGAGAAGGGAACGCCCGTCGCGCCGCCGCCGCAGGCGCCGGGCCCGCCGGCGAAGGTGTCGATGCTCGGGCTGTCGCTCGGCATGCTCGACAGTCTCGGCCGCAGCCAGTTCAAGATCTCCGGCAACGTGCAGGGTGTTCTGGTGATCGACGTCGCCGCCGACAGTCCCGCCGCCGACAAGAACATCCGCGCGGGCGACGTGATCGTGCAGGTGCAGGGCGTTCCGGTGCGTACGCCGCAAGACGTCACCAGCCGCATCGCCGCCGACCGCAAGGCGGGCAAGAAGGTCGAACTGTTGCTGGTCAACCGCGGCGGCGACTTAGCCTATGTCGCGGTCAAGCTGAACTAACCCGCGCGCACGATCTCGTCGTCGCGATAGCCCTGGAGGTAGAGCAGGGCGCTGAGGTCGCCATGGTCGATGCTGGCGCCAGCCGCCGCCGCGACGATCGGTTTGGCATGATAGGCGACGCCCAATCCGGCGCGCTGGATCATGGCGAGGTCGTTGGCTCCGTCGCCGACGGCAAGCGCATCCTCGACGCCGATGCGCAACTGTGCGGCGCCCGCTTCGAGTGCGCCGAGCTTGGCCTCGCGCCCGAGGATCGGTTCGCGCACCGAACCGGTCAGCGCCGCGCCGTCGTCGATGAGATCGTTCGCCTGATCGGCGTGAAATCCCGCATCGCGCGCCACGCGCGACGTGAAGTAGGAGAACCCGCCGGAGACCAGCAGCGTGTGCGCGCCGTGCTTGCGCATCGTCGCGACGAGGCTCCGCGCGCCCGGATTGAGTCTGATGCGTTCGGCATAGACGCGCTGCAGCGCGGACAGCGGCAGGCCCTTGAGCATGGCCACGCGCTCGCGCAGCGCCGCCGCGAAGTCGAGTTCGCCGCGCATGGCCCGCTCGGTGATCGCCGAAACCTTCGCCTTGATGCCCGCCATGTCGGCGAGCTCGTCGAGGCATTCGCAACCGATGATCGTCGAATCCATGTCCGCGATGAGAAGCTGCTTGCGGCGGCCGTCCGCCGGCAGGACGTTGACGTCGAGCGGAAATTCTTCCGCCATCGCGCGCGCGAGGGCGAGGGCGGAATGCGGATTGCTCTCGAACGGAATGTCGAAGGCGTGAAACGGCGACAGCCAGTCGATTTCGCCCACGCCGCCGGTCGTCGACAAGGCGGCGCGCAATTGCGCGGCTTCCTCGGCGGCTTCCCGGTGCGCGGCGACGACGTTGAGGACGTAGGCGAACGGAACGGACTGCTTCACGGCTTGGCGGAGCGCTTCTTGAAACGGGCGTCGTACATCGCCTGGATGCGGTCGCGGCGCCTGGTCAGCCGTTCGATCACCGCAACGAGGCCGCGCATGCGCGCAATGTCGAGCGCGCGCTCGATGTTGTAGCGCGCATCTTCCAGCGCCGCGCGGACGTCGGCGTCGCGTGCGTCATAGATGGCGCTCAAAGCCTCTTCCGCCAATGCCTCGAACCGTGCGATTTCTGCCGTGTCGCTCACCGAGAGTCGTCCGTTGTCCGTCGATGCCGTTCTTA
>Ga0335070_10011353_pt1 | contig 10403 bp, 15 predicted proteins | sample Lox_Sample_13_FD_206722 | JGI IMG/M metagenome (GOLD analysis project Ga0335070, IMG submission 206722) | Soil microbial communities from Loxahatchee National Wildlife Refuge, Florida, United States - Lox_Sample_1.3 | ecosystem: Environmental > Terrestrial > Soil > Wetlands | place: USA...
GACCTGTTTGACCTATCGAGAATGATTTCAACGTGAACTCCTCTTTTCTTTGCATCCACTAATGCTTTTGCAATCTCCTTGCTCGTAAATGAATAGGCTTGGACAAGTATCTCTGTCTTTGCCTTGTCTATCTCTTTGACAATGGCTTCTGTAGCACCACCGTTAGGACTGAAATAGACCTGTGTGTTAGTGTTGACTTGAACATTTACTGCCTGAGTGTTGGAACAGGATATGGGGAGGGTAAGGGTTAGAAGAAGGAGTATGCTGTTCAGTAAGTGCCTCATTTATCTTTCCCAATCATCGGGAATTATAACAATAGCAGGAAATGTTTTGAAACGTGTTTATCTTAACAGGTCAGAAGCAAGGGACAGATAATCAGAAAACGTCATTTGCTTGCCACGATAAGTCTCATAATACAGCTTCTCTGCGTAATCCACCAACCCACCTGTTTCAGCGAACCTCAACCGTTCCTTATTTAGGTCACCTAAACGAATCCTATCAAGTGCATCGGCATCTTTTAACAAGGCAACAGTTTTTCGATAGGGATTTTTTGCCTCAATCTCAGCAGAAAGGGAATGCCATGTAACAGCGGTTTTGATTTCCTCTGAATCGCTCTCAGCAATTCCCAATGACTTGAACAAGGGTAGGAATTTCGGAAACTTGTGTTCAGAAGCCCATGCCCCATGTTGAAAGCATTTTCCGTCATGCTTCCTTGCCATATCGTGGATAAAGGCACAGCACAAAACTAACTTAGTCTCTCGCTCAAGTTTTAGGATATTTCCCAGGATAAGGGAATGTGTCATTACCCTATAGGTATGCCCAATCCCGTGGAGGTGGCTCGGATAGTCAAAATATTCATCTTTTAGGGTGAACTGAGTGGCAAGATTGAGGGGTTTATACATATCCATAAGGCATCCTTACACTCCTAATATTGTTCATACTTGCTTTACAATAGCAAAAGGTATTCCATAATCAGTGGTTTCAAAATACCAAAAAAAAACATATAGAACCAATAAATTGTTTGTGGCGAGCTTCGCTAGGAAACCTGATAGTGACCGAAAAGGCTATATAACTGACAGAAAATGCCACGAAAAAAAAGCATCGTTTATCGTTTATATCCATTCTTAAGCCCTTTCACTCGTCTCAAAAACACTTGATTGTGAGCCACCTTTTCCCCATGTCAAAAAGTAGGTATTTTTCTGCCCTTATGACCCTGAAAAACCACAGGGTTTGTTAGACACCTAAATGAGCCTTGACAGGGAAGCCTTCCCTGTCAAGCACACCCTGCTTATATTGTTTTATTGTCCTGAAAACTGTCGCCCTCGGCATATCAACCTTCTTGGCGATTTGCCTGACCGATAGCTTCTCGTTTTCGTGAATGGCGATAACCTGGGCAAGATAAGCGGGAGGGGTGGGCTTTCTCCCGACAACAACGCCTTTTGCCTTTGCCACAACTATCCCAGCTCTGACTCTTTCACGAATCAATTCCCTCTCGAACTCAGCCATCGCCCCTATGATGTGGAGCATCATCATGCCAGCGGGGGTACTGAGGTCTATGTTCTCTGAGTAGCTGACAAAGGCAATCCCAAGGCTCTGTAGTTCGCTCAGGCTGTTTATCAGGTGCTTCAACGACCTTCCCCACCTGTCCAGCTTCCAAACTACAACACAGTCAATCTGACGTTTTTTTGCGAGATTCATAAGCTTGTCCAGATGAGGGCGACGGTCTTTCGCTCCTGAATACCCTTCATCAACGTACTCTCCGACACAAGACCATCCCCGTGCCTGGCAATACTCCCGCAAGGGGGTCAATTGTACTTCGGGATTTTGTCCTTTGTCGGCTGTGCTAACTCTTGCGTATAAAGCGACCCTTAGTTTATCTGTCATCTTGGCTCTCCTTTCTTTGGCTCTTGTATCCTCTATCAGTAATATTGGCAATAGGTTCTGATGTAGCCAGAATCACAGTGACAAGGAATCTCAACATAGGAAGGCACTAAGCCGTGAGGACCCAATCCCACGGTGAAGTCCACGACCCAACCTCTCCCTCCGCATCTGCCACAGACTTCATCCCACCAACAATAGCCATGACAATTCTCACAAGGATTGGACATAATGCCCTCCTCCTTTCGCCCCACATCCCATCATTTTGTTCCCTTCAGGTAGCCCTTGATCTGTCTGATAATCACATCATCCATAGACTCTTTTCCCTTGAGCTTCTTGACTAACGCAAGTGCAACATCTTTACTTACCAAAATGACGGCGTGATCCTCATACACCTTGCATTCGGATTTGAAGCCTCCCTCGGTGAATGCCTGAAGGCGATAAAACGTCTCTAGGTTGATGCAAAGCCTAATCATCGTTTCTCCTCAATATGATGCAAATGCTTCCAACTGAACCACAACGTCATGGTCGATTAACGCACCACCGACCACTCCATCGCCTTCCATCTCTATTCCATGCCCGCCAATGGCTGCTCGCTCTTTCTTTCTCGTTTTTGCCACTTCTCGGAGAAATTGTTCTACAGTGAGGGCCTTGTGTTTTTTGATTTCCTGGCAATACTCTTTGTCTAAGGCGTCTATGGCGAAACTGCTGATGAGGTCAGGGAACTGACGACAAAAGACACCCATGATCCCACTGATGTCCAAACCGATGGGTTTTCCTTCTATCAGTGCGATGACACCTGCGTATTCGTGCTTCATGACAAACGACTTCTTGTATTCCTCAAGCTCCTTTTGATAGGCGTCGTAAATGAAATCAGCCGAATCAGAATGACTATTAACCTGCATTCTCCTGCGTTTCTCCTCTATTTTCCTCCAAATATCCTGTTGGCTCGATTTGGATTTTGAAAAATCCATGCATATATCGGCACTCAAGTTACGATCAGGCTTATATCCTTTTTGTCCCCGTACGGAGTGCCATCTTGAAGCCTCAATACAAAAGACATCACCCTCTACCACTGCATGAGGATGCACAACAAAGGTGGTCTTTACAGCCCTGTCCTGTTTGTTTGCCTTGATGATGCTCCCCTGAAGGATCAGGATAGTTCCAGCCCCACGGTTGGCGAATTTCAGCTTCGGGATACTTCCCTCATCGTCAATTTCCGTGATGTCCATTTCATCAGAGGCAAGGGCTTCCTCCAATGTCTTGAGGTGTAAGTCTATTGTTTTATCCGACACCAAAGGCAGATAACAGACAAAAGAGTTTTGAAGCTTTAGGCACGTAGTTGTAGATAAATCTTTAAGGGAGGGGAAGGTTATGACAAAAGCCGAATTAATCGAGAAGGTAGCAAAGGGGGCAGTTCTTACAAAGGCGGATGCGGGCAGGGCATTGGATACCGCCCTAACCTCACGTCTTCGGTTCGATAAGTTTTTGTCAGTGTGTCCATCGCATATTTGCTATACATGACTTAGCTTGTCCTCCTTCTTCGGTTGCGCTTTGATGTGCTTGAGAAATGGCAATGTCAGCACATAATAGGGAATTGGTGTGAACTCACCGAACGCCTTTGCTGTCGGGAACGCCCCAGATTCCCACACGCCTTTCGTTTCTAGGAAACACGGAACACGCATTATATAGAAGTCTGGAAGATAATAAACACCAGTGTCGGGTTTAAAAACCCACGGCTCAAACACATAAGGTATCTCCTCTGCTACTAACCATCGGGCGAGACAACGCTCATAGGAACTCCGCTTGCTTGCATCTGCCTCGACAAGGGGATAATACTTATCCTTATTCTGCATAAGCCACTTGTTCCATTTGGAATAGGAAACCTTTTGAGTGAGGAGCAATGTGGCAAAGCAAGCACCTCCGCACACTTTCGGCTGCCACTGGGAAATCTTCCCCATTTCATAGGTGTTCTTAAAAGTATCTCCGCACACTTCGCATTTGCTGATCACCTGATTTCTCCTTTTAAACGTTTTTGACTAATCTGTTTCATAAAGAAGTTACAAGAATATCTTATATCAATTCTACCTCAAAAAGTTTTAACGTCCTATTCGGGTAATGGCTCTCACGACCCATCCTTCTCAAAATCCCCTCAGAACAAAACATCCCACAGGGGAAAGGGGAATGTCCTGCCAGGTGTCTAGAAAAGGTCGCGGTGGGTTGTGGGGCTGGTTATTGGGGCTGTTGGGTTAGTCTTCCGTGATGCAGAAGGCTGCGGGGATTTGAGGGGTAAATTACCTCTCAATCATTAGCCTGAACACCGTTTCTTCTACCTGAATATTTAGTATAGATTTTCTCCTTTTTTTCTACCATTTTAGAATTTGGTAGAAGAAAACAGGATTAAATGAAGAATTTCGTCATACCATGTAAGTTACGTAACTTCGTGACAATTATAAATTTATATTCGTATATGCAGATAGAACTAAATGTTAAGGAACTGGTTTCGGAAAAACGGTGTTTATGCTATAATTTAGAGTGGCTTTTTTCAATTACGTAACAAAAGAAATTACCTTAAAGGTCGTATATTACGGTCCCGGTCTGAGCGGAAAGACCACAAATCTCCAGTATCTCTATTCCGTCCTCGACCCTTCATCCAGGGGTAAATTTATCTCCCTTGCCACAGAGTCTGACAGGACTCTGTTTTTTGATTTTCTCCCCGTTGAATTAGGAAAGATAAAGGACTTCTCGGTGAGGTTCCAGCTTTACACCGTTCCCGGACAGATACGATATAATGCCACGAGAAAACTCGTATTGAAGGGTGCCGATGCTGTGGTATTCGTGGCCGATTCCCAAACGGATTTGAAGGAGCAGAATATTGAGAGTTTTGCGAATATGCGGGAAAATCTCCTCTCCAACAATGTGAACCCTGATGAGATCCCCGTGGTGATTCAGTATAACAAACGTGATCTTTCCAATGTCCTTTCCACAGAAGAACTCAGAAGTGACCTGAACAAAAAGGACTATCCGGAAATCGAAGCGGTTGCCGTTGACGGCAAGGGGGTTGAGGAGACATTCCGTCTCATCACAAAAATACTCCTGAAAGATATCATTAAGAAGCACAAGGTGGACATTGCCCTCCCCAAAGAGTCGCGTATCTCGGTACCTGTTCCTGAAAAAACTGTTTCAGAAAAGGGTCTTGGGGCAAAGGATGCCATATCGCTGAGGATTCCGGACAAAACAACAGTTCAGGAACTCCCCCACCTAAAGGACCCCATATCCCTGAAGGTTCCTGAAAAATCGCCGGACCAGGAAGTGTCCCAAGTTAAGGACACCATATCCCTGAAGATTCCCGAGAAAGAGGTATTTAGAATTGATGATTTAAGCATACCGTCAACGACCTTGAAACAGAGAGAAAAGGAACCCCCTGAAAGTAACGCATCTCCCCACGAAGCGTTCAGTTCCATGACAACAACCATGCTCCCTGAAATTAACCGGTCACTTGTTGCCCTGCGAGAAACCCTGACCACTCTCTCCGCAGAGATAAGAGAATCAGGAAAACGACAGGCAGAAATGGTAAGATTGCTTGAGGAAATCAGCACCTCCATGGCCCAGAACAAGAGGAAAAGACGGTGGTTTAACTCCATTTCTCTTTAAGAACCTCCCCACGCATAATGAACATAAAGGAACTGATAAGCAACCTCCAGAAGTTTTACCTCCTCTCTCTCCAAGGGCTCCTGGGAACCGTGAGGAAGCCATTCTACCTGAGAGACACCATTGAACAGATGGACTACGCAGGAGCCGGATCCTTCTTTATCATTATTCTTGTATCCCTTTTTATAGGGATGGCCCTTTCCCTGCAGCTGGCTGCAGAACTTTCCGTCCTCGGCCTCAAGATGTACACAGGAAAGGTCGTGGGCATTTCCATCATCAGGGAGATAGGTCCTGTAGCCGCTGCCCTCGTGTTTACCGGAAGAGTTGGCTCGGGAATTGCCTCTGAACTCGGTTCAATGGTGCTCGGCCACCAGGTCGATACTCTAAGGGTCTTTGGCGTGGACCCTATAAAAAAGCTTGTCACCCCCCGCATGCTGAGTGCCATTGTGATGCTGCCTGCCCTCACTATTATCGGCGATGCCGCCTCCCTCTTTGGAGGATATTACATCGCGGTCTTTATGAGCCATCAGAGCGGTCATGTATACTGGAGCTCTGTCCGAGACGTCCTCATCTTTGAAAATGTCTTTGCAGGTTCGGTGAAACCGTTCATCTTCGGGTTCCTCATTGCGTCCATCAGCAGTTATATGGGTCTTTCCACAAAGGGCGGGGCCATCGGTCTCAGAAGCGCGACCACCCGTGCGGTGGTGCTCTCCATTATCATGATCATCGTTGCTGACTTTATCCTGACAAGGATATTGCTCTACATCCTGGGGTTCTCCGTATGATCGTATTTGACAAGGTGTGGCTCTTATACGGAACGCGGGACATCCTGAAGGATTTGAGCTTTTCCATTCACGATAACGAACGGGTGGCAATTCTTGGGGAGAGCGGAGAAGGAAAAACCACCATCCTCAAGCTTATCATGGGGCTTGTAAGACCTGATCGCGGGAACATATACGTCGATGGAGAAGATATCACTTCTAAGACGGAAAAAGAACTCAGGCCGGTGAGAATGAAATTCAGCATCGTCTTCCAGGAAGGTGCCCTCTTTGATTCCCTCAATGTCAAGGAGAATGTTGCATTTTGTTTGAGGGAATACACTACCATGTCAGAGGAGGAGATTGACGAAAAGGTGAGGGGATTGCTGAAAACGGTAGGGGTAGGACATGCCATGGAGCTCATGCCCGAAGAATTGAGCGGAGGGATGCACCGGAGGGTTGCCATTGCACGATCCCTTGCGGGTTCAGAACCGCATATGTTTCTCTACGACGAACCCACGTCAGGCCTTGATCCTGTAAATGCGGAAAACATTTGCAACCTTATCCGCGATCTCTCAAAGAACGGCACAGGGTTTCTCATCGTTACCCACAAGATTCATGACGCATTAAAGGTTGCAAACAGGTTTATGTTTCTCAAAAATGGTATGATAATATTCGATGGCGACAGTGATGCGCTCCTCAATTCCCCTATACCGGAGGTTAGAATATTCATCAAGGAACTGGGCGTCCATGGTACGTGAACGGTCAGTACTGTCCTTGAAGGATGGCGCATATGTTTGATATGAAAAAACAGCTCATGTGGTCAAAACTGAAGGTCGGTCTGGTGGTGACCCTTGCCCTCCTCGTCCTCTTGTTCACCGTTTTTCTCGCAGGCAGTATTGAAGACATCTTCTCTCCTAAAATAGCATTGCGCGCACAGATAGAGGATGTGAGGGGTTTGCGGAAAGGTGCTCCGGTCTGGATATCAGGGATTGAGGTGGGGTCGGTAAAGAATATCAGGCTGAGCGGAGAGTACGGAACAATCGTCACTTTTTCCGTGAATAGAAGCACCCTAAAATATATCAAGAAGGATTCCCTTGCAAGCGTCCTCACCATGGGACTGCTGGGCGATAAATATGTGGAGCTGTCCGCAGGTTCACCCGGGGCTGAACCCATACAGCCCGGAGACATGATAAAGGGCGCATCACAGATTGATCTGAAGAATGTGATGGAGGTCGGTACCACATCCATACAGAAGATGACTGACTTCTTAACAAAACTGGACCATCTTGTCACAAAGATAGAAAAGGGAGAAGGGACCATTTCTAAATTTATCAGCGACCCTTCGCTTTATGACAATCTCAAGGAGTCCACAAAGGCATTGTCGTCGACCCTGAAAGAGATAAGGGATGCGCGGGGGACAGTAAGATTGCTGATTGATGACCCTACGCTCTATAACAGAATGGTGGCTGCTTCATCCTCTCTTGAGCAATTCAGCAAATCCGTCAATGAGAGTTCGGGAACATTGAAGAAGTTCATAGAAGACCCCGCGCTCTATAACAGAATGCTCACTGCTGCCTCCTCTGTGGAAGAGTTCAGCAGGAAGCTCAATGAAGGAAAAGGGACGATCAAGAAACTAGCTGAAGACGCAGAACTGTATGACAACCTGAATAAGGCATCACTGCAACTCTCCTCCGTGCTGGAGCGCATAGACAAGGGAGAAGGGGTAGCGGGGAGTCTTTTGAGAGACAAGGAACTTGCCACCGAACTAAAGGAAAGCATTGTCTCTCTGAACGAACTGATTAAGGACATAAAGGAACATCCGAAGAAATATTTCAAATTCAGCGTATTCTGAGTCTCCCGTATGCCAGGTACCGGAACAGCTGCCCGTCCCATGATGGCATCTTGGCCGAGTTACCCTTAAACGATCTTTTTTACCAGAATTTCCTTTGCGATATCCGGGTCTACAGCAACAGTGGTCTCATCGATCTGAATGACACAGGAGGGCATTTTCTGTAAAAGCTTGACGGTACTGCCAGGGGCTATCCCTATAGAACTGAGCCTTCCGAGTCTTGCGGTTTCGGACGGAATGATGAATACTATTCTCCCCTTTGAGCCCACCTCAAAATCCGAAAGCCGCGAAACCACCGGAGTGATCTCCACTTTGTACTTTTTGCAGCACTCACCTTTTGGTATGGGCTTGCCGTGGGGGCATGTGGGGGGATGACCCAAAAATGTGCAGACGCTCTCAGTTAATTCCTCACTCAGTATGTGTTCTATCTTGCATGCATCCGTCTCAACCTGGTCCCCGCGCAATTCAAACACATCGGTGAAAAGTCGCTCTGCAAGACGGTGGCGTCGTATAAGTCCCCGGGAAAGAAGACGTCCCCTAACAGTGAGTTTGACTGCAGAATCTTCTATAGTGATGAAGTCATCACTCTTGAGTGCACCGATCAGTTCTTCGAGGTCAGGATCGTCAGAACTCAATCTGAAGTGTTCAAGCTCAAGATTTCCCTCTTCCTCAAGGTGCCAAAGGAGTTCAAGCGCCTCATCTATCCTTTCTTTATCCATCCGCCCTCTTGACACTCTTCAGCCCTCACAGGGGAAGCTCCAGAGACATGACCTTCTCGAAACTCTTTCTGTGGATCTCGCACGGCCCGTGGAGCAGGAGCTTCTCGACATGTTCCCTTGTGGAATACCCCTTGTGTTTTGCAAAACCGTATTCAGGGTACATAAGGTCATAATCCTCCATAATACCGTCCCTTACCACCTTGGCAATAATGGAAGCAGCAGATATGGACGCACTTTTTGATTCACCCTTGAAAGGGGAAATCTGCCTGATGTCTACTGAGGGCAGTTCAACGGCATCGATAAGGAGAAAATCAGGTCTTGAGGAGAGGTCTCTCACTGCCATCTCCATGGCAAGCCTTGTTGCCCTGAGTATGTTCATTCTGTCAATGCTCTCCGCATCCACGATCCCCACCCCGATGTCCATTGCGCAACACAACAGGTCCTGAAAGAGTGATTTCCTCTCTTTCTCGGGAACTTTTTTTGAGTCCCTCAACCCTTTGATCCTCTTCATGGAAGGGAGGATAACCGCTGAAGCAACCACAGGACCGGCGAGGGGGCCCCTCCCCGCCTCATCGATACCCGCGACACGGGAGAACCCTTCATTTCTGAAGGATTCATCATACCGGTAGATGTCCATTGACTATTCTGTCGTCTGTCCCACCGCCAGCCTCTCTTTTTCCCTATCCTTGATCTTTGCCGCCTTCCCCTTCTTCGCCCTCAGATAATAGAGTTTCGCCCTTCTCACCGAACCCCTTTTAAGCACCTCTATCCTGTCAATAGCAGGGGAATGCACGGGGAATATCCTCTCCACCCCGATTCCATAAGACACCTTTCTCACCATGAACGTTTCCCTGATAGTGCTGCCACGTCTTGCGATCACAATACCTTCGAAGGGCTGAATCCTCTCCTTGTCTCCCTCAACCACCTTCACAAAGACCTTCACCGTATCCCCCACCTGAAAGGGGGGCACTTCTTTCTTGTATCCCTCTTCAATTGCATTCATCAGGTTCATCTTTCTTCCTCCTTAATTTCCGACAGTAATCGGTAATCTTCATCAGTGAGCAGCGTCCGCTGTATAAGTTCAGGTCTCCTGAGAAGTGTCCTCCTTAACGCCTCTTTCCTTCTCCACAGGAGTATCTCTTTGTGATTTCCGGAAAGCAATACGTCGGGCACCTTCATCCCCTCAAATTCAGGAGGTCTTGTGTAATGGGGGTAATCCAGTATCCCCCACGAAAACGATTCCTCCTTCGCAGAATATTCGTCACCCAGCGCTCCGGGCAAAAGCCTCACAATGCTGTCTATTATAACCAATGCAGGCAATTCTCCGCCAGTCAAAACATAATCACCAATGGACACCTCCCGATCAACCAGTGACTCCCGCACACGTTCATCAATGGCCTCGTATCTTCCGCAGAGAAACAAAAGCCTCCTCTTTTCCTTCGATAATTCAAGGGCCATCTCCTGATCAAAAGGCCTCCCCTGGGGGCTCATCATAAGGGCAAAGGTCTCGGCCCCATCCGCCTTTATGGATTTCACCGCCCTGAA
>Ga0335070_10011354_pt1 | contig 10403 bp, 10 predicted proteins | sample Lox_Sample_13_FD_206722 | JGI IMG/M metagenome (GOLD analysis project Ga0335070, IMG submission 206722) | Soil microbial communities from Loxahatchee National Wildlife Refuge, Florida, United States - Lox_Sample_1.3 | ecosystem: Environmental > Terrestrial > Soil > Wetlands | place: USA...
CTTCTGGAGGCGCGTGACGGACTGGCGCACCTTGCGGATCGCGCGGCCGTCGAGCGAGAACTTCGCCGGGTCGAGCACCGCCTCGTCGCCGATCGCGATCGCGCGCAGGCCGAGCCGCGCGTAGCGGTCGAGCTGGTGCTCCGACGCGCCGAGCACGGCGAGCCGCCACCCGTGCGCCTTCGCGACACGCCGGAACTCGTCGAGCAGCGCGTCGAACTCCTCCTCCTCGCCGACCGGGTCGGCGCTGATCAGCGCGGCGCCGGCGACGACGCGGTACGCGAGGAACGACCGGCGCGTCGGCGAGAAGAAGTAGCTCTTGTCGCGGCGCAGCGCGAAGAAGGAGAGGCTGTCGCTTCCCGACGCGTCGACGACTTCGCGCACCGCGTGGCGCTCGCCGATCGTCTGCCGCACCGCGTGCGACACCGGGCGCAGCCAGAGGTAGAGCGCCGTGAAGCCGACGAGGAAACCGAGCGCCGTGAGCAGGTCGGATGCGCGGTCCGGGAGGTCGACGCCGCGCAGGTCGCTGCCGACGACCATCGCGATCACGGCGACGGAGAACGCGCCGAGCGCGAGCAGCGGCCCGATCGCGCGCTGGTCGCCGGGCACGTCGAACCGGCGGCGGTACACGACGAGCGCCACGAGGAGCCCGAGCGAGATCGCCGCCTCCTCGACGTCGAGGCCCTTGGCGAGATGCGCGACCGCCGAGAGGACGACGGCGGCGACGGCGAGCTGCCACGCGCGGTGGCGGCGCCGCGCGAGCGAGCGTGCGAGCCAGACGAGCGCGATCCCGAACGCGAGCGCGCCGACGCGTGCGGCCGTCGGGATCCCCGGCGGGAGGACGCCGTGCACGATCCGGAACCGGTCCGCGTACTCGGGCGTCAGCGCCGAGACGACGCCGATGATGCCGACGGCCGCAGCCGCCCAGGCGAGCAGCGACTCGGGCCGAGGGGTCGTCAGCCGCAAGCGCACAGGCCCAGGGTAACGCGGTCACCGGCGCGTCGCCTGACCCAATCCGGGTACAACGTCATGTGATGGACGAGACAATCGCCCAGGAGCAGGGCCTCCCCGATCCGGAGGTGGTGCCGATGCCGCGGTGGGTGACGCCGGTCCTGACCTTCGCCGCCGTCGCCCTCATCCCGTGGACGCTCTGGCTGACGTTCTCACTCCCCCGCCAGCGGGTCGCCGACAACTACGACCTCGCCTGGGTCGGCTTCGACGTCGCGCTCCTCGCGGCGTTCGGCGCGACGTCGTGGGCAACGTGGAAGGGGTCGCGCTGGCTCGTCCCCTTCGCCGCCGTGACGGGAACGATGCTCGTCTGCGACGCGTGGTTCGACATCGTCACGGCGCACGGCGGCGGCGAGCGGGTCGAGGCGATCGCCTCGGCCGCGCTCGCGGAGCTCCCGCTCGCGGCGATCTGCGTCTTCATCGTCGTCGACGCCGAGCGGTTCCGGCACGCGACGGTGACGCGCTACACGGCGCTCGTCCGGCGCCGGCGCCGCTAGGACGCCGGGGGAACTTCGCGCGGCCCGCTCTCGAGCAGCCGCAGCCGGTGCTCGAGCTGGGCGACGCGGAGCTCGAGCTCGTCGAGGTCGTCGCGCGTCACGAGGCCGAGGTCGTCCGCGAACGAGCGCAGGACGCCGAGCGTCCCGGACGAGAGGCGTCCGGCGCCGCCGCGCAGCCGGGCCGGCAGCTCGGCGAGAAGCTCCTCGAGGACGTCGGCGATCCGGTCGCTAGCGGGCTCGGCCATGAGGCCTCGTCCGCCTCCGCTGGCGACGCTTCTCGCGCCGCGCCTGCGCGCCCGGCTCGGACGGCGTCGCGGTCGCGACGTCGACGAGCTCCGGCGTCGACTCCTCGGCGAGCGCCTGCTCCGACTCGGCCATCGCGGCGGCGATCTCCGCCTCGGCGCGGCGGCCGCGCGCCTTGCCGTCGCCCGGCGCCTCGATCGCGCCGGCGGCGGCCATCTGCTTCCGCTTCGCGTACTCGGGCTCGCGCTCCTTCCACATCGTGAGCAGCGGCGCCGCGATGAAGATCGACGAGTACGCACCGGAGATGACGCCGACGATGAGTGCGAACGCGAAGTCGCGGAGCGTCGCGCCGCCGAAGACCCACAGCGAGATGATCGGGAGCAGCGTGATGAACGTCGTCGCGAGCGAACGGCGGACCGTCTCCCAGATCGAGACGTTGGCGATCGTCGCGAACGGCTGCCTTCGCATCAGCGGCACGTTCTCACGGATGCGGTCGAAGATGATGATCGTGTCGTAGATCGAGTACCCGAGCACCGTCAGCACCGCGGCCACGGTCGCGACCGAGACCTCCTTGTACGTGAGCGAGTAGACGCCGATCGTGATCAGGATGTCGTGCAGCATCGCGAGGATCACCGGGATCGCGAACTTCAGGTCGAACCGCAGCGTGATGTAGATCACGATCAGGATCAGCGAGACGATGATCCCCCAGATCGCGTCGCTCGCGATCTGATGGCCGAAGCTCGACGACACGTTCTTCGTGCCGGACGCGTAGGCGCCGAGGTCGCGCGCGAGATCCTCCTGGAGCTGCGACTGCTTCGCGCCGGAGAGCGACCGCGTGCGGATCTGCCACTGCTTGTACGCGCTGCCGGTCGACGGGCCGCGGCCCTGGACGACCGCGTCGCGCTCGCCCGCGTTCGCGACGATCTTCGCCACCTCGGGCTGGGTGTACGCCCGGTGCGTGCTGAACGTGACCTGGGTGCCGCCCTTGAAGTCGATTCCGAAGTTCATCCCGCGGACGCCGATCGAGACGATGCCGGCGAGGATGATCGCGCCCGAGACGGCGAACCAGATCCGGCGCTTGCCGATGAAGTCGATCTGGAGCCACTTCGCGGTCTGCACCCCGCCCGCGCCCATGAACCGTGGGTTGTTGAACCACTTGAAGCCCGCGAGCAGCCCGAGGAACGCGCGCGTCGCGGCCACCGCCGTGAGCAGCGAGATCACGGTGCCGATCAGGAGCATCAGGGCGAAGCCCTTCACCGACGCGACGGCGATGAGGAACAGCACGAGCGCCGTGATCGCGGTGACGACGTTCGCGTCGAGGATCGTGTGGAAGCCCTTGCCGTAGCCGGCCGCGATCGCGGCGCGCACGGACTTCCCGGCGCGCACCTCCTCCTTGATGCGTTCGAAGACGACGACGTTCGCGTCGGCCGCGACGCCGATCGTGAGGATCAGGCCGGCGAAGCCCGGCAGCGTCAGCGTCACGTTGAAGAGCAGGATCGCCGCGTAGTAGAGAAGGCAGTAGACCGCGAGGCCGGCGACCGCGACGAGGCCGAGGAAGCGGTAGAGGACGAGCAGGAAGATGCAGACGATGGCCAGGCCGACGATCGCCGCCTCGATCGCCTGGTGGAGCGAGTCCTTGCCGAGCGTCGCCGACACGTCCGTGCGCTCGATCGTCTGGAACGTGTACGGCAGCGCACCGGTCCGGAGGACGAGCGCGAGGTTCTGCGCGTCCTTGAACGTGCCGCCCTGGCCCATGTCGATCTCGGCGTTCGGGCCGGGGATGCCGTCCGGGTTCCGCTTGAAGTCGATGTACGGCGTCGACTTCAGCACGCCGTCGAGAACGATCGCGAAGTGCTGCGTGTAGTTGAGGTAGTCGCCCTGCTTGCCGGCGAGGTTGTAGCGCGCCTGGCCGCGCTGCGCCTCCTGGCGCGTGATCTTCTGGAACTGGTTCGAGCCGTGGCCGGTGAACTGGAGGAGCACGACGGGGCCGCCGCCGGTCTGGCTGAGGTCGGCCTTCGTGCCGGAGAGGACGAGGTCGCGGCCGTTCATCTCGGGCACGGGCCCCGCGCCGGTCTTCCGATTCGGGAAGTACTTCATCAAGTAGTAGTACGTCCCGTTCGTCGAGGTCTGGCCCTGCCGGATGCCGATGCAGCCGTTCACGGCCGGGCACTTCACGACGAGCGTGTTCTGCGGCGCGCCGAGCACCTCGGCACCGGCCGGCACCTTGCCGCCGAACGGGCGGAGCAGCTGCTCCTTCGTGTCGGCGGGGCCGGCGAGCAGCGAGTGCTTCACCGTCGTGATCGGCTTCGCGTTCTTCCCCTTCGGCGTGTGCGTCGAGGATGTCGTCTTGAAGAGGTAGTACGTCTGCGGCGAGCCCTTCGCCGCCTGCTTCTTCGCCTGCGTCAGGAGCGAGTAGAGCGTCGGCGTCGCGACCGGGTTGCCGTTCACGTCGAGCGACGGCCCGGTGAGGTCGTTCTCGAAGTCGAAGAGCATCAGCTGCGCCGTCTCGCCGATCAGCGCGGCCGCCTTCGCCGGGTCGTGGACGCCGGCGAGCTGGATCACGATCTGGTTGCTGCCCTGCCGCCGGATCTCCGGCTCGGACACGCCGAGCTGGTTGATCCGGTTCTGCATGATCGAGCTCGAGACGCTCATCCCGTCCGAGGTGACCTGCTGGCCCTTCGGCGGGACGGCCTTGAGGACGACCTCGAGGCCGCCGCGGAGGTCGAGGCCGAGCGTCGGCTTCTTGTAGAGCGGCGAGCCCGGCACCGAGATCAGCACGGCGCCGATCAGGGCCGCGGTGATCGCCCCGATCAGAAGGAGATAGTTGCGACGGTCGCGCACGGTGCCGGAAGAGGGTAGCTGGCGGTTCTAGGAGTCTGTACGCCCCGGACCATGAGGATCCTGTAAGTCTTCGCGCTCCTCGGCGGTCTGCGGCTCGGGCGCCGTCACGGGCTCGTCGGCGGTCACGCCCTCCGTCTCGTCGGGCCGGGCGACGATCGCGCCGATCGCCTTGCGGGCGACGCGCACCTCGACCTCCGGCGCGATCCGGACGAGGACGTCGTCCTCCTGGAAGCCGGTGACCTCGCCGTAGATCCCGGCCGCGGTGACGACCTCGTCGCCCTCCTTCAGGCCCTGGAGCATCTGCTGCTGCGACATCTGCCGCCGCTTCTGCGGCCGCACGAGCACGAAGTAGAGGAACCCGAAGGCGACGACGAGCAGGATCAGGGCGGAAGGGTTCACGGAGTCTCCTGTGACGTGTGCCGGAGGCGCGCGAGCGCGTCGTCCCGCCAGCGTGGGAACTCGCCGCGCTCGACCGCCTGCCGCGCAGCGGCGACGAGGTCGATGAGGAAGCGCAGATTATGCAGGCTCAGGAGCCGCAGTCCGAGAATCTCCTGCTGGTTCACGAGATGACGGATGTACGCACGGCTGAAGCGCGCGCAGGCCGGGCAGCCGCAGCTCCCGTCGAGCGGGCCCGGGTCGCGCGCGAAGCGGGCGTTGCGCAGGTTGAGCCGGCCCTCCCACGTCAGCGCGCTGCCCGTGCGCGCGGTGCGGGTCGGCAGGACGCAGTCGAACATGTCGACGCCGCGGGCGATCACCTCGATCACGCCCTCCGGGTCGCCGATCCCCATGAAGTAGCGCGGCTTGTCCGCGGGGAGCGCGGCGGCGGCGTGCGTCGTCGCGTCGAACATCGGGCCGCGTTCCTCCCCCACGCTCAGCCCGCCGATCGCGTAGCCGTCGAAGTCGAGCGGCACGAGCTCCTCGGACGACCGCGCGCGGAGCTCGTCGTCGAGCCCGCCCTGCGTGATCGCGAAGCGGAGCTGGCCCGGCGCGCGCGGCCGGTCGCGCTGGCGCTCCGCCCAGAGCGTCGTGCGGCGGACCGCCGCCTCGAGCTCCGCGCGCGGCACGTCGGTCGGCAGGCAGACGTCGAGGCACATCGCGATGTCGGAGCCGAGGCGCGCTTGAATCTCGGCGGCGAGCTCCGGCGTCAGCCGTTCCGCCTTCCCGTCGTAGACGGAGCGGAACGTCGCGCCGTCGTCGTCGAGCTCGACGAGCGTGTCGCGGAGCGAGAAGACCTGGAAGCCGCCGGAGTCGGTGAGGATCGGGCCGTCCCAGCCCATGAAGCGGTGGAGGCCGCCGAGCTCGGCGACGAGCTCCTCGCCGGGGCGGAAGTGGAGGTGGTACGTGTTGCCGAGGACGATCGTCGCGCCGAGCGCGCGCAGCTCGTCCGGGTCGACGGACTTCACCGTCGCCTTCGTCCCGACGGGCATGAACGCGGGCGTCGCGACGTCGCCGTGCGCGGTGCGAAGGGTCCCGGCGCGCGCCGCGCCGTCGGTCGCCGTCACGGTGAAGACGCCGCTCACGCGCGCGAGCCTAGCCTGCCGCCCTTCTTAACGGTGACTGGCACCGTTACGGAGCGGCGCCACGTCTTAACGGTGCCTGGCACCGTTTGACGCGCAAGGAGACGTCCCGGCTCAGAGGATCAGCATCGCATCGCCGAAGGAGTAGAAGCGGTACCGCTCCTCGATCGCGAGCCGGTAGAGGCGGCGCGTCTCCTCGACGCCGGCGAACGCCATCACGAGCGCGAGGAGCGTCGAGCGCGGCAGATGGAAGTTCGTGAGCAGCGCGTCGACGCGGCGGAACTCGAACCCCGGCGTGACGAACAGCTCGGTGCGGCCGGCGAGCGGCGCGCCGCGCGCGAGCGTCTCGAGGACGCGCACGGTCGTCGTGCCGACCGCGAGCACGCGCGGCGCGGCGCGGATCCGCTCCCAGGCGGCCGGCTCGACCTCGTAGCGCTCGCCGTGGATCGCGTGCTCCTCGAGCCGCGCCTCCGAGACGGGGCGAAACGTGTCGAGCCCGACGTGCAGCGTCACGCGCTCGACGTCGAGGCGCGCGAGCAGCTCCGGCGTGAAGTGGAGGCCCGCCGTCGGCGCCGCGGCGGAGCCGGCCTCGCGCGCGTAGACGGTCTGGTAGCGCGTCGCATCCGCGAGCGGCTCGGTGATGTACGGCGGCAGCGGCGTCTCCCCCGCCGGCTCGCCGTCGAGCCGCAGCCGCCAGCGCCCCTCTCCGAGATGCTCGACGAGCTCGACCGGCCCGTACCGGCGCCCCGGCTTCAGCCGGCGCGTCGGCCGCGCGAGTCCCTCCCAGAGGTCGCCCTCGAGCCGCTCGAGGAGCAGCACCTCCCCGCGCGGCGAGGAGATCGGGATCCGCGCCGGGACGACCCTCGTGTCGTTCACGACGACGAGCTCGCCGCCGAGCTCCTCCGGCAGCTCGGAGAACCGCCGGTGCCGCACCGCGCCGGTCGCGCGCTCGACGACGAGCAGCCGCGACCCGTCGCGCCGCGCCGCGGGATGCTGCGCGATCAGCTCCGGCGGAAGGTCGTAGTCGAGCTCGCCGACATCCATCCGGTGCGCACGGTAACGTCGCTCCCGTGGACGACGCTGTCGACCGGGCACGCGAGCGCATCGAGGCCGCTGCGGCAGGCCGCGCGGAGCCGGCCGCGGTCGACGCGGCGCTCGAGCGGGCGCGCGAGCAGGTCGAGGCGCTCGCCGCGACGGCGGCCGACCTCGAGTCGAGCCTCCCCGTCCGCGTCGGCGACGCCGTCCAGGACGGCCTGCGCGAGCAGGTCCTCCCGGTCGCGCGGAACCTCGCCGAGATCCGCGGGCTGATGAACCAGCTGATCCGCCGCCTCGAGCGCGTCGAGGGCGACCTCCTCTCGGAGCGGCACGCGCGCGTCGACGACCTCGCACTCCTCGTCGACCTCGTGACGGCCGGCTGGCGGAACGTCGAGCATCGGCTCGGACGGATCGAGGAGCGCCTCGGCGAGAAGCCGGGCGCGGTCGTGTACCGCATGGAGGAGCGCCGCCCCTCCGACTCGCAGACCGGCTAGAGCTGCGTCTTCCCCGGTAGCACGAGCTCGAACCGGCTGCCGCGGCCCGGGTCGCTCTCGACCTCGAGCCGGCCGCCGAGCGCCAACGCGAGCTCGCTCGCGATCGCGAGCCCGAGCCCCGTTCCGCCGCCGTCGCGCGACCAGAACGGCCGGAAGATCCGGTCCTGCTCGTCGTCGCGGATCCCCGGCCCCGTGTCCGCGACCGCGACCGACACCGAGCCGTTCGTCGCGGAGAGCTCGAGCTCGACGCGGCCGCCCTCGGGCGTCCAGCGGAACGCGTTCGAGAGGAGGTTCGAGATGATCTGGAGCACGCGGTCGCCGTCGGTGACGATCACCGGGTGCGCGCGGAACTCGCGCCGGTAGTCGATCGACCGCTCGCGCGCGACCTCGCCGAACGCCGTGAACGCGCGCTCGCACAGCTGCTCCATGTCGACCTCCTCCTGGAGGACCGTGAAGCGGTGCGCGTCGAGCTTCGCGAGGTCGAGCACGTCGCCGACGAGCCGCTCGAGCCGCAGCGCCTCCTCCCCGATCACGTCGAGCGACGCGTCGCGCGCCGCCGGGTCGTCGAAGACGCCCTCGCGCAGCGCCGACACGTGGCCGCGGATCGCGGTGAGCGGCGTCCGAAGCTCGTGCGACACGGACATGAGGAAGTTGCGCGACTGCTGCTCGGACTCGGCCAGCTTCGAGGTCATCTGGCCGAAGCGGTCGGTCAGCTGCGCGATCTCGTCGCTGCCGCGCGGCTCCGGCAGCTCGACGTCGTAGTGCCCGGTCGCGACCTCGTCCGCCGCCGACGACAGCTGGACGAGCGGGTCGGTGAGCCGCCGCGTGACGTAGACGCCGGCGAGCCCCGCGACGATGACGCCGCCGCCGAACGCGAGGGCGAGCCGCTCGGCGAGCGTCACCCAGCGGCTGCGCAGCTGCGACACCGGCTTCGCGACGACCATCGCGCCGAACAGCTGGTTGATGATCTTCAGCGGCTGGACGACGGCGATGTACTTCTTGCCGTCGATCGTGAGGTTCAGCGTCGCGGGCTTGCCGCCCTTGAGGTTCTCCTCCGGGATCGCGGTGCGCGGCAGCGTCGGCATCGGCCCGGTGAAGAGCTGCACGCCGCGCGCGACCGGCACGTAGAAGATGCTGTCGCCGCCGATCGCCGCCTGGAGCTTGTCGACCGGGACCTCCTGTGCGCCGGCCTGCCGCGCGTAGAGCTGGACGATCCCGACCGACTCCGAGCGGAGCTCCGCGATCGCGCGCGTCCGCGTGTAGCTCTGGAAGAACCGGATCGCGATCAGCGTCGAGACGAGGCCGGAGAGGACGACGCCGAGCAGGAACAGCGCAGGAAGCTTGAACCGGAGGGACCTGAGCATCGGCCCGATTGTCGCCCGTTACGCGGCTGGAGACTCGCGCGCCGGGCTCACCTTGTAGCCCACGCCCCAGACCGTGACGATCGGGGAGGCGTCGCCGAGCTTCCGCCGCAGCTGCCGGACGTGGACGTCGACCGTCCGCGTGTCGCCGGCGAACGTGTAGCCCCAGACCCGCTCGAGCAGCTGGTCGCGCGTCAGCACGAGCCCGCGGTGGTCGAGGAGCTCCCAGAGGAGGTCGAACTCCTTCGGCGCGAGCTGGATCTCCTCGTCGCCGACGCGCGCCTCGCGGCGGCCGGCGTCGACCGTGAGGTCGCCGTGGCGGATCACGGCGCTCTCGCGCTCGCCGCGGGCCGGCGTCGCGCGGCGCAGGATCGCGCGCACGCGCGCGACGAGCTCGCGCGGGTTGAACGGCTTCGTCATGTAGTCGTCGGCGCCGACCTCGAGGCCGATGATCTTGTCGACGTCCTCGTCGCGCGCCGTGAGCATCAGCACCGGCAGGTCGCCCGACTGGCGGATGCGCTTGCAGACCTCGACCCCGTCCATGTCCGGCAGCATCAGGTCGAGCACGACGAGCGCAGGCTTCTCCGACTCGACGAGCTTCAGCGCCTCGACGCCGCTCGCCGTCGCGCGCACGGTGTAGCCGGCGTTCTTCAGATACGCGGAGACGAACGACGCGATCGACGCCTCGTCCTCGACGACGAGCACGGTCTGCTGCTTGGTGCTCACCCCGGGAGGTCTAACCGTTCGCGGCCGGCGCCGCCAGGGGCACCTGAACGAGCGGCGTCGCGGGGAGCGAGCGGAACGGGTCGTCGTTGAAGGAGTAGACGCCGTCGCCGGTCGCCTGATCCGGGATCCCGGCGAGCGAGACGACGCGGCCCTGGCCGATCGCGGAGAGGTAGACGCCCGACCCGTAGATCGTGATCTTGTAGGTGCCGCCGACGGCGCGGAACTTCATGCCCACGCCGACCCACCTCGTCGCCGTGCCGCTGTCCTTGTGCGTGTCCCAGCCGGTGACCTCGGGGCCGTACGAGTCCTGCGGCGTCGCGTCGTCGATGACGATCGTCCCCTGCCCGGTCACGCGGCCGATCGCGGCGCCCTTGATCACGAGCGTGATCACGGGGACGCCTTTCGGCGCGCTCCCGTTCTTCACGACGAGCGACCCGTCGCCGGGCGACGCAGAGGCCGCGAGTCCCGCCGCGGGGACGGCGAGGACGAGTGAGGACGCACAGATGAGCGCGAGCCGGCGCATGGACTCAAAGTATGTCGGCGCCCGGTGTTCGGGGGTTCAGCGGTCCGTAAAGGTTCTGTTATCGGACGAGCTGGACCGCGGCGAAGACGAGCCAGGCCGCGACGAGGACGACGCCTCCGCCCCGGCCCATGCCCGCCGGGCGGGCGAGAAAAAAAATCACG
>Ga0335070_10011355_pt1 | contig 10403 bp, 8 predicted proteins | sample Lox_Sample_13_FD_206722 | JGI IMG/M metagenome (GOLD analysis project Ga0335070, IMG submission 206722) | Soil microbial communities from Loxahatchee National Wildlife Refuge, Florida, United States - Lox_Sample_1.3 | ecosystem: Environmental > Terrestrial > Soil > Wetlands | place: USA: Florida...
AGAGGTTTACCTTTGAAAGGTTTTCTATTGAGCACAAATTACGGAGGGCGCTGGATCACAATGAGTTTATGCTGTTTTATCAGCCGCAAATAGATATACGCACCGGCAAAATGATCGGAGTGGAGGCGCTGATACGCTGGTTGCAGCCGGACCTGGTATTGATTAAGCCGAATGAGTTTATCCCCCTTGCCGAGGAAACCGGACTCATTATCCCCATCGGCGAATGGGTGCTCCGCACCGCCTGCGCGCAAAATAAAGCCTGGCAAAAGGCCGGCCTTAATTCAATACGTATGACAGTAAATGTGTCCGGCGTCCAGTTTAAGCAGCAAAACTTTGTGGAAATGGTATCCCAGGTATTGAACGATACCGGATTAGCTCAGGAGTGTCTGCAGCTGGAGCTTACCGAGAGCACGATAATGAAGGACTCTGAAAATACCATCAGGAAATTACATGCACTGCAGGCAATGGGCATCCAGGTTGCCATTGATGATTTCGGCACCGGATATTCCTCTCTGAACTACCTGAAGCGCTTTCCCCTCTCCACCCTGAAAATCGACTATTCCTTTGTGAGAGACCTTATCAGCAGCTCTGTCGACCAGTCCATCGTGAATGCGATTGTGAGTCTGGCACACAACTTTAACCTAAAGGTGATTGCAGAAGGCGTGGAGACAAAAAAACAGTTGACTTTCCTGCATGAGGCGCGCTGCGGAGGGGTGCAGGGTTACCTCATCTGTCCGCCCGTAAACGCCGTTTCCCTCAGACAGTTCATGATGAAGGAGAGCTATCGGGGCATTCTGAACAGCTGCGGAATACAATACGGATGACCAGGTGGTGGCTCAAGTTCCTTATGGCTGTGGAGTGCATTTACCTGGTGACTTTCCTGTGTTGTCATCATCGATGCCTATGGCGCCTGCCTCTGGACTTGGATCTGGTGTATTCCACCCTGTAGGATTTCAAGTCATCCTCATAGTCATATTCATCCACACAGATATTCCTTAAGAGGGTATCGATATCATGATGATTCAGCCGGAAAAAGATGACCTTAGACCGTAAACGGAACATGCTGTAATACTTATTGAGTCTCACAAGGTAGAGGGTCTTCTCTTCAGTATCATACGAAATATGCCCCTCGTGTCCGGTCCCCAGATAGATATACTGGGGATATTTGTTTTCGTGGTATACAAGACTCCTTTCCTCCCCCTTCAGCACCACGTTATCCTTATTCTCCAGTCTCAGTTCAGGATACAATTTCTCATTTGTCTCTATAATACTGTCCCAAAACTCTTTGACTTTTTTTACTATGATCTTTTTGATTGTCCCTTCTGTCTTTGATTCAATATACTGCTCGATTCTCTTTTCTCTTTCTTTTTCCTGCCAGGACATTACGGTTGTATCCTTTCGTGCTTCCTGCAATCGGATTTCGGTTTAAATGTACAATCTTCTCTCATCTTTTTTCAAGGGTTAAGCGAGGGGAATTGATTCTTGAGTGTTTCTGCATGAGGAAGAATGATGAAAAGTCCTGCTGCTTTCAAAAATGGGTGATATGTATTATCATAGCTGAACTAAAATCGTCCGGATGACGAATGCAACGTGCAGATTTGAATAGCTGAACATGGAAAGGCTTTTTTTTAGAAAAACCCTGGCCGAGTTGACTACCGAGGTTTTTGAGGAAAAAAACGGACTTAAGAGGTCCCTCGGTCCTGTGAGCCTTATGCTCCTGGGAATTGGAGTGATCATAGGCGCAGGCATATTTGTCCTGACCGGTCATGCAGCCGCGCAGATAGCAGGACCCGCCATCGTTCTTTCATTCATCATTGCAGCGGTAGCCTGTGGCTTCGCAGGGCTCTGCTATGCGGAGTTTGCCTCCATGATCCCTGTTGCCGGAAGTGCATACACGTATGCCTATGCGACACTGGGACAGTTCATTGCTTGGATTATCGGCTGGGACCTTATCCTGGAATACACCCTTGGGGCGAGCACCGTAGCCATAGGATGGTCCGGTTATGTGGTGAGTTTCCTTAAAGATGTAGGGATTGTTATCCCTGAGTTTCTTTCATCCCCCCCCGTAAATTATGACCATGAACTGCACCGATGGATATCCACGGGCGCTCTCTTTAATCTGCCGGCCGTGGTTGTGGTTGCCCTGGTCACCGTAATTATAACCATAGGGATAAGGGAATCGGCATTCCTGAATGCAGTAATAGTTTTTGTTAAAGTGGCCATCATCCTGGTATTCATCGCACTGGGAGTTTTTTTTATAAGGCCTGAACTGTGGCACCCTTTTGTTCCGCCCAATAAGGGCCAATTCGGAACCTTCGGGTTGAGCGGCGTGATGAGGGGGGCAGGAGTAATTTTTTTCGCCTATATAGGTTTTGACGCGGTATCGACCCTGGCCCAGGAGGCAAGAAATCCACAAAAGGATATGCCTGTTGGCATTCTTGGCAGTCTTATCGTCTGCACAGTATTGTATGTGACAGTTTCGTTGGTATTGACTGGTGTGGTACCTTACACTGAGTTGAATGGTCCGGCCCCCTTTGCGGTAGCCCTGGACGCTATGAATCTTCATATCTTCTCTCCCCTTCTCAAGGTGGGCGCCATTGCCGGACTCACCTCTGTGATTCTGGTACTGCTCCTTGGACAGACGAGGATATTTTTCTCCATGGGAAGGGACGGTCTTCTCCCCGCTCTTGTATCAAAGGTCCACCCGCGTTTCCGGACCCCCTATATCGTCACCCTCATCACCGGCTCTGTCACCGCGTGCATGGCGGCCCTGCTTCCCATAGGAATCGTGGGTGAGCTTGTGAGCATCGGCACTCTCCTCGCATTCGTAATCGTATGCACAGGGGTACTGGTTTTGAGATACACTCAGCCCGGGGCAAGGAGGGTCTTCAAAGCGCCGGGAGGTTCGGCGACTCCTGTTCTGGGGGTCCTTACCTGTCTCTATCTAATGCTGGGGCTTCCCAGGGATACCTGGATGCGTCTTCTGGTATGGCTTGTGATAGGCCTGGTGATATATTTCGGATACGGGATGAAGAGGGCGGGAAAAGACAAATCCCCGGCTGTGTAAAGATTCCCCCGGCCATTCATCTCTCACCTGCTGTGAGCGCGCTGAAGTTTTCCCCCGAGTGACAGCAACTTTAGCACCAACAAATGAATGGGAGAACGAAGAGAACCCCCACCATCTCGGCGGGGGTTCTCTTTACAATTCACGAGTGAGAATTTAGAGCTTGTAGTTGAGCTGCCATCTGAAGAATATGGCGTCGTCCTTTGAAGCGTAGAAATTTTCGGGTACAAAATATTCAAACTGCAGGTATCCATCCAACTTTTTAGAGAATTGGTAGCTCAAGAGTGCGGTGGGGAGATGTCCCCTTGAGTGGCCGCTGTTGGAAAACATGGCAGAGGGAAGACCTGCAGTGCTCTGGGGTGCCCAGAGATACTGGTAGGCAAGGGCAAGGCTGGTTGCAGGACTGAAATTTGCCTTGGCGCTTACCTTGAATATTTCCATATTTGTCCAGTAGCCTGGAATACTGCCGCCGTACTTAGATGTCTCCGGTATGAGGGTATAGATGATGAGCTCATTCCAGTAAGGGTTCCTCGAGAAGAGAGGGTCCCATGTCTCGACCTTGTCTTTTGTGCCTGCTTTGTCACCCGAGAGATAGACATATCTCAGCTCGAACTCAGGCTTCCACATAACGGCATCATACTTGCGGCCCACGAAGACATATCCGCCCGCTCCGGTCCTGTCCAGGTTGTCATCATATTCGCCAAACTGGTAGGCAAATTCACCCCCCATATTCCATTTGTCAATAGAATAGAGAGCCCTTGCACCGAAGGTGTGCAGATTTAGCCTGGTGGGATCAATGCCGCCTGCTGCTAATCCTTTCTCGGTTTTGTAAATATAGTAAGGTTCGACAGTGAGATTGTCGATTTTACCCCTTCCGTAAAACAGAGCGGCCTGCTCGTTGGAAGCCGGCAGCACCTTCTTGTTGTTGACAAATTGATATGCATTGCCGGGGAAGCCGGTGACTGATGGGTGTATCGAAGGCAAATAAATATCGGTCTTTGGATCAGTGATATAGGTCACATCAAAATTAAAGTTCTGGCTCACCTTCACATTTGCCTTTGCGGCGTTAAAATAGAATGTCCTCGAACCGTCCTGCGGCGTTCCATCCATGAGCAGGAAGCCTTCGCCGTATGTTCCTATAAAGTCCTGGCGTCCGATCCTGAGATCAACAGCGCCGAAGAGGTTCTTTGCGTCAAAATAGAGATTGTCGATGATGATTTCGTCCGGATCAAACTTATCATTGTCGGGATTGTACTTGAAGGAGTCATAGGGGCCAAGTCCGTACCACTTCATCTCATTGGTAAGTCTCGCGTATGCGCCAAAATCATTGCTGAAATCCGCTTTTCCCCAGAGCCGCGTCCTGAGGCGAAGAAAGTTCCGGTCCGCGCCGCTTGATGTAAGCGCGAGCGTATCGAGGGTTACTACGTCATCCCAGATTTCCTGTCTCAATCTGAAGTCCGCTCCATAATCAAACTTGACTTCTGCATAGACAGATGAGGCACACATAATGCTTGCTGCCAATAGCAGAATTACTCTGACCAGATGTTTTTTCATCCTTGTTCCCTCCCTTTTTGAATTTTCTCTAAAGGCTTCTGCAATGTATAATTCAGGAATCCCTTTTTCACTCAACGGAGACCTTCAACAAAAGAACGTTGTTTTATTCTTTGCGAGAAGAACAGTTTTTGCCAAGGAATTCCGTGATTAGACGAAATAATAAGCCGTTTGGAACCATCAGTTCAAATATATTATCCTAATAAATTGATAAGAAATATTAATAAATAATATAGATGAGCAGAGTTACTTGCATGTCCCGATTATTTGGTGACTGTTATGGTGTAATAAGCAGGGGTGCTGTCCACCAATCCGTTGTTCACGACGAGCTTCACCTTAAAGATTCCGACCGCATCAGCTTCAAATTTAACCTGAGAGTTGGTGTCGTCTGCAAGCACTGCAGTGCTGCCTTCCGGAATTGATACCAATGTCCACCGGAAATTGAGTCCAAGCCCATTGGGATCAGAGCTCATAGTGCCGTCAAGGTAGACAGTCTGCCTCACAGAGACATTCGAGTCCCCATTTATGACGGCAGTAGGTTTTGAATCCTGTGCGGTGACTAAGGAGACCATAATCACGGGAGTCAAAAGAATGCCACACGTTACGGTTATCACCATCAGAACCGAGCACACTATCCTAGTTTCTTTTTGCGCAACTCGTACGGCATATGCGGTCTTCATGGTATTCCCTCCTTAAATTGCTTCATGTTTTTATTCTGGATTACATCATATACCAAATCACGCCACTTTTGAAGTTTGATGAGATTATCATTTATAGAAGATTGGCCCTTTATGCAGCGTTCTGGATGGGTGGCAGGTTTGATCGGAATACGCGGGGACTCTTTGAGTCACAAGCTACTTATGAATTTTACTACAACAGGCAGATTACCTTATAATAAGTCCCTAATAAAGCCATGAGAAAGGTTGTGGAATGAGCGGAATCGTTGATTTTCATACCCATGCATTTCCTGATGCATTGGCGGAGAGGGCAATTAAGACCCTGGAAGAAGAGGGGGGGATCAAGGCCCATCTGGACGGCAGGGTGTCTTCGCTCCTCTCTTCCATGGACACGCATGGTATCGAAAAAAGTGTTGTCTGCTCCATTGCAACAAAGTCGTCCCAGTTTGATCCTATACTCAAATGGTGCAAAGAGATACGGTCTGAGAGGATCATACCTTTCCCTTCCTTTCATCCAGCGGACCCGGATTTTCGCCAGAGGATTATTGAGATAAAAGGGGAGGGTTTCAAGGGGATTAAGTTTCATCCCTATTATCAGGACTTTGCCATTGATGAGGAAAGACTTTTCGCGGTTTATGAGGAGATTTGCAGGACAAATCTTATGTTGGTAGTCCATACAGGTTTTGATATCGCATTTCCAAGAGTACAGAAGGCAGACCCTCATAAGATAGTGGAGGTCAAGCAAAGATTTCCTGAGCTCAAACTGGTTACCACGCACCTTGGCTCCTGGGAACAATGGAAAGAGGTGGAGGAGCAGCTAATGGGGAAACCGATCTTTATGGAGATATCGTGCTCCCTTGAATCTCTGGATAAAAATCGTGCACGGGAAATTATTCTGAACCATCCCCATAATTATATCCTTTTCGGCACAGACTCTCCGTGGACAGGGCAAGGGGAGACCCTGTCGCTTTTTCAGGAACTTAACCTTGGTGCGGAAATGGAAAATCGTATCCTGAGGGAAAATGCGGCTAACCTTCTGAATTCGGTCTGATTCTATAGAAACCTCTGCAGTCTTAAGTCAAGCCAAGGCCCGGATGTTATTGAAAATAACACCATGGTATGATAACCTACACTTTTGAAATTTTTTGAGAAATGAAATCCAAAGACGATAAGAAAGAGAAACGATTGCTCTCAGGAAATGAGGCCATTGCCCGGGGAGCGTATGAGGCAGGAGTGAAGGTCGCCTCTGCGTATCCCGGGACCCCCTCAACAGAGATACTGGAAAACCTCTCCACGTATAAAGGGATATACACAGAATGGGCCCCCAATGAGAAGGTGGCTGTGGAAGTTGCGCTGGGGGCCTCTTTTGCGGGAGTGAGAGCCTTGGCCTCGATGAAACACGTTGGCCTTAATGTTGCAGCTGACCCTCTCTTTACCGCTGCGTATACGGGAGTGAGGGGTGGCCTCGTTATCATTACCGCTGATGATCCCGAGATGCATAGTTCCCAGAACGAGCAGGACAACAGGAATTATGCATTTGCCGCAAAAGTCCCCATGCTGGAAGCGGCTGACGCTTCTGAAGCAAAGGAACTGATCAAAACGGCCTACAGGATAAGCGAGGAGTTCGATACCCCGGTGCTTTTCAGGACCACCACGAGGGTCTCCCATGTAAAGGGCATTGTCTCCATTGGTGATATGGAGACGTCTGCCGTAAATCCTGGGATCGAAAAGATGCCGGAAAAATTCGTCATGCTTCCTGCTCACGCCCGGAAAAGAAGGATCGAGCTGGAAAAACGTATGGTCAGGCTCAGGGAATTTGCAGAAACTTTCCCGGGAAACAGAATTGAATGGGGAAATAAAGAGAGGGGTTTCATCACCTCAGGCGTCTCCTACCTGTATGTGAAAGAGGCTTTCCCTGAGGCCTCTCTCCTCAAACTCGGTATGGGTTACCCCTTTCCTGAAAAGCTGATAAGGGGTTTTGCAAAAGAGGTTAAGGAACTGTTTATCGTGGAGGAACTTGATCCCTTTATCGAATTCCATGTGAAGGCTATGGGCATTCCCTGCAGGGGAAAAGAAGTGATACCCTCAATGGGAGAACTGAACCCACGCATCGTGCGGGCAGCGGTCATGGGTGGAAAGACAAAAGCTATTTTTGAGCCTGTGCTGATTCCCATGAGGCCGCCGAACCTTTGCCCTGGCTGTCCCCACAGGGGAATATTTTATGCTCTTTCAAAACTCGGTCTCTTTGTGGCAGGCGACATAGGCTGTTATACCCTCGCAGCGCTCAGACCACTCTCAGGCATGGACTCATGCGTATGCATGGGGGCCGGCATCGGAACCGCCTTCGGCATGGAAAAGGCACTGGGTAAAGAGGCGCTGGGAAAGATTGTGGCGGTGATCGGGGATTCCACCTTTTTCCATTCAGGCATTACAGGACTGATTGACATTGTCTATAACAGGGGATTTACCACAGTAATCATTCTTGATAACAGGACCACCGGCATGACCGGCCACCAGCCCCATCCCTCCTCTGGTATGACCGTCAGGGGAGATTTTACCACAGCCATTGATATTGGGGCGCTTTGCAGAGCAATCGGAGTTCAGCATGTGATGAGCGTGAACCCCAATGATATCGAGGCGGCACAAAAGATTGTGAAGCAGGAAATCGAGCGCCCCGAGCCATCTGTTATTATCGCGAAGTCTCCTTGTGTCCTCCTGCCGGAAATGAAGAAGCGGAAGGACAAAAAGCTCTATATCGTGATACCTGAGAAATGCACTGGCTGCAGGACCTGTCTCAAGCTTGGCTGTCCTGCAATAGAGTGGGTACCCCTTACCCCTGATGAGGCGAAAAAACTTGGGTACAAGGAGAGCCAGAAGGGATACTCAAGGATAAACGCAGTTTTGTGCGACGGCTGCAGCCAATGTGCCCCTCTGTGCAAGTTCAAGGCCATTGTGGTGGCAGGAAAAGATGAGGGATAAGACAACGAATATCCTCCTCTGCGGTGTGGGCGGTCAGGGAATACTCCTGGCCAGCGAGATCATTTCATCAGCGCTTATGAGTGCGGGATATGATGTGAAGCAGAGCGAGGTGCACGGCATGGCCCAGAGGGGAGGCTCTGTTGTGGCGCACCTCCGTTATGGAGCCAAGGTCTACTCACCGCTCATTGAATTGGGCGGAGCCGACTTTGCGGTTTCATTTGAGCTTATTGAGGCCCTCCGCTATTTGCCATACTACAACAGGGAGAGCAAGGTTATTATAAATACCCAGAAGATACTGCCTGCTCCGGTCTCTGCAGGTGTGGAAACCTACCCCAGCGATATCCTTGATCAGCTTGTGAGCAGACGGCTAGCCGTATTTCCGATGGATGCCTTTGAGTTGGCGCGGTCTGCAGGAGAGGCAAGGGCGGTAAACATGGTGCTAGTGGGAGCACTCTCTGTCTTCCTTCCTGTGAAAGAGGAGATACTTCTTGAGGTAATCGAAGGAAGGATTCCTGAGAAAGTCAGGAAGGTGAACACAGAAGCCTTTGTCAGGGGAAGAGAAAAAGTGGGTGTGCTTCAGGGAAAGAAATGAAGATAGTTACGACTCTTTTGAGGAGGTGAGGCTGGAGTCATGATATGGAATGAAAAAATGGAATGCATGAGCCGTAAGGAGATGAAGGCTATTCAGTCAGAGAGGCTGAAGAAGATTGTCTCCTATGTCTATAAAAATTGTCCCCTCTATAGGACCAAGTTCGACGTAATAGGGGTGAAACCCTCAGACATCAAGGGTATTGGAGATATACACAAGCTGCCCTTTACTGTAAAGGATGATATGAGAGACAGTTATCCCTTTGGTCTTTTTTCCGCGCCCATGGGCAAGATCAAGGAAATTCATGTCTCCAGCGGCACCACGGGAAATCCCACAGTTGTGGGATACACCAAGGAGGATATTAAACTCTGGTCAGAGGTAATGGCAAGGGCCATCTCCTGCGCAGGCGCCGAACCCGGTGACAAGATTCAGATCGGCTATGGATACGGCCTCTTTACCGGTGGATTGGGATTTCATTACGGTGCTCTGGAAATGGGACTGACGATCATTCCCGCATCTTCAGGCCAGACAAAACGTCAGCTGAAGCTCATGAATGATTTCAAACCAAGGATCCTGGCCTGTACACCAAGTTATGCACTCTATATGGCCGACGAAGCCAGAGAGATGGGGCTTGACCCACGGGACAGCAGCTGGGAGATTGGTATTTTTGGCGCCGAACCCTGGAGCGAATCTATGAGGAAGGAGATTGAGGCGACCTGGAATATGCTCGCCACTGATGTGTACGGCCTTTCCGAGATCATCGGGCCTGGAGTGGCCCAGGAGTGCACGCATAAAATAGGCCTCCATATATGGTGGGATGTCTTTTATCCGGAAGTCGTCCATCCTGAAACAGGGAAGGTGAGGGATGAAGGGGAGGTGGGGGAACTGGTGATCACGACGCTCACGAAGAAAGGGATTCCCCTCATACGCTACCGTACAAGGGATAATGTGAGCATCACCTATGAGAAATGTAGCTGCGGCAGAACTACTCCGAGGATAAGTAAAATTAAAGGAAGGACCGATGACATGATTGTGGTGAGGGGCATTAATGTCTTCCCGTCCCAGATAGAGCATGTGCTCCTGAGCATAGAGGGGACGCAGCCCCACTATCAGCTCATTGTGGACAGAAAAGTAGGGGAATTGGACGAACTTGAGATTCTTGTGGAGGTGGAGGAGAAGATCTTCTCGGACGAGATCAAGAAGATGCAGATGCTTGGGGATAAAATTAAGCGGGAGATAAGTTCGATCCTCGGCATTTCTGCTAAGGTGAAGCTGGTGGAGCCCAAGACCATTGAGAGAAGCGAGGGAAAGGCAAAGCGGGTTGTGGATAAGAGGAATTTATAATAAGCGGTCAGCAAACGGCTGTGAGCGTTCAACTCGGCAGGATTCTTTTCATTATTATTCTCGGCTGAGGGCTGATTGCTAAAAGCTGATAACTCGAATAGGAGGCATATATGAAGGTTGAACAGATATCCATATTCCTCGAGAACAAGTCCGGAAGACTTGCCGAGGTGACGGAGTTGTTGGCAAAATCTGAAATAAA
>Ga0335070_10011357_pt1 | contig 10400 bp, 5 predicted proteins | sample Lox_Sample_13_FD_206722 | JGI IMG/M metagenome (GOLD analysis project Ga0335070, IMG submission 206722) | Soil microbial communities from Loxahatchee National Wildlife Refuge, Florida, United States - Lox_Sample_1.3 | ecosystem: Environmental > Terrestrial > Soil > Wetlands | place: USA: Florida...
CCTGCGCGCCGCGGAAGCGCGCGTAGCGCACCAGCTCCTCATCAATCGTCGAGCGCTCCGGCGCCGGCCGTCCCGCGAGGGCCGCTCGCACCTCGGCATCCGCGCGCGTCACATCGAGCGTCGCGGGCGCGGGACTCGGCCGGTTGTCCCCGCCCAGGTCGAGGATCAGCTCGGACCAGAACAGGCGGCTCACGGCCGAGTAGGGGCTCGGTTCGGGCGGCTCCGCGTTGAAGGTGGGCCCCAGCGGGAGGACCGTCACGAGGTCTCCGCCCCGTCCGCCGATCCAGCGGCACAGCGTCTCGAGGTCTCTCAGGTCGCCAAGCGAGCGGCTGCGGGAGGAACGCAGGGCCGCCAGCTCGGTGCCGACCCCCCAGCTGCGGTGCGTGCCCGGTCGTCGGAAGGCCTGCACGGGCGCCGCGATGATCGTGGCGGTCTCGGTGCGGCCGGCGAACTCGAGCGAGAGGCGGTGGTAGCCGAGGGGCAGGGCCCGGCCGGCGCGCAGCTCGGCCCCGGATCGTTCGAGCGGCAGGACCTCGCCGCTCTCGAGCTGCACCGCGCCGCGCGTCGGGCCGTCCGCGAGGACGGCGATCGGGTTCAGCGCTCCGTCCCAGGCCACCAGGACGCCCGGCGGCGAGCCGGCTTTCGTGCTTCTCCGGCGCGCGCGCAGTGCTTCGGCGGCATCTCGGGCGTGCGCGATGGGAGCACCGAGCGCGGCGCACACGCGGACCAGCGTTTCCGGGGCGACGACGACGTGCCTGCCGAGGCCATCGGTGTAGCGGGTGTACACGCCCATCGCCCTGGCCAGTGACTGCAGCGGTCTCAGCTCGTCCGAGTGCGGCCTCGTCATACGCGGGCCGAAGTAAGTGCGGCCGGGGATGTCCTGTCAAATGCCGTTCTGGCTTGGCTTTGGCGAGGGAGGTCAGGTGATGTGTCGAACGCCGAAGAGGCCTGCCGAGACTGCGCGGAAAGACATCTTATGTCTTGCTGGTGGGTTTGTTGACAGAACCTTTCCGTTTCGTTACCTCAGGACAGGACTTCACGGGCCCGCGTCTGAGCCGCGCCCCTGATGCATCGTGTGGCGCGGCGGCCCCGCCTCTTGAGCGACCGCGTGGTGCATATGCAGGATATCCGAAGCCATTCCACACCTATGCACCTGTGCAACTGGTGTTTTCGGCGCGCTGGCAACCGCAGTCAGGCAGCCAGTCGTGTGTTCTTGTCGCTCCGGCCCGCGTTCGGCCGGGGCGTTTTTTGTTCCCTTTCAGCGTGAGAGGACGCGTATGAGACGAACACGGTTCATCTTCGGTGCGTTCCTGGCGGTGCTCGGCGTGATGCCGCTCCGCGCGCAGGAGCCCGCCGGCACGATCCGCGGGAGCGTCACGGACAGCGCGACGCAGCAGGCGCTGGTCGGCGTGACGGTCACCTTCGGCACGCGCAGCGGCCTGACCGGCGCTGACGGCCGGTTCATGATCGACAACGCCCCTGTAGGCCAGGGCACGCTGCGGGCCCGGATGCTCGGGTACACACCGGCCTCGCGACTCATCACGGTCGCGGCGGGCCAGACCGTTACGGCGGACCTGACCATGACCGCACAGGCCGTGAACCTGTCGGAGATCGTGGTCACCGGTTACGGCGAGCAGCGGGCCGGCGACATCACCGGCGCCGTGACGGCGCTGGCGCCGGAGGAGTTCAACACCGGGCGGATCGTCAGCCCGGCGCAGCTGATCCAGACCAAGGTCGCCGGCGTGCAGGTGGTGGACAACAACGAGCCGGGCGGCGGCCTGGCGATCCGCATCCGCGGCGCGACGTCGGTCAACGCCAGCAGCGATCCGCTGTACGTGATCGACGGCATGCCGGTGGGCGCCGGCTCCGGGGGCGGACTGTCCGCGGGCCGCGATCCGCTGAACTTCCTGAACCCCGAGGACATCGAGAACATCACCGTTCTCCGTGACGCCTCGGCCGCCGCCATCTACGGGGCGAACGCCGCCAACGGCGTCATCATCATCACCACCAAGCGGCCCGCGCGGGCCGGGCGGCAGGGCACGCAGATCGAGTACACGACCAGCTTCTCGGCCTCGACCGTGACCCGGCTGCCCTCGATGCTGAGCGCGTCGCAGTTCCGCACGGCGGTGACGACCTACGCGCCGCAGAACGTGAACCAGCTCGGCACGGCGAACACCAACTGGTTCGACCTGGTGGACCGCACCGGGTTCGGCCAGGAGCACAACCTGTCGGTGACGGGCGCGAACGAGAGCATGTCCTACCGCCTGTCGCTGGGCTACCTGAACGAGGACGGCGTCATCCAGGGCACGAACCTGGAGCGCGTGACCATGGGCCTCAACTACGCGCAGCGGATGTTCGGCGACCGTCTGGACGTGCGCGCCAACATCAAGGGCTCGCGCGCTGCTGACCAGTTCACTCCCGGTGGCGTGCTCTCCAACGCCGCCCAGATGGGCCCGACGCAGCCGGTCCGCGACGCGGCCTCCACGACGGGCTTCTACAACTGGCCGGGCAACACCCTGCAGTCGCCGGACAACCCCGTCGAGATCCTGAACAACGCGACGGACAACGGCACGACGTACCGCAGCATGGGCAACATGCAGCTGCAGTGGCACATGCCGTGGCTCGAGGGCCTGAACGCGAACGTCAACGTCGGCTACGACATCGCCAAGGCGAGCCGCGAGACCTTCAACCCGAGCACGCTCCACGCCCAGTTGAAGGCCGGTACCGGCGGCACCGACTACCGCAACGACAACACCCAGCTGAACACGGTGCTCGAGACGTACCTGAACTACGCGGCCCCGCTGCGGGTGATGCCGGGCAACATCGACGTGACGGCCGGCTACTCCTATGCGCAGTCGCACGGCGAGTATCCCTCCGTGCTGCTCCAGGGCCTCAGCACCAACCTGCTGTCGACCAACGGCATTCCGACGGCGCGGACGGTGCAGAACTTCCTGAACATCCAGGACAGCAAGCTGATCTCCTTCTTCGGCCGGGTGAACTACAACCTCGCCGACCGCTACCTGGTGGCCTTCAGCCTCCGTCGCGACGGCTCGTCGCGGTTCGGCTCCAGCCATGCGTGGGGCGTCTTCCCCTCGGTATCGGGCGCCTGGCGCATGTCGGGCGAGCCCTTCATGCAGGGCTTCGCCAGCACGCTGTCGGACCTCAAGCTCCGCGCCTCGTACGGCGTCACCGGCAACCAGGCCTTCGACAACTACCAGCAGTACGCGACGTACCAGTACGGCGACAACGCGGCGCAGGTGCAGCTGGGCAGCCAGTTCATCACCACGATCCGCCCTGCCGCCGTGGACCCGGGCATCAAGTGGGAAGAGACCCGGTCGTACGACGTGGGCATCGACTACGGGTTCCTGAACCAGCGCTTCTACGGCGCCATCGACTGGTACAGCAAGCGGACCAGCGACCTGATCTTCACGGTGCCGGTGGCCGGCTTCACCAACTTCAGGAACACGCTGACCACGAACATCGGCAAGTCGAAGAACACCGGCATCGAGCTCAGCCTCAACGCCCGCATGCTGGAAGGCCAGGGGAACCACCTGGCCTGGACGGCCAACTTCACGGCCTCGCACAATACGAACGAGCTGGTGAGCATCAACCCGTACGGCGGTGCCGTGCAGCAGATCATGACCGGCTTCGTCTCGGGCGGCGTGGGCACCACGATCCAGGTGCGCGAGCCGGGCGAGGCGATCGATGCGTTCTTCGTGTGCCGGCAGTACTACCAGAACGGCAAGCCGGTCCAGGGCCAGTACTTGAGCCTGGTCGGCGACACGGTCAAGACCGGGTGCGCCAACAACGAGCGCCGGGCGTTCCACGATCCGGCACCGCACTGGATGCTGGGTCACACGTCGTACCTGACCTACGGCAACCTCGATTTCAGCTTCACGCTGCGGGCGTACCTGGGCAACTGGGTCTACAACAACGTGGCGTCGAACCTCGGGACCTACTCGGAAGTCACGCGGGCGTCCCCGTACAACCTGCACTCGTCGGTCCTGACGACCAACTTCACGCAGCCGCAGTACCTGTCGGACTACTACGTCGAGGACGCGTCGTTCCTGCGCATGGACAACATCACGCTCGGCTACACGTTCCGGTATCACGGGAACCCGCTGCGCGTGTTCGCGACCGTGCAGAACGCGTTCACCCTCACCGGCTACAGCGGCGTCGATCCGACGGCCGGGATTAACGGGATCGACAACAACATCTACCCGCGCTCGCGCAAGTTCACCGGCGGCCTCAACGTCCGGTTCTAGCGTGACCACTACGAGAAGGGACGGGACTATGACCCGCAGAATGAGCAAGGCGCTGATCGGCGCCGCCGCCCTCCTGGTTGTGGCCGCGGTCGCTTGTACGGACACGACGGTCCAACCGAAGAGCACGATCACCGACGCCAACGTCTTCACGGATGTGAACTCGTACCAGGCGTTCCTCGCGAAGATCTATGGCGGACTCGCCCTCAGCGGCCAGCAGGGTGGCGCCGGGCAGCCCGACCTCGATCCGAACTTCGACGAGGGGTTCTCGCAGTACCTGCGCCTGTATTGGGAGATGGAGGAGCTGCCGACGGACGAGGCGCTCATCGCCTGGAACGACGTCGGCCTCCCCGAGATGAACACGATGACGTGGAACCCGCAGTCGAACATGCTGGTGATGATGTACTACCGCATCGGGCTCCAGGTCGCGTGGGCGAACGAGTTCCTGCGTCAGACGACGGATGCGACGCTGGACTCGCGGGGCGTCAGCGCCTCGATGAAGGCGACGATCCACACCTATCGGGCCGAGGCGAGGTTCCTGCGTGCGTACGCGTACTGGCACGGCATGGACCTGTTCGGCAGCATCCCCCTCGTGACCGAAGCCGATCCCGTGGGCGGTGCGCCCCCGCAGCAGGCCACGCGACAGGAGATCTACGACTTCGTCGTGAGCGAGCTGAATGCCATTCAGGCTGACCTCCCCGCGTCCACCCCGGCCAACTACGGCCGCGCGACGCAGCAGGCGGCGAACATGCTGCTGGCCGAGGTCTACCTGAACGCCGGCGTCTACACCGGCGCGCCGCAGTGGGCGTCCGCGCTCAACGCGGCGCAGGCGGTCATCACCTCGAACGCCTACTCGCTGAATCCGGTGTACCGCAACAACTTCATGGCGAACAACAACACGTCGCCGGAGATCATCTTCGCCATCGCGTTCGACGGCACGCATACGCAGACCTGGGGCGGAACAACGTTCCTGGAGCACGCCGCCTGCGGCGGGTCGATGAGCAACGGCACCTACGGCATCGACGGCTGCTGGTGGGGAATCCGGTTGAAGCCCGAAGCGTATCTGCGCTACGGCGCAGGCGACGGCCGCACCTCGTACATGGTCGGCCCGTCTGGCGGGCAGCAGATCGCGGTGACGAGCATCGCCGACTTCACCAACGGCGTCGCCGCGCCGAAGTTCTCGAACCGGACCTCCGGCGGCGTGGCCGGGGCGAACCCGACGTTCCCGGACACCGACTTCCCGGTGTGGCGCCTCTCCGAGGCGTACCTGATCTACGTCGAGGCGTTCCTGCGCGGCGGCGGTGGTACGGCCGCACAGGCGTTGACCTACTTCAACGCGATCAGGGAGCGCGCCTACGGCAACACCAGTGCCGACCTGGTAATCGGCCAGATGGTGCCAGGCGCAGCCATGCTGGACACGCTGCTGAACGAGCGCGGCCGCGAGCTGCTGTGGGAGGCCCACCGCCGGACCGACCTGATCCGGTACGGCCTGTTCACCGGTGGCACGTACCTGTGGGCATGGAAGGGCGGCGTGCTGGCCGGCACGGCGACGGATCCGAAGTTCAACCTGCTTCCGATCCCGGCGTCCGAGCTGGTAGCCAACCCCAACCTGCAGCAGAACCCGGGTTACTGATCCGGGAGTACCAGCAGTAGACTTGTCCGCAGCTCCGTCGCCGTCACGGCGGCGGAGCTGCGGTCCTTTTCGGGGTCAGGGAATGCGATCGACGTCACTGGGCAGGGCATTCACCGCCGTTCTGCTGGCCGCGCTCGCCGCGGCCCGGTGCTCCAGCTCCTCCGAGCCCGTCACCGGCTCACCCACGCCGGAGCGGCCCTCGCTCGGTCAGACCTACCGCCCCAGCGGGCACATGGCCGCGGGCGACGTGTTCGTCCACCTGTTCGAGTGGAAATGGACGGACATCGCGAACGAGTGCGAGCAGGTGCTCGGGCCGGCGGGGGTGAAGGCGGTGCAGGTCTCGCCGCCGCAGGAGCACAGCATCACGCCCACCCACGACTGGAGCGAGCGCTACCAGCCGGTGAGCTACACGCTCAGGCGCAGCCGCTCGGGCGACAGCACCGAGTTCGCGGACATGGTGAACCGGTGCGCGGGCGTTGGCGTCGGGATCTACGTGGATGCGGTCATCAACCACATGACGAACTTCCCGAGCCCCGGCGTCGGCAGCGCCGGCACCGCCTACACGAAGTACGAGTACCCGGGCCTCTATACCTCGGCGGACTTCCACCCGCCGTGCACGGTCAGCGACTACTCGAGCGCGGCGAACGTCCAGGACTGCGAGCTGTTCTCGCTCCCCGACCTCAACACGGCCAGGACGTCGGTCCGGCAGAAGATCGCCGGCTACCTCGTCATGCTGGCCCGGCTCGGCGTGGCGGGCTTCCGCATCGACGCGGCGAAGCACATCCAGCAGGTGGATCTCGACTCGATCCTCCACATCGTGGATTCCACGATGACCGCCGAGGGCCGGCCGATCCCGTACTGGTACCTCGAGGTCGTGGGCGGCTCGGGCGAGGCGCTCTCCCCGCGCGACTACTTCGGCGAGGCCTACTCGTCCGGCGGCGCCGCCGACATCACGGAGTTCACCTTCACCGGCGTCGGCGACAAGTTCCTCAACAACGGCGCTCAGCACATCTCCCAGCTCAACCCGAACGGACCGCCGGGCGGCCAGTTCTCCGAGATCGCGTGGGGGCTCCTGCCGTCGGACAAGGCGGTGGTCTTCCTCCAGAACCACGAAGCACAACACGGGCACCATCAGCTACCGCGACGGCGACCTGTTCCGCCTGGCCAACGTGTGGATGCTGGCGCAGCCCTACGGCTACCCCACCATCCTCTCGAGCTTCGCGTTCAACCGGCCGCTCGAGAACTCCATGGGGCCGCCGTCCGACGCGAGCGGCTGGACGCTTCCGGTGACGTGCGCCTCCAGCCTCGAGACCGCCGTCGACGGCCAGTGGGTCTGCGAACACCGCGACCCCTACCTGCTGCACATGATCGCCTTCCGGAAGCTCGTCGCGGGCACCGACGTGAACCACTGGTGGGACGACGGGTCGAACGCGATCGCGTTCTCGCGCGGCGGGCTGGGCTTCGTCGCCATCAACCGCGAGGCCACGACCCTGGCGACCATGATCGCCACCGGCATGCCGCCCGGGACCTACTGCGACCTCCTGACGGGCGGCCTCGTCGGCACGTCGTGCGCGGGCGCCACGGTCGTCGTGGACGCGACCGGCGCGGCGCAGGTGAATCTCGCGCCGATGCGGGCGATCGCCATCGACGCCGCCTCGCGCATGTAGCCTCGTTCCAGAACCACAACCAGCGCCCCGCGCGAACCGTCGGGGCAGGTGACCAGCCATGCTGAAGTCCCTCGTCCGCACCGGCGTCTGCTCGCTCGCCGCCGCCGTCCTCGCCACTCTGCCGGCGCACGGCCAGGCCACGCTCGTCCTGAGCGCGCCGGCGAACACGCCCACAGGGGCCACGATCCACGTCGCCGGCTCGTTCAACTCCTGGAACCCCGCGGCGGCGGACTTCGTCCTGGGCCGGCAGCCGGACGGGCGGTACGCCATCACGCTTCCGGCATCGGTGCGGGGGCGCATCGAGTTCAAGTTCACCCTGGGATCGTGGGACACGGGGGAGCTGGACAGCGCCGGTCACGACGCGCCCAACCGGAGCTTCGCGGTGCCGGACTCCGGCGCCGCGACGTACGCCGGCACGGTGGCGGCATGGAGGGACGGGAGCGCGCGGCCGCGTCCGGCCCGGAGCGCGACCGCCTCGGTCAGGGTCCTGTCCGCCGACTTCGCCATGCCGCAGCTCGGGCGGACGCGCCGGGTGTGGCTGTACCTCCCGCCCGGCTATGCCACGTCGCGCCGGCGCTACCCCGTGCTGTACATGCACGACGGCCAGAACGTGTTCGACGCCGCCACGAGCTACGCCGGAGAGTGGGGCGTGGACGAGACGCTCGACAGCCTCCGCGCGCTCGGCGATCGGGGCGTGATCGTCGTGGCGGTGGACAACGGCGGCCAGCACCGCATGGACGAGTACGACCCCTGGACGAACTCGCGCTTCGGCGGCGGCGAGGGCGACAGGTATGTGCAGTTCCTGGTGCGCACGCTGAAGCCGTGGGTGGACCGGCACTACCGTACGCTTCCCGACCGCCTCCACACCGGCATCGCCGGCTCCAGCATGGGCGGCCTGATCTCGCTGTACGCGGCACTCAAGTTCCCCGAAGTGTTCGGCCGCGCGGGCGTGTTCTCGCCGGCGCTGTGGGTCGCGCCGTCCATCTTCACGCTCGCCCGCAGCGCCCGCGCGCTGCCGGGGACGCGCATCTACATGGTGTCGGGCGGGCAGGAAGGCGACAGCCCGCAGCAGGTCGTGCAGGACCAGGACCGCATGGCGGACAGCCTGCGCTCGGCGGGCTTCACGGGCAGCAGCCAGCTGTATGCGGCCATCCGGCCCGACGGCACGCACTCGGAATGGTTCTGGCGCCGCGAGTTCCCAGGCGCCTACCGCTGGCTGTTCGCCGACTCGGCGCAGCGGGCCGCGCCGCAGGGCACCGCGACCGGTCCGGCGTGGACGCGCGGCGGCACCTGCTACGAGATCTTCGTCCGCTCCTTCCGGGACAGCGACGGCGACGGAGTCGGGGACCTCAACGGGCTCACCAGCCGGCTCGACTACATCAACGACGGCAATCCCGCCTCGCGGAAGGACCTCGGCGCCGACTGCGTCTGGCTGATGCCGGTGGCGGCCTCGCCGAGCTACCACGGCTACGACGTCAGCGACTACTACCGCGTCGAGCCGGCCTACGGCACCAATGCCGACTTCCGGCGCTTCGTGGCGGAGGCGCACCGCCGCGGGATCCGCGTCCTCGTGGACATGGTGCTCAACCACACGTCGGACCAGAACCCCTGGTTCCAGGCCGCGCTGTGGGACTCCACGTCACCCTATCGCAGCTGGTACCGCTTCTCGCCCACGCCCGGCGGCAGGGGGCCGTGGGGCGAGGACGCGTGGCACCGCTCGCCCGTTGCGAACGAGTACTTCTGGGGCGTGTTCTGGCGCGGGATGCCCGACCTCAACTACGCCACGCCCGCCGTGCACGAGGAGGCGAAGCGCATCGCGACGTTCTGGATGCGGGAGATGGGCGTGGACGGGTTCCGGCTCGATGCCGTGCCGTACCTGTCGGAGGAAGGCAGCTGCATGATCGGCTGCCCCGGCACGCACGTTTTCCTCCACGAGTACGGGGAGCACGTCCGGAGCCTGAACCCCGACGGGTACACCGTCGGCGAGGTGTGGGGCAGCATCGACGCCCAGCTGCCGTACTATCCGGATCAGCTCACGTCGTACTTCACCTTCGAGATCGCCGACTCGCTCATTGCTGCGGTGCGGCGCGGGACCGCGGGCGGGGTGCTCTCCGGATACCTGCGGCTCCAGGACACGCTGCCGGCGTACCGGTGGTCACCGTTCCTCAGCAATCACGACGGCACGCGCTCGATGACCCTGCTGGGCGCTGACATGGCGAAGGCGACGCTCGCCGCCACGCTGCTGCTGACGCTGCCCGGGCTGCCGTTCGTGTACTACGGCGAGGAGATCGGGATGACGGGTGACAAGCCCGATCCGCGTCTCAGGACCCCGATGCAGTGGACGGGCGGCCCCGGCGTCGGCTTCTCCAGCGGCACGCCGTGGGAATCGCCCCAGGCGGACGCAGCGACGGCGAACGTCGCGGTGCAGGACACGGCCGGCGGCTCGCTGCTGAACCTGTACCGGCGGCTGATCCACCTGCGTGCGGCGAACGACGCACTCGCGGCGGGGCGCCTCGTCCAGCTCACGTCTGCGCGTCCCCAGGTCGTCGCCTATCTGCGCCGCGCCGAGGGCCGGGCGGTGCTGGTGGTGATGAACCTGGGCGACGCGCCGCTGCGCGGCGCCACCGTGTCGTCGGGAGCCGGCGCGCTGCCGGCCGGCCGGTACGGACCACGCGCATTGCTCGGCGGCCCGGCGGCTGCGGCCCTGGTCGTGGGGCGGGACGGGAGGATCCGGGGCTACGCGCCGGTCCGCGTGCTCGGCCCGCGGACGGCGCTGGTGCTGGAGCTGGTGCGACGGTAGGGCGGCGCTCGCCCCTGTGGCGCCCTGAAGGGCGCCCT
>Ga0335070_10011358_pt1 | contig 10400 bp, 10 predicted proteins | sample Lox_Sample_13_FD_206722 | JGI IMG/M metagenome (GOLD analysis project Ga0335070, IMG submission 206722) | Soil microbial communities from Loxahatchee National Wildlife Refuge, Florida, United States - Lox_Sample_1.3 | ecosystem: Environmental > Terrestrial > Soil > Wetlands | place: USA...
CGGGCCGCGGTAGTCCGCTACGTGCGCTTGCAGGTAGCGCTCCAGGCTGGCGACATCGAAGCGGTGCCGCTCCTGGACCGGCATGGTGCCGACGAACTCTTCGTGCATCGCGGTGGTTCTTCTCCTGCGGGATGGCGCAGAATACCGCGCACCAGATATGTGCGCAACGCAGCGTGCCCTGGGCGACACAATACGAAGTGCCGCGCAGTACGCATGCTAGAATCATTTGGGTCGCTTTCCCTGCTTCGGGTTCCATGAAAGATCTCAAAGACAAAGTCGCGGTCATCACCGGCAGCGCGAGCGGGTTGGGGCTGGCCATGGCCAAGCGCTTCGCCGCCGAGGGCATGAAGCTGGTGCTCGCCGACGTCGAAGAAGAACCGCTGCGTCGCGTGGAAACCGAGCTGCGCAAGGCCGGCGTGCCGGTGGTCGGCCTGAAGACCGATGTCTCGCGCGCCCACGACGTGGAACGGCTGGCGGAGAAGACGCTCGCCACCTTCGGCGCCGTCCACTTGCTGTGCAACAACGCCGGGGTGGCTCCCGGCGGGGTAGTGTGGGAAAGCACCGCCGCGGATTGGGAGTGGGTGCTCGGGGTCAACGTCTGGGGCGTGATCCACGGCGTGCGGGTATTCCTGCCCATCATGCTGCGTCAGGACAGCGAGTGCCATGTAGTGAACACCGCTTCGGTCGCGGGCTTGCTGTCGGTGCCCAACATGGGTGCTTACTGCGTGTCCAAGCACGCCGTGGTCACGCTGACCGAGTGCCTGTACCACGACCTCGCGCAGCGCGACGCGAAGATCGGCGTATCCGTGCTATGCCCGGCCTATGTGCCCACGGGGATCATCGACTCGGAGCGCAACCGCCCGGCGCAGCTGCGCAATGCCCAGCGGGCGCGCACGCCGGAAGAACAGGAGCGCGAGGAGCAAATGCGCAAGGCGGTGCTTTCGGGCCGCATCTCGGCAGAGGATGTCGCCGGGCGCGTGCTGGATGCGGTGAAGGACAACCGCTTCTACATTCTCACCCACCCCAAGATCAAGGCCGCGATCCAGACCAGGATGGAAGACATCCTGCTGGAGCGGGCACCGACCGACACGTCCAAGCCCAAGCGCAGCTGACACGGCAACCCGGGGGGAAGATATGCTCGCCGGCAACCCCAGGGCGGGCTAGCAATTCGTCAGCCCAGCAACATTACGCGCCGGCCGGCCGCCCGGTGCCGGCGCGACCGAAACGTCATAGCCGTTTCACAATCCCCTAACCCGCGGCGGCCGCCGTCCGGCGCGTGTTGTGGCGCACGAACTGCGCCATCCGCTCAATCCCCTTCCGGATTGCCTCATTCGAGGCCGCGTAGCTGAAGCGTATGTGCTGGCCCTCGCCCGGCACCCGCGGACCGAAGTGGATGTCAGCCAGCACCGCCACGCCTGCCTCGTTGAGCAGCCGCTGGCGGAACTCCTCCGAGTCCCGCGCACCGACCAGGCGGCAGGCTTCGGTGACGTTGGGCCAGACGTAGAACGCACCGCCCGGGCTCTGACAGGTCACGCCGGGCACGGTGTTGAGCAGGCCGACGATCAGGTTGCGGCGCTCCAGAAAGATATCGCGCATGCGCTGCGCATCGTCCTGCGGCCCGCCGAGCGCCTCGACCGCGGCCCACTGGCTGATGTGCGAGGCGCACGACTCGGTGTTGGTGATCCAGGTGGTGAAATAGGGCGCGAGCTTGCGATTGGCGACGAAGCCCAGCCGCCAGCCGGTCATGGCCCAGGTCTTGGAGCAGCCGTCGGAGACGATGGTGCGCTCCTGCATGCCGGGGAGTGTGGCGAGCGAGACGAACTCGCCGTCGTATACCAGCCGGCCGTAGATCTCGTCGGCGAACACCCAGACCTGGCCGTGCTTGCGCAGGATCTCCGCGATGGCGAGCATGTCCTTGCGCGGGATGACGCCGCCGGTGGGATTCTGCGGCGAGTTCAGGATCAGCAGCCGGGTGCGCGGCGTGATCTTGTCGGCGAGCTCCTGCGGATCGAAGTTGAAGCCGCGCGACTCGCGCAGGTACAACGGCACCGGCACCGCGCCATTGGCCTTGATCTGCGACTCGTAGATGGGAAAGCCGGGGTTGGGATAGATGACCTCGTCGCCCGCCCCATAATCGGTGGTGGACAGGATGGTATAGCCGATGAACGGCTTGGCGCCGGCGCCCACCACCACATCGTCTGGGCTGAACTCCAGTCCGCGGGTGGCCTTGAGGTAGGAGGCGACCGCCTGCCGCAGCTCGACGATGCCCGCCGACGGCGTGTAGCCGTGCTTGCCGTCACGGATCGCTTTCACCGCGGCGTCCTGGATGTTCACCGGCGTGTGAAAGTCCGGCTGGCCGATGCAGAACGAGACGATGTCGCGGCCTTCGCGGATCAGCCTGTTGACTTCGGCCAACACCACGAAGGCGTTTTCGGTGCCGAGTTCGCGTGCCCGGCGGCTGATGTCTGCCATGGGAAGCCCTTTCTTGCGTTAAGCGCACGAGTTTATCGCATGCCGGCCCGGTGGGTTATCATCCGGCGCCTGTTCCCCGGAGGCCCCTATGCCCGACAACCTGCAAGTCCTGCTCGCCAACCGTCCCACCGGCTGGGTCGAGGAGTCCAATTTCAGCATCGTGCGCAGCCCGCTGCCCAAGCCAGGTCCGGGTCAATTGCTGGTCAAGATCCTGTGGCTCTCGCTCGACCCGTACATGCGCGGCCGCATGAGCACGCTGAAGTCCTATGCGAAGAGCGTGGAGATCGGCGAGGTCATGGTTGGCGGCACGGTCGGCGAGGTGATCGAATCCAGCAACCCCAAGTTCCCCGTTGGCAGCCACGTCGTCGGCTCGCTCGGCTGGCAGCAGTACGCCGTGTCCGACGGCGAGGGCCTGATGAAGGTCGACCCCAAGCTGGTGCCGCTGTCGTGCTACCTGGGTGTCGCGGGTATGCCCGGCGGCACGGCGTGGATCGGGCTGTTCGAGCATTGCAAGCCCCTCGCAGGCGAGACTGTGGTGGTGTCCGCCGCTTCCGGCGCGGTGGGCAGCGTCGTGGGACAGCTGGCCAAGATGCAGGGTTGCCGCGCGGTCGGGATCGCGGGCGGCCGTCAGAAGTGCGACTACGTGGTGAGCGAGCTGGGCTTCGACGCCTGCGTGGACTACAAGGGCGGCAAGCTCTACGAGGACCTCAAGGCGGCGTGCCCCGACGGCATCGACTGCTACTTCGAGAACGTCGGCGGCGAGGTGATGGACACGGTGTTCCGCCTGCTCAATTCGTTTTCGCGCGTGGCCCTGTGCGGGATGATCGCCGACTACAACGCCACCGAGCCCTACGGCGTGAAGATGATGCGTTCGCTGCTGGTCAACCGCGTGAACTTGCGCGGCTTCATCGTGTTCGATCGCATCGACCTGTACCAGCGCGCAGTTCCGCAGCTCGCAAGATGGGTCGCGACGGGGCGCCTCAAGTACCACGAGACCGTTGCACAAGGTCTGGAGAACGCGCCGAAGGCCTTCATCGGCATGCTCAAGGGCGCCAACCTCGGCAAGCAGCTGGTGAAAGTCGGCTGAGCATCGCGCGGAAGAGCTGCGGATCCGGCTCGCACGCCTGCCCGCGAGCGGGGGCCGAACGCACCGCACGCCTGCGTGCTGCCAGCAGCAACAACCCGAGCCCGGCCACCGTCAACATCCACGTCGCCGGCTCGGGCACCAGGGTGTAGACGGTTCCGCCAAGGTCGACGACATACAGATTTCCGAACGCGTCCTCGCCAAACGAGGAGATCTGGCCGATGCGCGTGCCCCTGAGCAACGTCGCAGTCCAGTCTGTCAGCGAGCCAGGGATCACCTTTCCGGTCACCGGGTCGAGCTTGAGAGACCAGATGCGTCCGCCGCTGACATAGTCGCCGAAGAAGTACTGCCCCTGAAGCTCCGAGACGGGACCGCGGTACACGTAGCCACCGATCACCGCGATCCCCTGAAACGCCCCGCTGCCGTGCGTGTAGTCGTAGATCGGGTCGACAGCGCCGGCGGGGGTCGGATCCGAGTACGCCGGGTTGGCGATCGTGCCTTCGCGCACGCGCCAGCCGTAGTTGGCTCCTCCCGCGGCATTGGCCCGTGCAAAGTCGACTTCCTCGCGCGAGTTCTGCCCCACGTCGCCGATCCACAAGTCGCCGGTCTGGCGATCGAAACTGTCTCGATAGGGGTTGCGCAGCCCATACGCCCAGATCTCGTCGTTGCCGGCCTGGCCCACGAACGGATTGGTCGACGGGATGCTGTAGTTGCGGTTCGCATCGGCAGCGAAATCATCGCCGCGCACGTTGATCCGCAGCATCTTGCCCAAGTCGTCGTTCAGGTTTTGTGCGCGGTTCTGCGGGTCGTCGCCGCTGCCGCCGTCGCCAGTGGCAATGTACAGATTGTCCGGCTCACCGGGGCGAAACCCGATCCAGCCGGCCTTGTGATTGTCCAGGCCCGATGGCTGCAGCACCGAGATCACGGTCTGCCGCGACCCTGGGTCCGCGACGTTTGGGTTACTCGCCGAAACCTGGTAGCGCGCCACGACCGTGTTGTTCGAACTCGACCGATCGACGTAGTCCACGTAAAAGGTCCCGAAGCCGGCCGCCCCCGCCTGCGCGAAGTTCGGGTCGAACGCCAGCCCGAGCAGGCCTCGCTCGCCCGATGTGTTGATCAGGTTGGCCCCGGTGCTGCCAATATCCAGGAAGGTGGAGGTCGTCCCATCGGGCTGGCGCACGAGAATCTGCCCGCCTTTCTGGACGATGAACAGGCGGGTATCGCCCGTGGGTGCACCGACGAACAGCGGTTGGCTCAATCCGCTGGCGACCAGCCGCGCTTCGACCGCGAGGGCGCTCGACGCGTCAAGCGTGATCGCGAGGGCGATGGCGGCGAGCACACTGTCGCGCCCGACGGTCGTGAAGCGGTCGATCGGTTGTGGCAGCACGGCAGCCTCCATCGAGCCAGATGCGCTGGCCGCTAAGGATGGCGCAATCCGGGCGCGCCCGCTAGTGTCTCAAGGGGGCAACCGGCCTCGCGGCCCACGCGTTGTGACGTGCGGCAGCGCGGCGACGCGATTCAGGCGGGCTCTTGCGCCCGGACGCGCGGTGGCGGGCGCGACTCGGGTAGCGCAACCTCGGGAACCGCGGCGGGGGCGGGCGCCGGTGCAGCCGATGGCTGGGCCGCAGGTGTCACGCCCCACTCGATCAGCTCCATGCGCCCGTCGAGGTGCTCGACGATCGCCGTGCAGCTGTCCACCCAGTCTCCGCAGTTCATGTAGGTCACGCCGTCGATGCGCTTGATGGCGGCGGCGTGGATATGGCCACAGATTACCCCGTCGAGCCCGCGGTGCTTCACGTTGTGCACCACCGACTCCTCGAAGTCGTAGATGAAGTTCACCGCCTTCTTGACCTTGCGCTTGGCGTAGCCGGCCAGCGACCAGTAGCCGGGGATGCCGAGCGTGCGCCGGGCCCAGGACAGCATCATATTGACCCGCACCAGAAGGGCATAGACGTGATCGCCCAGGATGGCAAGCCACTTGTGATACTTGGTGACCACGTCGAACTCGTCGCCGTGCAGCAGCAGGTAGCGCTTGCCGTCGGCGGACAGGTGCACGTACTCGCGATGGATGGCGATGTCGCCGAACGTGCTGCCGACGTACTCGCGCAGCGCCTCGTCGTGGTTGCCGGGCACGAAGATCACCTGCGTGCCGTGACGCGCGCGCTTGAGCACCTTCTGCACGAAGGTGTTCATGTTTCCCGACCAGTAGATCCCGCGCCGGCTCATCGCCCAGAAGTCGATGATGTCCCCCACCAGGAATAGCTGCTCGCACTCGTACACGCGCAGAAAATCGAGCAGGCGGTGCGCCTGGCAGGCGCGCGTCCCGAGGTGAACATCCGACACGAAGATGGAGCGCACTTCAGGCATGGTTGGCGTCCTTGCGCTTGCCCGGCTTGAGCCCGACGAACAAGTAATGCGGCACCTTCAGCCACGGCAGATAGGGCACCGGCCCCGCCCGTTCCAGGCACACGCGCGACTCGAGCCTCTCGCGCAGCCACGGCAGGTGCTCCTCGCACAGGCGCACGCCGTCGTGCGCGAACCAGCCGCGCCAGAAGCGGTTGCTAACGGCGCGGCGCGACAGGCGCTCCTCGCCTGCGAGCGCCGGCAGGTAAAAGTCCACCACGCCGAGCGCGCCGCCCGGCGCCAGCATGGCGAACGCGTTGTCCAGTGCGGCGCGCCAGTCCGGGATCATGGTCAACGAGTACGAGAAATAAACTGCGTCCACCGGCTGTTGCGGCCGGTACCGGGTGGCGTCGGCCTCGACCACGCTTACGTTGGGCATCCTGGCGGCGCGCCCGCGGGCAATCTCCAGCAACGCCGGGCACAGGTCCACCGCGTCCACCTGGCGGAACTGCGCGAGCCGGCTGCCGAAGAATTCGAGGTTGCGTCCCGTGCCGGCGCCCAGCTCGACAACGTGCCCGTGGGGCGGCACCGGCAGCCGCTCGATGAGCTGCTCGCGGCCATGCAGCAAGCGCTCGCGGAAGGCGTCGTAGGCCTGTGCCTGCGGCGCATAGAAACGCTGCAGGCGCTCGGCGTGCGAGCCGCCGCGCGCTGCGCCCCGCGCCATGGCGAGGAGAATGCGCGCGTCGGCCAGCAGCGTCATGGTCAGCTCGTGGGCAGCAGGTCCGCGATGTGGAAGCCGGCGTACGTGTGCACGCGGTCCTGGCGCGTGAGCTCGCGCGCCCACTCGGGATGGAACTGCACCAGTTCCATCAGGCGGCGCATGCGCCCTTCATGCAGCACGTTGACCTGCTGCAGGTACGCGGGCTGCCCGTGCGCGCTGCGGAACAATACGCGCGCGCCGGGCGTGGCACGCTCCAGGATCGCGTCCCACTCCTCGGCCAGCGCCTCCGGATAGTAGGAGCTCATCCAGTCCATGTGGTCGAGCAGCACGTAGCGGCTGATGCGCTCGTGGGTGCCCTGCAGGAACTCGGTCACGGTGGTGGTGTGCGGCACGATGCGTCGGGCCAGCCCACCCTTGAGCGCGGCGAACCCGTCCGCGGTGAGGTACTCGGGGCAGCAATCGCGAGTGTGCCCCCCGCGGAAGTAGAGCTGCCAGAAGTAGTTGCTGCGCAGAGGCAGCTCGCGAGCGACGTAGGCCACCGCCTCGCGCACGAAGCCGGGAATCCCGTCGACATGCTGGCGCTCGACCTCCTTGCGCTGCGGGCGTGGCACGCCGAGCATGCTCATGGTGATCTGCCGCGAGAGCGTCCAGTTCAGGTGCTTGCCCCACAGCAGCGGCTCCACGCGCGCCGCGTAGATCTCACGCTGCGCATCGAGCGTGTCCGCCCCCAGCAGTGCCTCCAGCCCGTCGCGCAGCCGCGGGCGCAGCCGCAAGTAGCCGCGAAACGCGCGCGCCACCATGCCCGACAAGCCGAAGTGGTAGAAGGTATCCCGCGCGTCGTTCTGGCAGAACCAGTCGTGGTTCTTGTCCCAGTACTGCTGCGCGAACGGCGACAGCTCGGCGCGCACCGCGCCGCGGTACAGGTCCCGGAAACCGGGGTGGCGTCCCTCGCCGAACAACGCGAAGAAATCGTCGAAACCGAGGTGGCGGATGCCCGCCAGCTTGAGCTCGAGCAGCGCTGTCTGCCGCGGGTTGGCGTCCACCGCATGGATGCGCCGCGGCCCTTGTAGAGCGTAGTCCAGAGCATTGCAGCCGGCGCTGGTGATGACCAGGACTGTATCGTCGCTGCCCAGCTGCAAGGCTTGCCGGTCGACGGCAGGATCTTCCCAGCAGGCGTTGTAGACCAGCGCCCTGGAGTAGATTGCGTTGAATACTTTTTGATCGAACTCGTGTACCAGCTTGGCGGCGGCGGATTTCAGGAGGCACCTGTCTTCGTGGGTTGTTCGGATGGTTCGACTTCGCGCGGACTAGGCCCGATGGCCGCCTCCGCCCTGCCCGCCCACCGCAATTCGCGTTCCATCTGCGCGCTCCGGTTGAGCATAGGGCGGCGCGGTGTCAGTAGCGTTACCATAGCGTGACGAACCTGTTGCACGGGGCGCCGCGGCCTGCGTCGATGCGTAGAATCCGCGCATGAGCGTACCCGCGAAAGGCCTCTCGCGCGCCGGAATGGTCGGCGCGCTGTTGCACCTGGGCATTCTGGCGTACACGGTCCACTTGGTTCTGGCGCGCGCCGCGCCGGATTGGCCGATGTACTGGATGCTGTTTCTGGCGCTTGACTTCCCGCTCAGCCTGGCCGTGCTGCCGGTCAACTGGCTGGTGCCGCCCTCCGGCGCGGGACCGCTGGCCGACGTCACCAACTTCTGGTGGCCGCTCGTGTTCCACGGTACTGTCGGGACGGCCTGGTGGTACGTGGTAGGGCTGGCGATCGAGCGGCGTGTATGGCGGCGCGAACCGCCTCCGGCCGGCGAGGAGCCTGCCTCATCCGACGAGCCGGCGCCGCGACCGTGAAGCCATCCGGCCTGCATCGGCGCTTCGGCTTCGCGCTGGCCGGCGTGCGCGAGGCCTTCGCGCGCGAGGCGAGCTTCAAGATCCAGCTGCTGGCTGCAGTCGGTGCGATCGCGATCGCCGTCGCGTTGCGAGCGCCGCCGCTCTGGCTCGCACTGGTCGCGGTGATGATCGGCCTGGTGCTCGCGGCGGAACTGTTCAACACCGCACTGGAGCACGCGCTCGACGGCTTGCATCCGCAGCAAGCGCAATTCGTGCGCATCGCCAAGGACTGCGCCGCCGCCGCGGTACTGGTCCTGAGCGTGGCCTCGGTGGTAGTGTTCGCCCTGATGCTGTGGGAGCTGCTGTGACCAGAAACCGGCCCCCGCCGGCGCGCATCCGACGGCGGATGCGTGCCACAGCCCGTTACCTTCTCCGGAGGACTCACGTGAACCGCCTGACCAGCTTCGCTGCCGCAGTTGCCGCTGCGCTGTCCCTTGCGACGCCTGCCGATGCCCCGGCCGCAGACCTCGACGCCCGCCTCGAAGCTGTCGCGCCCAAGCTGATCGCCTGGCGCCGGGACATCCACCAGCACCCCGAGTTGTCCAACCGCGAGTCGCGCACCGCGAAGCTGGTCGCCGACCACTTGCGTGCGCTGGGCATGGAGGTCAAGACCGGCGTCGCGCATACCGGCGTCATCGCCCTGCTCAAGGGGGGCAGGCCCGGTCCGGTGGTCGCGCTGCGCGCGGACATGGACGCGCTGCCGGTAACCGAGGAGGTGGATGTGCCGTTCCGCTCGCAAGCCCGGGCCACTTACAACGGGCAGGACGTCGGCGTGATGCACGCCTGCGGGCACGATGCGCACGTCGCCATCCTGCTGGCGACCGCCGAAGTGCTGGCCGGGATGCGCGACCGACTGCCGGGCACGGTCAAGTTCATCTTCCAGCCGGCGGAGGAAGGGCCGCCGGCCGGCGAGGCCGGGGGCGCTCCGCTGATGATCGAGGAAGGCGCACTGGACAACCCGCGCCCGGATGCCATCTTCGGCCTGCATGTGATCTCCGGGATCCCCGCGGGCATGATCACCTATCGCGCCGGCGCGCTGATGGCGAGCGCGGACTGGGTGTACATCACCGTGCGCGGCCGGCAAACGCACGGTGCCTGGCCCTGGATGGGCATCGATCCGGTGGCCACCGCCGCGCAGATCGTGGTGGGGTTGCAGACCATCGTCAGCCGCCAGATCGACGTCAGCAAGGAGCCCGCCGTGGTCACCATCGCTACCATCCACGGCGGCACGCGCAAGAACATCATCCCCGACACGGTGGAGCTCACCGGCACCGTGCGCACCTTCGACGAGGCGATGCGCGAGGACATCCACAACCGCATCAAGCACGTGGCCGAGCACATCGCGCAGTCCGCCCATGCCACCGCCGAGGTGAAGATCGAGAAAGCCGCTGCCGTGACGGTGAACGACCCCGCGCTGACCGAGCGCATGCTGCCAACGTTGAAGCGCGCGGCCGGCGACGCCGGGATCCGACAGCACCACCGGGTGATGGTGGCGGAGGACTTCTCCTACTTCCAGCAGCGCGTGCCGGGGCTGTTCTTCTTCCTCGGCGTCACTCCGCGGGATCAGGACATGTCCAGCGCAGCGCCCAACCATTCGCCGCGTTTCTTCGTCGACGAGTCGGCGTTGCCTACCGGCGTGCGGGCGATGACGGCGGTGACGCTGGACTTTCTCGGTGCGCAGTAGCCACAACGGCGGCCCAGGAACCGAACCCTAGTCGCTGCAACACCCAACTTTCACAGGGCAGGCAGGGCCAGGATCGGTCAGTGCCGGCGCGCGATGAAGCGGCCGCCGCCCAGCTTGCCGGCGGCGAACAGGCCCACGAAGAACGAGTAGGTGTCGTCCCAGGCGCGGTAGTGCGCCTCGCCGAACCTGGCGATGGTTTCGTCTTCCAG
>Ga0335070_10011359_pt1 | contig 10399 bp, 8 predicted proteins | sample Lox_Sample_13_FD_206722 | JGI IMG/M metagenome (GOLD analysis project Ga0335070, IMG submission 206722) | Soil microbial communities from Loxahatchee National Wildlife Refuge, Florida, United States - Lox_Sample_1.3 | ecosystem: Environmental > Terrestrial > Soil > Wetlands | place: USA: Florida...
AATCTTGAGCCGGCTGCACTGGAAAGAGTATGGATTCAAATGAATTCATATGGCAGAATGCTAAGGTAGGAGGAACACCTCTGTGGAGTTGCCCGTAATTATTTCGCAGGTTCTCAATGGGATCGCTTTTGGCATGTTGCTCTTTCTCCTTGCTGCAGGCTTAAGCCTCATGTTCGGACTGATGGGTATCGTGAATCTTGCCCACGGGTCTTATTTCATGGTGGGTGGCTACGTGGGATTAACCACACTCGAAGCCACGGACAGTTTTCTCTTGTCCATAGCTGCCGGCGCCGCAGCCGGAGCATTATTGGGATTTCTCACGGAACGGTTCTTTATGCGGCGCGTTTACGGGCTGCACGGCCATGAATCGATCCTGCTAACCTTTGCACTCAGCCTGGTTCTGAGCGATTTCTCATTATTTCTCTGGACGGGGACACCGCAGTGGGTCCAGCCGCCGTCCCTTCTTGACTTTTCATTCTCGCTGCTGGGTGCTACGTACCCCGCCTACCGTGTAGTGATTATATTGGTCGGCATCGCTGTATTTGTTGGTCTCTACTGGTTCCAGGAACGAACGCTCTGGGGAGCGATCGTCCGTGCGGGCGTGGACGACAAGGAAATGGCAACCGGATTGGGGATAAACATTCCGCTCGTTTTCACTATGGTCTTCTGTCTGGGCGCCTTTTTGGCCGGCTTTGGCGGCTTCGTGGGATCACCGATCCTGGGGTTGCACATCGGATTGGATGTTGAGGTGATTATGCTGGCACTGGCCGTGGTCATCGTAGGAGGCATAGGCAGTCTGACCGGATGTCTGACCACCTGCCTTCTATTGGGCATGAGTGACACACTCGGGAAAGTGCTCTGGCCCAACTACGCATCGCTTACCATCTATCTCGTGGTGGTGATCGTGCTCCTGGTAAAGCCTGCCGGTCTGTTTGGAAAAGAGGCGAAATGAGCCGGGTACCACAGCAATGGAAGCATATCTTGTCCGCAGCGGTCAGCGCAGCCTGTCTCCTCCTGGTGCCTGTCCTGCCCCAGTATGCTGTCACGCTCGCGACGTCAATCATCATCTACAGCATTTACGTCAGCAGCGCCAACCTCCTGACTGGCTACACAGGGCTTGTCTCGCTGGGGCAGGCCATGTTCTGGGGTTCGGCCGCCTATGTGGTTGCAATTTTGACCACGCGAGGCCTGGTGACCAATCTTTACCTGATTGCACTCATCTCTCTTGTCACGGTCGTCGTAATCAGCGCCTTCTTTGGGGTTCTGGCACTTCGGGTAAAGCGGCTCTATTTCATGATTGTCACCTTTGCCTTTGGTCACGTAATCTGGTGCATAGCTATGTACCCGATGCAGAGCATAACTCGCGGGTATGATGGCATTAAAGATATCGCACGGCCTGATTTGGGCCTGTCTCTTTCTCTGGCAACCGGAACCAGCTTCTACTACTTTGTTCTGGTCGTGGCGGCCATATGTTTTTCCATTTTCTATCTTGTAATACGATCACCATTCGGCCACGCCATAGTCGGTATACGCGATAACGAGCACCGGATGATCGCTCTGGGATACAATACATTTCTGTACAAATATATCTCATACATTCTTGCAGCGGTTTTCTCCGGCATCGCGGGTTTGCTTTTCGCCTATTTCAACAGCTACGTGAACCCTTCCGAGTTGCATTGGCTCTGGTCAGGAGATGCGTTGATGATGATGTTCATAGGCGGGATAGGAACGTTTTGGGGACCCGTGTGGGGTGCACTGGCTTATACGGGCTTGCGCTACTGGATCAGTAGTTACACCATGTACTGGTTCGGGATTGAAGGGATTATCTTTATTCTCGTGGTATTGTTTTTCCGCGGCGGCATAGCCGGGTTTGTAATGGATGTGCAGAAGAGGCTCAAGTGGCAGAGGCGCTGAGAATCGAACATCTGTCGAAGTTTTTCGGTGCGCTGGGCGTTGTCCAGGACCTTTCCTTCAGCATTCCTGCTGATCAGCGGCGCGTGGTTATTATCGGTCCGAACGGCGCCGGTAAGACCACACTGTTTAATCTGATCAGCGGAGAGCTGCCTGTTTCAGGGGGCACCATACACCTGTTCGGGCGTGACGTTACGAAAACGCCCTGCTATCGCAGAACCAGACTGGGTCTGGCCCGTACCTTCCAGATAACAGACCTCTTCCCCTATTTTACGCTCATGGAGAATCTTCTACTCGCGCTTCAGGCGCATGACCCATGCGCTTATCAGATGCTGCGACCGCTTCAAAGCTACAAGCACCTCTATGAAAAGGCAGAGATCCTTCTTAAGGAAATGAAACTATGGGAAAAGAGAGACTTTGCCATCACCGCCTTGTCTCACGGCGAGATGCGGCTCGTAGAACTGATGCTGGGCATAGCGGGAGGATCGAAAATCCTGCTGCTGGACGAACCGACTGCGGGGCTGACCCGTTCAGAGGGGGTGTGGCTCGCCAACATGATTCAACATCTGTTGAAGGATGTAACGCTTCTCATAATCGAGCATGATATGCAGATAGCCTTTGCCCTTGCTGAACGGATCATTGTCCTCCATCAGGGAGCGATCGTGGCTGATGGTAGGCCCGAAGAAATCAGGACAAACCCGAGAATAAAAGAGATATATCTGGGCACGGTCTCATGAGTGATCTTCTCGTAGTCGATGATATCCATACGTATTATGGTGAAAGTTACATTCTGCAAGGCTTTTCTTTAAGAGTCGCCTCATCATCAGTCGCCTCCATTGTCGGCCGCAACGGTATGGGCAAGACTACGGCGATGCGGTCTGTGATGGGATTCACGCCTGCCCGGCGAGGCAGGATCCGGTTCCGCGGCGAGGAGATCACCGGGCTCACGGCTTTCGAAATAGCTCGCAAAGGACTGGCACTCGTTCCTCAAGGCCGCCGGATATTTCCGTCTCTGACGGTGAGGGAGAATCTGGCAATAGCAGCGCGGGACCGCAGTAAGAAAGGGCCGTGGGACACCAGGCGAGTCCTTGCTCTTTTTCCTGTGCTCGCCCATAGACTCGAGAACAGAGGCAATCAGTTGAGCGGCGGGGAGCAGCAGATGCTTGCGATCGCTCGAGCCTTGATCTCCAACCCTGAGCTGATCCTGATGGATGAACCATCGGAAGGACTGGCGCCAATGGTCATCCAGGAAGTTGGTGCCGTTATAAAACAGCTCAGGCAGGAAGGTGCATCGATACTGCTGGCTGAACAGAATCTACCATTGGCTATGGACGTCGCTGATTACATGTATGTGATAAATAAGGGCGCGATAGTCTTCGAGGGAACGCCTGCCGAGTTGCAGGCTAAACCGGAGATAGAGCGAGAATACCTTGCGGTGTGACACCAACTTGCCTTCGAGCGTATACCTTCGTTGTCGCTGCGTCGCCTTCCTCCAGCCATCCGTGGTGGGGGTATTTGTGCCCGCTGGAAAAAGCGTTGCTCACGGGTGCACGGCCAGAACAGTGGCTGCCGCCCGGGGTACCCGGCCGAAGGCTGGGTCGTACATCTTGAATGCAAGTTGGTGTAGGAAACACGAATGAACGCAAGGATGAATCTCAAGCTCATCCTGATCCTGAGCACGAGCCACCTTTTCATGGACATAACCGGCTCAGCTCTGCCGGCCATCATGCCGTTTTTCAAGACAGCGCTCTCACTCAACTACGCACAGATCGGATCAGTGATCATGGTGTCGAACCTCACTTCGTCCATTATCCAGCCGTGCTTCGGCTATTTTTCGGATCGCGTGCAGATCGGATGGCTCCTCCCCGTGTCCGTCATCCTGACATACGGTGGCTTTTCCCTGACTGGCCTTGCCCCTTCTTACGGCCTGCTGCTGACCTTTGTTGTTTTTAACGGCATGGGAATAGCAGTCTACCACCCGGAAAGCTTCAAGATAACCCACCACTTCACGGGTAGCCGCATGGCGACCGGCATGTCCCTTTTTCAGGTGGGAGGCAACTTCGGCATGGCCTTCGGCCCTCTCATGGTAACGTATGCCATGCAGGTAGCCGGGCTTCGGGGCACGCTTCTTTTTCTCGCGCCGGGGATAATGATACTCGTCATGCTATTGTGCTTCCTCCGCGAACTGACGCTGCCATTCAAGACTGAGAAGAGCGAGGCTGCAAAGCCTGCGAAAGCTCTTTCTGAGTCGGCCGACCATCCCTGGCGGGCTATGGGCCTCCTCGTCACTGCTGTGGCAATGCGTTCCTGGGCACACGTGGGCTTGATTACTTTCGCCCCTTTTTACTATATTACATTTCTGAAGGGTGATCCGATCAGTGCGGGGAGACTTGTTTTTGCTTTTCTGATTGGCGGAGCGCTGGGAACGTTGGTTGGGGGCCTGCTTGCGGACAGAATCGGCCATAAGTCCTTCGTCGGCTTCTCTTTGCTCGGCTCAATCCCGCTGCTTTTTCTGTTCCTGCAGGTTTCCGGCATGTGGGTATTCATTGTGCTATTCTTTGTCGGCTTCGTGCTGATCTCAAGCTTCTCGGTGACAGTGGTCATGGGGCAGACCATCCTGCGAGAGCGCCTGGGCATGGCCTCGGGCCTGATGCTCGGTTTTGTCATCGGTATCGGCGGCGTGGGGGCGGGATTACTCGGGCTGGTTGCAGACACATGGGGCATCCTCACCGTGCTCCGGCTTATTGGCATCATGCCGGCTGCCGGACTCATTCCGTTGCTGATGGTTTCCTACCCTGTAAGGAAACCTGAAACGATTCTGCAGAGCGGTTAGCAATTTAGTCAGAATGAGGAGGTCTTTGTCATGACGCGTGGCCCGGAACTTAACCTTATGATACCCGAACAGCTCAATCTCGCCACCTATTACCTTGAGGAGAATGTCACAGCAGGCAGAGGCGAAAAAGTGGCCGTCTATTGCCGCGATGAGACGTATTCTTTTAACGACATGTGCGAATTGACTAACCGGGTTGGAAATCTGCTCAAGGAACTGGGCGTGGGCTTTGAAGACCGTGTGCTGCTCATCCTGCAGGACACACCTGAATGGCTTGCCGGCTGGTATGCAACCATGAAGATCGGAGGGGTGGCCACGCACGCTTATACGTATCTGCTTCCTTCGGATTACGAGTACTTCGTCAACTATGTGCGGCCCAAAGTCGTCATCGTTGATCCGACCACCCTGGAGCGGGTGCGCGATGGCGTACGCAACTCGATCTTTCATCGGGCAGTTCTCGTGGCAGGCGACGATCCCCCACCCCTCGAGAAAGGGGAATATAACCTGAAAGAGATGCTGGCTGAGGCATCTTCTGTTCTCAAAGCAGCGCCCACCACGAGAAACGATCTCGCCCTCTGGAATTTTTCCGGGGGCACGACAGGGAAGTCGAAAGGGGTGCCGCACATGCACCATGACGGCGTAGTCGGCTTTGAATCGTTCCAGTACACGATCCACTACACGCCGGATGACATCGTATTCCGCGTGCCCAAGCTCTTCTTCCATTACGCGCGCGATCTCGGCATGAACTGGCCCATAAGGGCAGGGGCTGCGGTTGCTCTCTATCCGGACAGGAGCACTGTGGAGTCTGTTTTTGAGTGCCTGTACAAGTACCGGCCGACAGTTCTTCTCAATGTGCCCACAATGATGCGGGCCATGCTCCAGAGTCCGCTCGCGAAGGATGCTGATCTCAGTTTCCTCAGGCTCTGTATCTCTTCCGGTGAGCTCCTATCGGGGCAGCTCTACACGGAGTTCACGGAAAAGTTTGGTGTTGAGGTACTCAATTCGGTCGGTTCTGCCGAGACCTATCTCGGTTACTTCATGGACGCACCTGGCGAGGTGAAGCCCGGCAGTTCAGGAAAGGTCCAGCCTGACGTCGAAGTCAAGCTCGTGGATCAGGAAGGTCAGGAAGTTCCGAAAGGCCAGACCGGCATACTGTACGTTCGGTCCGAAGCTTCCGGCACCTACTATCACCTGGAGCATGATAAGACCAAGAAGACATTTGTGGGCAATGATTGGGTCAATACGAATGACCTCTTCAGGGAAGACGAGGACGGTTATTTCTGGTACGAAGGAAGGGCGGATGACCTTATCAAGGTGAGCGGGGTTTATGTCGCTCCACTTGAAATTGAGAAATGCCTGGAAGGACACAAGGCAGTCAGGGAATGTACGGTGCTCGGGATAAAAGATGCTGACGGGCTTGTGAAGACCAAAGCATTTATTGTCGCTAATCAAGGCTTCATTGCGTCGGAAAGCCTGGCAGAGGAGCTTAGAGACCATTGCAGAAAGAACATGGCGCCCTTCAAAGCGCCCCGGTTCATTCAGTTCTTGAGCGAACTCCCCAAGACAGGCCAGGGCAAGATCGACAAGAAGCAGTTGTTGAAGGAGAGTCGCTAGGCAGGATGTGAGAGATGTAGACCTTAGACATCAGACTAAGCTTAAGGAAAAGTCTAAAGTCTAGTATCTGCACTTTACGGAGGAGGAATGATGCGTCTACCCCACTTTGAATATTTTCAACCGAAGACCTTGGAGGAAGCCTGCTCCTTGCTCGCTGCCCACCCACAGGAGGTCGCTCCCCTGGCGGGCGGTACGGATCTGCTGGTCAAGATGAAGCAGCGAAGGGTAGTGCCCCGGTACGTGGTCAATCTAAAAGGCATTGCCGGCATGGATTACATAACATACGACGAGAACGAAGGCTTGCGCATCGGTGCTCTGGCCACCATCCAGTCGGTCAAGAATTCCGTGGTAGTGAAGCGCCACTGCAGCATCCTCGGTCAAGCTGCTGGGGTTGAGAGCTCAGTCCAGATCCGCAACATCGCCACGTTGGGAGGAAACATCGCGAATGCTTCTCCCGCGGCAGACGCTCCCCTGGCCCTGATCACGCTTGGAGCCTCTGTTCTCATTGCGCGTTCTGACGGGCAGAGGGAAGTCTTGCTGGAAGATTTCTTCACGGGACCGGGAAAAACAGTGCTCCAGCAGGGTGAGATCATCCGGGAAATACGAGTCCCTCCGCTGCCGCCGCGCACAGGAGGTGCGTATCTCAAGCACGCGGTACGCCGAACCGATATTGCGATTGTTTCCTGCGCGGCTGTTCTCACGCTCATCGACGATCTCTGCAACGACGCGAGGATAGGTCTCGGCTCTGTCGGGCCCACTGCGTTCAGGGCACGCGAGGCCGAAGGGTTGCTTAAGGGAAAGAAAATAACGGAAGAGGCTGCCGATGCAGCTGCGCAGGCAGCCGTTGATGAGTCCCGGCCCATAGATGATATCCGCGGCTACGCTGAGTATCGGGCAAAGACGGTTCTCGCCATCACCAGAGAAGGAATACTGCAAGCCTTGCAGGACGCGCGATTGGGAGGTATCTGACATGAAACAGCAGATTAAGATGAAAGTGAACGGGCGAGCATATACCTTCGATGTGGAACCGTCGGAAACCCTGCTCGAGGTGCTCAGGGAGAACCTCAAGCTGATCAAAACAAAAGAAGGATGCGGTGTGGGTGAATGCGGTAGCTGCGCAGTCATCATGAACAAGAAGGCCGTCAACTCGTGTCTTGTTCTTGCAGTTGATGCCGACGGTAAAGAGATCCTCACCGCTGAAGGCATGGCTGAAGACATGGAATACCATCCTTTTAACGAAGCCCTGATCGGGCAGGGTTCGATGCGGGTCAGTTTCGAGCCCCCGGGAAGCAGGTCCCAGCAGGAGTTCTTCACCTTCTGTCACGTCTGTCCAGGTCATTGCAGCGTCAAGGCGACCGTGGAAGAGGGCAGAGTGGTCGATATTGTACCCGACAAGGAGAGTGGACTACCGAACGAGCTCTGCCCTGTGAAGAAAGGGCGATTCTCTATTCCTGAAGTTCTCCATCATCCGGATCGTTTGAAATATCCCCAGAAAAGAATAGGTGCCCGCGGAGAAGGCAAGTGGGAGAGGATCTCGTGGGATGAAGCCCTTGACACCATCGCGAAGAAACTTCTCTCTCTCAAGGAAGCGTATGGCCCGGAATCGGTTGCGTTCGGTCTGGGAGAACCGAAAGGCCTCGAGTTCGCTTTTGCGCAACGACTTGCCACCACTTTTGGCACGCCTAATGTGGTGACACCGGGATGGTGCTGCGGCATCCCGTCCGGCATGGCATCGGCGCTCACCTACGGCTGGAACTGCGTGCCTGATGAAGAACATCCGCCGCGTCTCATGGTGCTCTGGGCAATAAACAACAATCACACGAGCGGCGGTGTGCGCCGGGAGACCTTTGAGCGGGCGATTGAAAGCGGCGCCAAGCTGATCGTCGTCGATCCCAGAAAGATAGATGTGGCGTCCATAGCAGACCTGTGGGTGAGACCGAGACCCAACAGTGACGGTGCCCTGGGTATGGGCCTGCTCAAGGTGATTGTTGAAGAGAACCTGTACGACAAGGAATTCGTTGAGGCGTGGTGTGATGGCTTTGATCTTCTCGAGACGGAGCTCAAGACCTTCACCCTCAAGGACGTGGAAAGGGTCACGTGGGTGCCGGTGAAGACCATAAGGAAGTTCGCCAGGCTCTACGCTTCAACCAAGCCGGCCACGATCCAGTGGGGAAATGCGCTCGACACATCCGCCATTGCCTTCCCGGGTGCAAAGGCAGTTGCGATTCTGAGGGCGATAACAGGCAATCTGAATGTGCCGGGAGGCGAGATGTTCCTGACACCCGCGCCATTCCTGAGGCCTGGGAAATTCTTCCTGCTGAGTAAGTTCCCGCGCGACAGGGAAAAAGCAGTGGGCGGGGAATTTAAGCTGGCAGTCCGTTCAGCATTTGTGCCCCCACACGCATTTGTGGACTCGGTACTTACAGGAAAACCTTACCGGATCAGGGCTGCACTCTTTCTTCTTACCAATCCGATACTCAGCTATCCGGATTCAAAGAAGACCTATGAAGCATTCATGAACCTTGAGTTCTGCGTTGTTTCGGAGCTTTTCATGACGCCGACAGCGGCCATGGCCGACATACTACTTCCCGCTGCATGGGGCATGGAGCACGAAGAACTGGGTTACTGGCCGGGATGGTACGAAGAGATCCGTGCTTATCCGAAACTCGTGGATCCTCCTGGCGAAGCATGGGCAGATACCAGGTGGTTGAACGAGCTGGCGAAAAGAGTGGGCCTCGGCAAATACTTCTGGGAGAGCGATGACGAGGCTCTTGACGAGTGGCTCAAGCCGAGCGGTTACACCTATGAAGATATGAAGCGCAAAAGAGTTCTTCACTCGAAGAGAGAATACAAGAAGCATGACTATAGAACTCCGACAGGCAAAGTCGAAATATACTCGAAGAACGCAGCCGATTTTGGATACAAGCCCATGCCCTACTGGAAAGAAGTGAGCAATCTGCCGGCGCTTACCGAGGAGTATCCGCTGCTCATGGCGAATGCTAAAGAGGATGTCTACATGCTCACCGGTTACAAGCAGGTTGCCAGCTTGCGCAGCATGAAGCCTGAGCCGATCGCGGAGATGCATCCCGAGACTGCGAAGAAGCTCAATCTCAAAGAAGGAGAGATGGTCCACATCGAAACAGGGAAGGGCAGTATAGTGCAGAGGCTTGCGCTAGATGATGCACTCGATCCGCGCATTGTCGTCACCTCGTTCGGATGGTGGTTCCCGGAAGAACGCGGCACGGTCTTCGGCTGGGACAAGTCGAACATCAACGTGCTGACGCGGAGCGAACCGCCCTATGATCCAGGCATCGGCACGAGCGATCTGCGCGGCATACCCTGCAGAGTGTATAGAGCGTGAAGGGTTGACCGTTTGGACTATTTAATAAGACCCTGTTCTTTAAGCAGCTTCGCAAACGCTTCGTAGTTGGATGCTACATACTCATCCAGCTCTTTGCCGTTTCTGTAAAAGATAGTGAAGCGGAACTCCTTCATCTCTTTGATGAAGGCAGGCTCTTTCATCGCCTTGCTGTACGCGTCGTCCAGCTTTTTCACGATCTCGTCAGGCAGCCTTTTCGGCCCTGCGATGTTAAGAAACGTGGGCGCGGGTATGTCATACCCCAGGTCTTTCATGATTGGTACCTCGGGATAATAAGGGGAACGCTTTTCAGCGACCAACAGGATGAGTCTTATCTCCCCGGATTCGATGAGCGGATAATTAAAGTCGCCGGTCCCGACCATGACGTGGCCGCCGAGCAAGGCTGCCTGTGTTTCGGGTGACCCCTTGAACGGGATATGCGTCAACTGTACCTTTTCCCTCCTGGCGATCTGTTCCAGCGCAAGATGGCCGAAGCTCCCCACCCCTGCACTTCCGTAGGTTAGCTTCTTCGGGTTCTGGCGGGCGTATGCAACGATATCCTTCCAGCTCTTGAAGGGTGAATCTCCCTTCACCGTGATCGCGATATTCATAATACCGAACTGCATGATCTCCCGCAAATCGTTGACAGGATGGTAAGGCACTTTTTCAGTCAAAGGAGGGACGAA
>Ga0335070_10011360_pt1 | contig 10399 bp, 9 predicted proteins | sample Lox_Sample_13_FD_206722 | JGI IMG/M metagenome (GOLD analysis project Ga0335070, IMG submission 206722) | Soil microbial communities from Loxahatchee National Wildlife Refuge, Florida, United States - Lox_Sample_1.3 | ecosystem: Environmental > Terrestrial > Soil > Wetlands | place: USA: Florida...
GAATGCTCCATCTGTCTCCCCCGAAAATGCAGTGCCACACAAAAAAGGAGAGGACTGTGTTCCCATGAAAGCGACAACACAACGTTTCTTCACCGCCCTCACTCTTGCCGGATTGTCGGCCGGAGCCTGGGCCCAAACTCAGACCGCCGCGAACGTAGCGCCAGCAGCGCCGTTGACGGAAGCTGCCGGTACGCCTGCCCCAACCCCCGAAGAGCAACTTCGCTCTGAACTCCAGGAACTCAAGCAACTGCTTCGCGCACAACAGCAGCGCATCGACGCCCTCGAGAGTGCAGGTAAAGCGACTGAGCCGCAAGCACCCGCGGTTCTCGCTTCAGCCACCCCCGTCACCACGTCGATGTCGAAGTCCCAGGACTCCACCGCAACGCCGCAGTCGAGCCCTTCGCAGCCTCCGAATGTTTCTCAGGCGCAGACCGTCCAGGCCGGAAGCTCAGACGAACGCATCCGCAATCTCGAACGCCAGATCAAAGGCCTTGGACCAATCTCGTTCAGCGGTGATGTACGGCTCCGCGCTGAACCATTCTTCGGCGGCCCGAGCGACAGTTCCATGCAGCGCGCCCGCGCCCGCGTTCGCGTGCGTTTCAACGCTCTCGCGACGCTCGGATCGCAGTTCCGCACAGGCATCACCCTGGCCAGCGGCGACATCAACGATCCCACAACCACCAACCAGACCCTGACCGGCTTCTACACACGCAAACCCGTCGCCCTCGACCAGGCCTTTGTCGAATTCACCCCGCAGGGCTTCAAGAATTTGACCCTCGTCGGCGGGAAATTCCGCTATCCCTGGTTCAATACCGAACTGACCTGGGACAAGGATCTCAATCCTGAAGGTGCTGCCGAAACCCTCGGATTCAAGATCAATACGCCAGTATTGAAGAAGATCGCGCTGGTCGGCTTCCAATTGCCGTTTGCGGAAGTCGCCGGCACGACGTCGACCAATAAACGCATCGCCCAGCAGATTACCTACGGCGGCCAGTTGCAGACCGGCTGGCAGTTCGGCTCCCATGTCGCGCTGAGTGCGTTTTCCGGCTACTACGATTTTCGCGGCGCCGACTCAATCGCCTTTGCTCTTGCCCGCGCCAACACGAAGAACCCGCAGACTCCTCTGGTCGGCCTGCTTCCGCTCGGAACCGGCAACGCGGTGCAGGATTCTATATATACAACTACCGCAACTACTGTGATCACCATCGGAGGGACCTCCTATCCCACGGGAGTCACGTCGGTCAACAACGCGCAGTTCGCTTCGAAGTTCGGACTTTTCGACAGTCTCGCGAAGATTGACATCAATACCGGGCACGCTCGCTTGCCGATCTCGTTCGTCGGCGACTATGTCCAGAACACCGAAGCCTGCTCCAATCTCAAACACATCATCGCGGCTCCGGCGAATACCTCGACTACGACGTACAAACAAACTCTGAACGCTCCCTGCAAATCCAATCAGCGCCGAGGATACTGGGCGGAAGGACGCGTCGGACGGCTGCAGGAGAAGAACGATTTCCAATTCGGCTACACCCGCATTTACATCGAGCGCGAAGCCGTTCTTGGGAACTTCAACTACAGCGACATCCGCCAGGGCACCAACGTCAGCCAGCACAGGCTCGACATGTTCTACCAGTTCGACCGCAACGTGCAGCTCGGATTCGCCGCCCTGATCGGACGTCCGCTGGCCAGCAGCGAACCTTGGCTCGAGCGGCTGCAATTCGACACGATCTACATCTTCTGATCGCAACCTGCAATGAAACCTTCTGAGGGGACATACCTTCAGAACGCCGCCGGTCCGGTTTGGTTCTCTCCTTTGCCCGGGCCGGCGGTGCTAATATCCGTTCTCATCGATTAATGAAGTGGAGCCGCGCCTTATCCACTCTCGCCGAAATGCAGCCGGCGTACAGTCCTCCGCGAACATCTGCTGGGAAAACGCAGGTGAAGAATACCGCGCGGAAACAGAACCCGTAGGAACGGCAAAGCGCTGCCGACCCAGTGTCCGGCAGGGATTCGGACGCTACGGCAGCGCTGCTCTTGCAGAGCCCAAAATTCTGTCAAGAGTATAAAAACGCGCATGCACCAGTGATAGTGCACAGGTGGGTACCCGGCTGATATTAATTGTTGAGTACATAGGCCCTCAGCCGCTAAAGCGGCGGACTGCGTTTGGCTTCTACGGCACGAGTAAACTCGTGCCCTTCCCGTTCTTGCCGCGCGCGACTCTTCGCCGTCCATCATTGTCTTCGTCGACTCTTCGCGCTTCCCGTTCTTCCCCTGGCGCGACTTTTTAGCATTCACTTCTTCTCTTGCTTTCCCTCTGTGTTCTCTGTGGTGAGAGCTTTTTCCGGACGTAAGAGCGGGAACAGGATTACGTCGCGGATGGTGTGCTGGTCCGTCAGGAGCATGCATAGGCGATCGATGCCCAGGCCCACGCCGCCGGCCGGCGGCATGCCGTAGGAGAGGGCGCGGATGTAGTCCTCGTCCATCTGGTGAGCTTCTTCGTCGCCGCGTTCGCGTTCTTTCAGTTGCGCTTCGAAGCGGCGGCGCTGGTCTTCGGGATCGTTGAGTTCGCTGAATCCGTTGGAGATCTCCATCTGTCCGGCAAAGATTTCGAAGCGCTCGGTCCAGTCAGGCTCATCGGGCTTCTGCTTCGACAAAGGCGACACAGCGGTCGGAAATTCGTAGATGATCGTCGGCTGCATGAGATGCTCTTCGGCAGCCGCTTCGAATAAAGCCGCGATCGTCTTGCCTGCTGGAGCGTTCGGATCGTAGGGCATGTGCGAGTGCCCCGTATTAAAGCGTTCGACTAACTGCTTCACACCCTCGTGCGAGGCGAAGTCGTTCATCTCAGGTTTGGTCCCCGCGCGATCTGGCCAGAACTTGATGATGGCTTCGCGCATCGTGAGCCGCTGCCAGTTGGACCAGTCGAGTTCGTGGACCGTCTCTTTGCTGTCTTCGGTTACAGTCCACTTCGATTTCGTGCTTCCGTTAACGGCCTTGGCGGCTTCGGTGATCACTTCCTGCGTGATCGCCATGATGCCCTGATAGTCGGTGTAGGCCTGGTAAGCCTCCATCATGGTGAACTCGGGATTCCAGCGCCATCCGAGGCCTTCGTTGCGGAAGTTGCGGTTGATCTCGTAGACGCGGTCGAGGCCGCCTACGACCAAGCGCTTTAGATAAAGCTCGGGCGCGATGCGCAGGTAAAGATCCATGTCGAGGGTGTTGTGATGCGTGACGAAGGGACGCGCGACCGCGCCGCCCGCGATCGGCTGCATCATCGGCGTTTCGACTTCGATGAAGCCGTGAGCATCGAGCGTACGCCGTACGGACTGCACGAGCTTCGTGCGCTTGAGGAAAACTTCGCGCACCTCGGGATTCATGAACAGATCGACATAACGCTGGCGGTAGCGCAACTCGACGTCGGTAAGTCCATGCCACTTCTCCGGGAGCGGCAGCAGGTCTTTGCTGAGGAATTCGATCTGCTCGACATGCACCGAGAGCTCGCCGGTGCGCGTGCGAAACAGATATCCGCTGACGCCGATGTGGTCGCCGAGATCGAGGAGCTTGTAGAGTTCGAATCCCTGGTCGCCGACAGCGTCTTTCTTGACGTAGATCTGCAGCTTCTGGCCGGCTTGCTGAATGTGAGCGAATCCGGCCTTGCCCATGAGGCGGATGGCCATAATGCGTCCGGCGACGCGGACGTTGACGCGGGATTGGTCGAGTTCCTCGGCGGATTTGCCTGAGTAATCGGCTAGGATTTGCTCAACCGTGTGGGTGAATTCGTATTTCGTGCGGTACGCGGGCTGGCCGAGCGCGGCGATCTTATTGATCTTTTCGCGGCGCAGCTCGTAGATGTTGTCGTCCAGTGGCAAGGGATTTGTCCTTTATTTTGAGGAACGGTGATTATAAATCTTGGGCTCTCGGCTCTTGGCTTTCGGCTCTTGCTTTCGGCTCTTGGCTTTCGGATCTTGGATCTTGGAGTTTTGACCTCGGACCTTGGACCTCTGCCCGGCGCTGCCTGGGACAGTCGACTTTGCTCGCCGTTGCCATTTCTTTCGCCGCTTCGCGGCTTTGTCTCCTTTTCTCCTCCTACCCACGCCTTGCGGCCTTCGGCTTCGCTCAGGGCAGGCTGTGGGCTGCGCTCTTTCGCTGCTTCGGAGCTGGTTCCGTTGTTAGGGCACTGGCTTCTCTCGGTGCTGGTTGCGGGGGCTTGCGGGTTGGGGTGGCTGCTGTCGTGGTTGCCTGTGCAGTGGGTATCGGTTGTGGCCGTTTGAAACCTTCGCGTGGAACCGCGGAGGGGGTGGCGCGGTTCGTGGTCTTCTCGGCACTCGGCACGCGACCACTCGCTTCGCTTGTGGTCGCGGGGCGGACCAATGGGTCCGCCCCTACATGGGGGCTCGCCTTCGGCTTCGCTTCGGTAGCCGCGTGTGTCGCTGTGCGGAATGCTGCTCTGGTTTTGGCTTCTTCGGCTCTTTCTTCGGCGAATCGCTTGCGGGCTTCTTCTCTGGACTTGGCTTCGGCGGCGAAGCGCTGGACGTCTTCGCGCGCGATCTGGCGGGCGGTTTCGGCTTGCTGCTCCCAGAAGCGCGGGCCTTCCGGGCCGATCGGCAGGAATGGATTCGCGGCTACCGCGGGCAGATCGGATTCGCTCGCGATTTCTTCGTGTTCGGTGGTGGGGTCGGCGTAGCTGGGGACTTGTGTGACCGAGCTCTTGCCCTGGATGCCGAACTTGACGCGGCTGGCGTTTTTCACCGCGATGTGCAGGGCGCGCAGGATTAACGTCGCGCGTTTGTAGTCGATGGTGTTGCGCATTAACGCGTTGATGACTTCCATCAGGGCGTATTGGATAGATTCTTCGTCCTCGATCATCGCGATGGGATGGAGACGAGATTGTTTGGGGCGGCGAACGCTACGGATGGCGTTCTGGTGGAAGTAGCAGAATTGTTCTCCGCGGAGAGCGGGAGAGCCGCAGCGGAGGCCGGTGACTTTGATATGAGTGCAGGTTCCATTTTGGTTCGACATGGCGTTTACCTTCTCGCAGATTTTTTGATAGTGAGGCCGCAAAATCTTGGCTTCATGGGAGTTAGGGGAATAGTGCAGGATGATATCGGCGTAAAATCTTGGAAACTCAGGAGTTGTGAGTAAAATCTTGCGGATTAAGGAGTTAATGCGGGGATTGCCGGTGTTGGGGAGGGAAGGGAGTTTCGATTCGGGAATCCAGGGCTCGGCTTCCGGCTTTCGGCTGTCGGCTTCCGGAGGAACTGACTCACCACAGAGGGCACAGGGTTTCACAGGGGAAGGCTTGTGTGGCATGGTGCCACTTTGGCTGAGTTGAAAATCTCAGTAAAGTCGCGATGTCACAATGGGAGAGTTTGGTCCTGTGGAAAACTTTGTAAGTGTCTGAAGGTGTTCAGGCGTCGTGGTCGAAAATAAACTTTGGACGTGCAGAAAAAGGGGGGAATTTGGGAGGGATGGGGATGGGGGCTGTGGAAAACTGCTCTGTCGGCCGCGAATGCCCCACCCTCTTTCGCAACGAACGCGAAAGAAGGGTGGGGCAACCTGCACAGAGGGTCACAGAGGAAACGGCTTCCGGCTTTCGGGTCTCGGTTTCCGGAGGCGCGGAGTTGGGGATGGGACGTTGTGGCATCGTCCCACTTTGGCTGAGTTGAAAATCTCAGTAAAGGTTGAATGTCACAATGCGGCGGTGGAGGCTGTGGAAAAATCCGTAGGTGGTTGAGGATGCTGAGGGATGGTGGTCGAAAATAAATATTGGACGTGCAGAAAAAGGGGCGGGATTTCGGGAGAGATGGGGACGCGGGCTGTGGAAAACTGGCCGCACCCTCTTTGGCAACGAACACGAAAGAAGGGCGGGGTAACCTGGCAAAGTTGAGCCGTGTGCTGATGGGTTTTGAGCGTAATGGGGATGTTTCGCCAATCAATGACGCACGCGTGTGTCCGGCAGAGGTGGGCATTGAAAATCGCCGTGGACTATGGGTTCCTGGTTACTCGGCAAGGGGGCAACTGCGTTGGATAGATGACGACGGCATTAGGAACTTTGTTTTTCAGGTCCGAGGCCAAGCGCAGAGTGATTTGGCCAGGGTAAGAATCGACGGTCACGCGATAGTATTCGGTCATAGCCGACTGCATGCGCGATGCGGCCGTTTTTAGAGCTTCCAGCTTCTGGTCGGTAACCCCCTGGTCGTGCTGGCCACCACCAACAATATCCACCTGCATAGAGTAACCACCACTACCCCAACTCAAGCTGTCTTCGTCTTCTTTGTTGGGAAGGTAGGTTTGGTCAAAAATGAGTTCTGTTCTTCCTTGGGAGAAACCAATCGTAGGACCCGTGATCGTACCCAGCATTCGCGGTGCAAATAGAAGACTAAAAATCCGGACCTGTCGGTCGGCCAGTTCCTTACGAACTTGCTTGAAGCTAGCATGATGCTCATTTTGAAGTCCCGTGCTCATCAGGAGAATGGCATCCCCAAGTCCGGGCTCATCGAACCATCCTGCTCCGGCCATGATAGCGTCGAGTACCCCGTTGCCGCGGGCCTTACTATCCGTGTTGGTTTCTAGCTCTTTCGCCGCGGCCAGAATTGCGTCGTGGGATTGGCCAAACGCCACTTTCTTCTCAGGTCCACCGGCTGTCAACAGACCAAAGGAGTCTTCAGGGCGAGCTTCGGCAAGCACGTCGGCCACGATGCTGTACTCTGCGCGGCGAACTTTCTCGGGCACATCGGGTCCGGTTTCTAGGATCAGGAGAATGCGGCGCTTGCCGCTGTCCTGAGTTGCCGCCATCACCTTTACTGGTTTGTGTCTGCATTCGGCGACGAACTGGCTTGCACTAAGGTCGCGGACTAATCTGCCGTCTGGCACCACAACATTCGCCGACAAGATGATCGTGCAAGGAGCTTCTTTCTGGCCAGCTGCATTTAAAAATCGTGAACCGCAGATCACCGACGCTAGCGCGATTGGCACAACGAAATGGCGTGTACGCATGGCTTCAGTCTAGATCAAAGGAATCCGTTGTTTTCAGTGATGGCGGTCACCTGACGTAATCACCTGACATAACCAGATGGAATGAGAAGGCCGGTCTCCGGACGGGATGCCGTGTACGCTCCCAAGTTATCGACGTGCTCGAAGCACAGATAAAAAGGAGACCGGCAATGAAGAAGGTTAGCACCGCAGTGGCAAAGCAGGGCAGGAATATTTCTCGGCAGACACTGACCATCGGACTGGATCTGGGAGATCGCAACAGCTGGTACTGTGTGCTGGATGGAATCGGGTCGGATACAACTGGAACAGCGAGTGCGTACCACGGCGAAAGCGTTGCAGGAAGTGTTCGGCCCATGCCGCGCAGCCGAGTCGCACTGGAAACGGGAAGACATTCCCCCTGGCCAGAGCCCACCCTCCCGCCAAGAACGCGGGAAGGGTGGGGCAACCCGTTGAGGAATCTTGATTCGGAAAGGATGGGCCAGCCCGCCATTTTGAGTGAAATGGGGATTTTTCAACACCTACTTCGTCGCCGCCTCAATTGCCGCCTTGGCCTGTCGATTAAAATCATCAACGTCCTTTTCGGGAAATACCCGTACTTCACGTTTCCAGCCCTTGCTGTGAAACAGTAAATCCATATACGCCAACCCTGAGCGGGTGCTCACGTGGACTCCGTCTTCGGCGTCCTTTGAAATCGGCACAAGGTCCATCGTGAAATGATGTCCGTCGTATTGCGCATTGCTGATTCGATAAACGCCCAGTGGACGTACACCTCCAACCTGAGATACGTAGCCCGAAAGGCCTGCCCGAAGGTCAAGCCGCGTGAAGGAAAACCGGTACTTATCGAAACCTACCCAAATGCCGACCAGCTTGTCCGCCGGAATCGGAGGAGCATTCTTGCCTTGTACCGTTAGAGATACCGGTAACAGCATCATGAACGCGATAAGAAGGCATTGAGACATGATTCGCATTGTTCCTCCCATTTAGGGCGCCATTATCTCGGTAACAGCGTTTCAGCACAACTGACGCTATCAGCCGATTACACGCTTTGAGCGGCAAAGTGGGATTGAGGTAATCAGGATTTCTCGCCAACTGCCGAGAATCAAGCCGCCGCTTACAAAAGAAGAGTCTTACCAGGGATCAAATAGGACAGGTGGCTTCTGGCAGCTGCGACCGAACAAGTTGATAGAATCATGGGCGTGGGCCCGTAGCTCAAACGGATAGAGCATCGGATTTCTAATCCGAGGGTTGCAGGTTCGATTCCTGCCGGGCCTACCATCGCCGACTATAGATCACTTGCTGTTTACTGTATTTCGCTCGCCACCTGCGAAAAAACCGTGTTGGCATTGGACCCGATCTGTTGCATCACGCCTATCAGTATGACCAGAAGCACCGCCGCCATCATTGCGTATTCTGCAGAATCCTGACCCTCATCCCTTGACCAGAGTTCTGCAAGCCTCTTCAGGCCTCGACTCCTCTGCAGACACTTCTGCGACAACCACTCGACAAATCCGGCGGCCGCCTCGAAGACGGCCGCGCGTCCCTTTGCTGCACCAGTCGGTTCCATGCCTCAGCTCCACAAGCGATCCCAGGAGCGTTCCTGATCCCACTGCGGCGTGGGGTCGAAATATCCCGTTCCCGGCGCCAGATGCTGCCGGACTACATCTTCATTCAACGTCACGCCCAATCCCGGACGGTCCGGGACATCGATCCAGCCGTGATTGACGATCGGGGTCTTCACTCCCTCCTGCACCATCGACGACCACCAGGGTACGTCGAGCGAATGGTTTTCAAGTGCGAGGAAATTCTGCGTGGCGGCCGCGCAGTGCACGTTCGCCATGCATGACACCGGCGTGCCGGCAAAGTGCATCACCATCGGCACACCGTATCCCTCGGCCATGTCGCCGATCTTATGCGTTTCGAGGATGCCTCCGGAGGTGGCGAGGTCAGGTTGAATCTTGCTCACCGCATGCCGCTCGCACAGAACCTGGAATGGCTCCTTCAGGTAAATATCTTCTCCGGTCAGGATCGGTGTCGGGCTCTCGTCGGAAATCTGTTTGAGCAGATCGGTATACATCCACGGAATCACGTCTTCCATCCACGACAGGTTGTACTTCTCATAGGCTTTGCCCAGGCGGATGATCGATTTCACGCCTAGGTGCCCGAGATGATCCATCGAGAGCGGAATCTCCATGCCCACCGCATCGCGGACCGCGGCCACGTATTGCTCGAGCATGGCGATGCCTTTGTCGGTGACCTCCATGCCAAGCAGAGGATGGGGCAGTTGATTGGCCTCCCACTGATTCAGGTCGCTCGGGTTGGTGACGGTGCCCGGCGTGTCGGACACCATCTCGACGCCCAGGTCCATCTTCAGCCAGGTAAGGCCCATCACCTCCTTACGCTCTTTCATGCGCTGCGCATAAATCTTGGGATCCTTGTCTTCAGTAGTGTCAGCGTAGACGCGAACCCTGTCGCGGAACTTGCCACCACCGACAAGCGCATAGGCGGGAGCGTTATAGACTTTGCCGGCTATATCCCAGAGAGCCATTTCGACGGCGCAGACTCCGCCGGCCTGACGGGCGTGTCCACCGAATTGCTTGATCTTGCGGAAAATCCGGTCGATCTGTAGCGGATTCTCGCCGACGATGCGGCTCTTCAGAAACAGAGCATAGGTGGCGCTCGCGCCGTCGCGAACTTCGCCCAGTCCATAAACGCCCTGATTGGTATCGATCCGTATGATCGGACATGGGCTCGGGCCGGGCTTCACCACGGTTGCCACGCGCATGTCGGTAATCTTCAAAGTCGAAGGACTGGAATTCGTGTTGACGCCTTTGGGATAGGCTTCGGCGCTCTCTGCAAGCAGCGCGCCACCAAGTGCCAGTGCTGAGGTTTTCAAGAGATCACGTCGATGCAGTCCGTTGCTGTTCATCCAGTTCGCCCCTTTTCGCTAGGTTATGATTGCGATTCAAATCGCAGAAGCCTGCGGCCGAACAATACTCTGGGTTTTCGCGCCTGGTCTCAGAGAACTCCGCATTAGAGCTTTTGGGACAACGGAGAGCCTTGAGAACACTTGAGACCGCCGTAGCGAGCCACGGTGCAGCCGACGGCCTTGACGCAGGTCTATTGCGACATAGAATTGTAAGCTCGCCTGGCAAGTGCAGTGACCAAAAATCTACGTTGAGGGAGACTGGAATGATATTGCGGAAAATGGGTTGGGGCACGTCCACTGAGAATTCGGTCAAGATCGTTTGCGTTCTGGTTCTTCTCGCATCCAGTTGTGCGCACGCGCAGTTATTCACGTTTCCCAAGCAGGAGCTCATCGATTACACCGCCAAGTCTCCATTCGAGAGGTTTCCCGACGGCCGGCCGAAAGTCCCGGATTCCATGATCGAGCGTGCGCGTGGACTTT
>Ga0335070_10011361_pt1 | contig 10399 bp, 7 predicted proteins | sample Lox_Sample_13_FD_206722 | JGI IMG/M metagenome (GOLD analysis project Ga0335070, IMG submission 206722) | Soil microbial communities from Loxahatchee National Wildlife Refuge, Florida, United States - Lox_Sample_1.3 | ecosystem: Environmental > Terrestrial > Soil > Wetlands | place: USA: Florida...
ATGGAGGCGCACTTCGTCCCAGCAGATCACAACTCCGCTTGATCTCATCCACAATCACGCTGCATGCATTCTGAACGTTGCACGGAGGATGCGTGGCCGGCGAGACCTGCATGCACTCGTCCGCCAATCGTTTTGCGCGCTCCCCGCCGGCCGTTTGCAGACAGGATCCCGCGTTCGATTCGTTCACCAGGGCGGGGGCCGACACGGTGCGCTGTGACATTCCGAAAGCGTGCGATACCTGGCTCAGTTCCTCGCGGATCTTCTGCCACGAGGACGTTACGCCCGAATCGATCTTCAGGTCTTCGACCAGCTTTTCGACTTGGTCCGCCGCGCTCAGCGTGTTGGGTACCTCGTCGCCCTTCTTGGTTCGTTTGAATGAGTCGAGCATCGCCTCAGTCTGTTTCTGAAATCGAGCAACGGTGCTCTTGGCCTCTTTTTCCTGGCTTGTCCGGCGGATGGCGCTCTTTTGCACCGCAGCATCGAAACGCGAACGGAAGGACCTGGAATCCTCCTTCAGATTTGTCATGAGGGCTTCAACATCTCGATCGCTCACGCGACCCTGCGCAGTGCCCGGCAGTGTTTGGAAAAATGCAAAAATCGCGGAGAGAACGATTGCCGACCAGATAAGGAAATTGGGATTGTGACGATGCATAGGGCCGTATCCCCGCCGGGGACCTATCGACGAGGCGTGATTATACACCGCTGTTCCGGCCTGCCTCCGGTTAAGCCAGCGGGGGACGCCTAGCTCACAATGACGGTCTGGCGTCCGACAAAGAGCAGTTGCCGCGTTTGAAAGAGCGCGCAAAGGGCACACTTCTTCGATGCAAAATAGAGGAGGCCGCGATGTTCTGCGGCCTTTGGGGGAATTGGGGAAGGGATTTCTGCTTCAGCGTCGCGTTCTCTACTTCGGGTTAAGCCTCCACCATCTGCTCTAGCGCGGCCCGATTACGAATAATGAGCGTGGAACCGTTGAGTTCCAACACATGCTTCTTGCGGAGTTCGCCCAACGTGCGGGTTACGGTTTCGCGCGTTGTGCCGATGAGTTGGGCGACCTCCTCGTGGGTCAGAGCCAGCTTCAGGCGAATTGCGCCATCGCTGACGCGCCCGTCGCAGCACCACTGCAGCAGCAACCGGGCGAGTTTCTCGGATACCGAGTGCGACAGCCCGATCGAGCGGATCACCTCATACGCCGACTGGCAGTCGTTACTCAGCTGTTGAGCGACGTGTAGACACGCGTCGCCATTTTCTTTTATGAAACGGATGAAATCAGCGCGGCTGATGAATGCCAATTGCGCCGGCTGTAGAGTTTCGACTGTCAGCTCGTAAGGAGCACCTGTCACCGCGGCGTGCAGACCCAGGATCTCTCCCGGTTGCGCGATCTTCATAATGAATGTTTTCCCGTCGCGATTGGTGGTCATCATCTTCACTCGGCCCTGGCACAGAATGTAGACCCCGCGTGGAACCTGGCCTTCGACAAAAATCACCGAACCTTCGGGATAGGAAGTGGCGTACTTGATCCGATCCAGGCCATCGAGCGTCCGCTCGGATAGATGCGCGTCGCTGTTCCGTAGGGCTTCGCTAGCGCAGTTGTCGGTCACTGGCAAACCGTACGGCGACCTGCTGCTGGATGTGCGGGACGAAAAAGATGAGAAGTATGAATCTTCCTGCCCTATCGATGAAACCGCTGTACTCAACATGCGCTGCCATCCTTTCAATTACTTTGTATAACTACCCCACCTGAGTATGGATACACATTAGCGGCGCCCCAATTTGGCTGCTACTAGGTGAATCCCTAGTTTTTGGAACCAGCCACATTCCGGAATACAGGAAGCAACAACCGACGATGTTCAACGGGAAAATCCTGCGGAAAGTCGCAGGCAGAGAGAGGCAATGATTGCTACTTCCAGATTTCAGACTGAAGTTGTGGGGAAAGGAACTGGCCACCATCGGCGACCGTCGATACCGCGGTCAACAGCTGCTCATGGGCAAAAACCTTGAGCACGTAGCCGTTTGCGCCCAGTGACCGGGCCTTTTTCAGATAAGGCGCCGACGACTGGACGGTCAGGAAAATTAGCTTCGGCTTGAGTCCGGAGGCGCGGATCGCGGCAGCCGCCTCGAATCCCGTCATTACCGGCATGCTGATATCGGAAATAATAAGGTCGGGATGCAGGCGCTGCGCCGCTTCCACCAGAGCACCGCCATTTTCGACCCTGCCCACAACGTCGTACTCCCCCTGCAGTTGGCGGCCAACTTCTTCCATCATCGCCGCATGGTCGTCCGCCAAAAGGATTCGGAGTCGAGTTTTATTCCCCACGTTATTCGTCACCTGTGGTTGAGGTTAGAAGGACGGCCGGTACGGCGCGACTAGGGTTTCCCCTAGTTTTTTTACTCGGGGATAAGCCCTTGCTGGAGAGCAACTTTGGTGAGTTCAGCGACAGTCTTCACTCCCAGCCTGGTCATGACGCGGGCCCGGTGGAACTCCACGGTCTTGACCGAAACGTGCAGAATGTCGGCGATTTCCTTATTCGCCTTGCCGTCGATGATCAGCTTGAGGATTTCGCGTTGCCGGTCGGTGAGATCCTCCGACTGCTGGTTCACTTCCCCCGAGCGGCTCCAGAGGTTCTCGATGACGTCATGGCCGAATGCCGGAGTGACGTAAGTCTCTCCACGAAGAACGGCATGGATCGCCTGCTGCAACTCCTCGGTTGCCCCCGACTTCAGAACGTATCCCGAAGCGCCGAGCCTGAGGGCCTGCCTCAGATACGCCGGGTTGAGGTGCTGGCTCAGAAAAATCAGCTTGGTATTGGGGCGGAGTTTCTTAATCTGCTTCGCCGATTCGAAGCCGTTCAGCAGAGGCATGCTGATATCCAGTATGACGATCTCCGGCTTCAACTTGTCGACGGCCGCAACCAGCGCCCGCCCGTCCTGCGCTTGTCCGACGACGTCATATTGCACCTGCAGGACGGCTCGAATGCCGTCGAGGATCAGCGCATGATCATCTCCGAGCAGAATGCGTGTTTTCATCGTCGCTGGCGTTTGGAGAGTGTATTATGCCTTGGAGTTCCCTGCCAATTCTCGCGGAGGTGCGGGCACGTTGCCTAAGAAAGACAGCCCAAAACGGCGCCCACTCTCGAAGCGCGCGAAAAATGTCCCTTCAGACCCGTGGGAACCGAGAGCTCTCATCGCTTCTATCGTCGATTCCTCCGACGACGCCATTATCAGCAAAGACCTCAACGGAATCATAACCAGCTGGAATCGGGGCGCCGAAAGGCTCTATGGCTACAAGAGCAGGGAGGTCGTCGGCCAGTCGATTTCGATCCTGGTGCCGCCCGACCGGCCGAAAGAAATTCCTGACATCCTCGAGAAAATCGCGCGCGGCGAACCGGTCGATCATTACCAGTCCGTCCGGATTACCAAGTCGGGCCAGCGGCTGGACGTCTTCATCACCGTGTCCCCCCTCCGCAACGCAAAGGGAAGGATTGTCGGCGCCTCGGCCATCGCCCGCGACATCACCCTAATCGAGCAGGCACGGCGGGCTTTGCAGGAGAGCGAGTCCCGCGCTCATGCTCTCTTTCAGGCAGCTGCCCAGGCGATTTTCATCGTGGACCAGAATGGCCGGATCGCGATGGTCAATCCGGCGACTCGCAGTATGTTTGGCTACAGCGAGGATGAACTGATTGGCAAGCCGGTCGAGATGCTTTTGCCGGCGGCTTTCCGGAGCGGTCACAAAACGCACCGGGATGGATTCTTTCGCGATCCGCAGATGCGGCCTATGGGATTGGGACTGGATCTGCAAGCCTGTCGCAAGGATGGCACCGAATTTTTTGTGGAAATCAGCCTCAGCTACATCCGCACCGCTCAAGATACTCTGGCCGTCGCTTTTGTCACAGATATCTCGCGGCGCCGAGCCGATGAGGAGGCGATTCGCCAGCAACGCGAAGATCTACGCTCCTTGGCCGCCCGTCTGATGACCGCGCAGGATGACGAAAGAAGGCGCATCGCGCGCGATCTGCACGACGATCTCAGTCAGCGCCTTGCCTTTCTTGCCATGGATCTCGGGCGGCTGGCCATGAAGGCGGGCGAGGAAAGCGCCACCGCGCAGATCCGATCGCTGCAGAAGCGCGCGATGGAGACTTCCGAATCCGTGCGCCGCATCTCTCACCAGCTCCATCCTTCAGTGCTTGACGATATCGGCCTGGAAGCGGCGCTCGAACAGTACTGTGAAGAGTTCGAACAACGATCCGGCATATCGACTAGTTTCCGCAGCCGAAACGTTCCGGATTCGCTGCGTACGGAGATCGCCAGTAGCATTTACCACATTGCGCAGGAGTGTCTCCGCAATGTCTCGAAGCACTCCCAGACAGAAACCGTCTCCGTTGCGCTGGAATTCGTGGACGGCATGCTGAGGCTGACCGTCAAAGATCAGGGGATCGGTTTGCAGAACGAGAGCAGCCGTAAAGGCATCGGTTTCGTCGCGATGAAGGAACGCGCCCACCTCGTCAATGGGAAGGTCTCGATCCTGTCGAAAGTCGGCTCGGGAACGATGGTCAGCGTGGAGATTCCAGCCAGCCACAACTAGAAGAGTCCGGATGCATCGGTCTCCTTTGTGTACTTCGCGCTTATCGCATTTCCTTCGTGATCCTTCGCGGTGAATCGCGGAATCTTCCTCTGCGCTGCCTGCGGTAGACTCTCTTCCAGAACGGATTACGCTACCTTGCGATGTCCGGCCCGCGCGTGGCTGAATAGCTTGATCATCTCCCGGTTGAAAGCGGGAATGTCGTTGGGGTTGCGGCTGGAAACGATATTTCCGTCCACCACCACCTCCTGGTCGATCCACTCGGCCCCGGCGTTCCGCAGGTCAGTCTTCAATGACGGCCAGGAGGCGATCTGACGGCCGCGCGCCTTGCCCGCCTCAATGACCATCCATGGCCCGTGACAAATCACCGCCACCGGTTTCTGCGCTTCGAAAAATGCCTTCGCGAAAGCGACCGCTTTCGGCTGCATGCGCAGCAAATCGGGGTTCATTACGCCGCCGGGCAGCAGCAAGGCATCGAAATCGTCGGCGTTGGCGTGCTCGAGAGACACGTCAACCGGGAATTCGTCGCCCCATTCCTTCGTCTTCCAACTGCGTACCTGCTTGGCCTGAGGCGATACGATCTTGGTTTGCGCGCCCGCTTCGTCCAGTACCTTCCGTGGCTTCACCATCTCGTCGTGCTCAAACCCGTTCTCGATCAGAATCGCTACCTTCATTCCCTGAAGATTACTCATTGCATGCTCCTTTAAGAACCTTGATCACTGCGTGAAAGAAAGGAAATCGGAATGCACGTCCCAGCCTCGGGACTTTCACGGACACATTGCTGTTGCCTTTGGTTGCAGGAGACAGCACCCGGGGTTGCCCATCGAAAGCTCGTGCCGATCCCTGTTTCCGGCGCTGCTTGCCGCTCTTATCACCCCGCGGCGTGACTCTGATCACTTGCGATGTGCCTCGTTCTGGTTAATCTCAAACTGTCTTCTCATCGACAGCTCCAGCATTTCGACATAGCCATCGAGCAGGTCCGAAAACCGGTCGCGGCCTTTCGTGGTTCCTCCGTTTGCCCCACGATCGGAAACAAGGAGTCAGCAGAATATGCGAGGAAACGAACAGGCATCAGCCTTCACGTGTTCCACACTGCTCTTGGCGGCTGCCTTCGCGGCAATCGCTATCCCGATGCACATCTTTGCCCAGGACTCGGCGATGTTTCGCGGTGATCTTCAGCACACGGGCATCTATACAGGCACGGGTGTCCCGAAGCTCAATGGGATGAAGTGGAAGTTTCACACCGCTGGCCGCGTTATCTCCTCGCCCGCGATAGCGAGCGGTGTCGTCTATGTCGGTAGCACCGACGGGAATCTCTACGCGGTCGATGCCGACTCGGGCGCGGAGAAATGGAAGTTCAAGACCCAGAGCTGGGTGAATTCGTCGCCTGCCATCGCCTCAGGCGTCGTCTACTTTGCGAGCTATGACAGCAACTTCTACGCGCTCGACGCGGCCACTGGACAACTGAAGTGGAAATTTCAAACCGCCGGTGAGAGGCGCTTCGCTGGAAAGCACCTTCATCATCTGGAGCCAGCAGCCGAAACCATGCCGGACCCCTGGGATTTTTACTTGTCCTCGCCCGCTCTCTGGAATGGCGCGGTCTACTTCGGCAGCGGCGACGGAAATGTGTATGCCCTGGACGCGGCATCGGGAACGCTGAAGTGGAAATTTCACACCGGTGACGTCGTGCACGCTTCACCGGCGATCGCCAACGGCACCTTATTTATCGGAAGTTGGGACAGCTACCTCTACGCGCTCGACGCGTCAACTGGCCAGGAGAAGTGGCGCTTCAAGACCGGCGACGATCCCGATATCCACAACCACGTCGGAATCCAGTCGTCACCGGTGGTGGTGGACGGCGCCGTGTTCTTCGGATGCCGCGACGCGAATGTCTACGCCGTTGACGCAGCAACCGGGAAGCAGAAGTGGAGCTTCGCGAATGAAGGATCGTGGGTGAACAACACTCCGCTGGTCTATGGCGGAAAGGTTTATTTCGGGACATCGATCCCGGGAATTCTGCACGCGGTCGATGCCAAGACCGGTGTAGCAGCGTTTCAACTGCCAACCGGCACTCCTGTCTTCTCATCCATGGCCGTGACGCACGATACGCTCTACATGGGGAACTTTGGCGGCAAGCTGACCGCCATCGATCTGAAGACTCAAAAGCCCGTATGGACATTCGAGACCGACGGTGCAAAGCAGAACGCCGCTGCTCTCACCACCCCCGATGGCGGCATCAAGTTTGAAGCGGTCTTCCCTTCTCCGAACCTCTTTTATGACGACATGGTGATCGCTGTCGACAAGTTGCTCACCATGGGAACCATTCTCTCGTCTCCCGTGATCGTAAACGATGTCGTTTATGTGGGAAGCACGGACGGAAACCTCTATGCGCTGAAATAGCGGAGGGGAATCGGAAGGAATCGTGCTGGAGGCGCGGGGCGGAATCGAACCGCCGAATAAAGGTTTTGCAGACCTCTCCCTTACCACTTGGGTACCGCGCCTTTTCAGAGTCACGTTAGAACTTCGCCTTATGGTTGTCCAGCCATGCTCCGTCGTGATCAGGCTTGCTCCCGTAACGTCGACTGCCGCGAGCCGTTCCAGGCTCTGGCCTGCCCCGCGATTGTAGGTCGTCTTCACGACTGGCGAGTCTGGCAGTTTATTCCCCGAGGACCCTGACTCCTCATTGGCTCTGCCGCCCTGTCGTGCTACAACACTCGGCTATGGGTTCGCATGCTCCGCTGCCCCCGTCGAAAAATGTTCCTGCCGCTGCTCCAATCGTCTCGGCGAAGCCCGCGCCGCAAAAGACGGATGTCTCTATGTATTGTCCCAATTGCTCCGCCGAACTGCACGGACACCGCTGCAAAGCGGTCTGCAAGACCTGCGGCTTCTACTTGAGTTGCTCAGATTTTTATTGAGGATTGTTGCGGCTGGCCGCTTTAGGGCCGAACGATTCTTCGCGCAGAGCTTCCGCACAAAAAACTTTGGGGACGCTCATCGCGTCCCCATTTTTTCTATACCAACTGCACGGTTCTTAGTGCTTCTTGCTGCTTTTCTTCTTCGCTTTCTTCTTGGTTGCCATGGATCTATTCTCCCTTTTCCATTCTTCATGGAATCTTGCAACGGTCTTCAGTTGCAACTGATTGATTGTATAGAGTCAACATAGAACGAAGTCAAGAGAAAAATGAGTGTCCACCGCGCTCGCAACTCTGTACCAAAGTCACCGTGCTCCATCTTCCTCCAAAAAATTCTCCATTGCGACTCGACTGCGTCGTGCCGTGGAAAATCTCGCGACAGAATTTCTGATTGCCGCGCCTCTTCCTCGCGTCGGTGCTCTCGATTCGCGCTCGCACCTTCGAAGCGCGCCCGGCATCTATAATGTAGGACGGTTCGCGGGCCACACACCGTTGTGAGGAGCGCATAAATGGCGGGTTCCAACGATATCGTAATCATCTCCGGATGCCGGACACCGATCGGAAAATTCCAGGGAAGTCTCAGTGATTTGAGCGCGCCCCAACTGGGCGCGATCGCCGTGCGCGAAGCCGTAAAGCGCGCGAATCTCGATCCCGCACTGGTGGATGAGTGCATCATGGGCAACGTAGTGTCCGCTGGGCTCGGACAGAACCCGGCGCGGCAGGCAGCGTTGTTCGGAGGTCTGCCTCCTGAAGTTGGCGCGATGACCATCAACAAGGTATGCGGCTCCGGACTGAAAGCCGTCGCTCTCGCAGCCCAGGCGATCGAGACCGGCAACAGTTCCATCGTGGTCGCCGGCGGCATGGAATCGATGACCAACGCTCCCTACCTTCTCCCCAACGCGCGCAAAGGTTATCGTCTCGGCAACGCACAGTTGGTCGACTCGATGGTCCACGATGGTCTGTGGGATATCTTCAACGATTACCACATGGGCGTGACCGGCGAAAACGTCGCGGAGAAGTACGGCATCACCCGCGAAGAGCAAGATCAGTTCGCCGTGAACTCGCACCGCAAGGCGATCGCCGCGCAGAAAGAATGCCGCTTCAAAGCGCAGATTGTCCCGGTTGAGATCCCCGCCAAGAAGAAGGGTCAGCCCGCAAGCATCTTCGACAAAGACGAAGGCCCGCGCGAGGACACGACCATAGAAATTCTCCGATCGCTCAAGCCCGCCTTCAAGAAAGACGGAACAGTCACCGCCGGAAACGCACCCGGAGTCAACGACGGAGCAGCAGCCGTGATGGTCACCAGTGCAAGTCGCGCGAAAGCACTCGGCGCGGCTCCCATGGTTCGCATCGTTGCGCAGGCCACCAGCGGAATCGATCCCAAGTGGGTCATGATGGCCCCCGTCTCTGCGGTCCAGAAAATCTGGCAGAAGACCGGCTGGAAGAAGGATGAGGTCGATCTCTACGAACTCAACGAAGCATTCTCGGTGCAGGCACTGGGAGTAATCCGCGAACTCGGACTCGATTCGAATCGGGTCAACGTGAATGGAGGTGCGGTGGCCCTCGGACATCCGATTGGCGCGAGCGGCGCGCGCGTGCTAGTCACGTTGATCTACGAGATGATCCGCCGCGACGTGCATCGCGGAATCGCCGCCCTCTGCTTAGGTGGAGGGAATGCCGTGGCGATGGCAGTCGAGCGCTAGGGGGCAACTTCCCGCCGTCTAACTCGTCCGTGGCACCGGCTTAGCAGTGTTGTCCCTTGCCGTCACCGGAATTGTGATCGTGAACATCGCTCCACCTCCCGGCGCCGCCGCCGCCTCGATGTTCCCTCCGTGCTCCCGCAGCACCGTCTTGCAGATGCTCAATCCGAGTCCCGTGCCGCGCCCTGGCCGCTTGGTCGTGAAGAATGGATCGAAGATGTGCGGAAGATTCTCCGGCGAGATTCCAGGCCCGTCGTCCTGGAACATTATCCAGACCGAATTCGCGTTCCGTCCGACGCGGATTCGAATCGTTCCCTTATCGCGATTCTCGCGGATGGCCTGCTCGGCGTTCAGAATCAGGTTCAGGAACACCTGCATTAGCTGGTTCGGATCGGCGAGGATGGCCGGGAGGCTTGCGTCCTGCAGGAAGTCCACCGTGATATTCCCTTTGCGCAGTGGATAGGCCTGCAGATGAAGCGTGCGCTGGATGAGCTCGCTCAGGTTCACAGCGCTGCGGCCCGGTGCAGGCGGTCGCGCGAAGTACATCAGGTTCTGCACGATCTCGGTCGCACGCCGCGCTTGCTGCTGCAGGATCCCCAGCTGCTTGCGCATCGTTTCGTTCGATTCCCCCTCCTGCAAAAGTTCCGTCATTCCCAGGATGCTGGTCAGCGGATTGTTCAACTCGTGCGCGAAGCCGCCGATCATCTGCCCCATGGCCGCGAGCCGCTCGCTCTGGATGATCTGCTGCTCCAGCTTTTTCTCCACGGTAATGTCATGCACCGAGATGATGACGCCTGCGGATTTTCCTTCTGCATCGAGCAAACGGCTGGCGGTGCCCCACATCGTCCGCCAGCTTCCGTCGCGATGGCGGGCCCCATATTCCGAAGCGGCCAACGGCTTCTCGCCGCTCGCAACCGCTCGATAGAGAGTCCCGAGCTCCGCCGAAATGCTCTCCGCCTCTCCGATCTTTTTCCCCAGCAGATGTTCGGGGCCGTAACCCAGCAAGTCTCGGATTCGCGGGCTGATAAACGTGTACTGCTCCTCCATGTCGATGACCATGATGAGATCGGGGAAGCCTTCCAGCAGGCGGCGGCGGAACTCTTCCTGCCCCCGAAGCTGCTTTTCCAGCGCCCGCTTCTCGGTCACGTCGACCAACGTTCCCTGATATCGGACGATCCTCCCTCCGTCCATCACGCCAGTCGAAGTGTCCA
>Ga0335070_10011362_pt1 | contig 10399 bp, 6 predicted proteins | sample Lox_Sample_13_FD_206722 | JGI IMG/M metagenome (GOLD analysis project Ga0335070, IMG submission 206722) | Soil microbial communities from Loxahatchee National Wildlife Refuge, Florida, United States - Lox_Sample_1.3 | ecosystem: Environmental > Terrestrial > Soil > Wetlands | place: USA: Florida...
GAAGGGGGAGGAAGAGAGAAAGAGCAATTTGTTAAGATCATTGTATCGGATACCGGAATTGGAATTGGAAAGGAGGATCAAGAAAGAATATTTGATCGATTCTTTCGTGTGGATAAAGCTCGGTCAAGAGAGCAAGGAGGAAGTGGCCTTGGCCTCAGCATTTGTAAATGGATTGTCGAAGCTCATCAAGGTGAGATTGCAGTGGAGAGCGAGTCAGCAAAAGGAAGTTCCTTTATCGTAAGACTACCCCTTTCTCCTCCCGAATTGAATCATTGAATCACGTTTTCAGACCGACCAGGCAGTCTCCAACATCGGCTAATTATTAACCACGTTGCGTCATTTTTTTGCACCATTTTGTAAGTTTGAGAACATGTAAAATAAAAAATTCCTTTTAATTCAGCTAATTGTAAATAGGCAAAAATTGGCACTTATTTTGCTTAGTTACTTTGCTGTTGACAAAAATTTATCTTTTTTAATATTCTAAATCATTCCGAAAGCCTGAAACGGAGCAAAAATTGACAGAGCGTTTGGGCGAACTCCTCATCAAAAGAAATTATATCACCCCCGACCAGCTTAAGAGGGCATCGGACGAACAGAAATTGAAAGGGGGCCGTTTAGAGTCGAATCTGGTCAGATTAGGGTATATTAAAGAAGATGAGCTATTATCCTTTCTCAGTGCCCAATACAGGGTCCCTTCGGTTAAGATCTCCAAGATGGAAATCAATCCAGCCGTGACGAAATTGATTCCTTCCAGCACTTCTAAAAAGTATTTCATCATGCCCATCAACCGAGTGGGTTCTAAATTGACCCTCGCCATGGCAGACCCCAGCAATATCGTCGTGATTGACGAGATTAAGTTTATGACCGGCTTCAACGTCGAACCTGTTGTCGCCTCAGAGACGGAGATCATCGATGCAATAAAGAAATATTATGGGGGAGGCGGAAATGTTGCCGGGTTGGGAAGCGTCTCATTCCAGGCCAGTGATTATGACCTGCAAGAAGGAACGATGAATTCCTTGGACGGGATCTCTCTCGATGACGATGTCGTTGACGTGGATGATTTCGATAAGCTCGTCCATGGAGCGGTAGATAATGTCGAAGTGGTCGAAGGCGGACCGAATTCATTGGAAGAAACGATCGATATGGAAGGCCCGATCATCAAAATCGTCAACGGCATTCTGATCAAAGCGATCAAATTGGGCGCGAGTGATATCCATTTTGAGCCCTACGAGAGGACGTTCCGAGTCAGATATCGGGTTGACGGTGTGTTGAGGAGGGATATGTCACTTCCCATCCAGATCAAAAATGCCATGACGTCACGCTTGAAAATCATGGCGAGACTCGACATCGCAGAAAAACGATTGCCCCAGGATGGAAGGATCAAGTTAAGGATGGGAAAGGGACGGGAAATGGATTTTCGGGTCTCGACCATTCCCATACTTTTCGGTGAAAAGGTTGTCCTCCGCTTATTAGATAAGTCTGCGCTCCAACTGGACATGACCAAATTAGGATTTGAAGAATCTTCCTTAGATGATTTAACGGGAGCCATTCACAAACCCGTTGGAATGATCCTGGTGACCGGTCCAACGGGAAGCGGAAAGACGACGACCCTCTATTCAGCCTTATCCGAATTGAATAAAGAGTCCGAGAACATCATGACGGCTGAAGACCCGATCGAATACAATTTTATGGGGATCAATCAGGTCCAGATGCACGAAGAAATCGGATTGACCTTTGCTTCCGCGCTTCGCTCCTTCCTTCGGCAGGACCCGGATATCATCATGGTGGGTGAAATTCGAGATTTCGAAACAGCTCAGATCGCAGTCCAGGCAGCACTCACCGGGCACCTCGTCCTCAGCACCGTTCACACCAACGACGCCCCGGGGACGATTACCCGGCTCATTGACATGGGAATCGAACCCTTTTTGATCTCCTCGGCCATCATATTGATCTTGGCCCAGCGGCTCATCCGGAAAATCTGTATGGATTGCAGGGAACCCATCAAAGTCCATCCCCAGCTGTTGATCGACCTGGGAATTCCACCCGATGAGGTCAAATCCTTCCCCGTGTATAAGGGGAAGGGATGTCCGATCTGTAATAATACCGGATACAAAGGCAGGGTTGGGCTTTATGAAGTGATGCCCATGAAAGAAGAGGTCAAAGAACTCGTCTTATCGAGAGCTTCCACCACTGAAATTAAGAAAGAAGCTATCCGGTTAGGGATGAAGACCCTGCGGCAAAGTGGAATTGCGAAGATCAAAGACGGAGTTACGACCATTGAAGAAGTTCTTCGGTCGACCATCGAGGATCGATAATCCACCGCGGAAATTGGGAGGAAAAGGGATATGATTGAGTTACAAAAGTTGCTTGAGACCGTCATCGAGAAAAAGGCCTCCGATTTGCACGTCACCACGGGAGCGGCTCCACAATTCCGGATTGACGGAAAGCTGGTAAGTATTGATAACACTGTCCTAACGGCACCGGATACAAAAAGACTCTGCTATAGTGTATTGACCGATGCCCAGCGACATAAATTTGAGGAGGAGTGGGAACTAGACTTTTCATTTGGCATTAAAGGATTGAGCCGCTTCAGGGGAAATATTTACATGCAACGGGGGGCCGTCGCCGGAGCCTTCCGGGCCATTTCGTTCGACATCCTCAATTTTTCCGAATTGGGAGTTCCACCCGTGGCGAGTGAATTGCTCAAGAAGCCCAAGGGACTGGTACTGGTGACGGGGCCAACGGGAACGGGAAAATCAACGACCTTGGCCGCCATGATTGACAAGATCAACAATGAAAAAAACTCTCACATCGTCACCGTCGAAGATCCCATCGAATACCTTCATCGTCACAAAACCTGCATCGTCAATCAAAGGGAGGTGAATCAGGATACAAAGAGTTTTACCGCCGCCCTACGACATATTCTCCGCCAAGACCCGGACATCATTCTCATCGGCGAGATGAGGGATCTCGAAACGATTGAAGCCGCCCTTATCTGTGCAGAAACCGGCCACTTGACCTTTGCCACATTGCACACCAATTCCTGCGTGGAAACGATCAACCGCATCATCGACGTCTTCCCTCCCCATCAACAAACCCAAATCCGGACACAGCTCTCCTTTGTTTTGGAGGGGGTCTTGGCCCAGCAGCTGATTCCAAAGATGGGGGGCAAGGGACGTGTCTTGGCCATGGAGGTGATGATTCCAAACCCTGCGATTCGAAATCTCATCCGTGAGGATAAAATTCAGCAAATCTATTCACTGATGCAGGTCGGGCAGGCGAAGTTCGGGATGCAAACGATGAATCAAGCCCTTCTTTCCCTGGTGGAACGTCGCCTGATCTCCTTAGAGGACGCCACGGAAAGAAGCCATAATCTGGACGAATTTCGGCAGATGCTTTCAACCTCCAACATTACGATGGGGAAAAAGGAGAGGCCTACGAGGTCCGCCTGAACCCATTGAGAAGGGAACAAACCATGCCAATTTATAAATGGGAAGGAAAGGCAGCAAAGGGCGTCATGAAAAAGGGCGAGATGGAAGCGCCCAACGAGGCCGCTATTCGAATCCACTTGCGGCAACAAAATATCATCCCCACCAAAGTTGCTTCGAAGGGAAAAGAGATCAGGATTTCTTTACCTTTTGGGAAAAAGGTAAAACAGCGGTCCATCGCCGTGTTTACCAGGCAACTGGCCACGATGATCGACGCTGGATTACCATTAGTCCAGTCCTTGGAAATTCTCTCTTCACAACAAGAAAGCAAAGTTTTTAAAGATATCATCCGGGAGATCAGAGAGGACGTAGAAGGCGGCTCTACCTTTGCTGGAGCTTTAAAGAAACACCCCGCAACCTTCAATGAATTGTATACCAACTTGGTGGTGGCAGGAGAGGAGGGAGGAATCTTAGACAATATTTTGACCCGTCTTGCAAACTACATCGAAAAGTCCGAGGCCCTCAAAAAGAAAGTCAAATCCGCACTGATCTATCCGGCCACCATCGTGGGAGTGGCAGTCATCGTGGTGATGATCTTGATGATTTTCGTCATCCCCGTCTTTGAAACCATGTTTAAATCAGCGGGTCAAAGTCTACCGCTCCCCACTCTGATCGTCCTCACCATCAGCAAATTGATCAAAAAATATGTGATCATTTTCATCCCGGCCCTCGTCCTTTTGTTTTACCTGGGCAGAAAGTATTACCAAACGCAGAACGGGAGGGCAGTCATTGATCGGCTTCTATTAAAATTGCCGGTTTTTGGACCATTATTTAGGAAGATCGCCGTGGCCCGATTCTCCCGCACGTTGGGAACTCTCGTCAGCAGTGGCGTTCCCATCTTGGACGGACTGACTATCGTCTCCAGGACTTCGGGGAACAAAACCATTGAAACAGCGATCCTCAATGCAAGAGCCAGCATCCGGGAAGGAGAAACCATTGCAGAACCCCTGAACCGAAGTAAGATTTTTCCCCCGATGGTCATTCAAATGATCTCGGTGGGGGAGTCCACGGGGGCTCTGGATTCTATGCTCTCTAAGATTGCGGATTTCTATGAGGACGAAGTGGATATCGCGGTATCCAATTTAACCTCTCTTCTTGAACCGTTCCTCATGATTTTTTTGGGAGTCGTGATCGGAGGGGTGGTCATCTCCATGTATCTCCCTATTTTCAACATGGCCTCTGCCGTGGGTTAGATTTCGGCGATGTTTATGGTCTCTGAGAGGGATCGAATTTGTGGACACAACTTCAATTCAATCGGTTGATACCCATCAAAGAATATTGAAAAACGTGAAGGGGTTGATGTTGGGTCGTGTCATCATCCTCACCCTTCTCCTCACCATCACCTTCCTCTTCCAGGTTTCCGAAAAGAGATATTTTTTCATTCCCATGACCAACACATTCTATTATTTCATCAGCCTTTTTTATCTTGTCACGATCGTGTACGCCCTTTTATTAAAAAAGGTCAGGGACCTCAACCGATATGCCTTCCTCCAAATTCTCATCGACCAGCTTTTTATCACCGTTTTAATCTATTTCACCGGTGGCAAGGACAGTTTCTTTCCCATCGCCTACATCTTCTCGATCATCGCAAGCAGCATGATCTTTTACAAGCGGGGAGCCCTCGTTTCAGCCTCCCTCTCTTCCTTCCTCTATGGCCTCCTCTTACTGCTTCAGCTCCATCATTGGATCAATCCTTTGGGCCAACCCATTTTTTACGACGCGAGCCAAATCTTTTATTCCTTGATGATTTATATGGCGACGTTTTATATTGTCGCCCTCCTGAGCAGCGCGATTTCTGAAGAGCTGAAAAAAAAGAAGAAGGAGCTCATTCAGAAGCAGGTGGATTACAATCAACTCGAAACATTTAACCGAAATATCATCCAGAGCCTGGACAGCGGCCTTCTTACGGTGGATCTCTCCGGGAAAATCAACTTTTTAAATCGAACCGCTGAGAAAATCTTGAATCGAAGCCGGGACGAACTGAAAGATGGTTCCATTGATGACGTCTTCCCCAGAATCAATCGAGTGATCGAAGAAGTAAAAAAGAAATCCTTGGAACTCCCCTCTGACTATCGGCGTTACGAAACCCTTTTGAGCGATCACAACGGAAGAAAAACTTATCTCGGATTCTCCATTTCGCCTTTAACCGACCCAGCGGAGTCATTGATCGGGCATACCCTTATCTTCCAAGATATAAGCAAATTCAAAGAGATGGAAGAGCAGATAAAGCGAGTCGATAAGATGGCGGCGGTTGGAGTGTTGGCGGCTGGGATGGCCCACGAGATCAGAAACCCCCTGGCCTCCCTGAGCGGGTCCATACAGATGTTAAAAAGCGAACTCGCCCTCGATGCCTCCCAACAGCATCTGATGGAGATCACTTTAAGAGAATCGGAGAGGTTGAATGCCCTGATCACAGATTTTTTACTCTTTGCACAGCCTCCTCAGACCAATAAAGTCCTTTACCCTATTCGAAAGATTGTTGACGAGACCATTGACCTCTTTACTCATTCCGCTGCCTTCCATGACGGAATCCGTATCCTGCGGCCAAATGGCCATGAGGAGATACGCGCACCGATCGACCCTGACCAAATGAAACAGGTTTTTTGGAACCTCTTCATCAATGCGGCTCAGTCGATGTCTCATGGGGGAGAGATCAAAGTTCAATTGGGGAAAGGAAATGCTTGGGGCCTGAGTAACCTCTCCCTCTCGTCCCAGTTGAAAGGAATGGAATGGATAAGAATTTCCATCATCGACTCCGGGAGTGGCATTGCGCCAGAGGAGAAAGAGAAGATCTTTGAGCCCTTTTTTACGACGAAAGAAAATGGAACGGGACTGGGCCTTTCCATCGTCCATCGAATCATAGAAAATCACAACGGGTTGATCAAAGTGGAAAGCGAGTTGGGGAAGGGTTCAACCTTTACCCTGTTCCTTCCTGTTGATTGAAAAGAGGAAACCAATATGATCAAGGATAAAATCTTAGTGGCCGATGACGAACAGAGCATGAGGGAATTTTTGGACATTATGCTGAAAAAGGAAGGATACAAGGTCTCGCTTGCCTCCAACGGAGAAGAAGTCGTTAAACTGATCGAGAACGATCTCTTCGACCTCGTGTTGCTGGATATTCGGATGCCCAAAGTGGATGGAATCTCTGCATTAAAAAAGATTAAAGCCAATTCCCCTGAAACCACGGTGATCATGATCACGGCCTATGCCTCTGCTGATACGGCCATCCGAGCGATGAAGGAGGGGGCTTACGATTACATCACAAAGCCCTTCAAGGTGGAGGAGATCAAGCTGATCATCAAGAACGCGCTGGAGAAGAAAAATCTGCAAAGGGAGAACATCCTTTTAAAACAGGTGGTCCGGGACCGCTATCACTTTGGCAACATCATCGGCCAGAGTTCCAAAATGGTGGCCTTGTATGATCTCTTGGAAAAGGTATCCCCCACGAAAACAAATATCTTGATCGGCGGGGAAAGCGGAACGGGAAAAGAATTAGTGGCAAAGGCAATTCATTATAATAGCCCTCGTAAAGAGAAGCCCTTCGTCACGTTGAATTGCGGGGCCATCCCCGAATCCCTCATCGAAAGCGAACTGTTCGGACACATGAAAGGGGCTTTCACCGATGCCATTGCGACCAAAAAGGGGCTGTTCGAAGTGGCGGATGAGGGGACGATCTTTCTGGACGAGATCAGCGAATTGCCCCTTCTCATGCAGGTAAAGTTGTTGCGGGTGCTCCAGGACAAGGAATTTAAGCGAGTGGGAGGAACAGAAGACATCCGCGTGGATGTACGGATCATCTCTGCCACCAATAAAGACCTCGAAGAAGCGGTGAAGGAAAAACGTTTTCGGGAAGATTTATACTACCGTCTCAATGTCATCCAGATTAAACTCCCCCCCCTCAGGGACCGCAAGGAAGATATCCAAATTCTGGCCAGCCATTTTTTGAAAAAATATTCCGAAGAGTTGAGCAAGAACATTTTGAAGATCTCCCCCGAGGCGCTCCAAATTCTCTTGGATTATGAATATCCCGGCAACGTCAGAGAATTGCAAAATATTATTGAGAGGGCAGTGGCGTTAGAGGGGAGTCAAGAACTGACCGCACACCATCTGAGTTCCTACTTGAATGGACAACCTCTTCTGAAGAAAGGGCCGATCGATATCGAAATCCCGAATGAGGGAATTGACCTCGAGAAGATGGTGGAGGATCTAGAGAGAACCCTCTTGGTGAAGGCCTTGGATAGAACAAAAGGGATTAAGAAGAAAGCCGCGGAGCTCCTGCATATTAATTTTCGCTCCATGCGCTACCGTTTGGAAAAATATGGATTGAATCACGGATTGGATTCCGAACTGGGTTGAAGGTAACCCCCCTCTATTCCCCCCTTAAGTTAAGGGGGGATGAAGGGGGGTTATTTTCTCGTGAGTCATCTTCTTTTGAACTGTTTCCTTAACTCCTCCAGGGGAAGGATAAAAAAGATGGGACGTCCATGTGGGCAGGTGCTGGCAGGATGGAAAGCAGCTAGATCTTCTACCAACTTATCCATTTCCTCCCTCTTCAAGGGGAAATTCCCTCGGATCGCGGAATGACAAGCCAACGTGATCAAAATCGTATGAAGGGTCTCCTCCCCTTTCCCTTCCTTCTCTGAAAAAGAGAGCTCTTCCAAAATTCCCCTGACCATTGCTTTCGGGTCCTTCTGATCGATAAACGTCGGGATGGATTGAATGGTAAAGAGCTTCTCGCCGGCAGATTCGATTTCAAAACCAATCTTTCTCAAGGCCTCCCCCGCCGATTCGAGAATGCATGACTCCTCCACGGACAGTTCGATCAAGATGGGGAGGAGCAGTTTTTCTGATATCATCGATTTGATTTCATATTCTCTCTTAAATTTTTCAAAAAGAATTCTCTCATGGGCGGCATGCTGATCGATAAAGATTAAATTTCCATCTCTTTCGCAAAGAATATACGTCCCCTCAATTTGGCCAAGAACGGGAGAGGACCATTTCTTCGCCACCTCCCACTGAACTTCCTGCCCCTCTTGAACCATGAAACCCTGTTCGGCCTTCCCCGCCCCGAAGGCCGGGGAGAAAGATAAAGTGTCCTGACCGAAAAAAGGAGACTGCGCCCTCTGTTGAAAAACCCACTCCTTCCCCCCGGCAGAAGTCCTTTCCTCCGCATGGGAGGGGCTTCCCTTACTTTCCAGCAACGCCCGAATCGCTGCCAAAACAGCTTGATAGACCCTTTCGGGATCCTTGAATTTCACCTCGGCTTTGGTCGGGTGGACATTCACATCGACGGCAGATGGAGGAAGCGTGATGAATAGAATGGCGATAGGGAATTGATTGCCGGGGAGGACGTGGCGATAACCATCCATAACGGCCTTATAAACCATCCGATCCTTGATGAAGCGCTGGTTCACGTAGAAATAAATTCCTTCCGCGTTTCGCTTCGAAAAGGAGGGGAGACCGGCAAATCCCGAAATCCGAATCTCTCCCTCTTCGAACCCTACCGGCTGAAGATGCCGATACATCTCCTTTCCAAAAATGGCTTCGACTCGAACCAGAGGGGATTCTGATTTCAGGTGTTCATGGAGGGTTCGCCCGTCATGCACCAATTTGAACGAAATCTCGGGGTGAGAGAGACTCAACCGCACAAAGTGATTCAAAGCATACCGAAGCTCGGAACGGATCGATTTCAAAAATTTTCTTTTCACCGGGATATTGTAAAAGAGATCCCTCACTTCGACTTCTGTTCCGATCGGGCAACCGGTCTCCGAAATACTCTTTGTTTCTCCCCCCTCACAGACCAACTTCGTTCCGCTCAGGGAATCAGGCGTCCTGGTCCGGAGCGTCATTTTAGAAACCTGGGCGATGCTTGGAAGAGCCTCTCCTCTGAATCCCAACGTATGAATGGCATAAAGATCTTCCGCCTTTCTGACTTTACTGGTGGCGTATCTCTGAAGGGCTAAGGGAACATCCTCTCGATTCATCCCTTCGCCGTTATCCATCACACGAATCAGCCGGAGCCCTCCCGCCTCCAATTCCACTGTGATCTCAGTGCCCCCGGCATCGATGGCGTTTTCCATCAGCTCCTTCACCACGGACGCGGGCCTCTCCACGACCTCCCCGGCGGCGATGCTCTGCGAAACGGATTCTGGCAAGATTTCAATTTTTTTTGGCATCTTTTTGATTCATTTACCCATTTCCATCGTCGACAAATGCACCCATCCTTCTAAACTTTTCATACCGGAGTCTTAACAATTCTTCCCCATCCAATTTTTCAAGCTCCCCCAGGTGTCGCTCGATGATTTTCCTCAGCGTTTCCGCCATCGCTTGAGGGTTTCGATGGGCGCCTCCCAAAGGCTCCTTGACCACCTCATCGATAATGCCCAGCCTCGCTAAATCCCCGGCGGTCATTTTCAATGACTCCGCAGCGGCTTCCTTGCCCCTTTCCCCATCTTTCCAGAGAATCGCGGCACATCCTTCTGGTGAGATGACGGAATAGATTGAATTCTCAAGCATCAAAATCCGATCTCCCACGCCGATGGCCAGCGCTCCCCCGCTCCCCCCTTCCCCGATCACGGTGGTGACGATCGGCACTCGAAGCATAACCATCTCTTCAAGATTCTTCGCGATGGCCTCTGCCTGACCTCTTTCTTCTGCGCCCACGCCGGGAAAGGCCCCGGGGGTGTCAATCATCGTCAAAATCGGTTTTTTGAAGGACTCCGCTAATTTCATCAACCTCAACGCCTTTCGATATCCCTCCGGATGGGGCATCCCGAAATTTCGGTAGGCCATCTCCTTCGCATCGGCTCCTTTTTGATGAGCGACGATCACAACCGATCTTCCATGAAACGTTGCCATGCCTCCGAGTATGGCGGGATCATCTCCGTATCTTCGATCACCATGAAGCT
>Ga0335070_10011363_pt1 | contig 10399 bp, 10 predicted proteins | sample Lox_Sample_13_FD_206722 | JGI IMG/M metagenome (GOLD analysis project Ga0335070, IMG submission 206722) | Soil microbial communities from Loxahatchee National Wildlife Refuge, Florida, United States - Lox_Sample_1.3 | ecosystem: Environmental > Terrestrial > Soil > Wetlands | place: USA...
TCCTTCCCGCTGGCATCTTCCTGCATGATCCGTGAGGTTCCCTGTCCCTGAAGTCCGCGTCAGCGCACCGCTCCAGCACGTCTCGAACGCTGCGAGAACTCTTCACGGATAGGATTAAGAGCAAGTAAAGGGCGCTAGGACAGAAGGCAGATCGATAATTGCTTCAAGTCTTTCGCCGTGGGTCCTGACTAATCAAAGAACACCAGCGCCCGGATCTCGATGCTCTCTCTGAGAATCCGCGGATTGGGATGCGTGGGGTCGTCGAAGGCGGTGTGGGCGCTGAAGCGGGCGCGCGCCGCGTCGGAATCGTAAGTCTTGATCAGCACGGTCTCGTCCCGCGTCATCTCCGGGAAGTAGAACCAGCGCTGCTTCGGATTGTAGGCAATCGAATAGATCTCGCCGACGCGGTCCGGGTAGATGAGATCGGTGGCGATGATGTCCTCCGGCGAGAGGCTCGCAGCATCGCCGAGCGCCAGCGGGAACTGCTGCAGAGGGCCCACGATCGGCCGCCAGACATTGACGATGGCGAAGCGCTTCTTCAACCGCGCCCCGGCTTCATCGGGCAGCAGGTCGCGCACGCGCTGCGGTCCGGATTTCAGCGTGTAGTCGTTGTGCACGCGCAAGACCGCCTCGCGCGGCAGACCGACGCCGCGTGGCCGCTGATGCGAGGTACGGATCGTGTGGTCGAAGATAAGGACCTTGGACGCTCCAGTCTCGGCCTTCAGCAGCGCTTCGGTCTCCGGGTAGTAGAGCTCGCGCAGGCTCGCCTCGTCGTAGAGATCGGCGACCGCGGTTTGATGCGGCACGAGGGCAAAGCCTTCGCGGTCGATGGAAAACGCATCGCCAATCGGCCGTCCGTCCTCGATGAAGACGCGCCGGCCCTCGTATTGATGCGACCGCACCGGTTGGCCCGCCGGCGGGTCGTATTGATGGGAGAACGGCTTTCGCCCGTCGGCGATGATGAAGTTCAAATCGGCCTCGACACCTGCGCGGCGCGACTGGATACCCTGGCTTGCTGATGCGCCGGACCGTTGCTGCAACATGCTGCTCTCCCGAACGGATGCAATGCCCTGAGATGTGGGCCGATCGGCGCGGCGGCAAACCGATCATTGCTCACTTCAGCTTCGAGAAAATCTCACATTAGCGGAGCAGTTGCTCACCCGCGATGCGGTGAATCCTTCCAAACCCTGCCACCAGCAGCGCCTCGCGGATCTCCAGCCGATAGAGGTGAAAGTCGCCGAATCCGGCATAGCCCGCGGCGGAAGGCTGGCATGCGAGATAGGCGGTACGGTTCTCCGCGTTATCGGCTGCGACCATGGCGCCGATCAGTGTGACGCGCGGCCCGGTCAGCGGCTCGGCGAGGCCCGCGGTGCCGTCGAAGAGCAGCGAGCCATGAGGATCGCGCTTCAGATTGCGCGCATGGTCGCTCAAATCCGAGAGCAGCAGCAGTGGCCGGCCCTGCGTATCGCGTCCCGGCATGACCAGCGACACGAAGGGATAGATCCGGGAACCGCCCGCCTCCTCCGGCCGTTCGGCGAGCGTGCCGAGATAGGCGCGGGTTGCGCCCGCGATCAGAGCGCGGGCGGCCTCGCCGGGATCGGCGGCGGCTTCCGGTGCGTTGGGCTTGCCTGATTCCGCAGTCATTACAATAGATTGCCCCTATTGCGGCAGCCCCGCAACCAGGTGTGCGGTGAGGCCGCGCCGGCCTTGATTCGGCGCAGTTTCGCCCAACTTCGGTCACCATTGAGCGCCAACCTTGGCAGAGCGTCGTCAATTCTATAAACGTTCTCACCCAAAGGAGAAATCGCGTGTCTCAAGCCCACCCTGGTCATCCGTCGGCGCCGCAAACCATCGCGCTGGTGGATGACGATCGGAACATCCTCGCCTCGGTCAGCATGACCCTGGAGGCGGAGGGGTTCACGGTGAGGACCTACACCGATGGTGCCGAAGCGCTGCGCGCGCTGACCACCCAGCCGGTCGATCTCGCGGTGCTCGACATCAAGATGCCGCGCATGGACGGGATGGAGCTGCTGGAGAAGCTGCGCCGCTCGAGCGATCTCCCCGTGATCTTTCTCACCTCCAAGGACGACGAGGTCGACGAGCTCATGGGCTTGCGCATGGGCGCCGACGACTACATCAAGAAGCCGTTCTCGCAGCGGCTGCTGATCGAGCGCATCCGCACGCTGCTGCGCCGTGAGCTCTCCCGCGGCACCAGCCAGCCGGGCGGCGAGGCGCCGGTCACCCGCGGCGCGCTGATGATGGATTCCACCCGCCATCTCTGCACCTGGAGCGACAAGCCGGTCGATCTCACGGTCACCGAGTTCCTGCTGCTGAAGGCGCTGGCGCAGCGGCCGGGCCATGTGAAGAGCCGCGACCAACTGATGGATTCCGCCTATGGCGAGAATATCTATGTCGATGATCGCACCATCGACAGCCACATCAAGCGGCTCCGCAAGAAATTCAAGGTCGTCGACCCCGAGTTCAATCAGATCGAGACGTTGTATGGGGTGGGCTATCGCTATCGCGAAACCTGATCGCGGCTTCGCCATGTGCGCCGCTCGCCCCGTGGTTAGTCCTGGGGTTCGGGCGGGCTGAGCGCGCATGGCCGACACCATTCGGGAGGGGGACGGCAGAATCGAGCCGACGCTTGGTAGCGCGGCGCGGCATTCCTCGCATGCCGAATGGCGGCTGCCGGATTCCGGATCCAATCGCGGCGTGATCGTCTCGCTGTTCCGCCGGCGTCCGAAGCCGGCGGAAGCTGAACCCGCAGCCGAGCCATCGGAACCACGGATCGAGCGCGCTCCTGGTCCAAAGGCGCGGCCTCAGGAAGTGCCCGCGCCGAGAGCGCGGCCGGGGACCAAGCCCGTGCCGGAGACGCGGACTCGACCCGAGCCGGAACAGCGCGAGGTGCCAAGACCCGCGAAGCCGCCGAAGGGGCGGCGCAGTCTCTGGGCTTCGCCCATTACCCGGCGCATCCTGCTTTTGAACGTGATGGCGCTGGCGATCCCGGTCGTCGGCCTGCTCTATCTGCCGACCTATCGCGACAGCCTCATCCAATCCGAGCTAGAGCTCCTGAAGACCGAGGGCGAGCTCTTCTCCGGTGCGATCGCGGCGAGCGGCGTCGTCACCGATCCCGACGGATCGGAGCGGCTGCAGCCCGACACTTCGCGGCAGACCATCCGTCGCCTGGTCGATGTTTCGAAGACGCGCGCGCGCCTGTTCCTGCCGAACGGAACTCTGGTCGCCGACAGCTTCCTGCTCTCCGGACCCGGCGGCATCCTGCTGATCGAGCCGCTCCCGCCGCCCGAGCCGCCGGAGGGTCCGGTGTTGCGGGCGCTGGGCAGGGTTTATGACTGGCTGCTGGGCCGCCTCCCGGCGAGCGACTCCTATCCCGCCTATGGCGAATCCGCGGTGCAGGTCGCGGACGACTATCAGGAAGTGACCAAGGCCCTCAGCGGCGAGACCTCGACCTATGTGCGCAGCGCCGGCGACGGCTCGCTGGTGCTCTCGGTCGCGGTGCCGGTGCAGCGTTATCGCCAGGTGCTGGGCGCGCTGTTTCTCACCAAGCCCGGTAAGGGCGTCGAGGTGACGCTTCGGCGCACCCGCTTGACCATCATCGCGGTCTCGCTGGTGGCACTCGGCATCACGGTGCTGGCATCGCTCTATCTCGCCAGCACGATCGCCTTGCCGATCCACCGTCTGGCCGATGCCGCCGACCGGGTGCGGCGCTCCAAGGGGCGCTCGATCTCGATCCCCGATCTCTCCACGCGCAGCGACGAGATCGGCGACCTCTCCGGTGCCTTGCGCGACATGACCCAGGCGGTCTGGCGGCGCATGGATGCGATCGAGCGCTTCGCCGCCGACGTGGCGCACGAGATCAAGAATCCGCTGAGCTCGCTCCGCAGCGCCGTCGAGACCGTGGCGCGGATCGAGGATCCGCAGCAGCAGCGCAAGCTGATGGGCATCATCCTCGACGACGTGCAGCGCCTCGACCGGCTGATCAGCGACATCTCCGATGCGAGCCGCGTCGATGCCGAGATGTCGCGCGCCGAAATCGGTCTCGTGAAGGTACGCGATCTCATCGCCGCTCTGGTCGATATCCATACCGTTACCGGCGGCGATGCGGCGCCGAAGTTGATCGCCGAGATGCCGGCGGGCGACGACTTGACCGTGCTCGGCGCCGAAGGCCGGCTCGGCCAGGTGTTCCGCAATCTCTTGAGCAACGCGCTTTCCTTCAGCCCGCCGGGCGGCAAGGTGACGCTCCGCGCGCGCCGTGACAACGGACGCATCGTCGCCATGGTGGAAGACGAGGGACCCGGCATCCCCGAAGACAAGCTGAAGGCGATCTTCGACCGCTTCTATTCGGAGCGGCCCGAGGGCGAGAAGTTCGGCACCCACTCGGGTCTCGGCCTTTCGATCTCCCAGCAGATCGTCGAGGCGCATAACGGCACACTCACCGCCAGCAACCGCCGCGACCGCTCCGGCAAGGTGATCGGCGCGCGGTTCACGATCGATCTGCCGGCGGCCTGATCGCATCCATGCCCAACGCCTCGACATGACGGCGCCGGAAACGCTGGCGATCGACGGCACCGGCGTCGCGCTCGACGGCCGGGCCGTGGTGCTGACCGGGCCTTCGGAGAGCGGCAAATCCGATCTCGCCCTGCGCCTCATCGACAGCGGCGCCGCATTGATCGCCGACGATCGGCTCGAGTTGCTGGTATGCGAGGGTGTGCTCTGCTGCCGCGCGCCTGCCGACATGCCGGTCGAGCTCCGCGGCCGGATCGAGGTGCGCGGCGTCGGCATCATGCCGGTGCCCGCGACCGCGGATACCGTGCCGGTGGCCTGGTTCGTGGAGTTGGTCGCACCGGTGGAGGTTGAGCGGCTCCCGCGGGCCGAGAACCGGACAGTGCTCGGATGTCAAGTGCCGCTGCTGCGCCTGGCGCCGTTCGAGGCTTCCGCAGTTGCCAAGCTGCGGCTTGCCGCCGGCGTCGGACCGGGACTAATAATGGGCCGCGAATGAGCAGCGACAACGCCTTGGCGGCCGCCGAGACCGCCCCGATCGACGGAGACCCGCGCCCCGGCCTTGTGCGTCGCCGTCTGCTGTTGGTCACCGGCCTGGCCGGGGCCGGCCGCAGCACGGCGTTGAAGTGCCTCGAAGACCATGGCTTCGAGGCGGTGGACAACCTGCCGCTGGCGCTGCTGCCGCATCTGGTCTCCGCCGTGAGTGCCACCGGCGAAGCGCCGCAACGTCTCGCCATTGGCATCGACAGCCGGACCCGCGACTTCGAGGTTGACGAGCTTCGTCGCCTGCTGAACTCAATGCGTTCGGAACGCGGGCTCGAAGTGCAGCTCCTGTTCCTCGATTGTGACGACGAGACGCTCCGCCGCCGGTTCAGCGAGACCCGGCGCCGCCATCCGCTGGCGCCGGACCGTCCGGTCTCCGACGGGATCGTGCAGGAACGCCGGCTGATGCTGCCGCTGCAGCAGGTGGCGGATCTGGTGATCGACACCAGCGATCGCACCGTCGGGGACTTCAAATCGCTCCTCGCGGGCGAGCTTGGTCTCGACGGTCGCCACGAGCTCGCGATCACCGTGATCTCGTTCTCCTATCGTCTCGGTCTGCCGCGAGAAGCCGATCTGGTGTTCGACGTGCGTTTTCTCGACAACCCGCACTATGATCCCGAGCTTCGGCCGCTGACCGGCGAGGACGAGCGGGTGGGTCGGAAGGTCGAGGCGGATCCCGCCTTTCAAGGTTTCTTCGCCGGCATGGCCGGCCTATTGTTGCCGCTCTTGCCCGGCTTCGAGCGCGAGGGGAAAAGCTATCTGACGATCGCGATCGGCTGCACCGGCGGGCGGCATCGCTCGGTGCACGTGGCACGCCGCCTCGCCCAATGGCTGGAGGCAAAGGGAAGGCGGGCGACGCTGCGCCATCGCGATCTCGATCGCAGCGCACCGGAGAGCGGGCTCGTCGTCGTGCCCGCTGCGGCGCGCGACTCTGGAAGGGGATGATGATCGGTATAGTACTCGTGACCCATGGCCAGCTCGCCAGCGAGTTCGTCGCAGCGCTGGAACATGTGGTCGGCAAGCAGACCGGAGTGGCCGCGATCTGCATCGGCGCCGACGACGACATGGAGCAGCGCCGCAAGGAGATCCTGGCGACCGTCGCCAAGGTCGACCAGGGCAAGGGCGTCGTGCTCTTGACCGACATGTTCGGCGGCACGCCCAGCAATCTCGCGATCTCGGTCCTGGATAAGGCCAATGTCGAGGTGATCGCCGGCGTCAATCTGCCGATGCTGATCAAGCTCGCCTCGGTGCGCGGCTCGATGAGCTTGCCGGCCGCAGTGACCGCGGCTCAGGAGGCCGGGCGGAAATACATCAATGTCGCGTCACAGCTCTTGAAGGCGAGCGAGTGCTGAGATGACCGACACCATGGAGAGCGCCCAGACCGTCAAGGCGAGGATTCAGAACCAGAAGGGCCTGCATGCGCGTGCGGCGGCGAAGTTCGTCAAGGTCGCCAACGCCTATGATGCCGATATCCGCGTCGTCAAAGGCGAGACCGATGTTTGCGGCCGCTCGATCATGGGGTTGATGATGCTGGCGGCCGGCATCGGTTGCGAGATCGAGCTTCGCGCGGTCGGGCCCGGCGCCGGTCCGGCGCTGGCGGCCCTGGTCGATCTCATCGACCGGAAGTTCGATGAGGAATGACGAGGATAACGAGGGTGTGAAGCCGCGGCGCCGTCGCAAGCCCGCCGAGGCGGAGCGACGCGACGGCACGCAGAAGGAGATCGTGCTCAGCGGGCTCGGCGTCTCGGCCGGTCTCGCGATCGGCGAGGCCCACGTGGTCGAGGTCGGCGCCGTGCAGATCCCGGAATACGAGATCGCCGAAGCCGGCATCGATGCCGAGCTACGGCGCTTCGCCGAGGCGCTCGAGAAGTCCGAGCGCCAGCTGAAGAAGCTGAAGAGCAAGAGCGCGGAGCTGCACGGCGCCGCGGCCGAGGAGCTCGGCTTCCTCCTGGATGCGCATATGCAGATGCTCTCCGGCTCGCGCGTGATCCGCGGCGTCGAGCAGCGCATCCGGCGCGACCGGGTCAACGCCGAAGCTGCGGTGCAGGCGGCGATCTCCGCGGTCGCCCAGGAGTTCGAGGCGCTGGACGACGCCTATCTCGCCGCCCGCGCCGCCGATGTGCGTGAGGTCGGCACGCGCCTCCTGCGCAACCTCACCAAGACGCCCTACGAAGCCTTCAAGCATCTGCCCGAAGGCGCGGTCGTCATCGCCGAGGAGCTGACGCCGGCCGACACGGCGCTCTTGGACCCGAAGCAGGTCAGAGGCTTCGCGACGGCGCTTGGCGGGGCCCAGAGCCACACCGCGATCATGGCGCGCTCGTTGCAGCTTCCCGCGGTGCTCGGCATTCCCGATCTCCTCACCAAGATCCATAGCGGCGACAAGATCATCGTCGACGGCTATGCCGGCCGCATCGTGGTCCGGCCGAGTCGCGAGCGGCTCGCGGATTACAGGCGCCGGACCGTGGCCATCGCGGCGGAGGAGCGGCAGCTGGCGCAGCTGCGGCGCCTGCCTTCGATGACGATCGATGGGCGCCGCATCGGCCTCTTCGCCAATCTCGAGCTACCGCGCGAGGTCGCGAATGCGCTGGAGGCGGGCGCCGCCGGCGTGGGCCTGCTGCGCACTGAGTTCCTCTACATGAACCGTGCCGACCTGCCGAGCGAGGACGAGCAGTACGCGATCCTGCGCGAGATCGTCCAAGGCATGGCGGGACGCCCGGTCACGATTCGCACTCTCGACATCGGCAACGACAAGCTGGCGCCGGCCCTCAAGGACCATATGGTCGAGACCGCCAATCCCGCTCTCGGGTTGCGTGCGATCCGCCTGAGCCTGCGCGACCGCGAGCTGCTCGACGCGCAGCTGGCGGCGATCCTGCGCGCCGGCACCCACGGGCCCGTGCGCATCCTCCTGCCGATGATCTCGTCGGTCAGCGAGGTGAAGCAGACCCGCGCGGCCTTGGAGCAGGTGGTGCGGCGGCTGAAGCGACGCGGCGTCGCCGTGCCGGAGCCGCTGCCGCCTCTGGGCGTGATGATCGAAGTCCCGGGTGCCGCGCTCGCGGCCGATGCGTTGGCGCAATGCGCGGATTTCTTCGCCATCGGCTCAAATGATCTCACCATGTACACGCTGGCGATCGATCGCGGTGAGGAACAGGTTGCGCATCTCTACGATCCGCTGCATCCGGCCGTGCTGCGCTTGATTCAGTTCGCGACCGAGGCGGCGATGCGCGGGCGAATCCCGATCAGTGTCTGCGGCGAGATCGCCGCCGATCCCAAATTCGTGCCGCTGCTCTTAGGGCTGGGCATCCAGGAGCTCTCGATGGCGGTCGGCAATATCCCGCGCATCAAGCAGCGCGTCCGCAGCCTCGATTTCGCCGCCGCCGCCCGCTGCGCCCGCATCATCATGGAGCAGTCCGATTCCGGCCGTATCGCCACGTTGCTCGACGATTTCAACGCGCTGGCGACGTGAGAGGCGCCGCAATCCCGCCACGCCGCTGCCCTGAGGGCGCCCCAATCGCGTAGCATCGTCCCTTCGGGCCGTCGCTGGTGAACAGGGGAAATCGTGATCGTTCATGCGCTGCGCCTCTTGGGAGCGATCCTCACCCTCGCGTTTGTCGCCTGCCTGCTCTATCTCACGACCGCGTTCGTGCTCGGCTATGCGACGGTCAACCGCGACTTCCATCCGACGCCGGGCGGTACCGAGGTCTTCGTCTGCTCGAACGGCGCGCACACCGATTTCGTGCTGCCGGTGACGTCGCCCGTGATCGACTGGTCGGCGAAGTTCCCGCCGGAGGATTTCGCGGCGCCGGTCTCACTCTATGACCATATCGGTCTCGGTTGGGGGGATCTTGAATTCTACCGGACCACGCCACGCTGGGAGGATCTGAAGCTCGGCACCGCGCTGCACGCGCTGCTCGGCCTCGGGCCTTCCGCGATTCATGCCCAGTACCGGCCGGCGCCGCTGCCCGGCGAGCGCTGCGCCGGCGTCGCGATCTCCGATGCGGAGTACCGCACGCTCGCGGACTACATCACCGGCTCCCTCGTCCCCTCGCCGGCGGCGGGACAAGCGCGTGCCGTCATCGCCGGAGAGGGCTATGGTGCCAGCGATCGCTTCTATCGCGCTCGGGGTCGTTTCAGCCTGGTGAACAGCTGCAATGTCTGGGTAGACGAGGGGCTGAAAGCGGCGGGTCTCCCAAGCGGGGTCTGGACGCCCTTCGCCTTTCTGGTGATGGCGCACTTCTAATCGGTGCGATTAAGCCTGCTAAATCCTTAAGAAAAAAAGCAGATTTACCCTCGCCACGGTCTTGCCCGGCATCGGCGCGCCTGCTATTAGCCGGGCACGCCCAAGACCTTTCACGACCGTCACCTTCAGGAGAAGCCGATGTCCGTCGCCCGTGAACCCAAGCCGCAGGATTTCAAGGTGAAGGACTTGAGCCTCGCCGATTGGGGCCGCAAGGAGCTCAATATCGCCGAGACCGAGATGCCGGGCCTGATGGCGCTCCGGAAGGAGTTCGGCCAATCGAAGCCGCTGAAGGGCGCTCGCATCGCCGGCTGCCTGCACATGACGATCCAAACCGCGGCGCTGATCGAGACGCTGGTCGAACTCGGCGCTGAAGTGCGCTGGTCCTCGTGCAACATCTTCTCCACTCAGGACCACGCGGCGGCGGCGATCGCTGCCCGCGGCATCCCGGTCTTCGCCTGGAAGGGCGAGACCGAGGAGGAATACTGGTGGTGCGTCGAGCAGACCATCCAGGGTCCCAACGGCTGGACGCCGAACATGATCCTCGATGACGGCGGCGACCTGACCCAAGTGATGCACGAGAAGCACCCGCAGCTCCTCGCCAAGGTGAAGGGCATCTCGGAAGAGACCACGACCGGCGTGCATCGCCTCTACGAGATGGCGAAAGAGGGCTCGCTGAAGGTGCCGGCGATCAACGTCAACGACTCGGTGACGAAATCGAAGTTCGACAACAAGTATGGTTGCCGCGAGAGCCTGGTCGATGCGATCCGGCGCGCGACCGACGTGATGATGGCCGGCAAGGTCGCCGTCGTGTGCGGCTTTGGCGACGTGGGCAAGGGCTCCTCGGAATCACTGCGCCATGCCGGCTGCCGCGTGCTGGTGACGGAAGCCGACCCGATCTGCGCGCTGCAGGCGGCGATGGAAGGCTATGAGGTCGTGACCATGGAGGATGCGGCGCCGCGTGCCGACATCTTCGTCACCGCGACCGGCTGCGTCGATGTGATCACCCTCGACCACATGCGCGAGATGAAGGACCGGGCGATCGTCTGCAACATCGGCCACTTCGACAGCGAGATCCAGGTCGCGGCGCTCAGGAACCTG
>Ga0335070_10011364_pt1 | contig 10397 bp, 10 predicted proteins | sample Lox_Sample_13_FD_206722 | JGI IMG/M metagenome (GOLD analysis project Ga0335070, IMG submission 206722) | Soil microbial communities from Loxahatchee National Wildlife Refuge, Florida, United States - Lox_Sample_1.3 | ecosystem: Environmental > Terrestrial > Soil > Wetlands | place: USA...
AAGTTTGCGATCTCATGGCGAGCCTGTTCCGGAACCGACGACTGAGGCGGAGAAAGTGAGTGTTTCCGCATAGGAAGACACGATGATCGTGCCCTTCGACAAGTTGCGTGAGGAGTGCGGGGTGGTGGCGGTGTATGCCAACCCCGAGGCGTCCACGCTCGCTTATCTCGGCTTGCACGCGTTGCAACATCGCGGGCAGGAGTCGGCCGGCATCGTGTCCTCGGACGGCGTCACCATGTACCAGCACAAGGCCATGGGCCTGGTGGCCGACATCTTCATCGAGCCCGTGCTGGAGAAGCTGAAGGGCAGCAGCGCCATCGGCCACACCCGCTACTCCACCACTGGCGACTCCGCCCTGCAGAACGCCCAGCCCATCATGGTGGACTGCAACAAGGGGCTGATCGCCCTGGCCCACAACGGCAACCTGGTCAACGCCCACGAGATCCGCTCCAAGCTGGAGAAAGCCGGTTCCATCTTCCAGACCACCAGCGACACCGAGGTCATCGTCCACCTGATCGCGCAATCCAAGGAAGAGACGCTGCCCGAGGCCATCGCCGACTCGCTGCGCCGCATCGAGGGCGCCTTCTCTCTGGTCATCATGACCCGCGACCGGGTCTTCGCCGTACGCGACCCCCGCGGCTTCCGCCCGCTCTCCATGGGACGCATCCGCAACCCCGGCGGCCAGCGCGACGACACCATCGTCTTCGCCTCCGAGACCAACGCCTTCGACCTCATCGGCGCCAGCTTCGAGCGCGACGTCAAGCCTGGCGAGATGCTGGTGGTCGGCCCTGAGGGCATGTACTCCCGCTTCTACTCGCCGCAGATGCCGCAGTCCTCCTGCATCTTCGAGCACGTGTACTTTTCCCGCCCCGACTCCGTCATCTTCGAGCGCCCGGTGCAGGAGAGCCGGGAGGCCCTGGGCCGCGAACTGGCCCGCGAAGCCCCCGCCGACGCCGACATCGTCGTCCCCGTGCCCGATTCCGGCGTCACCGCCGCCATGGGCTACTCGGCCGAGAGCGGCATTCCCTTCCGCTTCGGACTGATCCGCAACCACTACGTCGGGCGCACCTTCATCGAGCCGGAGCAGCGAGTGCGCGACTTCGGCGTCCGCCTCAAGCTGAACCCGGTGCGCGCCATCCTGAACGGCAAGCGGGTGGTGTTGATCGACGATTCCATCGTCCGCGGCACCACCAGTCGCAAGCTGGTGCGCATGCTGCGCAACGCCGGCGCCAGCGAGGTGCACATGCGCATCTCCTGCCCGCCCACCATCTCACCCTGCTTCTATGGCGTGGATACGCCCAACAAGAAGCAGCTCATCGCCGCCAACAAGAGCATCGAGGAGATCCGCGACTACATCGGCGCCGACTCCCTCGCCTACCTCTCCCTCGACGGCCTCAAGAAAGCCTGCGGCGACGGCGAGAAGACCACCTACTGCACCGCCTGCTATACCGGGAAGTACCCCACCAACTGGGTGGACGTCGAAGAGATCCAGCCGCTCAAGACCCAGAGCTGACGAAGCGCCGGTCTGTGACCTGCGCTTCGGCCACGAATTTCGGCCGAAAGCGTGTTCCACCCCGAATGAGATTCAGTTGTATCCGACTGAAAATACAGATGTTGTAGGTTTACCCCACCCCCATCCACGTTTGACTCGCCGTGCATTGTCGTGCCCGTTCGCCTGGGTCACAGTCAGCGGCGAGGTGACGCGATGCCCGCGCGAAATCTTCACTTCGAGTACACCGACCTGGGCGGCGGAGCGGCCGCGCAGTTCAGCGACTCGGACCGCAAGCAGCTCGGCTTCAAGGCCGCTGACCGGCTGCAGCAGGCGATCACGGCCAGGCTGGAGAAGCGCGCCCTGGTGTGGATGGCCGAGCGCATGCCGGCCTGCATCAACTCCGACCACCTGACCGCGCTCGGCGCCGTGGCCCAGTTGCTGGCAGGCGTGACCTATGCGCTGGCCGGCTTCAGCCCGCGCTGGCTGATCGCCACCAACGTCTTCATCGCACTCAACTGGCTCGGCGACAGCCTGGACGGCACGCTCGCCCGCGTCCGCAACCAGCAGCGCCCGCGCTATGGCTTCTACATCGACCACGTGATCGACACCTTCGGCGCCGCGTTCCTCATGGGCGGCCTCGCTATCTCCGGGTACCTGCACTGGGCGGTAGCTATTGCCATGCTGGTCGCGTTCCTGATGCTCTCCATCGAGGTGTACCTCGCTACGTATACCTTGGGGAAGTTCCAGCTCTCGTACGGCAGGTTCGGGCCGACCGAGATCCGCATCGCGTTGTGCATCGGCAACATCGCCCTCATGTACCGGCCGTGGGTGCACCTGTTCGGACGCCAGCTTCGTCTCTTTGACGTCGGGGGAGCGATCGCGGCGGTCGGAATGCTCGGCATCATGGTCGTGTCCGCCATCCGTCATGCGCGGCAGCTCTATCGCGAGGAGCGCTTGGGATGAGCGAGGTCTCCACAGGGCGGCGCGCGTTCCGCTTCTACGCCGTAGGCGGGCTGGGCATCGCAGTGCAACTCGCGTCGCTGGCGGTGCTCACGCACGGAGGATTGAACTACGTGATCGCTACCGCCCTCGCGGTCGAGGCCGCGGTGGTGCATAACTTTGTCTGGCATCAGCACTACACCTGGGGCGAACGGCGGACTCGCGGCATCGGCGCCTTTCTCTGGCGCCTGCTGAAGTTCAATGCGACCACGGGACTGGTCTCCATCGGCGGCAACGTGATCCTGATGCGCCTGCTGGTGGGCGAAGCCGGCTTCCGGCCGCTGGTAGCGAACATCGTCACCATCGCTTCGTGCTCGCTCTTGAACTTTCTGGTCAGCGACCGCGCGGTGTTCCGTCCGCCGCCGCTGCTGGGCTTCAACGGAAGTCAATGAGAACGGCTCACGCCGGGAGAGGAGGTCAGGCCGCAGAAAGTGTCCCACACGTAGCCCGCGCACCCTAGCGCGGGCTTCTTATTTCTTCAATGCGCCCGTCCAGTTGAAGACGACTTCCTGCGGATGGGACTGGCCCCCGCTTACCGCCTTCAGGGCGGGGAAGCGTCCGCCGGGCGCGGGCGGACCAAGTTCGGCAAATTCGTTGGCGTGGAGCGGAAGCGCGGCCGGCTTCCCGAATTCGAAAGTCTGCAGGTTCTGGATGGGGACAGCCATCACCTTATCGCCAGCCGCGTAATAGAGTTGCTTCCCGTCCGCACCCCATGCGGCGAATGCTCCGCCGCCATTGGAAACCTGCCACTTGCCTCCTGGACCCGGGAACGCGGTCACGTAGATCTCGAACCTGCCGGACTCATCCGAGGCGTATGCCAACCACTTGCCGTTGGGCGACAGAACGGCAAACGTTTCGTTGGCCGGCGATTGGACAAAGGGCCTCAGTTTCTTATCTCCGTTCAGATCGAGGTAGTACACGTCGGTGCGGGTGGCATTATTCTGCACGATATAGAAGAGGTAGCGACCATCCGGAGACCAACTGCTGACAAAGCCCCAAGTCGAGGGTGATTCCAGCGTCTCCTTGGTCCCGGAACCGCTGGTCGGCTGGATCCACGTTCCCCCGGCGACGGATCCGGCGATCGTACTGACCACGATCCTCTTGGAATCCGGAGAGAAGTCGAAGGAGATGTTGCCGGCATCGGCAAACGTGCTGCGCGACATGGTGTTCCGCTTGACGTCGATGATCCACACGTCCCCGCGACCGGTGTCGGCATCCATGCGCGCCAGGCCCAGGAGCGAGCCGTCGTGCGAGGTGCGCAGCGCCGCATAGAGCCCGGGATCGGCCAGCCTAGCCAACTCCCTGCCATCACCATCCACCAGCATGGGCTGGCTCTTCTGCAAGGCCCCGTGGCGGTACACCAGGGCTCCGTGGGCGGCGGTGAACGCCACCAGATCGCGGGCGTTCCAGGTGTCCAGCTTCTCGGCCACGGGGATGGCATCGCCCGAGAACTTCAGCGACTTGGGATCGAAACGCTGCGCCACCAGCACGGTGTCGCGCAGATAGAGCAGGTATCCCTCGGTGTACTGCACGTTGGACCCACGTTCCAGGATCTGCCGCGGCTTGTCTCCGGAGAGCGAGCCACCCCACAGGGCGCCTGCCGGTCCGGTCGCCGCGGCCGCCTCGCGGGAGATGAAGAGATAGTGATCACCGTCGGGCAGGAAGTACGGATTGCGGTGGGTCCAGCCCGGCTTGGCCTCGGTGATCTTCTCCGGCGTGCCACCTCCCTCCGCGACCTTGTAGAGAGACTCGCGGATGTTGGGGGTGAAGATGATGACCCCCTTCTGGCTCCAGGCCGCGCCCCGTCCTTCGGGGGCCTCGCACAGTAGTTGTACCGGGCCGCCGGCCAGCGCCACCTTCTTCAGCTTCCCCGCCGAGAAGAACCCGATGTACTTGCCATCGGGCGACCAGAAGGGAAACGTAGGCTGCTCGACTCCTTCGATCGCTCGCACCGTTCCGCTGGTCACGTCGCGGATCCACAGTTTGGGCTCGGCTAGGGTGCCGGTCATGAAGGCAAGCTTCGAGCCATCCGGGGAGAGCGCCGGGGCTCCGACCACGACCGAGGCGAATTCCGTGCCGGTCGGAGCCGTCCACGAGGCCGTTACCGGCCGCCGCGCTTCTTCCAACTGACTCCGGCTGGACAGGAAAAAGGCCAAGGCCGCGGCCGCTAGCAGCCAGCCCACGGCGGCGGCGATCATCAGCGTGCGCTTCTGCAACGCGCGGCGGGCCCGCACCTGCGCCGGGGCCGCCAGCTGGCTGGTCGAGGCGTCCGCGATCCACTTCAGTTGCAGCTTCAGATCGTGCGCCGTCTGGAAGCGCTCTTCCGGGTCCTTGGCCAGGCAGATCTTCACCACCTGCTCCAGCGCCGGCGGCGTCATCGGCTGGATGGAACTGACGGCCGCCGGCTCTTTCTCCAGGATGGCGGAAGCGACGCTCAACTGCGACTTGCCTTCGAAGGCGCGCTGCCCGGTGAGCATCTCGTACAGCACCGCTCCGAGCGCGAAGATATCGCTACGCGGGCTCGCTTCTCCCCCCTGCAGCACCTCGGGTGCGATGTACTGGAACGTGCCCACGACCAGCCCGCGGCCGGTGATGGGAGAGGTGGGCGCGGCCAGCGCCGCGATAGTGGGGCTGGTCGGCGTCGTCGGCGTGACCGCGGAGCCCGTGGCGGACGCCACTGCCGCCATCGCCGACGCCGGCTTGGCCAAGCCGAAATCCATCAGCTTGGTGCCCGACTTGCTCACCATCACGTTGCCCGGCTTCAGGTCGCGATGGACAATGCCCTGGCGGTGCGCCTTCTCCAGCGCGTCCGCGACCTCGATGGCGATCCGGACCGCCTGCTCGACCGGCAGCGGGCCCCGCTTCAGCCGGTCGGCGAGGGTTTCGCCTTCCAGCAGCTCCATGACCAGGAAGTCGACGCCGTCCTGGTGCCCGACGTCGAACAGGGTGCAGATGTTGGGGTGCTGTAGCGAGGAGATGGCGCGTGCCTCGCGGTCGAAGCGTTGCCGCAGCTCCGGGTCGGCCGAAAGATGTGTGGCCAGGACCTTGACCGCGACCGCGCGGTCCAGGCGGGAGTCGAGCGCACGGTACACCTCGCCCATGCCTCCGGCGCCCAGCGGTTCAGCGATCTCGTACGGTCCGAACTTGGTTCCCGGAGCCAGCCCCATCCATTGTCCCCGTGTGAGGGCGCATTATATCCCGCGTGCCCGCGGCGGCTATCGAATTGTGGACAACCGAGAGCCAAGCTGTCCCACAGCGGGCATCGCCAAGGGTGGGACCAGGCAGATCACGAAGTCGCAGCCGCTGTCTTTTCCTCCACGAACACCACGGTCGCTTTCTTTGCGTTCTTCGAGGTAGTCGCGTACACCGCGTTCAGGTTGACGCCCTTCTTGGCGACGCCGTCCAGGTACTTGGCCAGGGCGCCGGGCTTGTTGGGTAACTCGACCTGGTTCACCGGTGCCTGGGTGTAGTGGCAGCGTGCCGCGTCCAGCGCGGTCTTGGCCCGCCTCGCATTGTCGACGATGACGTGCACCGTCCCGCCTGCGCCGTGCGCCAGACCCGACAGCGCCAGGATGTTGACCTTGGCATCGCCGAGCGCGTGCGCGATCTCGGCGACCGTCCCCGGACGGTTCTCCACCGCGATGATGAACTGTGTGCTCTTGGCCATGGGGGCACCTCCGTAGGCCGTCTATGGTGTCGAGAATTGTACGCCCAGGGCCTATTCACCGGGGCTAAAGTCACATCGTTCCACGACAGCGACGGACCTCGGCCTGAAGGCCGAGACTCCCACTGAGGCTCCCCAAGGTCTGTTCCGATTTCGGAACAAAATCCAAGTCCGGATGGGCCGCGGCGCGCTTGCGATCTACATTGGTGACCAGGCCTCGTGCCCCAGGCTATGGCAACCACCAAATACTCTCCAACCCGACGCGAACTGCGCGCTCCCGCCAGCGGAGAACTCCTCATCGAGATCGCCTCCGGCGGGGAGCTCGTACGCGGCCAGCTGCTCGACGTGAGCCCACATGGCTTCGCCATCCGGCATCAGCATCCGAGCCTCTCTGAGGGCCAAGAGGTCAGCGTGGTGTATCACTGGGGCAGGGTCCGGGCGCGGGTGGTGTGGGTCGGGGAGCGCGAGGGCGCGATGGCCGCCGGCTTCCGGACGGATTGAAGAGGCCCTTCGCTTCTCTGGCGACAGACCACCTTGCCCAGTAAGATTCAGGATTCGCATCCTGCAACCCGAGGGTGAACTTATGATGGTTCGACGTTCGCAAGGTTGGGGCCGCCTCTGCTGGGGATTGATCGTCGCATTGGCGGTGATCCTGCCGGCGGCGGCGCAGAAGCCGGCCGATGACCTGGCCCCGGGAAGCCCGCACCTGGTCCAGCCCGAACAACTGGCCAAAGAACTGAAGTCGGCAGGCAAGCCACTGGTCCTCTACCTGGGTCCGAGGTTCCTTTATCGCCAGGCCCATATTCCCGGAGCTGAATTCATCGGCATGCCCTCCGAAGCCATCGAGAAGCTGCGTGCCCGTGTCGCTTTCCTGCCCAAGGACAGCCCGGTGGTCATCTATTGCGGCTGTTGTCCGTGGGAACATTGCCCCAATGTCCGTCCGGGGTTCGCGGAGTTGAAGAAAGCGGGGCTTACCAAGGTGCGCGTCCTCTACCTGCCGGCCAGCTTCAGCGCCGACTGGAAGAACAAGGGATTCCCCGTCGCCAGCGGGGATCAGCCCGGGCAGAGCACCCGCTAAGGCCTAAGACGCAGCCTGTCTTTTGTCCTGGCTGACCAGCCAGTCCAGTGCCTCCTCGCGGCTCTTGAAGCAGGGGAAGTCGCGCGCGGAGAACGAGACCATCGCCCGGTAGTACACCTCGGGAAGGTCGTCGGTGCCCACGAAGGCAGAGCACCGCACATAGGGTCGGTCCTTGGTGGCGACCACTTTCATGCGGTCGGCGCTTTGCTTGTCAATGTCCGCGCCGGTGAAATCGCAGAGCGTCAAGACCGATGCCTCTGGCTGGGTCTTCACCAGGTCCTCGACTTCGGCCAGGGTCTTCAGGATCTCGGCTGGCGTGCTGTGGCTGTGGTCGATCAGCAGCACCTGCTGCCCTTGGTGGGTAATGAAACGGACGCGCTCCATGCGACACCCCCAGTCTTGGCTGCGGGACGGAGCGGAGATCGGGTATCCCGCCCAGTGTGGGAGGACGTATACACCCGGGAGCGGGTCGGAGTCTAGCGCGGAGACCCGGAGCTTTCCGTGGTTGCCCCGACGGGCGCCGGCGGGATTGCGGCTCTTCATGTCTGCTTGATAGCGCCCGCCCGCGCGGCGCGTGGTAGTCTGCTGCGCGATGAGGGCATTCTCCTATTCCTGGGACCGGGTCCCGCGGACCTCCCTCGCCTTGTTCCTGGCGGGCGTGTTCTGCCTGTTCAGCACGGTCGGCTTCGTGGGCGACATCGCGGTCCTGGGATTGCAGCCGAAGATCCGCCTGGTGCTGAGCGTGCTGGTGTCGGGCGGATTCGCCATGGTCTATGCGGTCTCTGGTTTTCGCCTGCGGGAGCGCTGGTGGATGGGTGTGGTGCCACTGTTCATCGTGCACTTTACCGTTCAGAACCAGATCGCGAGGCACTGGCCGAGCTGGCCACGTCCCCGGCAGATGGACGCCGACGCTCTGGCGCGCATGACCGATCGCCTCGGGTCCGACGGTCTGGCTATCGTGTTTGCCACCGTCGCCGGATACATCTGCTTCCTCATCTTCTCCATCACCGAAGGCCGCCGCTATTTCCGCGTGCACGCGGAGATGGAGTTGGCGGCCGAGATCCACCGCGTGCTGGTGCCACCCATCACCACCCGCCTCGGCGGCTATGAGTTCTATGGCCGCTCCCAGCCCAGCGGCGAGGTGGGCGGCGACCTGATCGACCTGGTGGGAGACGACCGCGGCTGGATGGCCTACATCGCCGACGTCTCCGGGCACGGCGTGGCCCCGGGCGTGGTCATGGCCATGGTCAAGAGCACGGCGCGCGCCGAGCTGACTTCGGGCCGGCAGAGCGGCCAGCTGCTCGCCCGCCTCAATGCCGTCCTCTATCCGCTCAAGAAGCCCAACATGTTCGTGACCATGGCCTACCTGGCGGAGAACGGGCAGGGCCTGGAGTTCGCCCTCGCCGGGCATCCGCCCATCCTGCATTATCACGCCGGCAGCGGAGAGGTCTCGGAGCTGCAGTGCTCCAACCTGCCGGTCGGGATCGTGGAGCAGACTCCGTTCGCAGCCTCGTCCTTCACCGCCGGACCGGGCGACACCTTCGTGCTCATCACCGACGGCCTGCTGGAGATCGAGGACAAGGCGGGCGCGGAGTTCGGCATGGCCGGCGTGAAGGCCGCGCTGACCCAACACGCCGGACAGCCCCTGGAGCGACTCTGGGAGTCGATCGTGGGCGCCGCCCAGCAGCACGGGAAGGCCGGCGACGACCAGTCCCTGCTGCTGGTGCGGCGACGTTCAGCGAGCACGGACGTGGCGTCGGCCGCGGCGCAGGGAGCGCAGTAACTGCATCCCCCCCGGCCAGGCGCCGTATCCCGACTCGCTGTTGATGTGCCCGGCGTCGCCGATGCACACGTACCGGCTGCCCCATGCCTTGGCGAACCGCTTTGCGCGGGCTTGCGAGACGTATGGGTCGTTGGAGCTGGCCACCACGATGCTGGGGAAGGGCAGCGGGCGGAGCGGCATCGGCTTGAAGCCGCGCGCGCCCTTGGGATACGACTTCCGTCCGGTGTCGCTGGGGGCCACCAGCAATGCTCCGCGGACCGCGCGCTTGTGCTTGCGCGCCCACAGTGCGATGGTGCAGCAACCCAGGCTGTGACCCACCAGGACCACGTCCGGCCCCGCCGCCACCACCGCCCGGTCCAGCTCCGCGATCCAGTCCTTCGCGTTCGGCTTCTCCCACTCCCTCTGTCGCACATGCCGGACATGCTTCGGGTCGTCCCTCTCCCAGCAGTTCTGCCAGTGCTTCGGCCCGGAATCGTAGCGCCCGGGTACGGTCAGGACCATGGTTTCGCTCAAGCGAAATCTCCCAGCAATCCGCGATCTGAAATCTGAGGGCTGCAATCTTCCATCAAGTCAGATCTCGGATTGCAGATTTCAGATTGTACGCGGGCGTGACGATCTGCAATCACTTTCGTGCCGCGATGACCCGCGGGATCCCTTGCAGGTCGGCCGCCACTCGCACCTCGCTCCAGCCCGACAACATCCGCCGCATCTCCTCCTCCTGCGAGAATCCCATTTCCATCACCAGCCAGCCGCCCGATCTCAAGGCCGCTTTCGCCTGCGGGATCAGCCGCCGATAGATGTCGAAGCCGTGCTCCCCGCCGAACAGCGCCACCCGTGGCTCGAACTTCCGCACTTCGCGCTGCACTTTGTCGCGCTCTTCCTCCGACACGTAAGGCGGATTCGAAACCACCAAGTCCACTCCGGTAGAGACGCCCGTCAGGGCGTCTCCCTTCGGCAGCAGATCGGCCTCTACGAACCTGATCCTTTTCTCCAACTGGTGGCGCGCCGCATTGGCCTTCGCCACGTCCAGTGCTTCGGGGGAGATGTCAGTCGCGGTGATCTCGGCTTGCGGCAATTCCTTGGCCAGGGCCAGCGCGATACACCCCGAGCCGGTGCCGACGTCCACGATGGTCCGCGCCGGAAACTCGCGCGCCAGCGCCAGCACCGTCTCGACGACGTGCTCGGTCTCCGGGCGCGGGATGAGGACGGCAGGCGTGACGATCAGGTCCATCCCCCAGAATTCCTGGTGCCCGGTGATGTACTGCGCGGGCTTGCCGGTGGCGCGCTCGCGCAGCGCCTCGTCGTAGCGCGCCCGCTCATCCGCTGTCAACTCGCGCTCCGGATGGGCGTAGAGGTAGGCCCGGTCCACGCCCAGCACGAA
>Ga0335070_10011365_pt1 | contig 10397 bp, 3 predicted proteins | sample Lox_Sample_13_FD_206722 | JGI IMG/M metagenome (GOLD analysis project Ga0335070, IMG submission 206722) | Soil microbial communities from Loxahatchee National Wildlife Refuge, Florida, United States - Lox_Sample_1.3 | ecosystem: Environmental > Terrestrial > Soil > Wetlands | place: USA: Florida...
GAGGTGCCGCCGAAGCTCAGAGCGCCCCCGACGCGCCCGGCAACCCAGGTCGGGGCGTTCACCAGCGTCCCGGTGCTGGCGCTCACGGAGGAATCCAGAGCGCTGGTGCCCGCTCCATCGTCGAGCTTCCACCAGCCGACGAGCCCGGAGTACGGCGAATACGCCTGGACGTCGAAAGCCCCGCTCTGCCCCTGGATGGTCCCGCTGCTGACGACGATGGTGACGTTCGTGGCCGTGGCGGTGATCATGACGTTTTCGGTGTCCACGCCTCCCACGAAGCTCGCGCTCACCACCGGAGTGATGGTGCCCGTGCGGTCGGTGATGGTCACCGTTCCGGTGAATCCCGGCACCGTCGCGTTGGACGCATCCTGCGCCGTGATCGTGATGGAGAACGGGACGCCGGCCGTCTGTGGCGTCGTGATCGCGGAGATGGCGAAGTGGTGCAACTGCCCCGCCGTGTTGAACTGCCAGTTCGCGTTGTTGTTTCCGCCGTTCGTGCTGTTGTTCGCGACGATGACCGAGCTTGCGACGCTGTCCTTGACGAATGCGTAGCTCACCGACGAGCCCGCCGGCGAGATGGTCCACTGACTGCCGTCCGTGACGCTCCGCAGGCTCACCTGTCCCGCGAGCGAGCCGGTGACCGTGAAGGTGCTCGTCACCGACTGCGTCACCCCGTCCTGGAAAAGGACGGTCTTGCCCGCGGTCACGATCTTCAGGTTATAGAAGCTCCGGGTTCCCAGGATTTCCCCGTTCCAGGCTGAATTGACGAACTCCACCGTGCTTCCGGTCCCCGCTGTGAAGCTCCCGGGATTGAACGTCTTCGCGATCTGGATCAGCCCGTTCGTGGCGGTCACGGTGCTCACCGTCATGCTGCCCTGTACGACGAGCGTTCCGCTGCCCACCAGCACGGTGCCCGTCCCGGTCACGTCGCCCTGGACCGTCAGGGTATGGCCGTTCAGGCTCAGCGTCGCACCGTTTGCCAGCGCGAGGTTTCCCGCTACCGTGATGTTGGTGGTCAGGTTGGCGGGAATTCCGTCCACGGTGAGGTTGTCGTAGTCCACCGTCCCGAAGCTTCGAATGTTCGCGGCCGTGGTATGGTACACCACGGTCCCGGCGGTGGTGTCCATCACGCTGATGGAGTCAGTGCTCGACCCCGCGCTGCCGGTGAAGTAGATCGTCCCCTGGTTGGACAGGCCGTTGGAATCCGCGATGGACAGCGTGAATCCGGCGAGGTCCAGGCTGCGCCCGGGCTGGATGGTCAACCGCTTCACGGTGATGGCCTGGTCGAGCGCCGGACCGCCTGCGGGAGTGCCGATGACGACCTGCTTCGTGTTGTCGTTCGGGACCGAGGCCGGGTTCCAGCTTCCGGGCACCGACCAGGGCGTGCCGGTGCCGCCGGTCCACGTCCACAGAGCGGAAGGGGCTCCGAAGGCGATATTGGTCCCCGGCGAGTTCTGGTTTGTCCACTCGGCCTTGACCCAGTCCGCGGTGCGCGACACCGTCGATATCCGCGCTTCGTCGATGCTGCCCGGGAAATACCCGTCCGCGCCGTTCGCCCAGGCGGTGAGTTTGTAGCCGCCGATTCGCCAGTACCCTGTCTCCACTTCGGCGCTGGAGTTAGCGACAGGACCGAACGCCGTTCCATCCACGTAGAGGGTGACGGTGCTGGCTCCGTTGTTTCGGACGCCCACGAGGTAGTGCCAGGTGCCGAGGGCCAGTGCCGCCCCGGAAGTCGCGCTGTCGTTTGTTCCGCTGTAGCAGCCGAAGTACACGAACCCGTTGGTTCCGATGTAGAGCTGGCGGTCATAGTTGGCGCTCGCGGTGCCGGTCGGGTTGATCTCGAAGCCCATGACCTTGCGGCCCGAATTGCTCGCCGTGTTGATCCAGGCAGAAATCGTGAAGTCCTGCGGGTTGTTGATGGCCAAGGAGGTGGTGATCTGGTTGGAGGTGCCGTTGAACGACTGTCCGCCGGCGATCTTGCCTGCCGCGGCCGTCGGCGCGCCGGTGATGGTCACCGTTCCGCTCGCGCCGTTGCTGCCCGCCGGCGAGCTGTCCTTGTACAGCGAACCGCCGCCTCCGCCGGATTCCTCCAGGTGCCAGACCCCGGAGAAGCCGTTGCTCCACGTGCCGGGGACGTTCTGCTGGGCCGCCGCGCTGGGATTTCCATAGTACATGTCCACCGGCGTGTCCATGTATGACGAGATGGCAGGTATGTTCACCCAGGCGACAACGGTGCCGGATGTCTTGTCGAAGCTCACCAGCTCGTGGCTGAGCTGCTGGCCGTTGATGACCCACGTAATGTCTCCGCCGCCGCCCTGCGCGTTGGCGGCCAGGTCGGGGTCGATGAAGCTCAGAAGGACCGGCATGCTGGCCAGGTCGCTGTCGTTGCGGGGGATGTTGGTCAGCCCGACCTTGTCGGCGTTCAGGGTCAGGGTCTTGCGATAGTTCCAGCTCCCGTTCCACCAGGAGGAGTACGCCGGCGTTTCCGCCCCGAGGCTCTTGATGAAGTTGCCGGCGCCCACGGCGGTATTGCTCTGGTTGTTGTACTCGGTGGCGATCCAGTTCGGAGAGCGGTCGATGTTCGAGAGCCGCACCTCCCCCATCGATCCGGTGAACTGGAACGTGGTCAGGTTCCATGAAGCGGTCCCCATGACCAGGTTGTTGGGGCTTGCGCCAACCGGGTTGGCGGTGGCGTTCACGCTGTTGACCTGCGCGCCGTTGATGTATCCGATCAACTTGCCGCTGGTCGCCCAGGTCATGACAAGGTACGTCCACGCGCCCGCGGATATGTTCCCCGTCGTGAAGGTAACGACGGGGCTGCTGGCGCTGTCAATGACCTCCGGATAGATTCCGAATGTCCCGGAGGTCTGCCCGGCCAGATTGTAGCCTGCCGTGGGCGGGTTCATCTTCGAAACGAGCTTCTGGTTCCCACTTGCCGAGGTGAAGTTGACCCAGGCGGACACCGTCATCCTGGTTGTCGGGTTCAGGGTCGCGTTCGTGGGCACCGAGACGTAGTGGGTCCCGTCGAAGGAGACAGCTCGTCCGGTCTGGCCGGCCCCGAGGTTGCCGGCCACCATTCCGTTGCTGGTTCCACTATTGCCGTTGCTCGTGCTGTCCGTGAGAGTGCCCGCGGGGCTCGTGTTCAGGTGCTGCACCATCATGAAGTTGCTGTCCCAGACGGCGGATGAGTTCGGGGGAGTGGCGATATTCGGGTTACCGTAGTAGAGATACAGGAGCGTGTCGGCGCCGTTCTGCAGGATCGGAACCTTCACCCACGCCCAGAAATCTCCGGCATTGTAGTACTCCACCTCGTGGGAGAGCACGTTGCCGCTTGCGTCCGTGAACATCGTGTCATAGGCGTTTGCATTCAGGACGTGGCCGGCCGGGAGGCCGACGTGAACCAGGACCGGAAAATTCGTCTGGGTCCCCACCACGAGGGAACCGTTGATCGTCACGGCCACCTTGTACTGGAAATACTCGAACTGCTGACTTTTCATTTTGATGAACTTCGTGTTGTCCACCGTGCCCGGGGTCGCGGGGGCCCCCTGGGCAGAGGCCGCCTGCGTCTGGTATTCGGTCGCGATCCAGTCGTCCGAGCGCGACGCGCTGGAGAACCGCACTTCGTCGAGAGCTCCGTTGAAATCGTATGCGACGCCGCCGTTTCCGTGCGTCCCGATGAAGGTATTGGCTCCGAGGGAGTACGAAGGGCTGCCGGTGAAACTCGCCGTGCCCTTCAGGACGCCGTCGATGTAGAGGTACGAACGTTGCGTGACATTGTCGAGGCGGTACGTCACCAGGTGATAGGCGCCAGTCCCCACGCCCACCCCGGCGTCCGTCTTGTGGTACGTCGTCCCGTCATAGAAGAAACCATCGACGTGGCCCGAAATCGTGGGATCATTGAGCCGGAGGCCGAGACTGTCGCCGATGGAAAAGACCTCGGACCCGTTCGTGTTTGCCGCGGTGAGGTTCACCCACGCGCTGATGGTCGCGCTGGACGGCTGGCCCATCCGGCCGGTCACGGTGATGTAGTCCGGGTCGGCCGGGTTGAAGGACTGGCCATAGCCGGAGAGGGCGGTCGCAGTCCTCGTTGGTGCGTGGTTGGTGCTGACCGTCCCTCCCAGCCCGGCGTTTGCGTTGCTCGTGCTGTCAGCGTACGTCCCATTGGCCCCGTTTTCCTTGAGGTGATAGACGGACCCGTACGAGGAATCCCAGACCTGTGTTGGCTGCTGCTGGCTTCCCGCGTTCGGATTGCCGTAGTACATGTAGATGATGGTGGCCACGGTGTGGCTGAAAACAGGAATCTGCACCCAGGCCGTCAGGTCGGTGCCGCCGCTTGAGTAGTTTTCGATCTCGTGGGGAAGCTTCGTGACCCCGTCAGAGGCGGTAAAGACGATGTCGTTCCCGCTGGTCTGGGCCTTCGCAAAAAGCTCGTTCGCCGGGTTCGTGACCTTGACGAGGAAGGGGAACCTGACGAGGTCCGTCCCCAGGCCATAGGCGTTGCTGCTGATCGTGATCTGCTGTCGGGACGTCCATGCCTGGTTGTACCAGGACTGGGCAAGGAGTCCCGGGACCGAGCCTGCGGCAAGAAGCGCAACAACAGCGAGGATTCGAAGGCGTCGCGTCGAGCGGAGATGGATGCCCAGGCGGCGGTTTGTACGTCTCAATCCTCGATCTCCCGGACTCGGCACGGCCGGCGACCATTTTCATTTCGCCGGCATTCAGAGACTCCCCGAGATCCCCGGATGCAGAGGCGCTGCCACAGGCAAAAACCGCCTCAGTAAAGAAATATATCACTCATCTGGAAAGTGACATTTCTCCGCAATCTTACGTGAAGAGAGTGCCTCGGGCAATCAAAATCGAGACGCTTCGGCTTATCCTTGCCCGGCGAGCTCGTTCACCTGGCGTGCATCCGGGAGGGCGCTCATGACCCCCTTCTCTCGAGCGGTGATAGCGCCTGCCGCATTGGCCCAGCGAAGGGAACGCCGCAGCATCTCCTCGTCGGGGTCCTTCCTCGACCGCGCGGGGATGGAGATGAGCCTGACCAGGAGTGCCGCCATGAATGCATCACCGCACCCCGTGGCGTCCACAGCCTGGACGGTGAAGCCGGGAACCTCGCCGGTGCTCCTGGCTGACGCCCAGGCACTTCCCCGCGGCCCAATAGTGGCGACGCAGAGGGACGGCCCCCGGTTCACAATTGCTCGGCACCCATGGACCGCGTCATCTGTTCCCGCAAGAAGAACGAGCTCTGCCTCGTTGACCTTGACGACGTCGGCAAGTCCGAGAGCCTGCGCGATCTCGGCTTTGGCATGCTGCTCGCCGTCCCAGAGCCCGGGACGGTAGTTCACGTCGAAGGAGACGATAGCCCCCGCCTTGCCGGCAAACCGCGCGGCCTCCAGGGTGGCGCTGCGGCAGGGTTCCGCGGCAAGGCTTACGGATCCGAAATGGAAGACGGCCGTCTCCGCGAGCAGATCGAGATCCAGCTCGGCCGGCTCGAGGAGCATGTCCGCGCCCGGATTTCTATAGAAGAGCATCTCCGTGCGGTTGGGATCCGGAAGCGTCATGAAGTTCAGCGTGGTGCGATAGCGGGAGTCGAAACGCATAGCGCGCGTGTCCACGCCGTAGCCCTGGAGAACCTTCTCCAGCCGCCGGCCGAAGGGGTCTTCGCCGGCCTTCCCGATGAAGGCCGAGCGGGCGCCCAGCCGGGCAGCGGCAACGGCGACGTTCGCCGGGGCGCCGCCCGCCACGGGGAGGAACGCGGACACGGTGAAGAAGTCCTTGCCTGCTTCGGATGCAAACATGTCGAGAATGATTTCCCCGAGGCACACAATGTCCATGCCTGCGCTTATACGCCCGCTGCAGGCTCAGGTCAAGTCAAGGGGACATTATCCGAGCATGCCGTTCCCACGGTCAGACAAGGCTACCGGAAATCGCGCTTCGCGCGATCTGCCTTTGGACCAACGAGCCCAGGGTGGCAACTGCCTCTTCGATCTGACGCGGACCACGCTGCCGCGTTGAGGCGGAGTCATAGTCTCCGATCACGGCGACCCGGGTCCGGCGCATGAGCCATCGTACGGAATCGCCGGATGACGTCAATCCGGCGCCCCGCGACGAGCCATGTCCCCAGGAGAATGATCCCCGCCCCGAGGATCATGCTTGCCGTGACCGCTTCCCGGATGAGGAGGGACGCCCACAGCATGGCGAACACGGGAATCAGAAACGTCACGGTGAGCGCCTTTGTCGGCCCCACGTCGGCAATGAGCCTGTAGTAGATCACGTAGGCCACGCCGCTGCACAGGAGCGCCAGGGAGACAACGGCAAGAGCGACCGTCGGTGTGACGGCAGCAGGGGCCGGCGGAAAGGCAACGACGAAGGGCAGGAGAACGATCCCGCCGAAAAGCTGGCTTCCGCCGGCAATCCCCAGGGGCCGGACCCCGGCAGCCCGCTTCCTGATGTACACGCCGGCAAGTCCGTAGCACATCGGCGCCAGGATGCATGCCCCGATGGCGAGCGCCGTGCTCAGGGAGAGCTCCAGGCCGCTCAGGCTGCTCATCGTCACCACGCCGGCGACTCCCAGGACGAGCCCCGCAATCTTGCGGGGCGTGAGGTTCTCGTTCAGCCAGGCGGCGGCGAAAACGGCGCCGAACATCGGCGACATCGAGTTGAAGATCGCTTCCATGGAGGCCGGCAGCACGAGGGCGGCCGCGGCGTACAGGACGAACGGGATGGCGGAGTTCAGAAGCCCGATCACCAGGTAGACGCGGGCGTTCTTCTTCCACTCTGCCCGGAAGCCCGTGACGGCGAAGAAGAGGACGAGCGCGAGCCCCGCAAAGAGCATCCGCGTGTCGGCAACCGCGACCGGGCCGATGAGCGGGGCGAGGTACCTGATGAACATGAAGGAGCTTCCCCAGATCGCGGCGAGCGCGAGAAGCAGCATGACGTCGAGTACTGGCATGCGTCCAGGGTAGCGGCGCCGGAAGGCCGGCGCCACCCGGTTCTTGCGGTGCTCAGGCTTGCGCGACGAGGCCTCTTTTCGCGTTCAGCACGGAAACTTCCGCATGGCCGTTCTGGCCGATCTTGAACTGCGAGGTCAGCTTCTGGAGCTCCTGCGCCATTGTGGCCAGCTGCTCAGTGGCCGCGGACATCTCCTCAGCCGCCGACGCAGCGGTCTGCGTGACCTCGTTGACATTTTCCACGGCCTTGGAGACCTGCTTCGCGTTCGTCGTCTGCTCTTCGGTCGCCGCGGAAATGCTCTGGCTCATCTCGCTGACGCTGCCCAGGGCCTTGGACAGCTCCTTGACCGATTCGACCTGCTGGGCCATGGACTGCGACAGCCCCCCGATCATCTCCTTCACCTTCTGGGACGCGGCCCGGATCTGCTCCATCGCGAGCTGCGAGCCTTTCGCCGTCTCGACGCCCTTCGTGACGTTTTTGACGCTCTCGCGGATGAGGGCTTCGATCTCCTTCGTGGAGGAGGAGCTCCTCTCGGCGAGCTTGCTCACCTCGTCCGCCACCACCGCGAAGCCCCGGCCGTGCTCGCCGGCGCGGGCCGCCTCGATGGACGCGTTCAGAGCCAGAAGGTTGGTCTGGTCGGCGATGTCCGAGATCACTGTCACGATGCCGCCGATCTTCTCCGAGCTGCCGGCGATGAGGTTGATACCGTCTACCACTTCGGAGACCGCTTTCGCGCCCTCGAGGGCGTTCTCCACCGACTTGCTGGACAGGCCCGCGATTTCCGTCAGGTTCTTCGACACTTCCTCGATGGACTGGTGGACCTGCGCCATCGAGCTCGAACCCTGCTCCGCCGCGGCGGCCTGGCTCTGGGCGTGTTCGGCCACCTGGTCTACCGAGGCGGTGAGCTCTTCAACGGAGGCGCTCGTTTCCTCGAGCGTCGACGCCTGGCTCTGGGCACCCTCGGCGAGCTTCTGCGCGCTCGCCGTGATCTGCTCGCTGGAGGAAGCGACCTGCACGGCGCTTTCCTGAATCGTTGCAACCATGTTCCGGAGCTTCACTGACATCGCATTGAGCGCCGCGGCCAGTTTCCCAACTTCGTCCTTCTGCTGGAAGGGCAACTGGTGCGTGAAGTCACCCGAAGCCACGAGCTCCGCAAAGGCAACGCCCTTTTCCAGCGGCTTCGTGATGCTGCGGGAAAAGATGAGGAAAATGATGAGGGCCACGGCGATGGCGACAGCCGCGATGACCAGAACGAGATTCCTCAGGTTGTGCGCCGGAGCGATGTACTCGACGTCCGGAAGCGTGAATCCCACGCTCCACCCCGTCGCTTTCACCGGGGCGTATCCGGCCGTCTTGGCCACCCCCCGGAACACGTAGGTGCTGACACCGGTTTCCCCGGCGACCATCTTCTTCGTGAACTCGCGCGTCCCATCCAGCTCGGCGAGGTTCGTCTTGAAAACGTTCTCCGCGACCGGGTGCGCAATGATGAGCCCCGTGCCGTCCACGACGTACGCGTAGCCCGATTTTCCGATCTTCTCGTTGAGGATGAGGGCGTTCAGGAACTCCGCGTGGAGGATCGGGACGTACGCCCCGACCACGGCCGTTCCCGAGCGGATCGGCGCGGCGACCGGCACGACGGGCTTGTTCGTCACCTTGCTGATGACGGCGGTCCCCGCGTTCGGCGTGCCGCCCAGCGCTTCCTTGATGTAGCGGCGGTCCGCGAAGGTCACCCCCACGTACGCGGGGTCGGTGGCGGCAAATGCCACGCCGTCGAGGCCGACACACATGATCGTTTCGTACTGCTCGCCGAGACCCTTCGCCGCCTTGACCTCATTGAGCCTGTCCGTGGCCCGCGCAACGATTTCCTCCCGGCTCACCGCCCCCTTGACTGCCGGCTCCCCGGCAGGTTTCCCGGCAGACAGCGCGGCATTGACGATGTCCGCCTCGAGCGCCTGCCCCTGGGCGAACTTCTGCTGCTCCAGAAAGACGTCATTGATCGACGTTGCGATCAGCCGCGCTGCCCGCCCGAGCTGTTCCGTCTCGATGTCGGTGAGCGCGACGGTGGACCGCTGGACAGCGAGGTACGTCACAACCGCGAGCGGAATGACCATCAGGAGCGTTCCCACGATGATAAGCTTTGCGCCAAACCTCATGTTCTTCAGCATACTCGACCTCCGCTTTTCGTTCGGGTTCGGAGTTGAAACATCGTTCCATAATCACATGCAACAAGCGTACCAATCCGCAAGGGCTGGGGCATGGGTATGCAGAAGGCGCAAAAATATCCAAACGATCAAATACGCAACGATGTAAATCACGAAATTCGAGATAATTGGAGGATCTCTAATTCTCTCTGGAACAAGGTGTTCCAGACGTTGGAACACATACGGAACACTCTCGGAACAAAAAAACGGATTGCATTTTCACATCCCGTCCTCAATGATGTGCGGGAGGTTTTCGTGTCGCCGAACTCCTTTCCACCGATGATCATGGCCGGCGTCTCCTTGTACGTCGGGCTGTACCACCTCCTGATCTACGCGCGCAGAAAGAGCCACCCGGAGGACCTCACGTTCGGGCTCCTCTGTCTCACGACGTGCCTCTATGAGGTGATGTGCACCGGCTTGTACAACGCGGCCTCCACGGCGGAGGGGGGACGGTGGCAGCGCCTTCAGTTCATATCCCTTGCGCTTTTCGTAACGGCGTTCCTCTGGTTCGTTTCGGACTACACGAAGCGAAAACGGGGCGCCGTCGTGTACGGCTTCACCGTTTTTTACCTCGCGGCCATCGTCGTACAGATCGTGGACCGGAGCCGGCTCACGTGGGTTTTCGATCTCCCCGCGATCAAGCACTTTCCCCTCCTGTTCGGGTCCGAGGTCACGTATTACGAGGTCACCCTCGGTCCGTTCACCACGATCCAGGGCCTCGTAGGCCTTGCGGCAACCGGATACATCATCTGGTGCGGCGTCCTGTACTATCGGAGAGGGAACCGTCAGGAAGCCGTTCCCCTCCTCGTTGCCCTCGGTGTCATGACCGGGGCGGCTCTCAATGACACGGCGGTGAGCGACGGCCTGTATTGTTCCCTGTACCTCATCGAGTACGCGTACATGGCGATGATCCTCCTGATGGCAGTGTCTCTGTCCCGGGCGGTGATCGACGCGGCCGTGGCGCGGGAAGCCCTGCGGAAAGCGGAGCTGGTGATCCGCTACAGTCCGGTCGTGCTCTTCCGATGGAAGGCGGAAACGGACTGGCCAGTGGAATACGTATCAGAAAACATCCGCCAGTTCGGGTACACGCCGCAGCAGTTGCTGAGCGGCGGGCTGCCGTATGCCTCCCTCGTTCATCCCGATGACCGCGGGCGCGTGGCCGCGGAGGTGACCGGCTACGTGGAGGCGGGCATGGAGAGCTTCACCCAGGAGTACCGGATCCTGACGAACGACGGGCAGGTACGT
>Ga0335070_10011367_pt1 | contig 10396 bp, 8 predicted proteins | sample Lox_Sample_13_FD_206722 | JGI IMG/M metagenome (GOLD analysis project Ga0335070, IMG submission 206722) | Soil microbial communities from Loxahatchee National Wildlife Refuge, Florida, United States - Lox_Sample_1.3 | ecosystem: Environmental > Terrestrial > Soil > Wetlands | place: USA: Florida...
GGAGCTCACGGATTCTGGAGCGGACGGTCTCCGCATCGCTTATGAACAACGCGCCTTCGAGCTCTTCGAGTTTTTCGAGGAGCGCATTCCAATCGCGTGCCGGGCCGCGAGCCCGCTTGATCTTGGAAAATGACGTTTCGTGGACGTGTTCATCCTCGTAGAAGAGTTCTTCCATCAATTTCTCCCCGGGCCGCAACCCCGTGTACTGGATGGCAACCTGCTTCTCGTGGCGGCCGGAGAGTTTAATCAACGTGCGCACGAGGTCAACGATGAGGATGGGCTCTCCCATATCGAGCACGAGGGTGTCGCCTTTCTCGCCGACGACGGATGCCTGCAGGACGAGCGAGACTGCCTCTCGGGTCGTCATGAAGAAGCGCTTCACGGCCGGGTGCGTGATGGTGAGGGGCTCGTCTCTTCGTAGCTGCCGCTGCAGTGTGGGTATAACGCTGCCGTTGGATCCAAGGACGTTGCCGAAACGAACTGACAGGCAGCGCATGCCATTCGTCGGTTGGTGCGCGACGATCAGTTCGCCGATGCGTTTAGTCGCTCCCATTACACTGGTGGGATTGACGGCCTTGTCGGATGAGATGAGCACGAAGCGCCGGCAGTTGTGCTCGATGGCGACCTCGAGAAGATTCATCAGCCCGAAGACGTTGTTCTGCACGGCGGCGGAGACGTTCTCTTCCATCAGCGGCACGTGTTTGTAGGCGGCTGCGTGAAAGACTGCATTCGGGCGGCTCTCCGCGAATATTGCTTCCATGCGCTGGCGATTGCCGGCATCGGCGACATAGCATCGAAGAACCGTCTTGCCGCGGCGTTGCAGTAATTCCTGCTCCAGATAAAACATGCCGGTTTCGCTCAGGTCAACGCAGAGCAGAACTGCGGGTTCATGCTCGAGAAGCTGCCGGCAGATTTCGGAACCGATGGAGCCAGCGGCGCCAGTCACGAGCATGATCTGGCCCTGGATCGCGCTTCGCAGAGATTGCAGGTCGATCTCGACGGGATCTCTGCCGAGCAAGTCGTCTACCTTCACATCGCGGAAATCGCTGATGCTCGCTCTTTGGGCGATGACGTCACGGAGTGCGGGAACGGTGCGGAACTTCACGCCGGTCCGCTCGCAGACCTCTACGAACCGGCGCATATCGCGCGACGATGCGGAAGGTACCGCGATCAGCACCTCATCGATGGGATAGGTGATCACTAACTCGGGCAGTTGGTCGATTGTGCCGAGGACTGGAATGCCCTCGATTTTGAGGCCGAGTTTTGAGCGGTCATCATCGACATATCCAATGGGCGCAAATTCGCTGCCGGGCCTGGCGATTTCGCGAACAACGGTTTGCGCCCCGGCGCCAGCCCCGATCAGAAGGACTTTCCGAGCGGAGGTCAGATCCTGACGAACGGACTCGGCCAAGACACGCGAGAAGACGCGGACGCCGATCAGCATTCCTGCAGTGAGGAGCGGCTCGAGAACATAGATGGGCTCCGGGAAGAAAGTCATCCTCGGAATGAACTGGGCTATTACTACAAAAATGATCGAACCGGATAGAACACACTTCGCTACATCGAGCGTATCGTTCAGTCCCGTGTAGCGCCACCAGCCGTGCAGGAGGCCGAAGGCGGCGATCATTGTCATGCGGATTGCGATCAAGAGGCAGGCGGCCAGGAGGAGCGTGCGCCGCTGGCGGAGGGTGAAGTCGAACATCAGAAACCAGGCGAGGACGAGCGATACGAAGATCAGTACGGCCTGGAAGGCACCGACGAACCATGAATTCTTGCGAAGAAGCGTCTGCGCGAGATTGATGATTTTCATCTGACTTTCTGTGCGCGTTCTGGCAGTGCAGAGAGCTATCCGAGCGGCGGAAATGCGGTTCTGAGTAAAACGCGGATGTCGGACAGAAAAGTTCGACGCTGCTGGTATTCGAGCGAGAGCCTAAGTTTTTCCGGAAGAACCTCTTCGATGTATTGGTGTTCGGGTTGAGTAGGAGAAAGCATCTCGTCTTCATGCCGATAACTTAAAGTTGCGGGATCGGTGAGGCCTGGGCGATCCCGAAGGATCAGCGTGTATTGGACGGGGAACATTTGTACGTACCGTTCCACTTCCGGCCTCGCGCCCACAACCTGCATGTCACCTCGCAGAACGTTGAACAATTGCGGTAGTTCGTCAAGCTTGTGTCTTCGCAAGAAATGGCCGAGGCGGGTGACTCGGGCGTCGTGCGCCGAGGTCAAGAGGCCCTCTCGATCGGCGCCAGCGACCATGCTGCGAAACTTGTAAAGCCGAAAGCGGCGAAAATCTCTTCCGACGCGATCTTGTGCGTACAAGACGGCGCCGCCATCGTCGACCTTGATCGCCACCGCGATTGCGCAAAAGAGTGGCGACAGAACAATGAGGCCCGCCGCCGCGCAGAGGATGTCGAAAGCGCGATGGAGTGCCCTGTCTCTACGTGACGGGGGCGCACATTCACGCAGCAGGGCTGGTTTGGACGCTGATGACATCGGCTACAGGCCTCAGTGACTTTGTGAGTTCTGCTTCTTCGAGAATGCCGATCGTCGTTTCGATCACATCCGCGACATCCTGGTCCGTCATGCGGGCTGACAAGGGTAGCGACACGAGGCGCTCGTATTCTTGCCAGGCGACAGGGAAGTCTTCGGGCTGGAAGCGATATTTTTCCCGATAGTAGGTGAGTAGATGAATGGGGATGAAATGCACCGAGCAGCCGATGTTGCGATTGCGCATCTCGTGGATGAAGTTACTGCGCGAGATTCCGCAGCGATCGAGGTTCAGGCGCAGTTGGTAAATGTGCCAGGCGTGCTGCACGTCGCTTCGTTCGGTGGGGAGCTCGAGGTCGTCGCGTGAGGTGAAGGCCGTGTTATAGGCTTGCACGATCGCGCAACGGCGCGCGTGGGATTGTGGGAGGCCTTTTAACTGGTGGATGCCCAAAGCTGCGGCAAGGTCGTTCATGTTGTATTTGAAGCCGGGGCAGGTTACGTCGTAGAGCCACGATCCGTTCGCGTTATAACGCTTCCAGGCGTCACGGCTGAGGCCGTGCAACATCCAGCGGCGCGCCTCGTCTAACAAAGCTTTGGGGCCGGTGAGCATGCCGCCTTCGGCGGTGGTCAGATTTTTTGTTGCGTAGAAAGAGAAGCAGGTCAGAACGGGGACGCTATCCGTGGCGGAGAGAGAGCCAATGCAATGACCTCTGTAGGAAGCTGGGAGCGAGTGCGCGGCGTCTTCGATAACCGCGAGGTGGCGTTCGGCGGCGGTCCTGAGGATGGCATCGCGGTCGCAGGGGTGACCGTAGAGATGGACCGGCATGATAGCCTTTGCGCGCAGCCCCTGATGTTTTTCAGCTTTCTCGATCTGCTGGCGGATCTTGTGCGGATCGAGGTTCAGAGTGTCGCGCTCGACGTCGCAAAGAACGGGGGTAGCGCCGACGTGTTCGATCACGTGAACGGCAGAGCAGAAGGTCAGCGGGCTGACGATGACAGCGTCGCCCGGGCCGATTCCAAGGGCGAGAAGCGAGAGGTGGAGTGCCGCCGTGCCTGAGTTGACCGCGAGCGCGTCGGGCGCATGAACGAACTGCGCGAAGTCTCCCTCGAAACGCTTGACCTTGGGGCCGGTGGTGATCCAGTCGGAACGGAGCGTATCGACGACCTCGTTGATTTCGTCTTCGCCGATCGAGGGGGCGGAGAAGTGTAAGAACGTATCGCGCATGTTGGAAAGCCTCTGTGTCTTTGCGTCTTGAACCGGGAGGATCAGATCAAATGCCGCTTTTGGAGCAGGCACAGGTAGTGAGTGCATAGGAAACGAAATTTGGAAACGAGAAAATAGAGCGTAGGACCGAGGTGGCCGATCATCCTGCCCAGCGGAGGGGCGAGGGTGATTCGTCGGGTTGCAATAGAGTAACCTGGGAAAAGCTGTCGCACTTCAGCCATGCGAACGCCGCGTACATCGGGGTTTGCCGGATTATCGACGGCGAAGTCGTACCACAAAATCTTTCCACCAGGCCTGAGTACGCGATCCATTTCGTCGGCGATCCGACGCCTCGTTGCGGGATCGAGGACCGAGGTAAACAGGGTGAACTGCGATACAAGATCGAAGCTGCAATCGGGGAATGGGAGATCCGACGCGCTGCCGCAGGTTACTTGAAGATGGAGGCTACGCGCCTTTTCGGCAAACTCTGGAAGAAGATCGATGCCGCATAGCTGATCTGAATTTGCGCCGTACTCGAGATATTGACGAAGCGTCGCGCCGGCACCACACCCCAAGTCGAGGATGCGCAGGCTGGTGAGCGAGTCGAGTCCGGCGGAGTGGAAGAGCGCGGCCATGGTGGCTTCGCGCTCATGCAGAGCGAACAAGTGGCCGGGGTTGGTGCGCGAGTATTTTGCCGCGAGATTCAACTGAATGCGATGCTTGTAGACGCGACGGAGACGGTCGATCTCATCGAGGGTGGGCGGCGATTGTTGAAGTGTGGTTGCCATCGTCAGGAAAGGCCGCGCTCATAGGCGACGATTTTCTGATTGCGAAGTGCTTTGATAACGCCGAGCAGGAAGCCGACATTGGCAAGGCAGAATGAGAACGAGTAGCCGAAGACATACGCACGCCTCTTGTTTCTTGCGAGTCGCCAGCCGACAATCGCGGAGAAGTAGAAGGCGAGTTGGATCCACAACAAAAGTGAGGTCCCGCTGTCTAGGGCATACAGCGCGCTCGCGGCGATCATGCTGGCGAGAAAAAACGGAGTCAGCCAGCGCAGAAGTTTGTGTGAGATGAGGCCGAGAGCAGTTAGCGGAAATCGCAACGGGCTAAGTAGAGCAGGCCTCGCGAGAGTGCCGGCCCAGTTGCGGGCGGTCATACGGATGCGAGCGCGGAGTTCGCCTTCGATGCTGTGCGGCATGGTGTCGAAGACGATCGCATCGCCGTCCTGAATGACTCGATATCCCCGGAGGCGCACGTCCAACGGCATGATGCAGTCGTCGCCGTAGCAGATTGGAAGAGGACGGAAGAGTTCGCGGCGAATGAGGAGAGCTTGGCCGCTGCCGGTTGCTAGAATGCCGAGATCGGATTCGGCGCGGCGAAGGAAAAGCTCATAGCGCCAGTAGAAGCCCTGGCTTTTTTCGACCGGGTCATGCGGATGGCCGAAGAATGACGTTGCCGTCACTAGACCGACTTGTGGATCAGCAAACTTGTCGATCATTTTTGTCAGAGCGGAGGGCGGCATCGTGGTGTTGACATCGGTGAAGAGAAACATCTCTCCGCGCGCGATGTTCGCAGCCAGATTCTGGACGCCGCTCTTTCCTACTCTGCGATCACTCTCCACCCAGCGGATATGCGGCTCGCGCGCGGCGAACTCGCAAACGATTTCCGATGTGCGATCTGTGCTGCCGTCTGAGGCCACGATGATCTCCAGGTCGTCTTGCGGGTACACGAGTTCAAGGCAATTTTGCAGTTTTCCAGCGATCGTCTCCTGCTCGTTGTTCGCCGCAATGATGATTGAGACGAACGGACAATTCTGCGTGGGGCCTGGCGTTTTCCGGCGCGGACGCAACGATTTCATCAGCCATAGCAATGCGGGATAGCCGACCCAGGTGTAGCCAAGCACAGCCACGCTTGCCATCAGGATGCTAAATGCCACGGCTGGACCCCAGGTATTTGACAAGCGCGTAGTGGAGGCCCTGTTTTTGCAGCTGGTAGTTTTTGCGCGTCAGCATGCGGCCCGTGGTCTGGTTATCGTTGTGCGTGACCTGCAACTGGGGATCGTGGATGACGGGCAAGCTGAGGTTTCTGCAGGTCTCGGCTACACCGATCTCTTCGGCATAAAGAAAGCTTCCATCGTCAATAACGCCGCCGGACTCGAAGTATCTGCGGCTAAAGATGAGGAATGAGCCGTGGGGCGCATAGACTTCAATTGGTCCCGTCGCGGAATTGGAGCGGCGTCCGGACGAGCGACGGCGTCCGATACGGACCAAGGGCGCCAGCCACTGCGCAAGCCAGGCGACGTAATAATTCGAAACCAGGAAGCGATAGCGCAGCTGTCGGCCCTTTCCGGGGCGCTGAAGGATCATTGGATTGGAATCGAGCCCGGTGATGCGGGAGATGACGGCAGGCGCAAGAACTCCGACCTGTCGAGAATCACGGGCGAACAGTGTTCTTAGAAATGCCGGGCTGTCGAAAACAACATCGTTATTGCAGACGATGATCCACTCTGGCACCTCATGACTGATCAGGTACCGATTCAAAGCCCATTTCGCTCCGCCAAAATATCCACGGTTTTCGGCAGACGCCATGAGTTCGACATTTGTGAAGTTCGAGATTGCTGTTTGCATTCGTTCGACCGAGCCGTCTTTGGAATTGTTGTCGACAATGACGAGATAACAATTCAGGAAGCCTTCGAGACGGGATGCACTCTGCAAGAGTTGCATGGTGCATTCCGCGTGGCGGAAATTTACGGTGATGATGAGTGCCTTGGAGTCCGTGTTCACAGATCCGTAACCTGCTGGGCACGCAAGGGCCGCGAGAAGACTGGAAGACATCTTTTAGCTTTGTGGAAAACCAACCATGCGACGACCCATGCCAGCATGGCGCCGTTAAAGCCAAATAACGAGGAAAGAGGGCTGACGAGCGTAGCTCCATAGAAAGCAGAGAGACACAGAAGCCTGCTCGTCACGCGCATCTGGTGCGCTGTGAAAATCCAACTAACCAAACCGCCGATAACCGGAGCTAGCAGAACCGCGCCATAGGGCGTGAAGTCCTCAATCATGCCTCGAAAAATCGTAAAGACATTCGTCGCGTCGGATCCTGAGGTGACATTAGACGTCGCTGTGTAGGTTCCAATGGTCCTGTTCTTGATTCGGAGTAGATCAAACTCCCCAGCAAAAGTCCGGGCGCCCCAGGTTGCAGGCACGTCAACCGCGTGCGCATACCAACCTGCAAAGGCGGCGGGCGATCCAAACAGATAGGTGGCCAGTTTCTGTGCGCGAAAGTCAATTACAAATCCCTGATACCACCTTGAATCCCGAATGCCGTCAATCGTTAGGAACATGACCACGATTGCGGTGGCGGACAGAAGCAGGCTGCTTATGCGTTTCCGGCTGAACAAGTGCAAGCGGCCACGGTTGCAAATGCAGAGGAGGGCGACATATCCGCTAAGCCAGCACGTCAGGCCAAGAAGGATGGCGGCGCGGGCGCCCGTCAAGAATCCATAAGCAAGTGCAGGTAACAGTGTTGCCATTCCGATCAGCCGGTCGCGCCGTCTTGAACTGTAGGCGACCAGAATTCCCCCGAGCAGTGCCGCTGGGTGCAGCCACATTACGAGCAGCCGCACGGACCAGGGTTCGAGGACATCGTCGTAACGCAAGAGAGTCCATCGCGCGCCGACCTCCAGCATGCCGATCCATGACCATTGCAGGCCGAATTCCTCGAGGCTGGTGAAAAGAAAATAGACGCAACCGCCGAGAGCGATGCCTGTGCAGACGAGGCCGACACGCCGGCACTGAACAATCAAAGCATCAAGTTCGCAAGAGTTCGGGGGTCGCGCGTCAGGATCAGATTGCGGTTGAAGATGGTGCACGACCAGTGCGCCGAACTGAATCGCGACAACCATAAGGACAAGCATCCACATGCCGCGCCCCGGCACGGGATATTGAACGACAAGCAAAGATGCTCCGGTAAAGAAGGACCATATCAACCCGACAAACGCGGCAGGGGCGAACCAGTTCTCACAGACTAGCCGTGCGATCGCCGTGAGGATGACCAGCAGGGCGTAGGGCGGCCACGGCGATGCGATGGCCTCAATCACCGGAGTCCCATTGCGGCGCGGCAGGCGGGCAAAAACTGCGGAGAGCACCAAAACGCGTCATCGAGAGGGTAAGCGCGAGATAACAGCAAGCGGACGAAAGGAGAATGTAGGCAGCGGCGGCATACCCGAAGCGTGGAATGAATTCGAAGCAGGCGAGGAAGTTCACCGCGATCACGGCGGATATGGCTGCGAGCATTGCACCAGTGCGCTGCTCGATTTCGAGCGGTTTGTGAACGAGGAGCGCGAGTTGCCACAGGAATCCCCCGACAAAGAGCACGGGAAGAAGGTGCGCTGCCGTGGCGTCGTTGTAGCCGAGAATGAAACGGGTAATGCGGTGTGTTCCGAAGACGAGAACCGCAAATGCGCCGCCAAAGATGGCGAGTTGCGACCACACCGACTGACGAATAATGCGGTAGGATTCGCCGGAACGGCCTTCGTTCCACGCGCGCATGATTCGCGGGTGAGCGGCCTGGGTGAGAGGAAAAATCAGAAATGAAAACGAGCGGATTGCGACTTCATAGAGAGATGCGTAGACTCCCGCGCTCGAATAGCTCGCGAATTTCTGGATCGTCCATCGATCGATGACGGGCAGGAGTTGGAAAAGCAGCAGCCAAAGACCAACGGCCCAGCCAAATCGCCAGAGCCGCGCAAGTGTGTGCCCAGTTGAGTCCGTGGTGAACGGGGCGGCGTCCAGAACATCGACTTGGTTTCCAATGCTCCGCGAAGATCGGCGCGGCCAAGGCAGTAAAGCAATCGTATAGGCCAAGGCTTGGCCGAGGAGCAGGAGTTCAAATTGCTTGCTGCCGCTAATCAAGAGAAGCGCCACGGGAATTGCGAACGAGCCTACAGATCGTACGATTTCCCGTCGCAACACAATCGCCGGCTGGAGCCGCGCCTGAAACTGGGCGAGCAGCACTGTGTACGATGCGAAAGAGAGACAGAAGACTAGGGACACAAGGATGAGGAGAAGCGGTGTGCGCAGACCGACAAGAACAGATGCCAACACCGCACACATGCCCACCACAGTCGCGACAGTGGTCCTTGTGACCGCACGGTCGAAAGCCTGGCAACACTGAAGGGGATCTCCCGCGACGGGATGAAAGCGCAACACGCCTTGCGCAAGCCAACCGGAGCTCGCACTCCCAACGGCCATTAGAATCGGGACGCCAACGGCGAAGCGACCGTACTGATCGACTCCGATCAGCCGAATGAACACTGGAACCGAGATCAGGCCCAAGAGTCCGGGTACGATCTTGCTTGCGAAATAGCTCACAGAATCCCATAGCAGCGCGGAGCGCAGCATCGCGGGGAGGCGAGTTGCGAGTGAGATCTTCGTTGACGCTCCAGGATCGGTACGCATTGAATTCGACATGGACGGGTTTACAGGGTTCAGTCGGCAGCGACCGCGACCGTTGCTACCTTCACGCGCCGGTCGTTGCGGCTATTCCGCCAGTTTACCCGCGGCAAGAGCAGCGAAGGATCGACACGGTCGCGATGCTTAATGGCGATGTTGACCAGCGAATCGAGGAGCGAATCCGAGAGCAGGTGCGGATTCAGGCCGAGTTCGGTGAGCTTCGTATGTTTCGCGTTGTAGTAATGCTCCTCGGCTTCGACGCGCGGATCGGGGAGATGCTCGACGCGGACGTCAAGGCCGAATCGGCTTCCGGCGACGCGAACCATCTCGGCCAGTTCAAGCACGGAGAACTGCTCGGTGAATTGGTTGAAGACGCGAAACTCGCCGCGCATCGGAGGATTCAGACAGGCGAGTTCGATGCATCGCACGGTGTCGCGAATATCGAGAAAGCCGCGCGTCTGGCCACCTTTGCCGTAAACCGTGATGGGATGCTCGATGGCAGCCTGAACGCAGAAGCGGTTGAGTGCGGTGCCGAAGACTTCGTCATAATCGAAACGGTTGACGAGCGCCTCGTCCAGAGCGGTCTCGTCGGTGACAGTTCCATAGACCACTCCCTGATTGAGGTCTGTAGCGCGAACACCCCAAATTTTGCAGCAAAAGTGAATGTTATGGCTGTCATGCACTTTGGAAAGGTGATAGAAGGACCCGGGCTGCTTTGGGAACGGAAGCACATCTTCACGCCCGTTGTGCTGAATGCGGATGTATCCCTCTTCAATGTCGATGTTGGGCGTGCCGTATTCGCCCATGGTTCCGAGCTTGACGAGATGGCAGTCGGGTGCAAATTCCTTGATCGCGAAGAGTACGTTCAACGTTCCGACCACATTGTTGACCTGGCTAAAAACCGCGTGCTGACGATCGATCATCGAGTAGGGCGCGGAACGCTGCTCGGCAAAGTGCACGAGCGCGTTGGGAGCAAAGTTCTCTATCACACTCGACAGAAAGTCGTAGTCTAGAATGTCGCCGACAAAGCTCTCGATCTGTTTTCCGGTGAGGCGCTCCCATGCACGCAGGCGCTCGGTCAGGAGACGAATCGGCGTTAGAGTCTGCGCACCGAGTTCGTGATCCCAGGAGCGGCGGCAAAAGCTGTCCACCATCGCGACCTCATGGCAGCTGCGAGAAAGATGCAGGGCTGTCGGCCAACCGCAATAGCCGTCGCCACCCAGGACGAGGATTCTCATTGGTGCTCCTT
>Ga0335070_10011368_pt1 | contig 10396 bp, 11 predicted proteins | sample Lox_Sample_13_FD_206722 | JGI IMG/M metagenome (GOLD analysis project Ga0335070, IMG submission 206722) | Soil microbial communities from Loxahatchee National Wildlife Refuge, Florida, United States - Lox_Sample_1.3 | ecosystem: Environmental > Terrestrial > Soil > Wetlands | place: USA...
TACGACCGCAGCTGGTATGGCCGGGTACTGGTCGAGCGGGTCGAAAATCTGGCGACCCCGGAAGAATGGACACGGGCCTATTCAGAGATCAACGACTTCGAGGAAGAACTCACCGACCATGGCATCATCCTCATTAAATACTGGATGCACATCAGCAAGGACGAGCAGTTGAAGCGTTTCAAGGCGCGCGAGAACGCCAGCTACAAACGCTACAAGATCACCGAGGAAGACTACCGCAACCGGAAAAAATGGGACCTATACGAAGCGGCGATCAACGAGATGATCATGCGCACCAGCACCGAGTACGCGCCTTGGCGCGTCATCGAGGCCAATGACAAATACTACGGGAGAATCCGTGTCTTCAAATCGCTTTGCGAGGCTTACGAGAAGGCGTTGGATTGAGTCGCGTTTAAGACCGGTTGATTTGCGGACGGGGAGAATAGATAAGAGGATGAGGACGCTTCGGCGTTGAGCGTCGAAGCTTAGGGAATATCCGCGACTTCTTTCAGCAATCGCGGACGTTGTTCGGCGATTTTGATGAGCGTTTTGGCCGCGCCGGAAGGTTCGCTGCGACGTAGCTTGTTACCTTGCCCACTTGAACATCGGCAATCGATGCTTCTAGTTCGGCATTCAAATCCCGCCCGGCTTCCCAAGCTTTAATAGCTTTTCCGGTCAATCTCGGCATCGATGGTCTCTGTCAGTCGCCTGAGTGTTTGAGTTTGAATGTTGTCAGTGACGTTCTTACTGTAGAGGGCGAGCAGCCAGATTTGGCTGACGTGATCGACATGGTAAACGAACTATATTAGGAACAGACAGTCGCGGCAAAAACATTATGGACACAAAGGACAAATCGTTTTTTCACTATTGGGGCAAGAGCGGCCGAGAGTTTCTTCCTCGCCGTGAGCATTATCCCCGCTGGCATCTTCTGCCTCATTACTATTTGGGTGTGGAGACGGTATTGAGTCGGGAGCCCGGAATGGCATTACGGAGGGGTGCGCGTTGAGATTTTCGGATATTCCCCTCGCAGCCAGAAGAGTATGGGCAAAAAGCGGCGAGCCACTGGGACACGGATTGTTGGCTCATATGCTGGATGTTGCTGCCATGGCTGAGGCTTTGCTATTACGTGAATCCGAGAAAACTAGGGAATGGGCCGCAAACGCTCTTGGCTTGCGCGTATCTCAAGCGCCGCGCTGGTTTGCTACTTTGGTTGGCTTACACGATTTCGGAAAGGCGATACCTGGCTTTCAGCACAAATGGCCCGAAGGCCAGTCTGCCGATGAATCGGCTGGCTTGTCTTTCAAGTCCGTCGCCCTATCTATCGACCGCCATGACCTTGCCAGCGTGTCTCTGTTACGCCGCTTACTCCGTGCTCGTTTTCCTGGCGCGGGCTGGATACTGGCCGTGACTCAAGCACTGGGGGCTCACCACGGTTACATGCCAACTTCACGAACACTGGATGGCGCTTCACCCAGAAACGAGGGGAAGGAATGGAATGAAGCCCGCCAAGCACTATTCGACGCCTATTGGCAGACTGTGGAACCGGAAGGGGAACCTTCCGTGTCTGAGATCGGTGTCCCGGCAACCGCTTGGTTAGCCGGATTGACTAGCGTCGCCGACTGGATCGGTTCCAATCAGGATTGGTTTCCACCGGGCGAGCGCGATTTGACGCTGGCCGGGCACTTTCAAAAGGCTCAGAAATTGGCCGATGCTGCTCTCGAGTCGATTGGCTGGCCGAGCTTTCATGCCTTGCTTGATTATGGTGCCTCGGATAGTTCCGCGTTGGTCGGGCGCATTCTCAACCAGCCCGGTATCCAGGCGCGACCGCTCCAAATTATCGCCGACAAATTGCTGGAGCAATCGGCCGGCCCCACCCTGATGATTGTCGAAGCGCCTATGGGCGAGGGTAAGACTGAGTTGGCTTTTCTGGCGCATCTGCGTCTGCAGGCAGCCAACGGACATCGCGGACTCTACGTGGCGCTACCGACTCAGGCCACCGGGAATGCGATGTTCGAGAGGGCACTGGCCTTCCTACGGAGTTTCTCACCAGACATACACTTGGACATTCAGCTTGTCCACGCCGGAGCCATGCTGGATGAGCGTGTTCGCCGACTGCGTGATGTGGATGCCTCGGAGGCCGAGTCCATCGCTTCATCCGCTTGGTTTTCGCAACGTAAGCGTCCACTGCTGTCACCCTACGGCGTGGGTACCATCGATCAAGCGCTGTTCGCCACCCTCAACGTCAAGCACCACTTCGTGCGCCTGTGGGGACTAGCCAACCGCGTCGTAGTGCTGGACGAAGTGCACGCCTACGACACCTATACAAGTGGCTTGATCGAAGCCCTGCTGCGCTGGCTCAAGGCCATGAACTGTTCGGTGGTTTTGATGAGCGCCACCCTGCCGGCCAAACGCCGAGCGGGGTTTCTGCAAGCCTGAAGTGTTGACGGTGAACCGGACATCGCCTACCCGCGCATCCTGATGAGCCGTGGCAAAGAGGCTATCGGCGAGTATGTGGAATGCCGCCCTTTGGAGCCGATCAGCATCGCCGGCATCAGCGAGGAACTGGAAATGCTGAGAGACGTGGCGCTCGATGCTTTATCCGGTGGTGGTTGCGGCGTGGTCATTGTAAACACCGTACAGCGTGCCCAAGACCTGTATGGCCTTCTCAAAGATCGCCTCGACGGCGATGCGGAACTGCTGGTGTTCCATGCCCGTTATCCGGCAGACGAACGTAGCGAACGGGAACAGCAGGTTTTGAAACGCTTTGGACGCGGTATGGGTTCCCGACGCCCTGCCCGTGCCTTGTTGGTGGCTACCCAGGTGGTCGAGCAAAGCCTGGATATCGATTTCGACTTCATGCTGGCTGACCTTGCTCCCGTGGACTTGCTCCTGCAGCGTGCAGGCCGACTGCATCGGCACGAACGGCAACGGCCAGCGAAACACCACAAGCCACGCTTGACGGTGGCCGGTTTCCAGCGTGAGCGCGAACCGGAGCTGATAGAAACGGCTTGGGGCTTCGTCTACGACCCCTATGTGCTGTATCGAACCTGGGGCATCGCGGGCAGGGAAACGGTGTGGCACTTGCCGGAAGACATCGACAGGCTGGTGCAGGCGGTATATGCCGGCGAAGCGTTCGAGGAAGAAGACCGGGCGGAATTTGTGAAAAAACTCGACCGGGCTTTGGGCGAACATTTGGCCGAAGTCCAAAAGCAGCGGCAACAGGCCATCAACGTTCCCCTCGACGCCGAGGCCGAACCGCAGAACGCCTACACCAACAAGCCGCGCGCCAACGAAGAAGGCGAGGGCGACGGCTTGCCGGTGGTGACCCGCTTGGGCGACAAAAGCCTGGCGGTCGTGCCTATCCATGCCGACGAAAACGGTTGGCACTTGTTCCCTGGCGATCCGCCTTTCGACCCCCACACCGAAATCGACGATGCACTGGCTCGCCGCATTTTTCGGCGTCAGGTCAGGTTGAGCCGGAAAGACATGGTCTTGGCCCTGATAGAGCAACCCGTTCCGGCCGGCTTCGAATCGCATCCCCTGCTGCGCAACTTGAAACCCTTGCTGCTACAGGACGGCAAGGCGGATTTCGGAAAGCTGCGCGTACGGCTCGATGCCGAGCTCGGTATTACCTATGAAACCAAGGAGGACGAATGACCGGCAAAAGCGAACCCGCCTTTAATCTGCTCGACGAGCCTTGGATACCGGTGCGGACGCACCTGGGCGAGGTGAAGGAGGTAAGCCTGACGGAGGCCTTGCTGAAGGCACGCGACTATGCTGCCCTCGCGGAAACCTCGCCGCCCAATCTCATCGCGCTTTACCGCCTGCTGCTGGCTGCACTGCATCGGGCGTTGACCGCTCACCACGGCCAGTGGAAAGACGCAGACCGCGCCAACTGGTTCCGCGAAGGCTTGCCGGAGACGCCGATTCGGGCCTATTTGGAGCAATGGCGGGAGCGGTTCTGGTTGTTTCATCCCACGCACCCATTTATGCAAGTCGCGGCATTGGCTGAGATAGACGAAACGCGGAACAAAACGAAGGTTTGGACACAAGTTGCAATAGAAAAACCAAGCCCGAGTGAACCTGCTGTTTTTGACCATGCCATAGATATACAGCCGATTTCTGTCTCTTGCGTGAGTGTACTCCGCGATATGCTGGGTTACCTCCAGTTCGTTCCTGGCAAGCTTGTTCAGTCAATAAAGGTTTCTGACAAATCTGGAGCTTTGGTCAATACGGCGGCGGTGATGCCTGTCGGAAGTACTCTTTCTGAAACGCTATTGCTGGGGCTACATCCTTTCGACGCCAGGCGCAGCGATGATCTGCCGGCATGGGAAAGAGATGCTCCCAACGTGGATCGGCTTCGTGCGCCGCCCATGTTAGCCAGCGGTCCGAACGATCGCTATACCCGACAGAGCCGCGCTGTGCTCCTGGTGGCGGAGGGGGAGGGAACAGTGCGTCATATCCGCTTCGCGGCCGGGTTGGCGCTGGACGACGATCCCAATGCTCCCGATCCCATGGCTTGCTACCGCCTCAATAAGGAGGGTAAGGCCATTCGCATTTCCTTCACCGAAGGCAGGGCAGTTTGGCGCGACTTGCCGTCGCTGGTGCCGGATGCGAGTAAAAGCATGGATATTCCACCCGCCACTCTGAGTTGGGCCGCCGATTTGTACCAAGCATTAGGCCAGTGGGATGCGCAGGTGCAAGTCCTCACGGCAGGCTTGGCGAGCGACCAAGCCAAGCTCCTGCGTTGGCGAGTCGAGCGCATCTTATTGCCGCAATCCATGCTGATTAATGCGGATGCCGCGGCGGAATTGCGTGCGCAAGTCCGCTTTGGTGAGGAGCTGTTTTTTCGCCTGCGCGGCATCTACACCGACATGATCGCCCTGACCATGCCGGACCCTAAGCACAAGGACACCAAGGCCCGAGCGCGTGACATCCTGGCTAACGGTCCTGCCGCCGCCTTCTTTTTCTCCAGCGCCGAGCGCGCTTTGCCCAAGCTGATGGACCAGATCGCCGCCGGTGAAACAGAAGCCGCCGACCGAGATTGGAAGGCCGCCCTCGTTGCCGCAGCCAGGCAGTCCTGGGCAGCCACGCGCCGCAGCCTGGGCGATTCGCCCGCCATCTTGCGCGCGGATGCTAGGACTTATCCCCGGTTTATCGGCTTGCTGAAATCCCTGATGCCACACACCGACGATGCCACAACAGAGGAGGTTAAATCATGAGCGAGCCCGCTCAATCTTTCATCAATCACTTGATAGGGCTTAAGGAGCGTGACCGAGGGGCGTTAGCTAACCTCAAGCGCAGCTTGGGTTTCGATCCCGGAGCCTATGAACGTGCCTATCCCTACGTCGAACGTTTCGTCGGTGCGGAAAAACATGCGGACGATCCTTGGCGTAAGGCCTTGTATCTCACCGCCGGCTTGTACGCCTTCCACCCGCTGCATAGTTCTAACACCACCCTGGCCGCGGCGTTCGGCCGATTGGCGCGCGAACGCGGCAGCGCCAGCCTGGAACATCGCTTTATCGCCTTGTTGGGCGCGGAACCGGAGAGCTTGCCGCCCTTGTTGCGCCAAGCGGTTTCCTTGCTGGCTGCCGATGGCTTGGGTTGCGACTACGTCAGCTTACTCGAAGACTTGGCTCACTGGTTCAACCCCTATGACCGTGAAGGGCGCGACCGTTTGCGCCAACGCTGGGCAAGGGATTTCTATCGCGCCTATGAACCTGCTGCCGCGACATCCGGCGATGCGGATGCCTCTACACCCGAAACCGCATAAACCTTAGTAAACGGAGTACACCATGAGCTTGTTTGTCGAATTTCACCTGATCCAAAACTTCGCCCCGTCCAATCTCAATCGCGACGACACCGGCGCGCCAAAGGACGCCCTGTTCGGCGGACATCGCCGGGCTCGGGTGAGCAGCCAATGCTTCAAGCGCGCCATCCGCTTGCACGCGGCGGATACGGCCAGCATTCCCGCCGAGTTTCAGGGTGTACGGACGAAGAAGCTGAAACAATTGTTGGAGGCGCGTTTAACCGACTTGGGGCGCGAAAACGCCGGGGCGCGAATCGAGGAAGCCTTGGCCGGCGCTGGCCTCAAGCTGACCGAAGACGGCAAGACGGAATATCTGCTGTTCCTCGGCCAGGGTGAAATCGAAGGTTTCGCCCAGTTGATCCACAAACACTGGGATTTGCTCGGCAGCGCGCCCGCTACGGAAGGCAAGAAATCCAAGAAAGAGGCCAAGGCCAATGTGCCTGCCGAAGTGGTGAAGGAGGCCAAAACACTGCTGGATGGGCGAAAGGCCGTGGATGTCGCCCTGTTTGGCCGCATGTTGGCGGATATGCCGGGAGTGAATCAGGATGCCGCCTGCCAAGTCGCCCACGCCATTTCCACGCACAAAGTCGAGCGCGAGTTCGACTATTTCACCGCCGTGGATGACAAGGGCGACGAAGACGGACCCGGTGCCGGCATGATCGGTCAGGTGGAATTCAACTCCGCCACCTTCTACCGCTATGCCGTGGTTGACGCCGCTAAGTTCGTCGAGAACCTCCAAAACGACAAGGAGCTCGCGTTGACCGGTATCGGTGCATTCGTACAGGCGATGGCCCGAGCCATCCCCACCGGCAAGCAGAACACCTTCGCTGCCCACAACCCGCGCAGTTTCGTTGGAGTGGTGCTACGTCATACCAGCCCGTTCAACCTAGCTAATGCCTTCGAGAAGCCGGTCTGGCCCAAAGCCGACAAGGAACTGACGGCCTTGTCCGCGGAGAAATTGGCCGAACACGATGCCCGGGTGGCTGGCTTTTATGGCGACGGCAGAGATGACTGGGCCTACCTGGATATGACGAATGCTTGGGCGTCGGCTGGCGGCAAGGGCGAGGCCCAGGTCAACCTGGATGCGCTTGCCCGGTGGGTACAAGACAAAGTCCGCGCCGAACTGGGAGCCTGAGTCATGCCGACACTGCTGCTGCGGCTGGCCGGCCCTATGCAGTCCTGGGGCACCACCAGCCGCTTCGACGAACGTGATAGCCAGTTGGAGCCCTCCAAATCAGGAGTGCTTGGCTTGATCTGCGCCGCATTGGGGCGCGACCGCGCCGAACCGTTGGACGACCTAGCGCGCTTGAAAATGGGCGTTCGCGTCGACAGGGAAGGATTGCTCCTGCGAGATTACCAGACCGCCACGGGCGTCATGACTGCCGCCGGCAAGGCCGACTTGAACCGCACGGTCATCAGTCCCCGGTACTACCTGGCCGATGCCGCTTTTCTGGTTGGCCTGGAAGGGGCCGGCCGTGAGTTGCTGCAAGGCATCCACGCCGCTTTGCGCGCGCCGGTTTGGCCGTTGGCCCTGGGGCGCAAGAGTTTTCCACCGGGCGAACCGGTCTGGATCGACCAAGGGTTACGAGAAGAGGCGCTTCGCGAAGCGTTGCGCGGCTGGTCGCGCATTGCCACGCCTCGCCGTGAACACCGTGACGAACCGCTGCGGTTGGTGCTGGAGCATGAAAGCGAAGGTGCAGTGCGGCTCGACCAACCGGTCGCGCCCTTTGCGGAACGCCGCTTCGGTCCACGTTACATCGGTGTGGAGGCCATTCATGTACCTCTCTAAGTTGACTCTCGACCCCCGTCACCCCCATGCGCGGCGCGACTTGAGCGACGCCTACGAGATGCATCGCACGCTGGCGCGTGCGTTTGTATCCTATCCAGAGACACCTCCAGCCCGTTTTCTTTGGCGCCTGGAGCGCAGCGCCGATTTCCAGCCCTCTAGCGTCGTGCTGGTGCAATCCGCGCAGCCTGCGAATTGGTCGGTGCTGGACGCCGCCGCCGGCTACGCGACGGAAATCCTTAGCAACAAACCGGTCGATCTGGAAAAACTGGTGCAGCCCGGTGCGCGCTACCGCTTCCGTCTGCTTGCGAATCCCACGGTCACCCGTGCGGGCAAACGCTACGGATTGATGCGCGAGGAAGACCAACTCAAGTGGTTAGTCCGCCAGGGTGAGCGGCATGGATTTACCGTACAGGGCTGTATTCGCGGCGCCACCGAACGTCTGCAAGCACGGCAGGGTCGCACAGCCAACCGCATCACCATCGATACGGCCCTGTTCGAGGGCGTGCTAAGCGCGCAGGCTCCCGACCAGTTGCGACAGGGGGTCCTCAACGGCTTTGGGCATGGGAAGGCGCTGGGACTCGGGTTGCTGTCCTTGGCCCGGATCGGATGAAAATAGCCGGCATCGGCCCCGCCAAAGCCTTCGGCTGCGGCTTATTGTTGGTGCGAAGGCTGTAGGTGATCGTTCTTGGATATCAGATCATGGCATCTTGCAGCATACATTAAGTGTGTATACTTCATGTGTACTCATCGTAGCATTTAAGGCCATCACTCATGAGCCACCGTGTGAACATCATGATCGACGATAGTGTGTGGGAAGAATTGCAAACCATCCCTTTGGGTGAGCGCAGCCGTCTAATCAACGAAGCCGTTGCGGAAACGCTACTCAAGCGGCGACGGTTGGCGGCCATAGAGCGCATGGATGAACTGCGCAAGACTATAAAACCCGTGCCTGGTACTTCTGAGGAATGGGTGCGCGCCGACAGGGAAAGTCACTGATGAATCTGGTGGTCCCGGATGCGTCGGTGCTCTTGAAATGGGTCTTGCCGCCGGACCATGAACAGCACGTGGAACAGGCCTTGGCGCTTCGCCGTGATATTGCCTGGAAGAAGCTGGACGCACGTGTGCCGTCGCTTTGGTACTTTGAAGTTGGGAATACGCTCGCCCGGCGCTATCCGGCGGAGGCTGGGCGGCATTTGGAAAATCTTAGGCTTTTCGGCCTGCAAGAAAGCGCGCCCGATCCTACCCTGGAACAGGATATCCTGCGGCTTACCACCGAATTCGGCGTTACTTTCTACGATGCTGCCTACCACGCCCTTGCCATCGTCCACGAGGGGGTCTTCGTCACTGCCGATGAAAAATATGTGCAAGCAGTGGGCGGCGAACCCCATGTCATGCATCTTAGGGATTGGAAATAATCGTGCTGCCGCCGCTCAAGCCCATTGCCATGAAGGAACGCGTTTCCTTGCTGTTCATCGAGAAGGGCGAGATCGACGTGCTCGACGGCGCCTTCGTAGTGGTCGATAAAACCGGTATCCGTACCCACGTCCCGGTGGGCAGCATTGCCTGTTTAATGCTGGAGCCGGGCACGCGGGTTTCGCACAAGGCCGCCGCGCTAGCGGCTCGGGTCGGTACCTTGCTGGTCTGGGTCGGGGAGGCGGGCGTTCGGCTCTACGCGTCGGGCCAACCCGGCGGAGCCCGTTCCGATCGACTCCTTTATCAGGCCAAGCTTGCCCTGGATGATCATGCGCGGCTCAAGGTCGTGCGCAAGATGTACGAAATCCGCTTCGGCGAAAAGCCGCCGGAACACCGCAGCGTCGATCAGTTGAGGGGGATCGAGGGCGCCAGGGTGCGGAAAATGTATCAGTTGTTGGCCAAGCGCTACGGGGTTGAATGGAAGCAGCGCAATTATGACGCCGAAGAATGGGGCTCGGGCGATTTGCCCAATCGCTGTCTCAGTTCGGCCACCGCCTGTCTCTACGGCATCACCGAAGCGGCGGTGCTGGCGGCGGGCTATGCGCCAGCGGTCGGCTTCATTCACACCGGCAAGCCGTTGTCATTCATCTATGACATCGCCGATCTGGTGAAATTCGACACTGTCGTTCCGGTTGCGTTCAAGATCGCCGCGCAGGACCCCGGCGAACCCGAACGCGCGGTGCGGCTGGCCTGCCGGGATGTGTTCCGGGAAACAAAGCTATTGAAGAAAATCATCCCGCTGATCGAGGACGTACTGTCTGCCGGCGGGATTGCTCCGCCGGAGCCGCCCGAGGAGTCGGTTCCACCAGCGATACCCAATCCCGAGAGCTTGGGCGATGCTGGTCATCGTGGTTGAAAACGTACCGCCCCGATTGCGGGGCCGGCTGGCTATCTGGCTGGTTGAAGTGCGCGCCGGCGTTTATGTCGGGGACTTATCCGTCAAGGTGCGGGAGATGATTTGGAGCCAGATAGTTGAAGGGGTTGAAGACGGCAACGCCGTCATGGTTTGGCGCACCAACACGGAGTCGGGCTTCGATTTAGTCACCCTGGGCAAGAACCGGCGCATGCCGGTGGAGCTGGATGGTTTGAAACTGGTTTCGTTTTACCCGCCTGAAAATGATCAGGAAGGCGCTCTTTAACAATATGGAAAACAGTCTTCGATCCGGGCTGTGCAGGCCAAGCCAAACAGCCCGTTTCGTCGGTAGAAATTTTTCCTCGCGTATTTCCTTTATCTAACAGTGTGTTAGAGTTAGTCCGTTCCCCACGCCCGTGGGGATGAACCGTACAGCAATCAGCAGTAACGCAACACGATCAACCGTTCCCCACGC
>Ga0335070_10011369_pt1 | contig 10396 bp, 9 predicted proteins | sample Lox_Sample_13_FD_206722 | JGI IMG/M metagenome (GOLD analysis project Ga0335070, IMG submission 206722) | Soil microbial communities from Loxahatchee National Wildlife Refuge, Florida, United States - Lox_Sample_1.3 | ecosystem: Environmental > Terrestrial > Soil > Wetlands | place: USA: Florida...
CCATGCGATCCGGCGTCCGAGCGGGCGCACACCATAGCATGCCATGGCGGGAGGACGCAACAGGCCCGTCTTGCGCCATCTGGAATGTTGCCGAGGGGTTCATCGTCACGCCATTTGAGATTTTACCATCTGCGTCAGCCATGAGCCTACGATCAGGGGACGGGGCAGCATTGGTGCCTTTGAGTAAAGTGACGAAAGTGGCAACGTCCCCTAACTTGTGATGGCGGACGCTTGGGAGCGGTGAGGGGGGAGGGGGCTAGCGCGGGGCGGTGAATCCTTGGCGATCGAGGAGGGGGCCCACCGTCCAGTAGGCGTGACCCCCGTAGGCCAGGGCCTGCGCGCGGGTGAGGTCGAGCTCGCCGCGCTCGTCGAGCGCGGTCTCGTCCACCTGGACCGCCACCACCTTGCCCAGGAACAGATCGTGAGTGCCGAGGGGCACGACCTGGGTCACCCGGCACTCGATGTTCACGGGACACTCCAGGATGAGGGCCGTCCGGACCGCCTGCGCCGGGGCCGGAGTGAGCCCCGTGGTCTTGAACTTGTCCACGTCCCGACCGGACACGGTGCCGCAGGCGTCCACGGCGCGCAGGATCCCTGCGGTGGGGACGTTCACGACGAACTCGCCCGAGGCCTTGACCAATCCGGGAGAGTGGCGAGAGGGGCGGATGCTCGCCCCGACGATGGGGGGCTCGGAGCACAGGTGCCCCACCCAGGCCAGGGTGATGATGTTCGGCTTCTCGAGGGGGCCGCAGCTCAGCAGGCAGGGGGGAAGCGGGTAGAGGTAGCTCCCGGGCTTCTTGCTAACCTTGGGCATCGACGGATCTCCCGGTGAGAGGGCCAGTCACGCGGGATCGTGGGCAGAGGCGGCGAGCCAGGCCTCGACGATCTCGCGGCCGCGCGCGACCAGGGCCGGGAGGGCATCGGCGGCGGCGGCGCTCAGCCCCTCCCGGATCTGGTAAGGATCCGCCACCTCGCAGGCCAGGACCGCGATGGTCGCGGGAAAAGGGATGGCGAGTTGCCGGGCCATCTGCAGCAACTCGGGCAGGCCTGCGAAGTGTGGGGAGGGGGCGACCACCTTCTCGAAGTCCGCGGCGGTGAACTCGAGCACGGTGCCGGGCGGGTGCCGGCCCGTGGCGATGGCATCGAGGATCAGCGCCCGGTCGGATCCCTCCAGGACATCCAGCAGGTCGAGGCCCGCCCCCGCCGACTCCAGCACCTCCACGGATGCGGGCACGAAAGCACGAAGCCGCCGGACGGCCAGCAGCCCGACGGCGTCGTCACCCAAGATGTCGTTCCCGAGCCCCAGGACGAGGAGGCGCGGGGGATGTCCCGTCACCGGCGCAGTTCCTGGAGGAGACGCCCGGAGGCGGCGTCCCGGATCGAGACAATCAGCGGCATCTGCCCGGGCAGCGAATGGGTGGCGCAGCCGTGGCAGGGGTCGTAGGCCCGGAAGGCCATCTCGATCATGTTGAGGAGCCCGTCATCCACCTTGCCGGCGTGGATCAGGCCCTTGGCGCTCTTCTCCACGCTCATGGCCATGCGGGCGGAGTTGCCCTGGGTGGCGACGATGAGGTTCGCCCTGGTGATCAGGCCCCGCTCGTCGGTCTCGTAGTGGTGGATCAGAGTCCCGCGGGGTGCTTCCACCACGCCGACGCCGACCGTGGGGGTCGCGGTTGGAAGGACCCGGATCTCCTTGCTGGTGATCTCGGGGTCGTTCACCAGCTCGCGGATCCGCTCCGCCGCGTAGAGCATCTCGATCACCCGGGCCCAGTGGTTGGCCAGGGTGTGGTGCACGGGCTTGCCGCCCAGGGCCGTGACGTACTCCCCGTAGGCCTTCTGGGCCTCCGGCGTGGCCATGCCGTCGGCCGCGTTCAGGCGGGCCAGGGGCGCGACCGCGTACACGCTGGTGTCCGGGCCGTCCACGAATCCCTTCCAGCCCAGGGGCTTGAGGTAACAGAACTTGACGTAGCTCCAGGGCTCGACGTGCTCGGCCACGTAGTCGAGGTATTGCCGGATGGGAAACTTGGCGAACTCCTTCCCCGCCGGATCCACGACCCGGACCTTGCCGTCGTAGAAGTTCACGCGGTTCGCCTCGTCCACGAGGCCCATGTAGTACGTCTTGTGGGTGTAGAGGTCGGAGGTGATCAGCTTCACGTACTGCTCGTTCTTCAGGACGAGGTCCTTGAAGACCTGCAGGGTGAACCGGGCGAACTCCACGCCGTCCTCGGCCAGCTGCCGGAAGCCGGGGAGATCATCCGGGGCGAGGCCCTTGGAGACCCCCCCGGGGAGCCCCAGGACCGGGTGGATCACCTTCCCGCCGAAGTAGCTGATCAAATCGCGGAGCCGGCGCCGCATGGCGATAACCTTCTTGCCGACCTCGACCCCCACCTTCTGGATCACGCCCACCACGTTCCGGAGCTCCTTGGGTGCGTCCGGCCCCACGATGAAGTCGGGTCCGCCCAGGATGTAGACGTGCAGGGCGTGGTCCTCCAGGGTGAAGGTGTTGTAGACCAGCTCGCGGATCTTGCGGGCAGCGGGCGGCGGCGTGACCTTGTAGAGATCATCCAGGGCCTTGGTGCCGGCCATGTGGTGCGCCGTGGGGCAGACGCCGCAGATCCGGCTGGTGATCTGGGGCATGTCCTCGGCGGGCCGCCCCAGGCTGAAGGTCTCGAAGCCGCGCAGCTCCGGCACCTGGAAGTAGGCCCGCTCGACCTCGCCCTTCCCGTCCAGGAAGATTTCGATCTTGCCGTGCCCCTCCAGGCGAGTGATGGGGTCGATGGTGACGGTGCGCTTCTCGGCGTACTCGGCGTTCACCTTCTGGTGCGCCGCGTTCCACGCCGACTGGATGGGTTCCTGCATCGTGGCCCTCCTGCCTCTGCCGCAAAGCGTCCGCTCCGCCAATGGGCGAAGTGTCCGCGCTACTCCGCCGCCTTGCCGACCCGCGCCCGCAGCAGCGAGCCGGCCAGCCCGTACCGGTAGAAGGTTCCCACCGGATCAGGGATCGTCGCCAGGATGTCGTCGATGGCCTTCTCCTCGGTCGCCGCCACCGACGAGCAGACCGAGGACAGGAACTTCGCGCCCTGGTCCTTGATCCGGGAGGTCGGGCCGAAGCAGCCCGAGCAGGGCATGTTGCCCTTCACGCAGAGGGCGCCGCAGCCGCCTCGCGTGGCCGGGCCCAGGCAGAGGAGCCCCTGGGTCAGCAGGCACTTCTCCGGATCGACCATCACCTGATGGGGCCGCTTGAACGCCGAGAAGGCGAGATCCGTCGGCTTGGTGTCCCGCCGCGGGCACTCCTCGCAGAGGGCGGTGTCGGGCGCCAGGACCGTGCCCTTGGGCGGGGCGTTGCCTGCCAGGAGCGCCCCCAGGGCGTCCTGGAGGAGCTTGCCGGTCGGCGGGCAGCCGGGCAGATAGTAGTCCACGGGGATCACCTGGTCCAGCGTCCGGACCAGCTTCCAGAGGCCGGGCAGGGTGGCCACCCGCCCATCCTCGGCAAAGCGGGGCTGCGGGTAGGTCCTGGCGGCGTTTTGGACGCTGGGCGACTCCTCGTACACGTACTTGAGGATCTGCTCGCGGTCGAACTGGTTGGCGAGGCCCGGGATCCCGCCCAGGTGGGCGCACGCCCCGTACGCGATGACCAGCTGGCTCTTCCGGCGCAGGAGCCGGACCATCTCCTCCTGCTCGGTGCTGCGGATGGCGCCGTTCACCAGGCTGGCCAGGATGCTGCCGTCGGCCATGGCCTCGACGTCGGCCCGTTTGAAGTCCATCGCCACCGGCCAGAAGACGATGTCCACGGCCTCCACGACGCCCAGGATCCCCTCGGCGAGGTCTACCACCGATTCCTCGCAGCCGCCGCAGGAGGCACACCAGTAGAAGGCGACCTTCGGCTTAGCCGGCATGGGCCTCGACCTCCTTTGCCCCGACCGCGTGCTCCAGGGATTCCATCTCGCGGTCCCACTCCTTGAAGCGGGCGGGCAGCGCGAGCGGCCCCAGCGCCCGCACCTCGTCCACCATGTCGTTGATGACCATGCCGACCTTCTCGCCCTCGGAGGCCGAGATCCACTCCAAGCGGAAGCGGGCCGCCTCGATCCCCATCTCCTCCAGGACGCGCCGCAGCATGCGGATGCGGCGGGCGGCCTTGTAGTTGCCCTCGACGTAATGGCAATCGCCGAAGTGGCAGCCGCCGATCAGCACGCCGTCGGCCCCCTTGGCGAAGGCCTCCAGGACGAACTGCGGGTCCACGCGGCCCGAGCACATGACGCGGATGATCCGGACGTTGGGGGCATGCTTCATGCGCGAGACCCCCGCCAGGTCCGCCGCCGTGTACGTGCACCAGTTGCAGAAGAATGCCACGATCCGGGGCTCCCAGCCGTTGCCCGACCCCGGAGCGCCCTGGGCTGTGGTGTGCTGAGACACGGTGCGCCTCCCTCCGGCGAGCCCGCATTGTTCGCGAATGGAGCCCGCGAACAATGCGGGCTTACAAAGACCTCGTGACTGGTCACCCAGGACGGATCAGGTGACGGTGGCCTTTCCCGATCCTATCCAGGTTGCGTCCCACCCCTAAGTGCCATCCCGCGGCAGGCGGAATTGGGCTTTGGTCAAGTAAGCCTGGATTCTTCACGAAGGATTCGTGAAGAATCCAGGCTACACGCGGGCCACGTCGGCCAGCAGCCCGTCGATCTCGCTGAAGATCTGTTCATCCTCGAAGAGGTTCTGGACGATCGACCCGGACGGGCACGCCGCCACGCAGGTGCCGCAGCCCTTGCACAAGGCCTCGTTGATGTAGGCCTTCTTCTTGTCCTCGACGAAGCTGATGGCCTTGTAGGGGCAGAGGGGGATGCACGACTTGCACCCGGAGCACTCCGCCTCCTGGATGAAGGCGGTGTTCGGCTCCATCTCCACGTAGCCGGTGTCGATGAGGGTCAGCGCCTCGGCGGCCGCGGCGCCCGCCTGGGCGACGGTGTCTGGGATGTCCCGCGGCCCCTGGCAGGCCCCGGCGATGTAGATCCCGTCGGTGAAGGTGTTCACGGGGGCCAGCTTGGGGTGCCGCTCCAGGAAGAAGCCCTCCGTGGAGCAGGAGATGTTGAACATCCGCCGCATCTGCTGGGCGTCCGCCCGCGGCTCCAGCCCCACCGACAGAACCAGCATGTCCACCGGGATCCGCCGCACGACGCCGATCAGGGTGTCCTCGACCCGGACGATGAGCTTGCCCTCTTCCTCCGGCGAGCGGGCCCAGTCGGTCACCTCCGCGACCCGGCCGCGGATGAAGTGCACGCCCTCCTTGAGGAGCTTGTCGTAGAACTCCTCGTAGCTCTTGCCGGGTGTGCGCATGTCGATGTAGAAGTTATAGATTTCGGCCCCCGTGTGCTCCTTCACCAGGTGGGCCAGCTTCAGGGAATACATGCAGCAGACGCGCGAGCACCAGCGATTGGTCTTCTCGTCGCGCGAGCCCACGCAGTGCACGATCCCCACCTTCTTGGGGGTCCGCCCGTCCCGCAGCAGGACCTCGCCGCCCGTGGGCCCCGAGGCGTTGACCAGCCGCTCGATCTCCAGCGCGGTGTAGACGTTGGGATAGACGCCATACCCGTAGAAGGGGCTGCGGCCGGCGTCGAAGACCTGGAAGCCCGTCGCCAGGATGATGGTGCCGACCTCCAGCTCCTTGATCTCCTCGGTCTGGGTGAAGTCGATGGCGTCCCGGTCGCAGGCCTCCACGCAGGATTTCTTGCACTTCCCCGACTTGAGTTGGATGCAGGTGTCGGGGTCCACCAGGACCACCTGCGGGGTGGCCTGGGGGAAGGGGATGTAGATGGGCTTGCGCTTGCTCAGGCCCTGATTGAACTCATCGGGGAAGCGGGCGTCCTTGTACAGACACCCGGTGATGCACTCCAGGCAGCCGACGCACAGCTCCTCTTTGATGTAGCGGGGCTTGCGTGTGACGCGGACCTGGTAATTGCCGACGTACCCATCCACCTGGGAGACCTCGGAGTAGGTCCAGAGCGTGATGTTGGGGTGGGTCTTCACGGCGGACATCTTCGGCGTCAGGATGCAGGCGGCGCAGTCCAGGGTGGGGAACGTCTTGTCGAACATGGCCATGTGGCCGCCGATGGTCGGCTCGCGCTCCACCAGGGTGACGTGCTTGCCGGCATTCGCCAGCGTGAGCGCCGCGTGGATCCCCGCGATCCCCCCGCCCACGATCAGGACGTTCGGGTTGATGGGGACGCGCTTGCGCTCCAGGGAGCGGTGGTGGGCCACCCGCCGGATGGCGGCGCGGGCCAGGTCCTTGGCCTTGAGGGTCGCGGCCGCCGGGTCCGTGTTGACCCAGGAGACGTTCTCCCGGATGTTCACCATCTGGAAGTAATAGGGGTTGAGCCCGGCCTGGGCCGTGGCGTGGCGGAAGGTGTGCTCGTGCAGCAGCGGGGAGCAGGACGCCACCACGATCCGGTTCAGCTGGTGGTCGCGGATGTCCTGCTGGATCAGCTCCTGGCCCGGGTCGGAGCACATGTACTTGTAGTGACGCGAGACCACGACCCCGGGCAGGGTGCTGACGTACTCCGCCACCGATTCCACGTCCACCGTCCCCGCGATGTTCGTCCCGCAGTGGCAGATGTAGAAGCCGACCCTGGGGGCTCCGTTGGGTGTGGGGTCAAACATGGACGGCCCGACCTCCTTCCTGTGCGGCGGCGGTGCGCCGGAACGGAACGAACAGCCGCTGCATGCCCAGGTCCCGCTCGGGGAGGCCGAAGGCCAGCCCCATGAGCTGGGTCAGGTACAGCACCGGCAGGCGAATCGGCTCGCCCAGCCGGCGGCCCATCTCGTCCTGATTGCATTCCAGGTTGTACTGGCAGAGCGGGCAGACGGTGACCACCACATCCGCCTCGCGGCGCTGGGCCTCCTGCAAGAGGATCTGGCTCAGGCGCAGCCCCACCTCGGGCACCGTCCCGATCAGCGTCCCCCCGCAGCAGCGCGTCTTGAGGGGCCACTTGACGGCCTTGGCCCCCAGCGCCTCGACCACCCGATCCATCGTGGTGGGCGCCCACGGAGAGTCGAACGTGGCGAAGGGCCGCACGACCTGGCATCCGTAGTAGGACGCGACCTTCAGGCCCTTCAGCCGCTCCTTCACGAGCTTGGCGATCCGCTCCAGGCCGATGTCGTTGACCAGGATATCCAGGGGGTGGCGGACGCGCACCCGGTTCTCACAGGTCAGGCCCACCGCCTGCAGGCCGGAGTTGACCTGCCGGGCCAGGTCGGCGTGCTCCACCAGGTAGCGCTGCGTCTTGCTCAGGACCAGGTAGCAGGCGCTGCACGGGGCGACGAGATCCATCGGGCCGTGTCCGTTGCCGCCCCCCAGCTTTTCGGCCAGGCCGAGATTGCGGGCCGCCAGGGTGAAGGCCTGCACCTCGTCCACGGACATGTAGGAGGTGGCGCCGCAGCAGTTCCAGTCGTCTAGCTCCTGGAGGGGCACTTCCAGGGCCCGGAAGACCGCCAGCAGCGACTCCTCGTAGGCTCGACCGGTGCTCTTGAGCGAACAGCCCGGAAAGTAGCAGTAACTCATGGGCCCATCCTCCTCAGGCCTTCTTGGCGGCGCGCAAGAGGGTTCGAACGGTGTTCTTGTCCCGCGTGTGCTCCTGCCGGAGGGACAGCCTCCCGGTCCGCCAGAGTCTCCAGGCGATGGGGATGTTCCTGATCATCCCGAGCGGATTGGTCTTGAGGAAGAACCGGACCATGAGCGGTCCCTCGTTGCTGCGGCCCGCCTGCTCCACCCCCCGGAAGAACTCCCGGGCGAGGATGGGGATCGGAAAGCGCTTGGGATAGATGCCTTGCGTCATGGCCTCCTGCTTGAGGGCGTACATCACGTCGGTGATCTTGATCTCCTTGGGGCAGTCCACGGTGCAGGAATAGCAGGAGGCGCACAGCCAGATGGTCTGGCAGTTGAGGACCTCATCGCGAAAGCCCTCCCGCACCATCGCGATGATCCGCCGCGGCGTGTAGTCCATGTAGTGACTCACGGGACAGGTCGCCGCGCAGGTGCCGCACTGGATGCAGCTGAACAGCTTTTCCCCGTAGGCCGCCTTCGCGATCTTCTCCCCGAATCCGGAATCCAGCTCCGACTGGTACTTCATCGATCGATGCACCCAACGGGATGCTTGGCCGCTCACCATGGTCGACTCCTCCGTTCATGACTCGCGCGGCACCCGCCGCCGGATCTCCCTGTCCCGGGGCCCCTCGTGGAGAGGAGGATGAGGTCGATTCCTGCGAGCCCGCCTCTCCGCCGATCCGGCCCTCGGACCCCTGGGGGTGATGGCTCCTCACGCCACAGACTACTTCGCGCACAGCCAGATGCAAGGAATTTGGCCCGTTTGTCTGTCGTCTCGATCATCTGTGAAGGAATTCACCAGTTGCATCAGGCGGAGACCGTTGCGCCCGGCCAGAGTTACTCCCCAGAAAGAATGAGGGAAGCCGGCCTGCGCGGCGGTCCAGCACGCCTCGTCAGGCCCGCTTGTTGGGGAGGGGAAGAGGCCCGTGCAGGCCTTCGCGCGGAGCTCGCAGGGAGACCCCTGGGTGAGCCGGGCCAGCCCGGATACGGAGAGGGCGGGATATCGCCGCTTGTGCAGCCGGAAGGGATGAAGCCGCGGAGGCTCCCTGGCGGGGAGGGCGGCACATGCACTAGCCCGCCTTATTCACGAGAGAACCGTGAATAATCCGGGCTTACACGGCAACGGCCAATCCCGGAGCGAAAGAGGCCTGGTGGCAGCTCCACCGGGCATCTGTCCTGCGTCGAATGGGAGGGGTGCGGTGTCGAGAGGCCCCAGGGACGCTTGATCCGTCCCGGGCCGCCAATCACCAGGGCTTCTGGTAAGCCCGCATTGTTCGTGGGCTTCATTCGCGAATAATGCGGGCTAGATCCTCAGGGTGCCGCGACCTCGGGGGCTGCCGCCCGCAGAGGCGCGCCACACCCCAGGCCCTCGGCCGGGTGCGGGTCGGCACCGGGTCGGTGGCGCCTGATCCGCTGGCGGACGCGCGCCCGCGGGATCGCCGTCGCCTCCATCCCACCACGATAGAGCCGCCCCGCGTCCGCCTTTGCCGGGACCGCGCGGTGTGTGCTGGGGCCGGCCCGAGGGGGCCAGATGTCAGCTGGGCATTCTGGTTGACAACTCCTCGATCCCTCGGAACTTCAGCTTGCTTGCCCTCCGGGTCGCGTTGATCACGTCCTGCATGGTAAAGAGCGTGGTGGTCTTGGTTGCCTCGAGGTGGCCCGGGGTGAGGATCGTGACGACGGCCGTCATGGCCGTGACCTCATCAGGGGCTTCAAAGATGACCATGCCGTCCCATTCCCCGAAGCTGTAGAAGATGGAAACCAGTCGCCCGCCCAGGCCCTTGAGCAGTTCGTCGACGACTGCACCTCGGTCTTCCGGCTTCTTCACGAACGCTGCCCACGCCGCGGGCGTATACTTGAACTGGTACATAAACGTTGACATCGCTGTCCCTCCCCCATTCCTCGGAACCGATGCGCGTCAAGAACGGCCTGCGAGACGAATTGTGCGCTTCATATCATAGACATCGTCTCCCTTCTGCCTCCCCTGGCCCGGGGGCAGCCGCGCTCATCCGGATGGTTGGGCGCCAGCTCGGATGTCGCACCGCTCCGGCGTCGCTAGAGCGGCACCCCCAGGGCCGCCACCAGGTCCAGCACCTTCCGGTACTGCTCGGGATCCGGGACGACGAACCTGACAGCCCCCATTGGTTCGAGAATGGACGCCTGCTCCGGATTCTCCGCCGTGAGCTTCAGGATTGCCTCCTGGACTTTGCTCACCACCGTGGGGTCGGTCTCCGGGAACGCCGCGAGACACCAGTTCGGGAAGAAATCGGTTGTGCCGATGATCCGGATCCGGCTGAGGTCGACCGACCCCTCCACCGTCTTGAGCGCACCCTCCCGGACGAAGGCCGCGTCCGCCTTGCGGTCGAGCAGGAGCTTCACGAGGAGTTCGTCCTGTCTCCCGCCCCGGATGATCCGGACGTTCCGGTCGGGGACAACTCCCGCACTCGCCAGAAGGCTCGCCTGGGCCAGATATCCCACCAGGGCAAGCTTGGAGGAGGCCATGATCCGCTTTCCGGTGAGCTGGGCGATCTCCCGGATGTCACTGTCCACACGGGTGACGACGACCCCCCGTTCCACGAGACTCCCGCCAGGACCCACGACTTGAGCCACCGGATAGGCGGCTCGCGTCTTTCGGAGGATCTGGAAGACGAAAGGATTCTGGAAGCCGAAATCGACTCCGGAATCTTCCACCACGCCCAGGTAGTGGCCATAGCTCAGCGAGGAGACAAACTCCATCCGAAAGCCGGTTTCTCGCGTCAGGTAATCCATGAAGGGGGCATACCGCTTTGCCATGACCTCCAGGGA
>Ga0335070_10011370_pt1 | contig 10395 bp, 7 predicted proteins | sample Lox_Sample_13_FD_206722 | JGI IMG/M metagenome (GOLD analysis project Ga0335070, IMG submission 206722) | Soil microbial communities from Loxahatchee National Wildlife Refuge, Florida, United States - Lox_Sample_1.3 | ecosystem: Environmental > Terrestrial > Soil > Wetlands | place: USA: Florida...
CGGGCCAGGCCGGACGGCGTGATGGCGCGGCCCTCGGCCAGAACCGTTGCGGCGCTGTCATACTGCTTGCTGTTCAGCCAGTGCGCGCCGGCCCGGAGAAGGACGGCGGACGTGTACGGGTTCAGGGCAGTGTCGCCCTCCGCCTGCCGGGCCATGACCACGGCCGAGTCGTACACTCCGTGGTCGTACAGGTAGAGCGCATACACCGCCGCGCCGAGCTTGCTCTGGGAATCCAGGGCGCGGAAGTGGCGGATCGCGTCGTACCCCCGCGCGGTATCGCCCCGGGTGCGGAGCAGCGTCGCCAGGCGCAGCCAGGGCGCCGGATCGTTGGGGACCTTCGCGGCGCCGCGCTCCGCCCACTCGAAGTCCTGGTTCTCGTTGCCGCTGCGCTCCGCCGCCTGGGTCGCGGCCGCGAGGAGCATCGGGTCGAGGATCGTGCTATCGGCGGCGTACGCCAGCTCGAAGTTGGCGGATGCCTCCACCCAGTGTTGCTGGTTCGCCCGAAGGACGCCCAGCGCGACGTAGTACCAGGGATTGGCCGATTGCAGGCGGATCGCCGTGGCGTACTCCGTGGCGGCATCGTCCAGCCGCTGGCGGCACACCAGGGTGTAGGCCAGATCGCCGTGGTTGCGCGCGCTGTTCGGGTTGGCTGTCACGGCGCTGCGGAACATCAAGTACGCGGCGTCACACTGCCCGGCTTGGAGCTGGGTCAGCCCGTTCTGGTACTGGGTCGAGGACGGATCGGCCGGCGCGCGCCGGCCGGCCTGGGCCGCGGCCGCCGAATCGAGTCGCGCGGCCACCAGCCGCCCTTGGGTGGCGGCGCGCTCGAGCAGCGACGCCGAGTCAGTCGCGACCGGCGCCGCCGCCTGCTGCGCGTGACCGCGGGCGGGCAGCACGATGGCGCCCGCCACGACGACGGCGAAGACGGCTAGGCAAGGGCGAACCTGACGCAGATTCATGCTGCTACTCCCTTTCGTGCTATGGTCTCGGCCCCGACAGCGGAACGCCCGCCGCCCGGGTTCGGGAAAAAACGAGCAATAAAGATGCCGCGATGCCGTCCCTGGCGCCAGCGGAAATTCGAACCCCGGCACCGGACCCTATCGCCGTGTCGGTTCAGGGCTTGCGGCAGCGACCGAGCAGCTCGTCGATCCGCGCTCGGGCCTGCACCAGGACCCCGCCGAGGATCTGGTTGATCTGGGTACTGTCGCCAACCGCTTTGCCCTCCTCGAGGTCGCGCCGCGCCGACGTCTCGAGCGAGTCTACCACGTGCGCCTCGGCGCAGTCCGTCTTCCGGGCCGCGTCGGCGTACATCGGGCCGAGCCGCTGGACATCGACGTAGCCCAGGAACAACGAGAATTGCGCGCGACGGGCGGCGGGAGCGTAGCGGCGTCCCTCTTCGAGGACCAGTGCTGCGCGCGGATAGTCCCTGGCTCGGAACAGGTGCGCCCCGACCTGCAGGTACACCGGCCACACGTAGGACCAGAGCGTCGAGTCGTCCGCGGCTTCCTCCGCCAGGGCGAACGATGAGTCGTCCTGCCCGAGCCCGAGGAGGTAGTTCGCGTACAGCGCGGCGCCGATGAGGTGGCTCGGGGCGAGCACGCGGAAGCGCCGGATCGCGGCCAGCCCCTCCGTCGAATCCCGCTGCCGGAGCAGCACCGCCAGGCGGAGCCAGGGCGCCGGATCGTCGGGATACCGCGCGGCGGCGATCCGCGACCAGGCGATCAGCTCCGCACTGAATCCGCCGCGGTCCATGCAGTCGCTCACCGCGCTCACCAGGCGGCGGTCGATGATCGAGCTGTCGAGCTCTACGGCACGCTCGTAGTTGGACTTCGCCTGCTGCCACTGCTCCTGCTTCGCGCGCACGGCGGCGAGGCCGACGTAATACCACGGGTTGGCGGACTGGAGGCGCGCGGCGGCCTCGTATTCGGTCGCCGCCTCTTCCCAGCGCCCGAGGCCGGCCAGCGCGTAGCCGACGTCGCCGCGATAGCGGGCGCTGTTGGGACTCGCGGAGGCCGCCGCCCGGAGCGGCGCCAGGGCCGAGTCGAACTGGTGCTTGCCGAGCTGAGCGACGCCCTCGAGGTACCGCGTCAGCGCGGGGTCCGGCCGGCCGGCGCGTGATTGGGCGACGGGGCGCTCCTCTCGCGCGGCGACGAGCCGCGCACGCATGGCGGCGACCTCGAACAGGGAGGAGTCCTGCGGAGCCTGTGCGGCGGAGGCACTCGGACCGGCGGCGACCGCGACCAGCGCGGCCCCGATCGTGCCGAGCCGGAGATGGGTGGCGATCATCCGTCGAGCACCGTCACCGGCCTCCGGTGACTTCGCGCCTGAATCGTTCCGGCAGGTCGGCGCCTCCGACCAGATGCTCCCGCTGCGCGATCGCGTTGAGCCTGTCCACTCTTTCGTCCGGCTTCGGGTGGGTCGCGAAGAACTCGGACACCGGCCCCTCGCCCGCATGCCGGTTGAGCCGTGCGACGAACGCGGCCAGTCCGCCGGGGTCGTATCCGGCGGCGCTGGCGTACTCGAGCCCGAGGCTGTCGGCCTCCATTTCGTCGCCGCGGGAGAGGCCTGTGAAGAGCGCGTTGGCGCCCGTGCCCACCACGCGGTCCAGCACCGCGCCCTGCAGGTCGAGCTGGTCGCGTACCTCCCGCATCGTGTCCGACTTGCGGATCTGGTTGATCACGTGCTTCCGGTTGACGTGGCCCACCTCGTGGGCCAGCACGCCCGCGAGCTCCGCCTCGTTCTCCATGAGGCCGAGCGCGCCGCGCGTCACGAAGATGTAGCCGCCGGGGGCGGCGAAGGCGTTGACCGTGGGCGTCTCGAGCACCGCGAAGTGGTAGTCGATGTCGCCGCGCGGATCCTGGCTCGCCACGGTGAGCCCGACCAGGTTGACATACCGCGTGAGTGCGGTGTCGGTGGAAACGGGGTAGCGCCCCGCGATGGTCGCGGCGATGCCGCGCCCGATCTCGATCTCCTTCGCCGTGCTGATCGGGAGCAGCGTCCGGGCGACGTTGGCCGCCTGGCGGAGGCGGTCGAGGAGGCCCTGCGCGGCGGCGTCGGTCGCGGCACCGGCGGCGAGGCAGGCCGCCGCGCCGAGCGCTGCGCCCAGCCGGCGGAGGCGGCTCATGGCTGCCTCCCGGTCGAATCGCTCCTCGCCGCATAGGGCCCGAGCCCTCCAGTGCGCATGAAGTCCTCGAGCGAGACGGCGCCCACCTTGAAGGCCTCCATCCGCCGGATCGCGACGCTGTCCGGCGTCACCGGCACGTCACCTCCCGGCGTCTTCACGCGATCCACGCCGCGGGCACCCGCGGTCGCGACGACGCTCGCCTGCCGCTGGTCGCCCACCGCGGCGATCCCGCTGGCCAGCAGGTTGCGCCCGCCGCTGCGCGCGCCCGGATCGAGCAGCGCGTCCGCGAAGCTGGGGTTCTTGACCGAGCGGCGGAACAGGACCCGGCCGACGCTCCCGTCCGGGGCGCGCTCCACCAGCCGCCCGGCCGCCGGTCCCGGCGCGCGGCCGTTCCGGTCGAACACCACGGCCGCGCGGACCAGCGGGTCCTGGCCCAGCACGTGCTGCTCCAGCGGCGTCGCGCCGAGCGCCGTCACCACCACGGCCCGCGTCCCTTCGCCGATCAGGATGTCCGGGCTCCCCATCGTCTGGCCGTCGGCGGTCCGCCGGATCTCGGCGCGCCACTTGGGCGGCGCCGAGAAGTAGTCCACCCGCATCACGAGCGCGAGCGAGTCCGTCAGGGGATCGGCGGTCTTCCGGCTCACGAGCTTCCCGCCCGCCCACCGCCCGGGAACGTACACCACGTCGGTCCACTCCGCCCGCTGCGCCTCGGCCGCCGCGGCCGTCCCCGCGGCCAGCAGCGCCGCGAGCGCGATCCGCCGCGCCACCACCTCAGCGTTCCTCATGTCGCCGCCTCCGCACCGGCGGCGGGTCCGGCCGCCGCCCGGCGCCCCAGCAGTTCGTAGATCGCCACCGGCCGCTCCTTCCCCTTCACCTTCACCTCGCCCAGGGCCCGCACGTCGAAGCGGTCGCCGAGCTTCGCGAGCGTAAACTCGCTGACGATGATGCCGGTGTGAAACTCCTTGTTGGCGCTCTCGAGGCGCGAGGCCAGGTTCACGCCGTCGCCGATCACCGTGTAGTCGAGCTTGTGATCCACGGAGCCGATGTTGCCGACCACCACCTCAGCCGTGTTGATGCCGACGCCGATGTGGATGTCCGGCTTCCCCTCCGCTGCCCATCGCTTCGCCAGCTCCGCCGTCTTCGCCTGCATCGCCAGCGCGCAGTCCGCCGCCCGGTCCGCGTGGTCCGGATGCGGGACCGGCTCGCCCCAGAACGCCATCACCGCGTCGCCGATGAACTTGTCCAGCGTTCCGCCGGCGTGCTTGACGATCCCCGCCATCTCCGAGAGGTACTCGTTCAGGAACTCGATCACTTCCTGCGGCTGCAGCTTCTCCGAGATCGAGGTGAAGCCGCGGATGTCGCTGAACAGGATCGTCAGCTCCGCCCGCCGCCCGGCGAGGTTGATCTTCGACGGGTCCTCCGCCAGCTGCGCTACGTATTCCGGCGCGACGTACTTGGAGAACATCTCCCGGATCTGGCGCTTGTGCCGCCCCTCCGTCAGGTAGTTGACCGCCATCCCGCCCGTGAACGTCAACAGGATGGCGAGCGCGGGCGCGGCCGCGTCGAGCCAGACGCTCGCGGCGCCGAACAGGCCGAGCGTCAGCCCCAGGTAGGCGAGCGCGAGGCCCACGCCCGCCGCCGCGCTCCACCATACCGACTCGATGAACGAGGCCGCCACGCCCGCCAGCAGCGCGGCGAGGAGAATCGCGGCGAGGTCGGCCACGGGGCTCGCGCGGGTGAGGAAGTCGCCGGTCAGCAGGTTGTCCGCCAGGGTCGCGTGGATCAGCACGCCCGGGTCCGCGGGGCCGAACGGATCGGCGCGCGCCTCGAACAGCCCGGAGCCCGAGGCACCGACGAACACGATCTTGTCCCGGAGCGCCGCCAGCGGCACCTCGGGCGTCCGGCCGCTGGCGAGCTGGGTGTACGAGTTGAGGATCTGCGCCACCGGGTAGATGCGGTACGTCTCGACGCCGCGCCGTGGATCGCGATAGGGGCCGCGCCACTTGAGGAGCAGCCCGCCCCCGTCCAGGGGCACGACGAGCGAGCCGAGCGCGAGCGCGCGAGCGCCGAACCGCGCCGCGCCCGAGCGGAACCGCGCCGAGTCCGCGACGGCCGCGGCGGCGAGGCCCAGCGCCGGATAGGCGCGTCCGCGGAAGCCGTAGAAGAGCGGGACCCGGCGCGCCGTGCCGTCCACGGCGTCCGGCGTGAAGTTGATGCTCCCCACCGCGCGCGACGCGTCGAGCAGCGCGCGGTACGGGTGCTCGACCCCCTGGAACGCCTGACCCGCCGGGAGCGCGGACACGGGCCAGGCGAAGTCCGGGAGCCGCGCCAGCGCGACGCTGTCCTCCCGGAAGGCGGCGAGCCGCGGTTGGCTCGTCCCGAACTGCTGCTGGAACGAGAGGGTCTGCACCACGTTCCCGGCCGCCCGGGCTTCGGTCGCGAACGCGCTGTCGCGCGCGGGGTTCGGCAGATCGGGATCCGGGAAGCCGAAGTCGAACGCGATGACCTTCGCTCCGCCCGCCGCGAGATACCGGACGACCATCGCCCACACGTCGCGCGGCCAGGGGAAACGCCCCACCGAGCGCCGCAGCAGGTCGAGGCTCAGCTCGTCCACGTCGACGATCACGATGCCGGTGTCGGCGCGCGTCCGGTCGTGCAGGGTCCGGAAGCGCCAGTCGAGCGTCCTCAGCTCGAGCGACTGCATGGGGTAGGTGCCGTGCAGCAGCATCAAGACCAGCGCGACCGCCGCCCCCACGGTCAGGCCCAGGACGCTGCGTCGTACGCGTGGACGCATGTGCCATATGGTAGCTTGCCAGACGCGCAGCGCGCCACCGCTCGGAGGCCGCCCTCCGCCCGCACGAGAGCCGACTCTGCATCGCGGAGCACCGACCGCCTCACGTTCGCCGCAATCCGCATCGCTACGGAGGCGTCGCGCGCCGCGCCGAACGGCTGTCCGAATGGGAAAACGGGAGCGAATCCCTCACCGGTCGCCGTCCTGTGTAGGCGCGAGATTTGCGGGTCCGAAACTGGGCAAACGCGTGTACCGCGACCCTGGCGGGAGATCGCTGCGGCTATGCCCACAGTCGAGACGCCCATCCTGGACGAGACGATCGTCGACAAGTACGAAGAGCGACGCGCGAACCTCGTCCCGATTCTGCAGGAAATCCAATCCACATATTCGTATCTGCCGGAAGAGCTGCTCCGCCGAGTATCGCGGAAGCTGCATGTGCCGCTCTCCGACGTGTACCAGCTCGCGACTTTCTACCGGTGCTTCAGTCTGAAGCCTCGCGGCCGGCACGTGGTGCAGGTGTGTCTCGGGACCGCGTGCCACGTGCGGGGCGGGCCGAAGATCCTGGACCGGGTCGAGACGGAAACGGGCACGGTGGGTCTCGGGACGAGCCCCGACATGGAGTTCGTGGTCGAGACGGTGCGGTGTCTGGGATGCTGCGGCTTGGCCCCGGTGATGCGGGTGGACCGGGACATCTATGCCACGCTGGAGCAGAGCAAGATCAAGCGCGTGCTGAACCGCTATCGCAAGAAGCGCCCTGCGGGAAAGGACGCGAGCGATGGTTGAGCGCGTGCATCACATCACCGACCTCGAGGAGCTGGAGCGGGTCGCGATCCACGGCCGGGCGTCGCTCTATCCGGAGCGGATCAAGATCCTGGTCGGCATGGCCACCTGCGGGCGCGCCGCCGGCGCCGAAGAGGTGCTCGAGAAGGTGCGCGAGGTGGTCGCGCAGAAGCAGCTGCCCTACATCGTCGCCGAGACCGGGTGCATCGGCTGGTGCTCGCAGGAGCCGCTGCTCGATGTCTGGGTGCCGGGCCGCCCGCGGGTCACGTACGGGCGCGTGACGCCGAAGCAGGTGCCCGAGATCCTCGCGGCGCTGCCGGAGGCGAAGCCGAAGCTGGCGCTCGCGATCATGACGGGGGACGACAATCCCCTCACCGGCAAGCACGCGGACTACTGCAACGGCCACGGGTCCAAGGTGGACGGCCTGCCGAGCTACGCGGAGCTCCCGCTGTTCCGGCGGCAGCTCCGGATCGTGATGCGCAACTGCGGCATCGTGGATCCGGCGAGCCTCGAGGAGTATGCGGCGCGCGGGGGGTATCGCGCGTTGTGGCGGGCGCTCTGGTCGCTGAAGCCCGAGGACGTGGTGCGCGAGGTGACGGACAGCGGACTGCGCGGGCGCGGCGGCGCGGGGTTCCCCACGGGGCGGAAGTGGCAGGCGGTGCGCGACGCCAAGGGAAGCCCGAAGTACGTGATCTGCAACGCGGACGAGGGCGACCCCGGCGCCTACATGGACCGGGGTGTGCTCGAGGGCGATCCGCACAGCGTCATCGAGGGGATGATCATCGGCGGGTACGCGCTGGGCGCGCACGAGGGTGTGATCTACGTGCGCGAGGAATATCCGCTGGCGGTGGCGCGCGTGAAGGCGGCGATCGCGCAGGCGCAGCACGCCGACCTGCTCGGCGACGACATCCTCGGCTCGGGCTTCGGGTTCCGGATCGAGGTGGCGCAGGGCGCCGGCGCCTTCGTGTGCGGGGAAGAGACGGCGCTCATCGCCTCGATCGAGGGGCGGGTCGGGGAGCCGCGCCCGCGGCCGCCGTACCCCGCCGAGAAGGGGCTGTGGGGCAAGCCGACGTGCATCAACAACGTCGAGACCTGGGCCACGGTCCCGGTCATCGTGTCGCGGGGGAGTGCGTGGTTCTCCCGGATCGGCACCGAGGGCAGCAAGGGGACCAAGGTCTTCAGCCTCGTCGGCAGCGTGGCGAACACGGCGCTCATCGAGGTGCCGATGGGGACGACGCTGCACGACGTGGTCGAGGAGATCGGCGGCGGCGTGCCCGGCGGCCGCGCGGTGAAGGCGGTGCAGACCGGCGGCCCGAGCGGCGGGTGCATCCCGGCCGAGAAGCTCGACCTGCCGGTGGACTACGAGAGCCTGAATGCCGCAGGGTCCATCATGGGCTCGGGCGGCATGATCGTGATGGACGACCACACCTGCATGGTCGACATCGCGAAGTACTTCCTGGACTTCCTCCAGGACGAGTCGTGCGGGAAGTGCTTCAGCTGCCGGGTCGGCACCCAGCGGATGAAGGAGATCGTCACGCGCATCTCCGAGGGGAAGGGCACGGAGCAGGATCTCGACCTGCTCGAGGACCTGGCCTGGATGGTGTCGGAGACGTCGCTGTGCGGCCTCGGCGTGAGCGCGCCCAACCCGGTGCTCTCGACGCTGCGCTACTTCCGCTCCGAGTATCTGGCCCACATCCGCGACCACAAGTGCCCGGCGAAGGTCTGCAAGGAGCTGATCACCTACACGATCGATCCCGTGACCTGCAACGGGTGCGGGGCCTGCGTCAGTCTCTGCTCCGGGCAGGCCGTCGTGGGGGAGAAGAACAAGCTGTACACGATCGAGCAGGCCCGCTGCACGAAGTGCGGCGCGTGCCTCGAGTCCTGCAAGTTCGACGCCGTCCTGGTGAACTAGCCATGATCCGACTGACGATCAACGGGTCGCCCGTGCAGGTGGACGAAGGCTCGACGGTGCTGGAGGCCGCGCGCCTGTACGGCATTCCGATCCCGACGCTGTGTCACGCGGACGGCCTGACGCCCTACGGCGCGTGCCGCCTGTGCGTGGTGGAGGTCGGGACGGCGCCCAAGTCCCGGCTCGTCGCCTCCTGCACCACGCGCGCCACCGAGGGGCTGGTGGTGCGCACCGACTCGGCGCGGGTGGACCGCGCGCGGCGGCTGCTGGTCGAGCTGTACGTGGCGACGAGCCCGCAGTCCAAGCGGATCCAGGATCTCGCCTCGGCGATGGGCATGCGGGAGTGCCGCTACGAGGCGCAGCACGAGGACTGCATCCAGTGCGGCCTGTGCGTGCGCATCTGCAACGAGCAGATGATCGCGGGGGCGATCGGCTTCTCGGGCCGGGGCACCACCCGCAAGGTCTCGCGGCCGTTCGACCAGACCTCGGAGCTGTGCCGCCAGTGCGGCGCCTGCCTCTACGTCTGTCCGATCTGCGAGCAGCGCTGCCAGGGGGCGACGGCCGAGTCAGCGCTGTGCAACGGATGCCTGAACTTCTCGCCCCCATGCTTCAATAGCTACGACGACGCGATGTGTTTCCTGGACCCCTGCCACGCCTGCGAGCTGGCTGGCCCGTTCCGCGCCGACGCGCGGACCAAGATCCGCGCGACCGCCACTGCGCGCTAGCTGGAGACCACTATGAGCCTGACGCGTATCAATTCGTCCGCCGCCACGCTGACCAAGAACCGCACCGAGGACTCGATCAGCCCGTTCAGCGGGATGTGCGCCACCTGCATCGACGGGTGCATCGGGATGTGCGAGATCGGGAAGTCCGCCTACCGCGGGCCCGAGATGATCTACCCGCAGCCGTTCGGGCTGATCACCACCGCGGGGCAGAAGGACTACCCGGTGGACCTCTCCCACTTCACCATCCTGGGACGGGCGACCGGCGCCTGGGGGATCGAGGCCGACAGCGACAAGGCGCTGTTCCCCAACGTGGACCTCGAGGTCTCGATCGGGAAGAGCCCCGGCGCGATCAAGAGCAAGCTGCCGTTCACCCTCGCGGCGATGGGCTCGACCAACGTCGCCAAGAACAACTGGCCGGGCATCGCGGCGGGCGCCGCCATCACCGGCACGATGATCGCCGTCGGCGAGAACGTCGTCGGGATGGACATGGACGCGAAGTACGCCGCCGGCAAGGTGATCTCCGCACCGGACCTCGAGTGGCGCATCAAGTGCTTCCGCGACTGGCAGCAGGACGGGTACGGCGACATCGTCGTCCAGACCAACGTCGAGGATACCAAGGCCGAAGTGCACGAATACGCCCTCAAGAAGCTGGGCGTCACCAGCGTCGAGCTGAAGTGGGGCCAGGGCGCGAAGGACATCGGCGGGGAGGTGAAGATCCGCGACCTCGCCAAGGCGCAGGAGCTGAAGCGGCGCGGCTACGTCGTGCTGCCCGATCCGCTCAACCCCGTGGTGATCGAGGCGTTCAAGCGTGGGAGCTTCCACGAGTTCGAGCGGCACTCGCGCGTGGGTTTCGTGGACAAGGACTCCTTCCTCAAGCGCGTGGAGCAGCTGCGCAAGCTCGGCGCCAAGCACGTGTTCCTGAAGACCGGCGCGTACCGGCCGGTGGACCTCGCGCGCGCCGTGAAGTTCGCGTCGCTGGCGGAGCTGGACCTGCTGACGGTGGACGCGGCGGGCGGCGGCACCGGGATGAGCCCCTGGCGGATGATGAACGAGTGGGGCATTCCGG
>Ga0335070_10011371_pt1 | contig 10395 bp, 9 predicted proteins | sample Lox_Sample_13_FD_206722 | JGI IMG/M metagenome (GOLD analysis project Ga0335070, IMG submission 206722) | Soil microbial communities from Loxahatchee National Wildlife Refuge, Florida, United States - Lox_Sample_1.3 | ecosystem: Environmental > Terrestrial > Soil > Wetlands | place: USA: Florida...
GCAGCGGCGCGGCCGACGGCGACGAGATCTGGGTGTCGGGCGAACTGGGCGGCGCCGCGCTCGCGCTCGCGCAGCCGGACAACGCGGCGGCGGCGCGGCGGCTGCACGAGCCCGAGCCGCGCGTGGAGCTCGGCCTGCGCCTGCGCGGGCTCGCCAGCGCGGCGATCGACGTCTCGGACGGCTTCGCGCAGGACCTCGGCCACATCCTCGAGCGCTCGCGGCTGGGCGCGGCGGTCGAGTACGAGCGTTTGCCGATGTTTCCCGGCGCCAGCCAGGACCAGGTGCTCGCCGGCGGCGACGACTACGAGCTCGTCTTCACCTCGCCCCGGGACCGGCGCACGGCGATCGAAGCGCTGTCGAAAGAGATCGGCCTGCGGCTCACGCGGGTCGGTTCGATCCGGGCCGGCGAGCCGGAGCTCGAAATCCTCGATCGCGCAGGCCGCCGCGTCGCCGCGCGGCGCGGCTTCGATCACTTCGCCGCATGATCATCGCGCGACCGCGGCCGCGCTTCGCGTTCAGCCACCCGGCGCACTTCATCGCGCTCGGCTTCGGCGCCGGGCTCTCACCGGTGGCGCCGGGCACCGCGGGCACGCTGCTGGCGTTCCCGCTGTGGTGGCTGCTGGGCCCGGTCGAGGAACCGGCGCTGCTCCTCGCGCTGCTGCTGTGCCTGTTCGGCGTCGGCGTCTGGGCCTGCGGCGTCACGGGGCGGCACTTGGGCGTATCGGACCACGGCGCCATGTGCTGGGACGAGGTAGTGGCGTTCCTGCTCGTGCTTGCGCTCTTGCCCGACGACCCGTGGTGGCAGGCGGCGGCGTTCTTCCTGTTCCGCGCCTTCGACGTGGTCAAGCCGCCGCCGATCCGCGATCTCGAGGCGCGCCTGAAGGGCGGCTTCGGCGTGATGTTCGACGACGTGCTCGCCGCCGGGTATACGCTGCTGGTCCTGGCAGTGGTGAAGCGGGTTTTTCTATGAATCTGTTCTTGCTTTCCCGTCGCGCGGGAAAAGCCTTGCAGAGAAAGAATCAGAAGCTCGTCACAGCCGAGTCCTGTACGGGGGGCTGGGTGGCGCAGGCGCTGACCTCCATCGCCGGGTCGTCAGACTGGTTCGAGCGCGGCTACGTCACCTACTCGAACGCCGCCAAGCGCGATGCGCTCGGGGTTCCGCAGGCGACGCTGCTGCGCCACGGCGCGGTAAGCGAGGCGACCGCACGCGCCATGGCACGCGGCGCCCTGAGGAAGAGCCGCGCCGACGTCGCGCTGGCGATCACCGGCGTTGCCGGCCCCGGTGGCGGCTCGCCCGGCAAGCCGGTCGGCACGGTGTGCTTCGCCTGGACGCAGGGGCGTAGGATACGCAGTGAGACCAGGCGGTTCCGGGGCGGCCGCAGCCGCGTCAGGCGGCAGTCGGTGATCCACGCCCTGCGCGGAGTGCTGAAATGGCTTTGAAGGCGGGCGCCATTGTCCGGCCGGCAGCGGTGGCCGGGATGTTCTACCCGGGGAACGCGCCTCAGCTCGCGGCCGAGGTGGACGAGCTGCTCGATGGCGTGGAGAGCTTCGAGCCGCAGCTCGGCGTTCCGAAGGCGCTCATCGTGCCGCACGCCGGGTACGTGTACTCGGGCCCGGTCGCCGCGCGCGCCTATCACGAGCTCGGCGCCGCGCGCGGCGTGGTGAAGCGCGTGGTGCTGCTCGGGCCCTCGCACTACGTCGCCGGCCGCGGGCTCGCGCTGCCGAACGCCGACTATTTCGAGACTCCGCTCGGCCACCTCCCGCTCGAGCGCGAGGCGATGCGCTCGCTCGCGGACCTGCGCCAGGTCGTGCCGAGCGACCCCGCGCACGCGCAGGAGCATTCGCTCGAGGTGCAGCTGCCGTTCCTGCAGAGGCTGCTGGGCGAGTTTTCGCTGGTGCCGCTGTCGGCGGGCGCGGCGACCCCCGAGGAGGTCGCCGAAGTGCTCGAGCGCCTCTGGGGCGGGCCGGAGACGCTCGTCGTCATCAGCACGGACCTGTCGCACTACCATTCCTACGACGAGGCAAGGCGCATCGACGGCGCGACGCTCGCGCGCATCCGGGCGCTCGCCACCGACCTCAGCCACGACGAGGCCTGCGGCGCGACCGGGCTGAACGGATTCCTGCGCCTGTGCGCCGAGAAGTCGCTGCGCGTGCTGCCGCTGGCCGCCTGCAATTCGGGCGACACCGCGGGCGGCAAGTCGAGGGTGGTGGGCTACTCTTCGCACGCAGTGTTCGAGCGCCCGGGTCCCGCGGTCGCGGACGCGGGCCGCGTGCTGACCGAGATCGCGCGCGGCGCGATCGGCAACGGCCTGGGCCTGTCGTCGGTGCCGGTGAGGCGCAACCACCTGCCCTGGCTGCTGCAGCCGGGCGCGAGCTTCGTCACGCTCATGATGGAAGGCGCGCTGCGCGGCTGCATCGGCAGCTTGCAGGCTACGCGGCCGCTCGGCCAGGACGTCGCGGCAAACGCGCGCGCCGCGGCGTTCGACGACCCGCGCTTTCCGAAGCTCGCGCGCGACGAGTGGGCGCGCTGCGCGGTGGAGGTTTCGCTGCTTTCGGCGCCGAAGCCGATCCGCTTCTCCGACGAGGACGACCTGCTCGCGCAGATCCGCGCAGGCGAGGACGGCCTGATCCTCGAGCGCGACGGCCGGCGGGGCACCTTCCTGCCGCAGGTCTGGGAAGGCCTGCCGGACAAGCGTCAGTTTCTCGCCGCGCTGCTCGCCAAGGCCGGCCTGCCGGCGGACACGCGGCTCGGTCTCTGCAGATTCTGGCGCTACCGGGTGGCGAAGTTCACGTGACTGCGATCGCCGAGAGCGACTATCCCGGGCGCTGGTGGCACGCGCTGCCCGACGGGCGCATCCAGTGCGACCTCTGCCCGCGCGACTGCCGGCTGCACGAGGGACAGCGCGGCATGTGCTTCGTGCGCCGCATGCGAGGCGGGCGCATGCAGCTCACGACCTACGGCCGCTCCTCGGGCTTCTGCGTCGACCCGATCGAGAAGAAGCCGCTCAACCAGTTCTATCCGGGCACGAGCGTGCTCTCGTTCGGCACCGCAGGCTGCAATCTCGCCTGCAAGTTCTGCCAGAACTGGGATATCTCCAAGTCGCGCGAAATGGACCGCCTGATGGACGCCGCGACGCCCGACACGATCGCCGCCGCCGCGGTCAGGCTCGGCTGCAAGTCGGTCGCCTTCACCTACAACGACCCGGTGATCTTCGCCGAGTACGCGATGGACATCGCCGACGCCTGCCATGCGCGCGGCGTGCAGACGGTCGCGGTCACCGCGGGCTACATGCACGCCGCGGCGCGCCGCGAGTTCTACGCCAAGATCGACGCCGTCAACGTGGACCTGAAGGCGTTCACCGAGGACTTCTACTTCAAGCTCACGGGCGCGCACCTGGCGCCGGTGCTGGAGACGCTCGAGTACCTCGTCCGGGAAACGCGCGTCTGGACCGAGATCACCACGCTGCTGATTCCCGGCAGGAACGACTCGGACGCGGAGCTCGAGGCCGAGTGCGGGTGGATCCTGCGGTACCTGGGCGCCGACGTGCCGCTGCATTTCACGGCCTTCCATCCCGACTGGAAGATGACCGACGTCGAGGCGACGCCGCCCGCGACGCTGGCGCGCGCGCGCGCGATCGCGCGCCGCGCGGGATTGCGCTACGTGTACACGGGCAACGTTCACGACGAGGAGGGCGGCTCGACCTATTGCCCGTCCTGCGCGAAGCCGGTCATCGTTCGCGACTGGTACGAGATCGGCGGCTACCACCTCACCGACGCCGGCGCCTGCGAGCACTGCGGCGCGCAGCTCGCCGGCCGCTACCAGAAGTTCGGCAAGCCCTTCGGATCCAGGCGCATTCCGGTGCGGCTCGGCGCCGCCGCGTGAATCCGCGTTCCGGATTCGCGCCCGGCTCGTCCGCCTGGCTGGCGGCCATGTGCGCGAGCCGCGTGCTCTCCGCGGCCTGGATCGTCGCCTATTCGGCGGTGCTGCCGCTGGTGCGCGAGGACTGGGGGCTGTCGGCGCGCGACGCCGGCATGATCCAGGGGGCGTTCCACCTCGGCTACCTCGCCTCGCTGTTCGTCGTCGGCTTCCTCGCCGACCACTTCGGCGCCAAGCGCGCTTTCCTCGCCGCCGGCGTGGCCGGCTTCCTCAGTCCGATCGCGTTCGCGCTGTTCGTCGACGGGTTCTGGTCGGCGCTCTGGCTGCACGCGCTCACCGGCCTCACGCAGGGCAGCTACTACACGCCGGTGCTCGCGATCGTCAACGAGCACGTCGCGCACGAGAGGCGCGGGCGCGCGATGGGCCTGATGATCGCGGCCTCGAGCGCCGGCTACGCGCTCGCGCTCGGCGCGGCAGGGCTGGTCGTGTCGCACGCCGGCTGGCGCGCGGCACTCGGGGTCGTCGCGGCGATGCCGCTCGTTGCCTGGCTGATCGCGTTCGTGACGCTGGGCGCGACGCCCAACATCGTGCACCCGCGCCCGGCCGGGCATACGCTCGCCAAGTCGATTCCGGCGGTGCTGCGCAATCGCCGCGGCATGCTGTCGGTCTGGGGCTATACCTTCCACAGCTGGGAGCTGCTCGGGCTGTGGGCCTGGATGCCGGCCTTCCTGACCGCGGCGCTGACGGCGAGCGGCACCGCGCCGGCGCAGGCCGCGGCGCTCGGCGTCTTGCTGGCGGCGCTCACCTACGTGGCGAACATCGGCGGCTCGATCGCCGGCGGCGTGATGTCCGACCGCTGGGGCCGCACGCAGACGATCCTGCTCTGGTCCTGCGCGAGCCTGGCGCTGACGTCCTCGATCGGCTGGCTGATCGCGCTGCCCGTGACGCTGCTCGTCGCAATCGCCTGCCTGCTCAACTTCTCGGCGATCGCCGACTCCTCGGTGCACTCGACGGTGATCGCCGAGAGCGTGCCGCCGCACATCCTCGGCGCGGCCTACGCGGTGCGCTCGGTGGTCGGCTTCGGCACCGGCGTGGTGAGCCCGGTGGTGTTCGGCTGGGCGCTCGACTTCGCCGGCGGCGGCCGCAGCTCCGGCGACGCCTTCGCCTGGGGCCTCGCCTGGACGACGCTCGCGCTGGGCGGCCTGCTCGGGCCGCTCGCCACCTGGCGCCTGCACCGCGACCTGCAGCGGCGCTGACGCGCGGCGCCCGGGGCGCTCAGACCGCGAGATAGCGCTGCAGCAGCTCGGGCTGCGAGCGGATCTCCTGCGCCGGGCCCTCGTGCGCGATGTGGCCGTTGCTGATGATGTAGACGCGCTGCGCGAGCGCGAGCGTCGCCGCGAGGTTCTGCTCGACCAGCACGATGGTCTGGCCGGCCTCGACCAGCCTGCGGCAGGCCGTCATGAGGTCGTGCACGATCACCGGCGCGAGCCCCTCGAAGGGCTCGTCCAGCAGGACGATCTTGGGGTCGCGCACCAGCGCGCGCGCGATCGCGAGCATCTGCTGCTCGCCGCCCGAGAGGTCGGTGCCGCGGCTGCCCCGGCGTTCGTGCAGGCGCGGGAACATCTCGTAGACGCGCTCGAGCGGCCAGCGCGAGGCCGCCGTCAGGCCGGCGAGCATGAGGTTCTCCTCTACGTTCAGGCTGCCGAAGATGCGCCGCTCCTCGTGCACGAGCTGCATGCCGGCGCGCGCGATGACGTGGCTCCTCTCGCCCGCAAGCTCTTTGCCATCCAGGCGCACCGAGCCGGCGCGTGGCGTGACCACGCCCATCAGGCTCTTCAGCGTGGTGCTCTTGCCGGCGCCGTTGCGGCCGAGCAGCGCGACGACCTCGTTTTTCTCGACGCGCAGCGACAGGTCGAACAGGATGTGCGAGTCGCCGTAGTAGCTGTTCAGGTCCCTGACCTCGAGCAGGCTCACGCGTGCGCCTCCTCGTGCACGCCGCCCAGATAGGCCTCCTGCACCTCGGCGTTGCTGCGGATCTCCTCGGGCGTCCCTTCGGCGAGCACGCGGCCTTCCTGGAGCACCGTGACCCGCTCGACCAGCTCGAAGAGCGAGTCCATGTCGTGATCGATGATGATCATCGTGCGGCCCTTCGCGATCGAGCGCAGCAGCTTCACCGTCTCGACGCGCTCCTGCGGGCTCATCCCGGCGAGCGGCTCGTCGAGGAGCAGCAGGCTGGGCGAGGCGGCGAGGGCGAGCGCCACCTCCAGCCTGCGCTTCTCCCCATAGGCGAGCTCTGACACGGGTGTATCCCGGCGGCCGGTCAGGCCGACGAGCCCGAGCGTGTGCTCGACCTGCTCGCGCAGGCCAGGGATGCGCTCAAGCCGCCGGAAGAGGTCGAGCCGGAACTTGCCGCGCAGCTCGGCGAGCGCCGCGATGGTGACGTTCTCCCGCACCGTCAGCCTGTTGAACAGCTGGTTCACCTGGTAGCTCTTGGTGAGCCCGAGCTGGCAGACGTCGGTGACGCTCATGCCGGTGATGTCGCGCCCTTCGAACACGATCCGTCCGGAGGTCGGCGGCACCTCGCAGGTAAGCATCTTGAAGAAGGTCGACTTGCCGGCGCCGTTCGGGCCGATGATGCCGCGCACCTCGCCGTGGTTGACCGCGAAGTCGATGTCGGCGTTGGCGACCAGGCCGCCATAGCGCTTGCTGAGCGCCCTGGCTTCCAGGATCGGGCCCGCCGAGGGCGCCGGCCGGCGCGCGGCCGGCGGAGGCGCTGCGTGCGCGGCCGGCGCGGGAACGCAGTCTGCCTCGGCGGCGCGCGCCTTGCCATTGCGACGCACGAAGTGGAGCAGATCGCGCAAGCCGCCGATGATGCCCTGGCGCAGGAAGCAGACGAGGAGCACGAACACCAGCCCGAGCGCGAGCTTCCAGGTTGCGCCGAGCTTGAGCGCGCCCTGGAGGAAGTCCTGCAGGAACAGCCAGACCGACGCGCCGAGGAGCGGCCCGAACAGCGTGCCGCGGCCGCCGATCGCCGTCTGCATGACCAGCTGGCCGGATGTCTCGAAGGTGAACGCATCGGGCGGCATGAAGGCCTGCAGCACGCCGAGCAGCCCGCCCGCGAAGCCGGCATACGTCGCGGCGATGACGAAGGCGGCGAGCTTGTAGCCGTGGATGTTGTGGCCGACGGCCGCGGCGCGCAGCGGATTCTCGCGGATCGCGCGGAACACGGCTCCCACGGGCGAGCGCACGATGCGCAGCGCGAGCACGATGCCGAGGAAATACCAGAAAGCGAGGTAGGGATAGAGCGACCACCCCGTCGAGAAGTGCATCTGGGCAAAGCCGAGGTCGAACTTCGGCGTCGGCACGCCAGGCAGGCCGTTCTCGCCGCCGGTCCACTCCGCGAGGGGATTGAATTCGGCGAAATAGAACACCTCGGCGATCGCCACCGTGATCATCGCGAAGTAGATGCCGGTGCGGCGCAGCGCGACCAGGCCGACCAGGTAGCCGACCGCCGCCGCGGCGACCATGCCGATGACGATGGCGAGAGTCACGTGTGGGAACCCCGCCTGCGTGAGGAGGTAGGCGGCAACCATGCCGCCCGTGCCGTAGAGCGCCGACTGGCCGAACGAGAGCAGGCCGGTGTAGCCGAACAGGATGTCGAAGCCGATGCCGAACAGGCCCCACACCAGGATCCGGTTGACGGTGTTTGGCGCCGCGTCGAAGAAGTCGAGCGCGAACGGGCCGGCGACCAGCGCGGCGGCGAGCACGAGCTCGACGACGAACGGGCGCTGAGCGCCGTAGAGTCGGTCGGCGTTCATCGCGGCGCGCGCGCGGCGCTCATTCGCGGCCCTTGGCGCCGAGCAGGCCGCGCGGGCGCACCATGAGCACGAGCGCCATGGCGGCGAAGAGCATCACGTACGCGTAGCCGGGATTCACCATCGAGGTGAGGCTGATGATCTCGCCGGAAATCAGGCCGCCGAGCACCGCGCCGGGGAAGGAGCCCACGCCGCCGATGACGACGACGACGAAGGTCTGCACCAGGATCTGCTCGCCGACCTCCGGGGTGAGCGAGACGATCGGCGTGTTGATGATCCCGGCGAAGCCGGCGGCCATGGCGCCGATGCCGAACACCACCATGAACACCCGGTCGACGTTGATGCCGAGCGAATCGACCATGACCGCATCCTCGATGCCGGCGCGCACGATCATGCCGAGGCGCGTACGGTACAGCAAGAGGTACAGCGCGAGCAGCGCCACGGCGCAGATGCCGACCACGGCGAGCCGGTAGGTGGGATAGAACATGAAGCCGAGGTTCGTGATGCCGGAAAAGATCGACGGCGCCTGCAAGGTCTTCGATTCGCTGGAAAAGAACCAGCGCACCGCCTCGACGAAGACGATGGCGAGGCCGAAGGTGACGAGCAGCTGGTCCTCGTGGGGCCGGGTGTAGAAGTAGCGGATGACGGCCCGCTCCATCACCAGGCCGAGAACGCCGAGCGCGAGCGTGCCGGCGATCACCGCCACGAGGAACGAGCCGCTCGCCTGGTAGGCGGCGTAGCCTGCGTAGCCGCCCAGCATGAACATCGCGCCGTGCGCGAGGTTCAGCACGCCGAGCGTGCCGTAGATGATCGTGAGGCCCGAGGCGATGAGCGCGAGCAGCGCCCCCAGCGCGAGGCCGTTGAACAGCTGCGAGCCGAAGTTGGCCCAGGTGATCATGCAGGAAGCGCCGTCCCCGCGCAGGCGGGGACGGCGTCAAACGCTCTTGCTCAGGTGTAATCGCCGAGCTTGCAGCCGAACGCGTCGGGCTTCTGCATCAGCGGCGCGCCGGGGACGACCTCGGTGACTTCCCAGAAGTCCTCCTTGTGGCGCATCGCCTTCGGCGCTTTGCCGCGCACGATGACCACGGGGCGCACGAGCTGGTGGTCTTCCTTGCGGATGTAGACCTCGCCCACCATCGATTGCAGCTTTCGGCCGGCCTCGTAGGACTTGATGACGTCCGGCGGGTAGAACGTGCCCGCGTGCTCCACCGCGTCGGCCCACATGGCGACCGACATGTAGGCGTTCTCGGCGCCCCATTCCGGGTAGTAGCCGTGCTTCTTGCGGAACTCCTCGACGAACATCTTCGCGAGCGGGAACTTGTCGAGGAACGGGATCTGGTAGGGGATGACGAGCTTCATCTTCGGGATGAGGTTGAACTGCTTCGCCTGCTGGGTCGAGAGCACCGCGTCGCGTCCCCAGTTGACGTTCAGCAGCACCTCGGCGCCGGAGTTGGCGATGTTGGTGAGGTACGAGCTGAAGTCCGTGGCGCCGAGCGGCGAAACCTGGTTCGTGACCATGGTCCAGCCGCCGTGCTCCTTCAGGTACTCGCTCATCGACTTGGTGACAGTGTGGCCGTAGGTGTAATCCGGCGTCATGAACGCCATCTTCTTGTTCTTGCCGTAGGCCTTGAGCAGCACCGGGCCGATGGCGTTGGCCGCGGTCTCGCCGTAGAAGTTCTGGCGGAAGCCGTAGCGCACGCAGTCCTTGCCGGTGGTGTCGTTGGAGCCCGAGATGCCGGCGGTATAGAGCACCTTCTCGCGCTGCGCGAGCTTGTTCAGCGCCACCGCGACCGCACTCGAGGTCGAGCCGGTCATCAGCATGATCTTGTTCTCGGTGATGAAGCGCTGCTCGGCCTGCACCGCGTCGTTCGGCTTCGCGGCCGAATCGGCGACCACGAGCTTCACTTCCTTGCCCTGCACGCCTTTGGTGGTCTTGGTCGAGATGCGCTTGATGAGCGGGTGGCCGGAATTGAGGTGCTCGGCCGCCAGCTGCCAGCCCTTCAGCTCGTCCTCGCCCTGCTCGGCGTAGGTGCCGGTGCGCGGCACGGCGCAGCCGATGAAGACCTCCTTGCTTTGCACGCCCTCGGGCCAGGTGCCGATCGGCGGGTGCTCGGCCGCGAAGGCGCGCGCGACGAACTGCGGAAGCGCGAGCCCGCCGGCCGCGACGCCGAGCCCCGCGCCGACGAGCGCGCGGCGACCCGGATTGTGCAGGCGTTGCTTGGTTTCTTGATCCATGTATTGCCTCCTCGAATTGGTGTGGCGGCCGCCCAGGCTTCTCGGGGCGCGCGCGGCCAGGCCGCATTCCCCGGGTATATATCGTGTAACGATAGGAACGGACCCGTATATCGTATCGCGATGTATCGGCCGCGCGCTACGCGCGCCCATTAGGGAAAACCCCTAAACGTGGTACAACGGCGGCAGGGGAAGGAAAAGGTGAGACCACCGGATGAGAAGGGGTAAGGCCGCGCCGGCGGCGTTGCGCGCCGAGGACTACACGAAGCTCGCGCAGTTCCGCTACGCGCTGCGCCGATTCCTGCGCTTCAGCGAGCGGGCCGCCGGACAGGTCGGCCTCACCGGCCAGCAGTACCAGGCGATGCTCATCGTGCGCAGCCGCGCGGAAGACGAGCCGATCACGATCGCCGAGCTGGCGCGCGAGCTGCTCGTGCGCCACCACAGCGCCGTAGGCCTGGTAGATCGCCTGGT
>Ga0335070_10011372_pt1 | contig 10394 bp, 7 predicted proteins | sample Lox_Sample_13_FD_206722 | JGI IMG/M metagenome (GOLD analysis project Ga0335070, IMG submission 206722) | Soil microbial communities from Loxahatchee National Wildlife Refuge, Florida, United States - Lox_Sample_1.3 | ecosystem: Environmental > Terrestrial > Soil > Wetlands | place: USA: Florida...
GTAGTCCGCGCGGTCCGAACGGCTCGCCCGGATGGTTGATTAAATTGGATCGGAAAACCGGAAGCCTGTTAGGTTACGTGGATTCGACCGGAAATCACGGCATGGATGTGTTGCCCGACGGTGAGGTCGTCTCCACCTCTCCAGGCCCCGGCGAGATCCCGCAGCTGTATCACCCCAAGAAGTAAGGAACGGTGCGGCGCGAATGACCCGCGCCGTCCTCGCCGCCGGCGGCCCGGCGCCGGAGGTGCTCGACGGGGTGACCCTGGACGGGCGCTTCGGCTTCGTGCTGCCGCGCCTCGACGGACCGACCCTGCTGCAGGTCTCGCGCAGCGGCGTCTCTGACCCCTTCACGGCCACCAGCGCAGCGTTCGTTCGATCCCGCGGAAGACTTCGTCGACCAGCGGCGGGCCACCGACGGTGGCGGCGATGGGTGCCAATGATGCGAGCACTTCGACTGCCTCGTGGCGGCGCTGACCGCGCGCCCAACGCTTTGCCGTGGCCCACGCGTCGACTGCGATCCGTCGATCCTTGGCGAACTCGCGCGCAACTTGATCGACCTGCTCGCTGCGGGTGAAGTCGGGCAAGCCAAGCAGCGTCGGCACCACACGCGCCAGCGCCGCCGCGCGTGCTTGTCCCTTCACCGCATCTGCAACACCGAGCAGTGCCTGGACGCGCGTCGCCGATTCCGTCATCTCGGCATAGCGGAGTGCGCGCTCGAACTCGCCGGCGCGCGCGAGCGCCGGCGCTAGCAACCCGATTACGTAAGTTCCGTCAGTACCCCGGCGCCCGTAGAAAGTGCTGACGTAGACGGTCGAAATCTCCTTCGACGCAGATGCCAGCCGAGCCTCGACCTCCAGCACCTCATCGCGTGAAAGCCATGGCGCCAACCCGACCAGGGCCATCAGGTTGATCGCGTCGTCGCGACAGGGCCGAACGAGCTGCAAAACCTCAGCGGCCCGGCCCAGCACGGCGAGTCGACGTGCCAGGGCAAAGGCGGCCGCCGGCTCGTTGTCGCTTCTGACGTAATGCTGGCGCGGCCGCCTCGCCATGATCCTGAAGAGTGGAGCTCGATCCATGGGGTCTTTCGGCACAATCATCGGGGAACGGAGGCGGTAGGGTGCGTCCGTGAGGTTTGCTGCAATGAGCGGGGTTGATCGCGCGCGGAGTCTCGCTCCAGAACACCACGCAGTTCGAAGAGCGGCGGGCGAACGCCGGCCCCTGGACAAGGGAGGCAGTCGTAAGCCAACCAGGCAGGATCCGCGTCGGGGATCCGGTGCGAACCCCGGGAACTCCACGGCATCGGCGCGATACATTTTGCAACTTGGCTCGGATTCACCGCGATTTCCGGTGCGCTGAAACGAGACCTGTGTATAGATCCTCGTCGACTCTCGGGACTCGTGTCCCAGCGCTTCGGTGACACTTCGCCGGGCAAATAGAAGGGCGTCGGGAGTCATTCATCCGCCCGCTGTCCCCGCCGCCTAAATATCGGGAGCCCTGCCGGGGCCTGATTCGAGGGAGGCGTACTTGTTGCCGGACCGACCTGGAGCGGCGCGGCCTGCTGAGGCGCAGCCTGCGGAACCGCGGTCTGTGCAGGTTCGGCCGGCGAAGCCCGGGTGGTGATCGCCGGCACCGGCCGCGGCTTGGATGGATCCTGGAGCAGCACCTCCATCACGCCCTCTGGGCCTACGATTACAACTCGGTCATCCGCGATCTTCTGTATCTTGCCGCCGCTCACCGTGTCACCGACGGAGTAGCCGCCCACGCGCTTGACCGCCGGGTCCTCGAGGAAAGCGCGACTCTTCGCGCCATCGATCACGATGCCGTGGAGCACGGGCTTGGCAACGGCAACGGCGGCCGTCGCGGTCTCCCTCCGCGCAGGATTGAAGAGGTTCTGCGCCACGATGACCGCGTGTGCCTCAGGACCCGGATAGGCTGCTTCGGCGACCTTGGCAGGCTGCGGCGCCGCGCTCGTCTGCCGCGGCGCCGGTGGCGGCACGGACTGCTTGATCAGCAGCGTACGCACGATGCCGACGGCGAAGGCGGCGCTCACGATGGCCAGGACCGCATTGAGCACGAGGAGGCGGCGCAGCATCTAATTTAGCTGATTCAATGGCTTGGGTTTGAAGTTTGTGCGGGGAGGCGGCGCCGGTGCGAGCGGCGCCGCCTCCCTCGCCTCAGTTGCAATCCGCGCGGGGCCCGGGGACGCCGGTGAAGCAGCGCGCGAAGTCGGGATTGTTGGCGATCCGGAACAGCACGCGGGCCGGTGGAGATGAGCGGACGCTCTCCGCCAGCGTCGCGCTGGCAGAGCTCCGGCTGGTCGCGGGTATTGTCGTGGGGAGCACCGGCGCTGGCGCCCGCCCGGCTCGGGTACCGTCAGGCGGTCTCGTCGTTGCTCCGCGGGTGAGCCGCATGGCCGTTCCGTCCCAGCTCAGCGGCAGTGCGCACCGGCGTGGTCGCCGTCGACCAGACAGCGCGCAAACTCAGGATCACGAGACAGCTTGAACAGCGCGCGTGCCGCGAAGGCGGTGTCCGCGAAGTCGGCGAACACGCCATCGACGCCAAGCTGATAGAACTGAAGGTATTCGTTCACAGGATTGCCGCCATAGTCGGACGCCAGGCGCCGCTGCTCGTTGCGGAAGGTCCAGGTGTGCACGAGGAGGCCGTGCGCGTGGGCGCGCTGAACCACGTCGGTGGGGAGCAGCAGCTTGCGGTCGGCCTCGTCGATCTTGCCGTCGCCATTCTCGTCGCCAACCTTCCCATCGCCGTTGAGGTCCCCCGCGGCCGTGCTGACGATGTAGCGCTTCCACGGCCCGATGCCGTCGGCGTACGTCGCGACCTCCTTGAGACCGTCCTCCGTCACGAGGAAGCCGAACGTCCGCGCGAGGAGCAGGGGGTTACCGGAAGCCGTCCAGTCGTACGGACGATCGAAGGGCGCCGTGAAGTCGAGGCTGCCATCGGGGTTGACATCATTCGCGTCGATGAGCTGGATGAGACGGATCTTGGTCATCCGGCGCAGCTCCTTCAGGTTCGACTGCTCGAAGGATTGGATGAATACCGGGGCGTCGCGCTGATCCCAGCCCGCCGACCGGAGGATCTGCACGAGCTTGGCTTCCATGGGCAGGCCGATCGACTTGTGGTACGTCGAGTGCTTGATCTCGGGATAGATGCCGATGGTGCGATCTTTCTCGTTCGACTTTCGCTTGGCGAATGCGATGATCTCCTCGATCGTCGGGATCTGGAAACGTCCATTGAATTGCTGGGGGCGCTCGCCGAGTGGCTGGACGGCGCGCAACGTCTTGATCTCGGCCAGAGTGAAGTCGGAGACAAACCACCCCTCGTCCTGGGCGCCATCGATGATGGCTGTGCGCCGGCGGCTGGCGAACTCGGGATGGTTGCTGACGTCCGTCGTGTCTTTGATGTTCGGCTCGTGGCGCGCGATCATGTGACCGTCCCGGGTCATCACGAGATCCGGCTCGACGAAATCAGCTCCGAGCTCTATTCCGAGCGCATAGTTCTCCAGTGTGTGGTCAGGGAGGTAGCCGGTGGCGCCGCCGCGATGACCGATGACGAGCGGTGTCCGGGGCGCGTCGCGCTTTGAGTCGGCGACGGCGGGCGTCGAGAGCAACCCGACGAGCGCGGTCACCATGAGCATGTTTCGCAGCAGGGGTCGAACGACGGCGGCAGTGCGCATGATGTGGACCTCCTCCGTAGCGATGTGTGATTGCTGGCACGAGCATGCCGCGGCCAGGCCTTACGATGCTGCGAAGCTTCTGCGTCGCACGCACTACGCTGGCGCTCGTGCGTGACTCTTCAGCGGGTCCCGCCGTTTTGAAAGAAGCCTCTCACGGCGACGGGAAGATCTCCGCTTACGCTATTGCCAATGACGCGTTCAAATTTGGCAAAACTCGTGATCGCCGCCGCAGCGGCCGCCTGTTGCGCAACCCCGATGAACCCCACGGTGCTGGTGGAGACACCCTGGATAGGATGAGCTTGTGCGCTGATCGCGACGCCACTCGGCCACGGGCCGCATGAAATCGCGAGAACCGTCGAGCCGGGCCCGATCAGGGATTGGGCCTTCTCTTTGGAGGAGCGTTTGCCCGTCCTTTGCGTCCAACCCGAAGCGGGTAGCCCGCAGGCGGAGTTAGGGAAGCGGGCTAGCGCCGACGGCCACTATTGGGGAGATTTCGGCTGATGTCGGGGGGAAGATTGCTATAGATGAGAGAATTGTCGGGACCAGGATATCGGTAGATCCCCTGCGGGCTCCGCCCCCGAGCCTCGACCATGCCGGCCTGCCGCAACACCCGCTGCACGTATTGCTCGGTCTCAGGGTACGGGGGGATCCCGCGGTGAAAATCGACGGCTCCCTCCCCGGCATTGTATGCTGCGACAGCCATGGCGACGTTCCCCCGATAGTGGTCGAGTAGATATCGGAGGTGCCGGACGCCGCCCCTGATGTTCTCACGGGGGTCGAATCGGTTGAGCACGCCGAGGGCCGAAGCTGTCCCCGGCATCAATTGCATGAGGCCGCCGGCTCCTTTCCGGGAGACGGCAGAGGGATTGAACGCCGATTCGACCCGGACCACCGCTTGGACCAGGACCGGATCGACGTCATGCTGAAGCGAGATCTCGCGAATGTCCTTGGCATACAGGCCCCACGGGAGATCAGATTTCGAAGACCATCCCAAGACTGTTCCAGATGTGCCGCGCATACGTCTGTAGCGCGGATCCTCCGGGACATTCGTGAAGTGAACGATCCCGTCTCCGTCAATGAGGCGGGCTGCGCCCGCCGACGCCGGGGGAATCACCGGAGGGGCGGCCACTAACATCGCGACGACGAGCACCGCGCGTGTGGCCATCTCGAATGGTTTCATCGGGTCGGTCATCCAGGGGTGAGAGACGAAGACCACCGACTTCTTGCCCGGCGCGGCCAAAGGCCGCTGCGAGGAGGTGCTGATCGTCCCCTTGCGCACGAGGTGGAGGAGAAGCTCCCCGGCCGCTTCGCCGTCTCGCCGCGACTGCGCACCGCGATCTCGCTTCAGACCTGTCGACGGCGACGGGTGAGGATCAGGATCGTGAGCCCCATGCCGAGCAGGCTCAACGTAGCCGGCTCCGGCACGTTGAGCTGAACGATCAGGTCGTTGCCGGTGAGACCGTCCGGAACGAAGTTGCCAAACTGGTCGATCCTCCCGGTCGCCGCGTGCTGTACGTTGACGTAGAGCTGGTTCTCGACGAACGGATCGAAGATCAACCCGGTCCCCTCGGCAAAGTTCGTCGCCAGGGTCGCCAAGCGGCTGATGCTTTCCGCGACCCCGTCGTTGTTCGCATCGACGGCGCAGAACAGGTCGTCGACCGGGTTGTTGCCGTTGTTGGGGAAGGCGGGCGGATTGCCGTTGGTCGGGTTGGCGCTGTTGCCGATATCCTCGGTGAAGCAGACCGTTCCCTTGAACGGATCGACCGCGACGTTGTCCGGCTGGATGAAGCCGCGGCCAACCGCGAGACCGGTCGCCTTGTCGATCGTGTTCTGGCCGGCGAAGACGCGGACGACGGGTGCCGCCGGATCGGTGAGCTCGATCGACAGCACGTTGCCAGAAAGGTCGGGGAGCGCCGCGCCCGTCGCCCCGGTATAGAGGAAGGTCCTTCCGTTCGCCGCCGTGCGGATGTCGATATCCTCGGGCCGGTTGAAGGCCGCGATCTTCTTGTCGCCGTTGGCGGGGTTGTTGAGGAAGGCGACAGTTGCTCGGGCGTCCACCGTCGGGTCTGGCACTCCGGTGAGCGGCGTACCGTCGGAGTTGTTCAGCGGCACCCAGGTTCCGGTTCCGCCGATTGTCCCGCCGCCGGGGGCGAGCGTCGGATTGCTGATACTGAGTGCGAACAGCTGTCCCTTGGCGAGCGGGCTGGTCGATGGATCGTTGGGATTGAAGTTCTTCGGGTCGTTGGCGGGGACGAAGCGATAGAGCGCGCCAGGAAAGTTCTCGTCGGCGACATAGATGTTGCCGTTCTTGTCCTGGGCGTAGCCTTCGTGCGCGATCGAGCCGAGGGCGGGGCGGGCGACGACGGTTGGACGATTGGCCGGATTGGGATCGCTCGGACTGCCGAGCGGATTGATCACCTCGTACACGACGCCGTTGTTCGCGGCGGGCGCCAGGCCCGCAGGGCTTCCGGGCAGCCGGTTGCTCGTCTCCTCCGCCGTGACGACCGTGCCCCACGGCGTGAAGCGGACCATGTCGAAGCGCTGCCCGTTCGGCGGTTGCGCGATCAAGGTGGCGACGCCGGTCTGCTTGTCGAACCGCACCACTCCTGAGTTGCCGTTGGTCTCGGTCACCGTGAACAGGTACCGGCCGGCATTCGAGCCCACGGTGTTGATCGCGATCTGGTCGAAGCTCGGGCCCTGGGCGCCATTGCCGCCCCTGGGCAGCGTGAGCCCGCTCGGGCTGTCGGCCTGGAACAGAATCGTCTGGGTGACCCCGGGCGCGACGACGAACGGCGCCCCCGGGTTGGGGAACGTGCTGTTCGTGCGGGCAATCCCGTCATTGGCGGGGAGTGGCGTATACAGGTCGGTGATCGTGCCCGCATGGGCCGTCGACGCTGCTGCCAAGCCGAGACCGACGGCAACACCAACGAAGGATCGTCGTATGGTCTTCATCTGGCCCCCAATTTGATGGCGTGGTGACGGATTCGAGAACCGTGTTTGATGATTCGCCTGCCCCTATTTGAGAGTTCTCATAGAGTCGTGGTCATGGTCTCCTCTCGGTCGATTGGCATCGTGACGTGCGCCGGCACAGGCGGAGTATCGCGCTCAGCTGTGTTGATTCATTGACCGTGCAATGAAGTTTGTGCGGCAACGGAACAACTAATTAACTAAGGCTGAACTACCCCAGCGAGAAGGAGAGTGAAGTCTTGGCCTCCGTGCAGTCTAGGCCACCACGTCAAGCGAGATGCCGACAGAGCCATCCCATCTATGCTCAGACGTGATCGAGGCGTCATCTCTCGGTAATCGGGCGCCGTGGCGGGGAGGATGTTCCCGTGCACGTTATCGAAACCGGCATCATCGAAGCTCAAACCTTCGCCTCGTGCCGAAGGGGGGTGGGCACGTCGACATGCCGGCCACGCCCGAGCGGGTGTGGCGCGCGATCCGGGACACGCAACACGCCGAGGGCGGGACGCCGGCGGCCCGGAATTCCCGTTGAGGGCGATCCCGTCCGGCGTCGGCCACGCTGTCACCATCCCAAAAGGAGATCGACATGCCCCGCATCGATGCCATCAGCGGCAAATCAGATGTGCGCGCCGAGCATCAGGCCGTCTTTGACGAATCACTGGAGCAGGCTACGGTGCGCGCCACGTTTGGTGTCATCGGGTTGTAACGCTCTGGACATAGGGAGGCAACCTCCACGAGAGAAGCTGCGACAGTGGAGGAGTGACCGTGAGTACCCCAGTGCATTATTTTCTTCCCCGTGACATTCCTGGCAGTGACAAGCTGTTCGCGCTCGCATTGGATCTGCAATGGTCCTGGAGTCACTCCGCTGACGAGTTATGGAAACACATTGACCCTGAACTATGGAGCCTCACGCGCAATCCTTGGGTCGTTATTCAGACCGTCTCCCGCACGAAGCTGAGGACCTTGAGTGAGGACCCTGATTTCCGCCAGCGGCTAGAGGCGCTCACCCGTCGACAGCAAGAGCATGCCCAAGCGTCTGCCTGGTACCAACACAATCACGCTGACAAGCCTCTGAGCAACGTGGCCTATTTCAGCATGGAGTTCATGCTGAGCGAGGCATTGCCCATCTATTCGGGTGGTCTGGGCAACGTCGCCGGCGATCAACTCAAAGCCGCGAGTGACTTGGGCGTGCCGGTGGTGGGTGTTGGATTACTGTACCAGCAGGGATACTTCCGCCAGGTATTGACTGCGGACGGCACCCAACGCGCATGGTACCCATACAATGACCCGATGCAGCTTCCGATTACGCCCGTGCGCGACCAGGACGGCGAGTGGGTGCGCCTGGAGATTGTGCTGCCAGGCTCGCGCGTGTGGCTGCGCACCTGGCAAGTACAGGTGGGAAGAGTGAAGTTGTATCTGCTTGACAGCAATGACCCTGCGAACATGCCGGCGGAGCGCGGGATTATCAGTGAGCTGTACGGGGGCGGACCTGAGGTACGCCTCGTGCAAGAGGTGTTGCTGGGCATCGGTGGTTGGCGGCTGCTGCACACGCTGGGACTACGTCCCGAAGTGTGTCATCTCAATGAAGGCCACGCGGCGTTCGCCATCCTTGAGCGCGCGCGCACATTGATGCGGGAGTCGGGCCTACCGTTCAATCTCGCCATGGCCATCACTCGGGCGGGAAACATGTTTACGACCCACACGCCGGTGGCGGCGGGCTTCGATCGTTTTTCACCGCACCTGATGAAACGATACCTCAGCGCTTACGCGCGGGACGAGCTGGGTGTTGAGATTGAGGACGTGCTGGCGCTGGGTCGCGCGAATGCGGAGGATGCGCAGGAGCCGTTTAATATGGCTTATCTCGCCATTCGCGGCAGCCGAACCGTGAACGGAGTGAGTCGCTTACACGGGGAAGTGAGCCGACACATGTTCCAACATCTCTTTCCGCGTTGGCCGGCAAGCGACATCCCCGTCAGCCATGTGACCAATGGCATCCATGTACCGTCGTGGGATTCCGCGGACGCCGACACGGTATGGACAGAGACCTGTGGGCCCGATCGCTGGCGCGGAACGATGGATGCCGTCGGCGATGAACTCCGGCGCGTTCCTGACGCCACACTGTGGAGGATGCGCACCGCGGCTCGGGGGCAATTGGTTCACTATGCTCGGGAACGTTTGGGGCGGCAGCTGGCCGCCTCTGGATCCTCGCCGGCAGAGGTTGAGCGGGTAGATCACATTTTTGATCCCAACGCCTTGACCCTCGGGTTCGCCCGGCGTTTTGCGGCTTATAAGCGCCCGAATCTACTTCTGCACGATCCAGCCCGACTCGAGCGTCTCCTTACCAATTCCGAGCGTCCCGTGCAACTCATCATTGCGGGCAAGGCGCATCCGCAGGACCAGGTGGGACAGGAGATGGTGCAGGCATGGGCGCGCTTCATTCGACAACCACATATCCGCTCGCACGCCATCTTCTTGAGCGACTACGACATGCTGCTCACGGAACACCTGGTGCAAGGCGTGGATGTGTGGCTCAACACCCCACGCCGCTCCTGGGAGGCGAGCGGCACCAGCGGCATGAAAGTCCTGGTGAATGGCGGGCTCAATCTCTCTGAGCTCGATGGCTGGTGGGCAGAGGCCTACACTCCGGACGTGGGGTGGGCGCTTGGTGATGACCAAGAGCATCAAGATGAGGCCGCTTGGGATGCCGCGGAAGCCGAAACGCTGTACTCGCTCCTCGATGAGGAAGTGATCCCGTTATTTTACGAGCGCGACGAGCTGGGATTACCCACGGCATGGGTGGCGCGTATGCGGGAGAGCATGGCACGTTTGACGCCTCGCTTTTCGGCCAACCGGACGGTCCGCGAATATACAGAGCAGTATTACCTGCCCGCGGCGGTTGAGTATCTTCAACGGGTAGCCGAGGGAGGAGCCGTCGGCGCCCAACTTCTCCATTGGCAAGATGCCGTGACACATGGGTGGCCGACTATCCATTTTGGCGGTGTCCGGGTGGACAGCGCCGACGGCGAGCACATATTCCACGCGCAGGTCTATCTCGGGGAGGTGAGCTTGGACGCCGTGCGAGTCGAGCTGTATGGCGACGGACACGATGGGCGCGGTCCAGTGTGTGAATTGATGACTGCAACTGAACAGCTGATTGGCGCCGTCAATGGCTATCTCTTTACCGCCCGACTGCCCGCGGACCGTGCGCCATCGGATTACACGCCGCGCGTCGTTCCGTATCACCTGCACGCCGAGGTTCCCCTGGAAGCGGCACAGATCCTCTGGCGATAGTGGATGACTTCGACTGGAGGAGAAAGCCCGTGGACATTCCGGAGCAGATTCCCGGGCCCTCCAGCGCCCTGCTTCTGCTGACGGGCCTCGCCATCCTGGTGTTCTTCATGTCCTGGCCCCGACACCGCAGGCGCACCCAGCCGTGAGGAGCAAGGGGCCGGGATCGGGGACGGGGGCCACGAGGGAGACGGCCGCCGCTGGAGGGTGCTAATGTTGCCCTCACCGGCATGGTCAAAGAGAGGGAACGGTGAGCGAGAAGATACTGACGGCCGTCGCGCTTCAGGGCGGGGGCGCTCTCGGAGCTTACGAATACGGGGCCGTCAGGACGCTCTATGAGGCGAGAGGACACGGGTTCAGGCCCGCCGTCATCACCGGGATCTCCATCGGGGCGATCAACGCCGCCGTCCTGGCCGGTTCCAAGAATCCGATAGCGACCCTGGACAAGGTC
>Ga0335070_10011374_pt1 | contig 10393 bp, 7 predicted proteins | sample Lox_Sample_13_FD_206722 | JGI IMG/M metagenome (GOLD analysis project Ga0335070, IMG submission 206722) | Soil microbial communities from Loxahatchee National Wildlife Refuge, Florida, United States - Lox_Sample_1.3 | ecosystem: Environmental > Terrestrial > Soil > Wetlands | place: USA: Florida...
CGCCGGAGCCGGTCAGCCGGCTCAGGAGCGCGGGACTGACCACGTGGATGCCGCAGAAGCCGAGCCGCTCGATGTCGGGAGAGGGCGGTCCGGCCCACTCACGCCGGCCCCCGGGAGCTTCCTCCCCGCCCGCCAGGCGGCCGTCCGGATCGAACAGCAGGGCGCGTCCCGCCGGGCGCCGCTGGACCGCCAGCGTGGCCAGCGCGCCGCTGTCCACGTGCTGCGCGTACAGCGCGCCAAGGTCGATCGCACTCAGCACGTCCACGTTGTGGACGAAGAACGGCTCCCGACCCGCCAGCAGCGCGGCCGCGTTCTTGAGGCCGCCGCCGGTGTCCAGGAGCTCAGGCTCCCGCGAGAGCGCGACCGGGATCTTGACCCGGCCCGAGCGGAGGAACGCCTCGATCCGTTCCGGCTCATGGTGGACATTCACCACCGCGGAATCCACGCCGAAGCGCATCAGCCGGCCCAGGACGAGCTCAAGCAAAGGCCGCCCGCCGACTTCGATCAGGGCCTTCGGGAGGTGGTCGGTCAGCGGCCGCAAGCGGCTCCCGACGCCGGCCGCGAAGACCATGGCCTTCACGGTTCCCCCCGGATCTCCCGGTGCCGGACCTCCACGGCCACCCCGCGGCGTCGCAGATACTCCGCCAGGCGCTCCGCGCAGTACACCGAGCGGTGTCGGCCGCCGGTGCAGCCGAACGCGACGCTGAGATCGGTGAAATTGCGGCTGCGGTAATTGTCCACCGCCTGGTCCACCAGCCCCTGCACTCGCTCGAGGAACGTCCCGACGGCCGGGTCGGCTTCAAGATAGGCGGCCACCTCCGCGTCGCGGCCGGTCTGGGAGGCGAAGCGCTTCTCCCGCCCGGGGTTCGGCAGGAACCGGCAGTCGAACACCCATCCGCCGCCGTGGCCCGAATCGTCCCCGGGCACGCCGTCGCGGTAGGAGAAGCTCGACACGCGGACGGTCAGCTCCAGCGACGCGCTTCCGATCTGCCGCAGCGCCGAGGATGCGACGAGCCGCCGCACGACGTCCCCCAGGGCGGGGAGCTGCGCGGGAAGGGGAGACTCGATGGACAGGCGCTCGAGGTTCCGGATTGCGTACGGGATGCTCTGCAGGAAACGCGCCTTGCGCTCATAGTAACCCCGCAGGCCGTACGCCCCGAGCGCCTGGAAGATCCGGACGTACGCGAACAGCGGATACAGCGCCATGAAGGAGCCCCGATCGAGCGGCCCAATCGCCTCCGCGGCTCGCAGGTAGTCCTCGAGCAGCTCGTCGCGCAGATCGAACGGCAGGTCGGCCTTTCCGTCGAACAGGACCGATGCGACGTCGTATTGGGGCGCGCCGCGGCGGCCCCCCTGGTAGTCGATGAACCACGGCTGGCCGTCGCGGACCATGATGTTCCGCGATTGGAAATCGCGGTACAGGAAGTGCTCGCGGGGGGCGGCGAGCAGGAGCCCCGCGAAACGCTCGAAATCATCCTCCAAGGCCTGTTCACTGAACGGGATTCCAGCCAGCTTCACGAAGTAGTACTTGAAGTAGTTCAGGTCCCAAAGCATGGACTGGCGGTCGAAGCTGGCCCGGGGGTAGCAGACGCTGTAGTCAAGGTCCCGGCCCGCCTCGATCTGGAAGCGCGGCAAGAGGCGCAGCGCGGCCCGATAGGCCGCAACCGTCGCGGCGTCGAGGGCAGAACCCTGCCGCCCGGCGACCAGGAGGTCGAAGAGCGTCGTGTCGCCGAGGTCTTCCTCCAGATACACCCCGGCGGCTGCGTCGTCGCCGTAGATTTCGGGTACGGGAAGTCCGGCGGCCCGAAAGCTCCGCGAGAAGGACAGGAAGGCCCGGTTCTCGAGCTCGTCCGGGCCGTGGACGCCGATGACCGTACCGGCCGCGCCGTGGAGGCGGAAGAGCCGGCGGATGGAGGCGTCGCCATGAAGGGAAAGCAGCTGCTGGGGATCGGTGCCGAAGCGGCGCCGGTACAGATCACGCAGGGCGGCAGGTGCGTGCTGATCCATGCGGAGATTGTGCTATAAGGCCCGCGGCACGCCAAGGGCGCTCTTTGCAGGGCCCTGCACTGGGCGAGGGCTGACCTGCCCACTGGGAGCACGCGAGGGGCGGCCGCGCTCCTGGCGGGGAGCGGCCGTCAACGCTCTCACTTGCCCGGCAGGCCGCCGACCTCGCCCGTGGCCTTCGGCTCGTACCGCTTGCCGACCGGGAACCACTCGCCCGCCTTGCGCTCCATCAACTTGACCCTGCCTTCGCCGGTCCAGGTGACGTTGCTGTTGTAATCCCACCCCAGGTAGGTCGAGTTCCCGCCGCCGACGGTCGTGATGAGGAAGCGAGCATCGAGCCCGCCGAAGAACTTCGCCTGCTCCTCCGGCACCTCCGAATCGCCGCCGGAGGGGTCCACGCAGACCCAGCCGTAGCCGGGGAGATAGACTTCGACCCAGCGGTGGAAGACATCGTCCCGGCTCGCGTCATCCCCGCGGATGACCACCGACCCGGCGTAGCGCGCCGGCAGCCCCGCGGCGCGGCACATGGAGATCATGACGAAGCTGTACTCGGAGCAGGAGCCGGTGCCGCGCTCGAGCACCACCGGCGCCACGTTCCATCCGCCCGAGAGTTCGTAGCGCATCTTCTGCATGATGTACCGGTAGATCCGCTGGGCGATCCAGTACGGGCGCGTCTCGCTGCCCACGGCGTCCTTCACCGCCTTCTGGATGACCGGGTCGCTCATGACGAGCTTGGACTCGTCCACGAGATAGGCCTTCTTGATCGCGGGCGGGATCTGGTCCAGCCCACCCACCGCATCGGGGTCAACGAACCAGCGGAGGCGCTTCACGGTCACCTCCGTGGTCATCCGAGCGACGACCTCCCCACCCGCCGGGAGGTCCTTGACCGCGAAGTGGGCGAAACGCTGCCCCCACTGGTCGGCCAGGAAGTCGGTGGGCTTCGGATCGAAGACCGGCTCGGCTTCGAGCGTCTGATTGGGAAGGTCCTGGGGGATGGCCAAGTAGATGTCCAGGGTCCTGGCGGTGCCGGGCCCGAAGTTCCGCCACGCCTCCGTGTACACCACGCGCTCGCGCTTCGGCTCGTAGGTGACGAACGGCGCCGCGGTCTTGACCGGGACCGCATAGAGCGTGTGGGTCTCGTAGTCGGCGCACCACAGCCGCTGGCCGTCCCACGCGAGGCCGGTAGGGTAGGGGGCCGGCGAATCGAAGTAGTTGAGGACCCAGCCCGTCTTGGGGTCAACCTGGTAGATCCGGTCGGTGCCGCGGTCGCCCACCCACAGCCACTTGCCGTCCCAGGCAATTCCCATCTCCTGCGTCCGCTTCCCGAGGTGTGCCGTCGGGGAGGGGAAGCTCCGGTACGTGGTGCCGTCCTGGTCATCGAGCCGGAGCAGGAGCCCGGCGCCGGCGTCGGCCACCCACAGCGCGGCGCCGTCCCACCCGAGTCCCTCGGGCGTGGCGCTGTCCAGGGAGAGGGCGCGCACGGTGCGCTTCTGCCCGACGTCCAGCGCGTAGGCCGTCCGGTCGTCGGCGTCCAGACACCAGAGCCGCTGGCCGTCCCACGCGAGACCCATGGGAGCGTATCCGGGTGCCTCGAGCCTCGTGACTACTTTCCCCGTAGCGGTGTCAATTGCGTACAGCGCAGCGCTGTCATAGTCAGCGACCCAGAGTCGCGACCCGTCCCATGCGAGCCCGGTCGGGGTCTTGATCTCCAGCGGGATTGTGGCCAGCACCGACCCCGGCGGCCTCTCCGCCGCGAACCCGAGCGCCGATGTCATCCCCGAGAGCACGAGAAGCGCGAGAACTCTCACGAAGGTCCGCATACCGTCCTCCCTGTCTGGCCCTGGCGTTGCTGTGTCCAGCGCGCCCGCAGATTGCGATCGCCGGCCGCCGGTCTCGGCCAGCGATGGTCTTCCCGTGCTTGCGCCGTGGACGCGCGCTGGGAAGCCGCGGATGATCTTATCACTCAAGGGCAGGGGCTCAAAGTCGAGCTGTTGAGTGAAGGCACGGTGGGAGGGGAGCGTGCGGGCCGTTGCAGAGGCCCCTGAATCGCAGTACGTTGCGGACGAGAGCGGGTCTGTTGCCAGACCGGGTACCGCAGCTTCGATTCCTGCCGAATGAAGGTGAGTCGTGAGGATCCTGGCCACCTCGGACCTCCATGGCGACCACGGTGCGTACTCCTGGATGGTGCAGGTGGCGGCGTCGCGCGAACCTGATGCGGTCGTGCTTGCCGGAGATCTTCTGGGAGGACCTCCGGGCTTCGAGACGATCGAGGCGGCCCAGGCCCATGATGCAGCTGCTGTCCTGGGCATCTTGCGCGGAATCTCCTGCCCGGTCCTCTATGTCATGGGCAACGACGACATGATCGAGCTTCCGCCCGGGCCGGCCCACGTGGCGTCGGTTCACGGGCGCCGCATCGACATCGGCGGCTGCAACTTCGTCGGCTACCAGTACAGCCTTCCCTTCATGGCTGGGGTCTTCGAGAAGCTGGATGCGGAGATCAAGCGGGACCTTCTCGCCTTGGAGCCGTTGGTGGACGAACGGACGGTCTTCATCACGCACAGCCCGGCCTACGGAGTACTCGACCGCGTGCAGGAAGTCGAACATGCAGGGAGCCGATCGCTTCTGGACTTCATCCACTCGCGCAGGCCGCGCGTGCACCTGCACGGCCACATTCACGCGCAAGCTGGGCGGCAAGGGCGACACTGGAATCTCGCCGCGTACCGGCACAAGCGTGCGGTGCTGATCGACTTGGAGACGCTCGAGGATGAGATCTTGGAAGGGTGACCGAATTCGCCGGGCCCACCGCGCCCGCCTGGCCGTCGCGGCGCTCGCGCTGGTGCTCGCGTCGCCGCTCGCCGGCTGCGGCCGCACCGCCAGCCTCCGCGCGCTCCTGCCACCCCAGCTCCTGGGCTTCGAGCGGGTCAGCGATGAGCTCTGGGTCGAGCCCGGAACGCCTGCGGCCACCCGCACGAAGCTCAGGCTCGGCCTCGACACCGCACGCCGGAGGGTCGAGAGCTACTACGGACCTCTGGAATCCCGGCCCCGGGTGCTCGCGTGCCGCACGCGGGCCGCCGCCGGGGCGTTGGGTTTGTACGCCAGGAATGCGCACGTCGGCGCGCACGTCGTGGCGGGCCGGGTCATTGTGGTGGGACCGCGCTCCCTCGACGCCGGGGTGCTGACCCACGAATGGGCGCACGCCGAGTTGCTCGCGCGGCTTCATCCCGGCCACGGGCGAGTATCCTTCGTGCCCCGCTGGTTCGACGAGGGCCTCGCGTGCGTGATCGGCGAGGAGGCCCGATACTCCGAACCGCACTGGCAGGAGATCGTGCGCCGCGGCGCGCCCGTGCCGAACCTGGGCGAGCTCATGACCTTCCGGCAGATTGAAGCCGCGGTCGAGCATTACGGGGACACCCGCCCGGACAGTGCCGGCAATCTCCACGTCGTGTACAGCGCGGCGGCGCACGAGGTCCGCGGGTGGCTGGCCCGGGTCGGTCCGCGAGGCCTGCTCTCACTCATCGCCGCGATGCGGGACGGCGAGTCGTTCTGGAGCGCCTACGCGAGGATCGGCCGCGCCGAGGGGATTCATGGGCAATTCGGTCCGGCCTTCCGAAAGGTCGGCAGCGACAGCTAGGCCCACCACACCCCGTGGGGGAGCGAACAGGAGTTCGTCTACTGCTACTGCAGGGTGGCGGGCGAGGGCGGTCCGCGGGCGCCTCGATAGTCAGGCGCCAGCACGCGGGCCGCGGCCGGAGGTTGCGATGGGAAGGATCAGCTGGGGACGGGTGCTCCTTTGCGGACTCGTGGCGGGCCTCGCCTGGACCTTTCTCAGTTCACTTCTCACCATGTTTGTCGGGCACGGTTTCATGGCTGCGGTGCCCGGCGGCAGGCTGTCTGCACCAGGCGTGGGTTTGGTCGCGCTCCTGTTCGCCGTGAACCTCGTGATGGGCATCTGGGCCATGTGGCTCTATGCCGCCATTCGCCCCCGCTATGGCGCAGGTCCAAAGACCGCCGCGGTCGCTGGGTTCGCCTGGTGGGTCATCAGCAGCCTGGTGGATGCCACCTGGGGGTCTTTTGGATTCGTTCCCACGAAGGCGCTGCTGGGCCCTATGGCGGCCTCCCTACCCGCACTCGTTGTGTCGGCGGTGGTAGGTGCGTGGTCCTACAGGGAATGAGCCGGAGTCTCATCGAGATCCACGCACACCGCGCGGAGGCCGCTCCGAAATGATCGCGCTCCTCATCCCGCTGGCGACCGGTGTCGTCACGTTCATCACTTACGCGTTCACGGCCTGCCGCACCATCACCTGGTGGGAGGGGAGCAGCTACCTCCTGGCCGCTTGCACGCTTGGCATCCAGCCGCCGCCGGGCTCGCTGCTGCTGACGCTGATCGGCTGGGGCGCCAGCCGGATTCCCGCCATCCACCCCATCGCGTTCCGGCTGACCCTGGTCAACGGCCTGATCGCCGCCGCGACCGCGGCGATGGTGGCGCGGCTCTCGACCTACATCGCGACGCCGGCCGGGCGCAAGCCCGGGGCGCCGGAGCTGGCGGGGGGAGCCGTGGCGGGTCTTGCGTTCGCCTTCAGCCTGTCGGTGTGGGGACAGGCGGTGCGGTTCACGCCTTACGCTCTCAGCGCGGCATTCACGACGCTCATTCTCGCCGCGGCCCTCGCCTGGTGGCGCCGGGCCGCCGACGCCGAGGCGACGCCCTGGATCTTCCTGCTTTTCCTGCTCCTCGGCCTGGACTTCAGCGTGCACCGGACGAACGTGCTGCTGCTCCCTGCGGTGCTCGCCTGGATCGCGCTTCGCCGGCCGCACGGCTGGCTCGCGCCCGCACGCTGGGGCGCGCTCGTCGGGGGGCTCGCCCTGGGGCTCGGCCTCCATCTGCTGCTGCTCCCGCTGGCGCTGCGCCAGCCGTGGCTCAACTTCGGTGGGGTGCACGACCTGAAGAGTCTCTGGGACTACGTCTCTCTGAAGCAGATGGGCGGCGGGTTCCTGGTCCGGCTCTACCCGCGGACCGCGGGCTTCCTGGACGTGCAGCTCGCGGACTACCTGTCGTTCGTCAGGCAGAACGTGGCTCCTCCCGCCCCGTGGTTGCCGCTGGCTCTCGTCCCGGCGGCGCTGGTGCTCGCGGGATGGATCGCCCGGTTCCGCCAGGCGGCGCGGCAGACTTTGGGGCTGCTGGGCTTCTACCTCTGCGCGAGCCTCGGGGCGGTCGTCTACTTCAACCTCCCGGCGCACTACTTCCGGGCGATGGACCGGCACTACCTTCCGTCGCTCGCGGTCCTGGCGCCGATGATGGCCGTGGGCGCGGCGGCGTCGCTGCGGCTCGCGCTGCGCGCGCCGGCCGGCCTCCGGCGCGTCGCGGCCGCCGCGCTCGGGATCCTGTTCGTCCTCGTGCCACTGAACGCGCTGCGCGCCAACCACCGGGCGTGCGACCTGTCCCGCGTCCGTTTCACGGAGACCTGCGCGCGCGACGTGCTCGAGCCCCTGCCCTCCGGCGCCATCCTGGTGACCGCCGGGGACAACGACACGTTTCCCCTGTGGTACCTCCAGCAGGTCGGCCATGTGCGCGCGGACGTCACGGTGGTCAACCTGCCGTTGACGAACGCGGACTGGTACATTCCCCAGCTGCGCCGGCACGACGCCTCGCTCGCGGGGCTGCTGGACGGCGGTGACCCGCCGGAGCCCAGGGTGGTGCGCGATTCCGTCGTCACGATCTTCCTCGAGCCGAACGGCCGCCGCGATCTCACCGTCCGGCTGTCCGGGACGCTCCTGGGGCACGACTTCGTGATCCTCGACATCCTCCGGCGCACGCGAGGCCGGCGGCCCCTGTGCGTCGCGTGCACCATGCCCCCGGACTACCTCGCCTGGCTGAGGCCGCATCTGCAGCTCGACGGGCTGACGTATCGCTTCGTGACCGGACCCGACTCGGCACGGGTGGACACGGAACGGCTGCGCCACCAGCTGCTCGAGAAGGTCAGCTACGCCGGCGTAGCCGATACCTCGATCCTCCTCGACGAGACCTCGCGCGGCATCTGCAGCAACTACGTGGCGGCCCTGGCCGCCCTGGCGCGGGCCCAGCTCGAACGCGGCGACGCCAGGGGCTGCCTCGAAACGCTACGGTTCATGGACCAGCATGCCCCGCCGGCCCGTCTGGGGATGGATCCCGACGTGTTCGCGGACATGCGGGGGAGGGCGTCCGCCGCCGCTCACGCCCCCTAGGCCATGGACACCCCCAGGTTGCCGCCCCAATCCGCCGGCGCTAGCATGGTTCGGCGCGGCCAGCCCCCCCGGGGTTTGCGGGCACTCCATGAGAACCTCCCGGGCCCGGGCCGTCCGGGGATCGCGTGGCCGCCGCGACCGAACGGAGGTCCCATGCCCCGGCGTCCCGATCCGCACCGTCGCTTCGTGGTGACCGCGCCTCGATCCTCTTCCACGCCCACCGCCTGCGCCCTGTCCCCGGTGCGGCCGACCACCTGGGGGAGGCTGAAGCGGGCCTACAGCCGGTAGCCGCACGCCCGCCAGGGGGCGAGCATGAGACCCTGGGTGGAATCAGGCCCTGCCCGACGGGACCCCCGGAAGACCCGGACCCGCAGCGGCGCGCCGCGTCCCCGGCCCTTGCGAAGAACTCGTGTTCGCAGTACGTTGCGGCCGAGAGTTGCGTCCTTCCTAGAAGGTCGGTGGCGGGTTCGATTCCCGCCGGGGCACCACCAGGTCGGGTCGTCCGGCCAGCGCAGAGGTTGGAGATGACGCTCGTTCAAGAGAAGGTGCGGCAGGCCGTCGGGCTGCTGAAGGAATCCAAGGTGGACTGCTGGATCACGTTCACCCGGGAGAGCGAGATCAATGGCGACCCGACGCTGGTGTTCCTGGCGCCGGGGAACGTGACCTGGCACTCGGCGTTCATCATCAGCGCCGACGGCCGGACCCGCGCCATCGTGGGCCAGCTGGACCAGAAGACGGTCGAGGACGCGGGGGCGTACGACCAGGTCGTCGGCTTCGTGACCGGCATTCGCGAGCCGTTCCTCGAGTACCTGAAGGAGCTGGGTCCCGCCGCGATCGCGGTCAACTTCTCCAAGGGCAGCGAGGTCTGCGACGGCCTGACGCACGGCATGTTCCTCCTCCTGCAGGACCTCCTCGCCGAGATCGGAATGGCGGACCGGCTGGTGTCCTCGGAGAAGATCGTCTCGGCGCTGCGGGAGCGGAAGACGCCTGCCGAGATCGAGAACCTGAGGGCTGCCGTCCGCGCAACGGAGGACATCTTCGCCAGCGTGGCGAAGTTCATCCGGCCGGGCAAGTCGGAGCAGGAGATTGCTGCCTTCATGCGGCAGGAGGTGGCTCGGAAGAAGCTCCTTCCGGCCTGGGGGGAATCCACCTGTCCCGCGGTCTTCTCGGGGCCGGAGACCGCCGGCGCCCACTACGCGCCGACGGAGCGGCGGGTGGAGCGCGGGCACCTGCTCAACATGGACTTCGGCGTCAAGGTGAACCACTATTGCGCCGACCTCCAGCGCACGTTCTACGTCCTGGGGGAAGGGGAGAAGGAGCCGCCGGCCGAGGTCCGAAGGGGCTTCGACACCATCGTCCGGTCCATCGAGCTGGCGCGCCAGGCGCTGAACCCGGGAGTGGAGGGACGCGCGGTGGATGCGGTGGGCCGCCAGGCGGTGGTCGAGGCGGGATACGCCGAATTCCCGCACGGGCTGGGTCACCAGGTGGGCCGCTTCGCGCACGATGGAACCGCGCTCCTCGGCCCGATGTGGGAGAAGTACGCCGAGAAGCCGCTCCGTCCCATCGAGGAAGGGATGGTGTTCACGCTCGAGCCGCGGCTGACCGTGCCCGGCCACGGCATCGCGACGGTGGAGGAGATGGTGGTGGTGACGAAGCACGGCGCCGAGTGGCTCTCGACGCCGCAGAAGGAACTCCTCCTCATCAGGTGACGGGGCTGCGATGTCACGAGGCGCCCCGCGTCCTGCTGCGGCAGGTGGAGGATTTCTGCGGCGGCGGCGCCGGGGATGACCTCACCCTCCTCGTCGCCAGGGCGAGATCAGGGACAGCGGGGGAGGGCCGCGACACGCGTCGCCCCCCGGGCGGCCGGGGCGTATGATCTACGTCCGGCCCGGCATGGGCGGCGCGGGCGCGCCTGGCGCGCGCCGCGGCGGCGGTGCGATCGCCCCGATCGAGAGGGGATCCGGATGACAGGCCCGAGCGCCTGGGTGGTCAGCGCGAACATGGGGATGGGACACCAGCGTGCCGCCCACTCGCTGGCCCATCTCGCGCACAGCGGCGTCCTGGTCGCCGGCGGGCCGGAGATCACTGACGCCGACGAAGCCCGCTTCTGGCGCCGCCTGACCTGGAGCTACGAGGCAGTCTCCCGCGCCCGGCACCTGCCGCTCATCGG